>MDTE01132661.1_pt1 | contig 17480 bp, 13 predicted proteins | sample 811231 | NCBI WGS metagenome assembly MDTE01 (sample SAMN05326651, study PRJNA326480) | marine metagenome | isolation source: seawater | place: Indian Ocean: Red Sea | collected 2010
CATATCCGTGGGATGCGGAATCAAACCCCTCGGCGGCGGGGTAGGTCCAGCCCATGAAGTGGTTCAGTGAATAACTGCGAACTCCCCTGTAATGAGTGCCCATGAAAAACGTCGTACCCTTGTCTGCCGGGCATTTGTAGGTTTGAGCGGAGGTGATGTATCCGCCATGAGCGAAGGCAGAATAACGAGGGTCGGTAAGCATCTGTACATTCGTATGGACTTGACGATTAACATGAGTACTGCCCGTAACCCACGGACGCTGTTTTCCTAAGTCCTCGATGGTATCCACGTAACCATTGGGAACAAGTGCCTGGTGATCATCTGCATAACTCAACCATGCAAGGTTCAGTTGTCGGTGGTTGTTAAGGCATGCAGCCTTGTAGGCAGCTCCCTTGGCCTTGGAGAGAGCTGGTAAAAGCATCCCTGCAAGGATGCCGATGATGGCTATGACGACCAGCAGTTCGATCAATGTAAAAGCACCTGAAGCAACCATTCTCCAGGAGGAGGCATGGAAAGATACTCTTCCCGTGGTTGGCATTTTGGATTCTTTTTCCATTGGTTGTCTTCGAGGGCGACGGTTGCGTGCAGACTGGCTGGCGTGTCGCCACATGGTTAATATCCGGCATTCCCTCTGCAGTGTCAAAAGAAGGCACCTTTTTGGTTGAGTTTTATCCACCGAGGCGTTCTATGGCTGGATGCAACAGACACAATGGGTGGTTTCAGCAAATCGATCGATCCTCTGGTCGCTTGTCGTGATGCTTTGCTGTGGATGTCTCAGTCCTCAACAAGTTTTCAGTGGAACGCGGCCCAACATTGTTCTCATTTTGTGCGATGACATGGGATGGTCGGATCTGGGCTGTTACGGCGGAGAGGTTCAGACTCCTTACCTCAATCAACTGGCCCATGAAGGCCTGCGATTTACTCACTGCTACAACAATGCCAAATGTACGACGACCCGGGCCTCACTGATGACCGGTCTCTATCCCCGTCAAGGGGGAGACCATCTTCTTGGAGAGGCCATGGTGACCATGGCGGAGGCCTTGAAGAAGGTGGGTTATCAAACAGCCATGAGTGGCAAATGGCACCTAGGGGGTCAATTTCCACTCCGGCCTGTGGATCGAGGGTTTGACCATTTTTACGGCCTCTTAGATGGCGCCTGCCACTATTTTGACCCGTCCAAGCCGGATCCTGATTTCAAGGGAAACCGGGTAAGGGTATTCGTGGATGGAGAAGAGCCCGTCATCACCTTTCCCTCAGATTTCTACACGACGGATGCCTTTGCTGAGCGAGCTTGTCAGCAGATTCGTCAAATGGCCGAACTCGATGCACCCTTTTTCATGCATCTTGCTTTTACCGCTCCACATTATCCGCTGCATGCCTTTCCTGAGGATGTGCAAGATTATCAGGGCGTTTACAAGGAGGGATGGGAAAGTTTGCGTCTTAAGCGGCACCAACGACAGATTTCCATGGGATTGGTGGACCCTGGGTGGCGGCTGCCCGAGCGCGACCCCGAAGTGGAACCCTGGGAAGATCAAACCCATGCATCGTGGCAGAGCCAGAGAATGGCTACATATGCGGCAATGATCGATCGAATGGATCGTGGCATTGGGAAAGTCCTGCAGACCCTCACGGAAACAGGGTTAGAGCAAGACACCCTGGTGGTGTTTCTTTCCGACAATGGCGGCTGTGCTGAAGTCTATTCCCAAGATCTTCCGGAGCATCAGCCTGGATCGGGCGACTCTTACATGACTTGCGGGCCTGGTTGGGCTTTCGCCCAGAATACACCTTTTCGGCGTTTCAAGACCTGGTTGCATGAGGGAGGCATCGCGACTCCCATGATCGTTCGATGGCCGACTCAAATCGCACCCAATACGGTCTCCTCCCAAGTATGCCATATCATCGACCTCATGCCGACCTTCCTCGAAGTGGCTCAAGGTACGTATCCAACTCAATATCGGGGGCGACCCATCATTCCGTGTGAGGGAGTCAGTTTAACACCCATTTTCAGTGGACAATCCCTGCCGGGTTCCAGGGTATTGTGGTGGGAGTATCGTGGGTCCCGGGCGGTGCGGGAGGGTCCTTGGAAATTGGTGCGGGATAGAAAACGACCTGACTGGGAACTTTATCACATGGAGCACGATCGCACGGAAACCAATGATCTTGCCAAACAATACCCAGAAAAAGTGACTCAAATGGCAAAATCCTGGCAGGGGTGGCATACCCGAATGGAGTCCCCTTGATCTCGCGCCCGGGCCACATGACGGGTTCAGACCACAGTCAATGAAAAGTCATCGACAAGCCATTTCGTCCACGCTAGAAGACTTTCCGCGGCTCGAAGCCACTCTGTGAGACGTTTGCTTCATGGGCCCGGTCCTAAAAAACGACCCCTTTCAATCCTAGAGACATTTATCGATATCATGGATATTTCCAAAACGCTCCCAGAACGCATCCGCGAACTGTCTGCCTCCGTCGACAGCGATCCTGCCTCCAAGGCATTGGATCAAATCAAAGGCCAGTTGTTACAATCCATCCAGGACGGCGAGGAGGCGATGCGGCCCAAGTACGAACAAGCTCTCAAGCTGGTGGTCAAAGCCAGTAAGCTCTTTAAGGTTTCCACCAAAGATCAGTATCATTCCAAAGAAGCGAGGGCCTGTGCCGATGAAGTTGCCTCCTGGTTGAGGAGTGAACAAGCGGACGTCTTTGAGGATCGTCAGTTTGTCCTTCAGTGGGAGGTCGAATATCAAAAAGCACAGGGCAGGGGCAAATCTAAGTCTGCTGGTCGTGTGCGTTCTTCATCAACTCCGGCTCAGACCTACAATCATGCCAAGCATGGTGATCTTCTGAATATTGTGGTCAAGGACCTGCTGGGGCTTGAGCCTGGCGACAGTATTACCGGAAAGGAAATTAAGGAAAAGTTGGGCAAGGGTGAGTATCACGACAGTCAAGGCAAGGCTTACAAGGCCCTGACAGTTTGGAGTATCATCTACAAGGCAGGCAAAGACGCTGCCATGAATGAAGATTCCCCATCGATCCTGATCAATCGAGACCGCAAATACTTCATGCGCTAAGGTTGGCACTCATGGGGATGGGGTTTGCGGATGTTCAAAATTTTACCCGGTATTATAATGGGGGGCTCATTGGACATGTGATCGGACCTCCGATGAAAGGTGATGGATGGGAAAGAAAAAAAAGCGCATTGATACAACCGTTCAGGAAGGTTTGAGCCACAATCCTTTTGCTGGATTGGATTCGATCGCCTTCCCGGAGGCAGATCCCAATAAGCTCAAAGAGGTCTTACCCAGCGGTCCAGCGGATGCACCCATCCAGAAACATCCAAGAGAAGGCCATCGAGGGCGGGTGGATATTGTCCGTCAGAAGGCTCATCGGGGTGGTAAAACGGTCACCGTGATCACCCAATTTGTGGGTATTTCCTTGAGTGAAAAAGAATCTCTGGCAAGGAGCATGCAAAAGACCTGCGGGGTCGGAGGGACGGTCAAAAATGGCGATATCGAGATTCAAGGGGATCAACGCGAGGCTGTGGCACAGATTCTCAGGAAAGCAGGCTTCCGCCCGGTTTTTGCAGGGGGGTAAAGGTTGAATGCTTGCGCGAGGATCTCCCTATCCTTCGCGTAAGCACTCAATGAGCTGCTTCACTTTCCACGATGTAGGCTTTGAAGTCGTGGAGACAATGGGGCGGGATACGCGCCTTGAAAATGGCGTGCGCCTCTTGGTAGACACGTTCTTCGACTTGTCCAACCTCATACAAACGCGACATGGTTTCAGTCTCTGCAATGGGGATCTGCAGTTTGAGGTGAGAGCGGATGGGGCGAAGTTGTTGCCCTAGCTCGGCAAGAAAGCGATCAAATCCATCTTTTGTTTTGGCGGAAATGGCGACCGATGGTTGATGGGTTTCCAGATAATGTTCGACAATGCCTTCTGCAGGTACCTGATCCGTTTTGTTGAAGACCATGAGGCAGGGTTTGTGATCAGCGTGGATCTCCTTGAGTACTTGCTCCACGGCCTCTATTTGGTCATCGACTTGGGGGTGACTCAAGTCGGTGACGTGAATCAGTAAGTCCGCTTCTACCACCTCTTCCAGGGTGGCTTTGAAGGCCTCGACCAGGCGATGGGGTAATTTGCGAATGAATCCAACGGTATCCGAAATGAGGACATTTTGATTGGTCGGAAGTCGCAGGCGACGTGTGGTCGGATCCAGAGTGGCAAAGAGCTTGTCTTCGGCCAGCACTTGAGTTCCCGTGAGACTGTTGAGCAAAGTGGATTTTCCGGCATTGGTGTAGCCCACAATGGATGCCAATGGCCACTGATGGCGCTTGCGACCGGCTCTCTGAACCGTTCGCTTTTTGCGCACTGCCTCCAGGTCTGCCATCAAACGGGTGATGCGTTCGGAAATTTTGCGTCGATCGACTTCAAGCTGAGACTCTCCTTCGCCTCCTCGCATGCCAATGCCACCTTTTTGTCGAGAAAGATGCGTCCAAAATCGCGTCAATCTTGGCAGAAGATATTTCAACTGCGCCAATTCAACCTGCAGTTTTCCTTCATGCGTTTGTGCTCTTTGAGCAAAGATATCCAGAATCAGGGAAGTGCGATCCAAGATCTTGCATTCAAAAATTTTTTCTAGATTCCTCGCCTGCCCCGGGGTGAGTTCATCGTCAAAGACCACGGTGTCGACCTTTTCCATTTGGCAGATTTCCGCAAACTCGTGGGCCTTTCCCTTTCCAATGTAAGTGCTGGCATGAGGGCCATCGAGTTTTTGAAACCCTTCACCAATGATGGTCGCTCCTGCCGTTGTGGCGAGCTGGGCCAATTCTTCCAGAGAATCCTTGACCTCCCAGGCTGCATGAGACCGGAACTGAGCCCCAACCAGGAAGGCTCGTTCGGTGTGCTTGTCCAAATTATCCAGTAAGGCTTTCAAATGTCAGTTCGGTAAACGATCACCAGGGCGATTGGTAAGGGATTCATCTCAAAAGTGCAAACCATCTCATCAGCTTGTTGAGCCATGCATCCCTGGCGTCATGGAGCAGACAGGATGTCCGCTCTGTCACCAAGACTGCTTGCCAGGCGTTGTAGACACTCGGTCAAGTAGGGAGCGGTTTGATACCTGTAAAACCCCATAACCTGAGTTTCGTATTCATTGAGGAAGTAATATTTCTGAGGCACCACGTATCCAAAATAATGCCTGCAAAAGAAAAACCTATATAATGCAGTGTTAACCCATTGGTAATTAAGGTATTGCACCGCTATTGAAATAATCAGTCATACTTGTAATAGAAAAATACGCGATAATAATGACGCGATGGTGAAAACCGCTTTCAAAGCAAGCTCCTATAAATACAGAGGCAAACCTAGAATTTGCCTGATTCAGAATGGTTCATTTATGCAAACCTGTTCGTGATAGTGTTTAAACAAATATACCACTGCCATCAGTGACAGTTGATGGCTGGGAAAAACTGCTTTTTTCATGGAGGTAATCCGGCACTCTGTGCTCATGAAAGTCTGCATCTCCGTCAGCTTCCTAGTTTCAGTCTTCGGGTTCCTCTCTTGTGTGGGTGTCGTCGCGCAGTCTGCTTCCTCACTGCCAGATGGTCAGCCAGACAAAGAGGGTGTTTCCTCTGCAGCAGTCCTTTCGTTCATCGAACGTCTTGAGAAGGATATCGATGCGGTTCACAGTTTCATGATTCTTCGACATGGCAAGCGGATCGCGCAGGGTTGGTGGACCCCTTATGATGAAGCTACACCGCAGCTCATGCATTCGCTCAGTAAGAGCTTTACCTCCACGGCCATTGGTCTGGCGATCGGGGAGGGTCAACTGTCACTTGATGACCCGGTGATTTCATTCTTTCCGGACGACACGCCAACCGAGCCCGGTTGGCAGCTCGAGGCCATGCGTATTCGTGATCTCATTACCATGACAACGGGGCACCGCAGGGAGCCTTGGCTTTTCAATGTCGAGTCTGATTGGGTGAAAACGTTTCTTCATTCAGATATCGAGTTCAAACCCGGAACGCATTTTCAATACAACTCGGCCGCCACCTACATGCTTTCAGCCATCCTTCAATCGGTCACGGGAGAAAGGCTGGTGGACTATCTGGACAAGCGTCTTTTCCGACCGTTGATGATTCAGAAGCCTGATTGGGATCTCTCACCCGAAGGAATCAATACCGGTGGTTGGGGACTCCGGATCACTACGGAAGACATTGCCAAACTGGGGCAGCTTTACCTGCAGAAGGGAATCTGGCAGGGAGAACGCATCCTTTCAGAAGCATGGGTTAAGGAGGCGACCTCCAAACAAACATCCAATGGCAGTAACCCCGACAATGACTGGGATCAGGGATATGGGTATCAGTTCTGGCGTTGTCGAAACGACTGTTACCGGGGGGATGGTGCATTCGGTCAGTTTTGCATCGTCATTCCTGAGCATGATGCGGTGGTAGCGGTTACGTCCGGTACCAGTGATATGGGTGGAGTGATGCAGGTGATATGGGATACCCTCCTGCCTGCCATGGCATCAGAACCTCTGGAGGCAGATCCTGCAGCGACTCGGGCTCTGGCGCTCAAGTTGAATGCATTGAATCTTCCATTGGTTCAAGGTGAACCACGATCACCTCTTTCAGGGAAACTTGCTCAACGAGTTTTCCAGGTTTTCGAAAATGAAGCAGGCGTTCATTCCGTCTCCTTTGATCTTCATGATGACGACCATCGCATTACCGTTAAAATGGATCATGGCATAGAAACGCTTCGCCTTGGTCAGGGTAGTCACATTTCTTCCGAATTGAATCGCCATTTACCCTACACACAGCAAATGAGGCGAAATATAGGTGCCAGTGGTGCCTGGATCAAACCAGATGAATATCAGGCAAAGCTCTATTTCACCCAATCTCCGGCGAGTATCATTTATACGTTTCGCTTTGAAAATAACCGCATGTCCTGGGCAAGCGAGGTGCGTCATTCCCTGCTGGGGTCGAAAAACCTGGCCACCCTGCAAGGTGAATAATGGTCAATCAAGGTTTCAGGTGGGCCAGCCTTAAAGACCTTTCAGAGAACTACTCCTGCAGTAAAATGACGATCTGGAGGATTATTCAGAAGATGAAAAAATAATGTAGGTACGCCCTCAAATTAATAAAAATTCAGAACACTATACCAGATTATATTAGAACTAAGCTCCAAAGAGACTCTAATTAGACAGTAAACCGCCTAATCTCTGAAGCATCTCGCACATATATGGAGCAGTGTTTAAGCCATAAAAACCCATTATCTGTGTTTCATATTCATTCATGAAATAATACTTTTGAGGAACGACGTATCCAATGTAATCGCCGTTGAAACTGGTACACACAATCTCCAGTTCCTCTTTGTGCCATGAGCTCTGCAGCTGGAGGGCCAGTTCTCCGCTGAAATCACATGGAGTTCCGAGCAAGAGCATGGAACCCACCCGCAAGGCCTTTAGCTGTACCGATGCAACCGTTGGGATCAGCAAGTGGGCCAGCCAGGGACGGAGTCTCCAGAGGCCCATGACCCGAATATGGGGTGAGGGGAGATGGAGAGTCGCTTCAGCTTGATGCCAAGGGACCCTGGATGCAAAAGGGGCACCGTCCAGATGCTGCAGGGTGATCGCTGCCAGCTGCTGCCCGTAGGCCATGGCACCCTCATGCTCCTTTTCTCTCGGCGTTGCTGCGTGGCTACCCACTCCTCCGGCCAGAAACAGGGCGATACCGCCAGTGGCTTTTTCCACCCTTTCAGCCCAATGACCGGCATAATCCCCGCAATAGGCTTTGGAGGAGGGGCCGACAATGGTGGCGTGGGCTGAAAAAATCCCCATGGTGGCAATGATTTGGTCTTCAGATTTGAAAAACAGGGAATGAACGCGTTCATCGATTTGTCCTTTGGTGCCGACGAGTCGATTGCGGCACATATCTTTGGCTTGGCTGGTTGTGGTGGCGATGGAGACGGGGCAAAGTTTTGAACGAGCTTCCTCCATGCACGCGAAAACCCGATCCAGGAGCCATGGATTGAAAGCGGGCCGGTAAGGCCCGGCGAAAGCCTCAGGCAGCCATCCCTGACCCCATCCCCCTGGGCCTGAATGAGTGTGCGAAGCACCCCAGTAGACGGCTTCGGATGGAATTCCAATTCTTTGCTGAACCTTCTTTCGAAAGGTGACGATCATTTCCGGGGGTGGAATCAGCATGTCCAGGCTGATGATGACGGAACTTCGGTGATCGTCTTGCAGCCATAGCACACGGACATGCACCTCATCGAGTACGTCAAGGGCTGGAGCCCCTTTTCGAGCACCATAACCAGCCAGCGGAAGATCGCTCAACGGGCTGCGAGCCCCATCAAGCTTTGGTGTGATCGAGATTCTGGCAGCGCCTGCGAGAAGCTTTTTTGGCGTGAGATCTGGATCCGCATCGACGCCTCTCAAGCTTTCCATGGAACGTGCGTAATACGTTTGAGTGAAATAGGGATCGGTATCGATGCGCGTGAAACATGCAAACGTCAAAAAGGTTCCCATCAAGGTCATTGCCCACGCCGCACGCTTGAGCTTGGAACGCTTGTTTGTCGATCTGCGCTTCATGTGTGCACGATAGCTTTTGCTTTTTGACCTTGGCAAGGGTTGGAAGAACCGTAGGCCCTCAATGGCCGAGGAATACAAATGAGCTTTGAGTCCGTAGGTCGGATCTGATTGACTCTTCGGCCGTGAGGGAACCCATGAACCAAGCTAAAAGCTCCTACAAGTGTTACCTGGTCTGCATTTTTGTGGCCTTCGGCGCTATTGGCACGACCGCAGGAGCAACCTTGCCCATGGTGATTCGCAGTTTCGAATGGAGCTACCTTGCAGCCGGTTGGCTTTTCGCAGCTTCGGCTGCCTGTTACCTCGCCGCAAGCTGGGCGAGCGGAGGGTGGATCCCCAAACTGGGATTGCGTCGCATGCTTGTTGTGGGGCTCTGCCTTCAAGGCCTTGGAATGGGGGCCTTCGGACGCTTTTCGGATCTTTCTTGGAACTTGATTTGTTTTGGTATCCTCGGTCTGGGGCAGGGTATGGTGGAAGTATCCACCAATGTGGGGGTGGTTGAGGTGGAGTGCGACGGCCAAAGCCGTCTGATGAACATGGTGCATTCAGGTTTTACTGTGGGTGCGATTCTGGCTCCTTTCGTCGTCGGCTGGATAGCCGCTACAGGCATGCCCTGGCAACAGATCTATCTGGCCCTGGCCTTTGTGGCGTGCATCATGGCGATCTGGACCGTTTTTCAGCCTGGGTTGAGCCCCGCCCAACGGGCTGTTGCAAGGGGAGAGGACGATCATCTCCCCACGATGAAGCGAAAAGAAAAGTCCCTCTTGATTCTCCTCTGCTGGACGATTTTTCTCTACGTCGGCGCTGAAATTGGGGTGTCGAATTGGCTGGCTGAATACTTCGTCCAGCATCATCAAGCCAGTACGACTTTTGGTGCCAATGCGGTGGCTGTCTTCTGGTTGGGTATTTTTTTGGGGCGCCTGCTTCTGGGCCTTGGCTGGGGAAAAGGAGATGCCCATGCCCTCTTGAAAGGTTTTTCTGTGGTGGGTTCGATCTTTCTGATGCTGGCACTGCTGGCTTCCAGTGCGTGGGTGGCTCTTTGCCTTTTTTGGGTTTCCGGACTGGGGTTTTCCATCGTCTATCCCTGTGTCATGTCGCTGGCAGGGCACGTTTTTCCACACGATCAAAGCCGTGTCGTTGCTTGGATTTCAGCAAGCGGTGGTTTGGGCGTGTGGCTCTTCCCCTTACTCATGTCCATGATATCCCAGCATTGGGATATCCAGGCGGGATTCTGGTTTTACACCTCCCTGTCGTTTTTGATGCTCGTGGCCGTTTTTGCGGCAGGTCGCCTCCCAATCCAAGTCCCCGAGGAATCCTGAGGTTCTCCTTGAAGCCATGCACTGGAGAGGACTTTTCAAGCAGATAACACCATCAGTGTAATTGCCATAGAGTCACTCATTGGAACATGGGGTGATTTCGATCCCCACGTGACAGGACATATGCCAAAAGGTCCATGATCTCGTCTTTTTCCAGCATGTTGAGCAGCCCTTCTGGCATCATGGATATTTTTGAGGGTTCGATGCTCACCACTTTTTTGCGATCTACTCCGACGTTACCGTTGGGATCGAACATGTTCACATTCACCGTGATGTTGTCACTTCCAAGATTGATCACTCTTCCTGTGACGGTGTCCCCGTTTTCCATGGTAAAGACCGATGGTGCATACTGGTCACTCACCACCTTGCTGGGTTCGAGTATGGACTCCAGAAGATCCAGGGGGCTGAACTTTCCAGCAGCACTGGTCAAATCTGGGCCGAGCGCTCCTCCCTCGCCATCAAACCGGTGGCAGGAAAAGCAGGCCGCTTCCCCAAAGACCTTTCTCCCTTTGTCGAAGTCCCTTCCCTTCTTGAGTGAGGTGCTCAGTGCGCGCTGCAGCTCGGACGCGGACCATTCCTTGACAAAGCTTCTGGCGGCGATGGCTTCCAAAGGCGATTGGATGCTGGGTTCGGCCTCCAGGATGTCTTTCATGGCTACTTTCTGACCGTCGTTCAGCATGGAAAGAGCATCGTTTTTGATGGCATCCACAAATTTTCGGAAGCTCGCTCCCCCTCGATAGGCAGCCGCTTTGACAAACCAGGCAAAGTAACGCTTCTGCAGATCTTCAGTCCAACCAGTGCGGAGCAATCGCATGGATTTGGCGTAATCGATTTGTTCTTCCTGACTGGGAGCACCTTCCAGAAGGAGGACGGACTTGGCGGCCGCCTCAGGGGACTGCAAGTAGCAAAGCAGCTGACAGAGTTCCACATTTTGAAATCGATCCTGTGTTGGGAAGAGAGGGTTCAGGGTCGCCAAGGCTGCCTCTCGCTCGGGGTCACTGGGCTCGCCCATGCGAATGAAGGTCAAGCTGTAGACTCGCAGGTAATCCAATTGCTGCTCTCGGCTCAGGGTGTTCCAAGAAAGGGCATTGAGCGCCTCAAGCAAGCGCGGCTTGAGCTCGGGGCTTCCCACGCGGGTCAGAGCGAGTAGCCCGGTCAGTCGTGACTGGAGATTGGTTTCGCTGAAAACGAGTTCTTGCCAGGATGCTGCGGGCTGATGCTCGAGAGCGATTCTCGCCGCAAATCGCAAGTAGCGATCGGTGTGCCCAAGGTAGGGAAGGGCCGTGGGAACAGCTTGTGGATCCTGTCGCCCGTGGAACGATTCAAGATGACGACGAATAGCTCTTTGGTCTTCACCGCCTGTCATTAAAGGCGCTGGAACAGTCGATTCCCTGCCTTCATAAGTGACGCGATAGAGAGCGGACTTGGTTCGCCGGCCCCCGATGGCAAAATACATGGCTCCATCTTTCGGATTGATTACCATATCGGTCAGAGGAAGAGGGGAGCCGGTGATGAATTCCTCTACATGGGCCGAGTAAGCGGCTCCATCGGGACGTAGATGAACGGCATACAGTTTTCCATAGCTCCAATCATTGATGTAGAAGGCGTTCTGATACTTTTCCGGGAACCTTGCTCCATATCCAAAGCAGACGCCCGTGGGAGATCCAGGGCCGATATCGACAACAGGAGGCAGACTGTCGGGATAGTAATCGGGCCATTTTCCTGACCCGTTTCGCCAACCGAATTCCGCGCCGCTGGGGACCATGCAAACGCGCGTTGGTCGGTACCATGGGGTGTTCACATCCCATTCCATATCGGCATCGTAGGTGAATAATTCCCCATGCCGATTGAATGCGGCGTCGTATTCATTACGAAAGCCAGTTGCGATGATTTCCCACGTGGCTCCTTCGGGATCGGTTTTGGCAATCCAGCCTCTCGGGGCAAGCGTGCCTCTCATGAAACCATTTCCGTAAATGCGGGGGAGGAGCAGGTCTTCGCCCCATACGGGAGTGGGACGCGTTTTCTGATGGTCGACAAGGGTGGTTTGATTGCCAACGATCACATACAGGGAGGCCTGGTCCGGACCCACGATCACCGCATGCGGTCCGTGCTCTCCTCCCTCTTCAGGGAACTTTTTGAGCAAGGTGACTTCGTCGAAGCGGTCATCTCCATCGGTGTCTTTGACTCGATAAAGCCCGCGTCCCTTGTGAGCCTTTGAATTGGTTACGGCATAGAGATGTCCCCAGGCGTAGACCAGGCCCTGTGCATGCCCGATGTCCAGATCAATACTCTCTACCCGGGTCGGATCCTTGCTGCCCAGGGCCGGAGGTGTGATGCGATAGAGCCCTCCATCCTGGTCGGAAACGATGAGGCGGCCTTTGTCATCATGGCACATGCTGACCCAGGAACCTTGCTGATCCCGGGGAACCGAGTAGAGCAATTCAACGTTGAATCCAGGCAGCACATGCATGGCAGCCGGATCGGTTGCCTCCGGCTCAGCTCCTGTGACCCATGGTGTTACCAAGAAGGCGCAGGCAAGGAGGAGGGTGTGGCTCCACGCTTGGGTGGGAGTGTTCGATGCATCCTTCATCTGATGAGAGATCATGTTGCTTGTCGGGGTAAAAAGTTCTGATCAGGGGTTTCTGTCCGAAGTCATCTGTTGGCCATCCATTTCGTAGATGCCAACAAGGTATCCATTTTCAAGTACTTCACCGACCTTGAGGGTTCCGTGAATGGTCACAGGCTCATCCATGACGGGTTTGACGCCTTCTTCAGCCATGCGCACGCTCACCCATTCGTTGATCTTGGGGACAGTGCCATAACAGCACATGGATTGATCCCTCATGATGAGCATTTCTGTTACCAAACCTTGCTCGACCTTCAGCGGGAGCATGAAACCTTTCAGCGAAATGGCTTTTTGGTTCAAGGCATGGATGGCCTCGGGAATCTGCTCCTTGTAGACCACACCCTCCTCATCAGCGACAGGAGCCGAGAGATCTTCTGGCATTTCGTAATTGAAGGAGGCCAGTTTTTCAAAACTGACCGGCAAAAATCCAGGAAGCAAGGGGGTCTTCTCTTCCTGTGTGCCCTGCACTCCTGTTGGTTCCTCCGGATTGCCTGCGTTGCTTGTGGCGGGCTCCGGCAAAGGTGCCTCGGTGATGGAGTCTGAAGTGGACGCAGTGGTGGACGCAGGGACTGCCATGTCCTCGGTCGCCTGGTTGGCAAGATTTGTCTCTGGTGAATCCGTGAGTTCGCCCTCCAGAGGGGGGGTAGGTGTGGTCTCTATGGGCTCTCCCTGAATGGGGTCACCTTGTGGAAGGGTGGTAGAGGTTACTTCCTGTTGAGGTGCCTCTGAACAACCAGAAACACCCATGAGTATCGCCAATGTTAGCGCATTTGGAGTCAAACGAAGCGAGGACTTTGAAAGGTTCATGGGATGATTGCAGTAGCGCTAGCTCACGGTTTTAGTCATTCATTACCACCCGGAAATGAAAAAGGAATCTTCGTGAAGGAACTGCTCCGAATATGAACCTCCTGAATGATTCCTTCAAATGTATTTTCCCCATTCAGTGGAGCAAGGTCTGCCTGGAACTCAGCTGTATCCCCAACGGTTTCTCCTGTGGATCGACTGGCTATTGCTTGAAAAACCAGATTCGTCTTAAGACCGGATGACAAAGTGGTTTCACAGTGGATTTCCTCCTGAGCGAGTCGAATGAAATGTTCCACATGACCATCCAGAACATAGCATCGCATCAAGGTAAGGTCCTGATCCAGGACCAACTCCAGATGATATTGCTCATTGCCGAGTTGGATGAGAGATCCTCCATGGGGAGGATCATGATGGTGGCCATGGGGTGCGGATGATGAGTGCTTTTGCTCCGGGGCGTCGCACCCAGTCCAGATCATGGACACCATGGCCATCCCCAACAGCCCTAAACAGCAGTGACGCATATGTTTTTTCATGAGATGGGCGTGAGATTCTCAGCTACGGGGGTATGGTAGGCCTTCAAGGCTGGAATGCATCCGGCAAGAGCCCCCAAGAGAATCATGCTCAGAGGCGTCCACAACATGGATGCATGCCACTGCCAGGGGTGGATCACAACACCGGTCTGATGGCGGATAATGCCTGAAGCTCCTTCAAAAATCATTGCATAGATGGCAAAGGAGAGGCCGGCACCTACCAGGGCAATGACGGTAGATTCCAGAAGGATAGTCCCGAAAATGATCCGACGCCTGGCTCCCAGTGCTCGCAAAATGGCAATATCCCTGCGTCTTTCTTCCATGGTATTATAGAGGCCAGAGAGGATGCCTCCTGCAGCAACCACTGCTACCAGGTAAGCCACCATTGCCAGGATTTTGTCAAACCATCCTATTTTCTGAAACAACTGAGCCATGATCTGGTCGACCGGCCAGGCAAAGGTCAGGCGGTTGCCTTGTTTGTTGATGGTCATGTCCATTCGAAATCCAGACTGTGGTTGCTTGAGCTTAATTAAAACGGCACTGATATCGGTGGCCGCTTGAGGATCGTGACCACTCATTTTCTGTAAACCTGCCAGTGGTATCCAAAGGACCCGATCTGCGGGGCTGTTGGTCGGCTCCAAAAGACCCACGACGACATAGGTTTCGGCATGCTGTTTTTCTTCATCGTAAAGAAGACCATGGTAGGGGTGAAAGGTATCACCGACTTTCAAGCCGAGTTGCTGTGCCGCAAAAAATCCGATCACGGCTTCTCGCCGTTGGGGGTCCATCCACCGTCCTCCGGATGAAATCGCGTATTTCTGCCCGGGATGATGTTCAATGTTTTGAAGGAGCTCGGGAAGGGTGCCTACCAGGCGGTAGCCTCGGAAATTATCGCCCACCGCAATCGGCAGGGCGTGGCTGATCCCGGGATGCTCTCGGATGTCGAGATAATCTTCCCAGGCGACATTGCCTGGTGAGGCCTCGACATGAAAAATGGAGTTGAGAACCAATTGCAACTTGGAAGAACGTGCCCCGAGTACCGCATCGAAGCCGGCATGAACTCCGACAAATGCATCGTTGGCCTGATCCTTGATGGTCCAGACCGAAAGAATCAGCCCACCTGCCAATGCAATGGAACATGAGGTAATGCAGGTGGAGAGAAAGTGCTGACGCAAACTCCGCATCACGATGCCCAAAAGACTCATGCTTCGGTCTCCTTTTGAGGGATGTTGACGTCTTTTAGATCCCGGCAATGCTCAAATTGCCCCAACAACTCGGTATCATGGCTCACCAAAAGCAGTGCTGCACCGCTTTCATCGCACAGGCGGCGGATCAGCTGCATGGCGTCTTGAGCCAGTTCAGGATCCAGATTACCCGTGGGTTCGTCTGCAAGCACGAGTTTGGGTTGGTTGGCCAGAGCACGAGCAATGGCGACTCTCTGCTGTTGACCGACCGACAATTGAGAGGGCCGATGCTGCAAGTAGTTGCCGAGCCCGACTTCACCGAGTAATGCAGCCGCCTTTTTTTTGTCCAAGCCGGAGCCGAACATCATTCCAAGGCAGACGTTTTCCAGGCAGGTGAATCCCTGCAGTAGATTGAAGGTCTGAAAAATGTAGCCGATGGTACAGGCTCGAAGGCGATCCCTGTGGGATTCAGAAAGAGCATGAAGGGGGTGCCCATCCAACAGGATGGTGCCTGAGTCCGGCGAAATGATGCCGGCAATTAAGTGAAGAAAGGTTGTTTTTCCACTGCCGCTTTGTCCTTTCAGTGCCATTTGCTCCTCTGCATCGAGTGAAAAGGAATCAATGTTCAACACATTTTGAAGGTTTCCTTCGGGTGTGCGAAAATGCTTTTCCAGTGCGTTGATCTCAAGAAGCGCCATGAAAATTCAATGGGATAAACACTAACCTGACCTTGGATAGGTGACAATGTTCAATGGTTTGCGCGCATTCTTTCCATAAAGGTCATCCAAAGAATGGTCGGACGAGCCTCGGAGGCGATGGGACCTCCTTTCAGCGCCGGATCCTAAAAAAACGAAATGTCTGAGACACCGAATGCGAAATAGGGAGCGGATAGATCATGCCTGGCAGGTGGTAAGAGATTGGGGTCCAGTGAAAAAGGTCGTAGGAGCCTTCCAATTCCCAAAGGCTTTCACTTTCTCCAGAAGGCATGAGGAGCCCCGTGGTTCCGTCAAAAAGGCGCAATGGGGTGAGGCCTGATGCCTCTCGGGAGAACTCGCTACCCACCAGAATGGCATTGTTCATGGGGATCGCGTCTTGTTGGGCTGATTTGAGAATTCCTGATAAAAACCAGTCGTCATCGCTTTGAGGAGCCAGTTCCAGAACATAGGGATAGGTCTGGCTGCCACGCAATTCTCCTACATGCCAGCGAAGCCTGCCGGGCAAGAATTCGATCCAGCCGCTTTCAACCTGCATAGACCGGAAAGAAAGGGTCTCATTCCAAGTGAGATCGAGAAAAGTTGAGGAAGCAGGGCATTCTCCCATGTGTTGGATGTTTCCTTCAAAAAACCAAGCGGACGCTGACAAGTCGTCTGCGCTGGATCCGAGGAGACTCAAGCTCAGATCCATGTTCTCGCAAGGCTGGCAACCGATGAGCCAGCACAGGGTATTCTTGAAAAGGATGCTTTGGTCGTCCAGGTCCTGGGGTGTCTTTTCCGAACCCTCGGCCCAGGCAAAAAGTTGCAGGACCATTTTGCCGGATGCCTCATCAGGTTTGGAATCCCTGACGATCATGGCTGAGCCACCATTGGCAGGATGCCGAATGAGTGCCTGGTTTGAAGTTTTGTCATCGATTGCCTGATGGGTTGAGAGGGGCAAAAGCCATTGAACCAAACCATAGGGACCATCCCAGAAACGTTGATTCTCCGCGGATCGTTGCAAATCAGTTTCAATACCCGAGAGAGAAAGGTTGATGTTCGTCACTCCCGTAAGAGCTTCCCAGGAAACGGAGGTCTCCAAAGCAGGCAAGGGTGCTTGTGGGACCTCCCATGGAGGACTCATGTGGTAGATAGGCATCCCTTGCCGGGACCAAGTCAATAGATGATCGATGGCGGGGTGATCACTCCGGCTGTATTGAATCGAATGCTTCCAAAGGACTGCATCGTATGAAGCTGAATCTGTTTCGTTCAGTCGATCGATGGAAACTTGATCCCATGCCAGACCCATTTCAAAGAGTGATTGGGTGATGAACTGGCTCTGTTGGGTCGTGGTCTCCTCGATCAGGAGAATACGAGCACCTTGCTGTACGACTTGAACTCGAACGGGTGCTGCTCGTCGCTCCATGCCTGAATCGGTGATGGCGGAGGATTCCAGAAGATATTCCCCGGGATCTTCCACCCAGAGCGACCCTTCGAAGGGTGGCTGGCTGGACTGTTTTACGACCTCTCCATTGACACTCAAAGTCCACATCTTGACAGGCTCATCCGAATCGATGATGACCGAGACAGGGATGAGGACCTCCGGGCGGGCCTCCTCATAGTTGAGTTCAAATGTCTGATGGTTCCTGGGGTGAGCGAAAGCCAAGGTCAGGGCTAGCTCTGGTTCTGGTTCTGGTTCTGGTTCTGGTTCTGGTTCTGGTTCTGGTTCTGGTTCTGGTTC
>MDTE01098495.1_pt1 | contig 17479 bp, 10 predicted proteins | sample 811231 | NCBI WGS metagenome assembly MDTE01 (sample SAMN05326651, study PRJNA326480) | marine metagenome | isolation source: seawater | place: Indian Ocean: Red Sea | collected 2010
TAATAAAAAAAATATACAATTTAATTTTTAAATTATTACACAAAAATGACATCTATTTTCTTTTGGGAAACTTTTTTGCAGCTTTCGCTATGGCACTTTATTCTGAATCTTTGCTTAGAGGGGAAATAGCTGAGGTCGTAATTCTTTTTTATTTGTGTCCAGTGTGGGGAACAATTTTTGCTAAAATTTTCCTTAAGCAAAACTTTAATATTCAAAGATATATATCGCTTATTTTAGGACTTGTTGGTTTAGAAATCATCCTTGGTTTTGATAAAGGACATTTTGTTCCAAATTCGTATACAGAATGGATCGCCCTTTTTGCAGGATTATTTTGGTCATTAGGAATAACTTTTTTTCATTTATCAAAACCGTCAAGTGTGATTGACAAAACTGCTTTAACATCTCTCATAATGGCTTTTATCTTTTTGATTTTATCTTTTATCCCTGGAGGTAGGGAAATGAATTTTGAATTTGATATTTATTTATCATCAAATCTCCTAATTTGGATTGCATTGTTTTCTTTTTGTTGGCTTCTTCCTTCAATGTACTTAACTTACATAAGCGCAGAAATATTAGATCCGGGAAGGATTAATATTTTGTTGATGTTTGAAGTTATAATCGGAATTTCCACTGCTGCATTATTAACGAATGAAACAGTAGGAATGAGAGAAGTGATTGGTGCAATAATTGTAATATTTGCCGGCACAGTAGATTTTATCAAATTTAAAAATTTCACTAGACATTAAATGGTTCTTTTTTAATTATCCTATTTGTATTAAATTTTTCTCTGTAAATTATATAGATGCCGCTAATTATGATTATAATACCTCCAAGTAAAACAGTTGAACTTGGTATTTCGCCAAAAACAATATAACCTAAAATAATTACCCAAATAAAAGCAGAATATTCAAATGGAGTTATTATAGCAGTATCAGCTCTTTTTGCAGCTTGTGATAAAAAATAATGACCTAAAGATCCCATAACTCCGAGACCTAAAAGTAAAGCTAATTCCAAGTTATTAGGAATTTTAAAATCAGCAGGAAAAAATAAAATTGATGTTGTTAAAAGCGCTAAGGAATAATAAAAAATTATTGAAATACTTGAATCAGTTTTCATAATAAATCTAAGTGAAAGATATGAAAATGCCATAAAAACTGCTGAACCTATAGGAAGTAAAGATTCAATCTTAAAGAGATCTGATCCAGGCTGAACTATTATTAAAACACCGATGAATCCAAAAACAACCGCAGACAATCTTTTAATTCCTAGTTTTTCTCCCAAAATAGGCACAGCCAGAACTGTAGCTATAATTGGTCCACTATGAGCTAAAGCAACATTTTCAGAAAGCTGCAAAAATTTTAGTCCAAAAAAATACAGTACTACTGTTGCTACTGCTGAAAAAGATCGGATTAAATGCGCTATAGGTTTAGTTGTTTTCAACGTTTTGATTCCAAATTTTAAGACTAAAAAAATGGATATAATCATTCCACTAAAAGCTCTAAAAAAAACTACTTCCCAAACTGGGAACTTTTGGTTTAACCATTTTACATTTACATCATTAACACTGAGACAAAACATTCCCAAAATCATAAATAGAATTGCAATAAGTTGTTGATTATCTAAATAAAATTTTTTCATAAAATTGTTTACAATTATTTAATTTTACTTCAAGAATGAACTAAATTAATGGTTGATACAATAAAAATAAAAAATGTTAATAACAATCAATCGTCGTTAACAATAGAATGGGATGATGGCGAGAAAAGTAATTTCAATTTTTTATGGTTAAGAGATAATTGCCCTTCTGACATACACCCTACAGCAAGAGAGCGCCAATTTAACTTAAAAGATGTAAGTGAAAATATTAAACCTGAATCGTTTAAAGTCGAAAATAATGAAAAAATAGAAATTAAGTGGAGTGAGGGCAATCATACTAGCTTATATGATATAAGCTGGCTTAGGAGACACTGCTACACAATTAATAATAGCAAACCATATGTTTCTCCATATAAATTATGGGATAAAAGTCTTTCCCAAAGTTTAGAAAAAATTACAGCAGAATATGAAGAAGTGATGGAAACTGAGGAGGGTTTAATTAAGTGGTTAGAAAAACTTCATCATTATGGGATATGCATTGTAAAAAATACTGTAACTTCAAAAAACTCTGGATTTGAAATCTTAAAAAGAATTAGCCACACAAGGCAAACATTTTTTGGAACGCCTTTTGAAGTAATTAATATTCCTAACCCTAATAACCAAGCTTATACATCAAAGGGTCTTTTTAATCATACTGATTTGCCTTACTTCGAATCAGCTCCGGGATATCAATTCCTACACTGTCTAGTCAATGATGCAACTGGCGGAAACTCTTCTATAGCAGATGGTTTTAAAGTCGCGGATTATCTTAGAAAAAATGATGAAGAAGTTTTTAAAACCTTAATTCAAACTCCAGTAAAATTTACTAATAATGACTATACTCAAGAAACAGTAAGAATTGGTTATTCTCCATTGATTAACTTAAATAAAGACAATGATTATAATGATATGAGATTTAGTGTAGCTCAAATGGGTGTTATAGATTGTGCTCCTGATTTAGTTGAAAAATTTTATAAATCATATCATAAATTTGCAAAATTACTTCACAGCAAAGAATATCTTGTTGAATTTAGACTAGAAAAAGGTGATCTCTTTTGTTTTAATAATCGTAGAGTTGTTCATGGAAGAACAGAGTTTAATCCAAATTCTGGCCATCGTCATTTACAAGGATATTATATTGATAGGGATGAGATACTTGGTAGAATGAATTATCTTAAAAAAGTGGAGCTTTAATTTTTTAATTAAACTAATTCCATCCGCAAATAGTTTTTACCTCTAAATATTCCTCCAAGCCCCATGTACCACCTTCACGTCCATTACCTGATTGTCTATACCCTCCAAAAGGTGTGCCAGGATCAGAACTTTTACCATTAATATAAACTCCCCCTGATCTAAATTTTTTTGCCACTCTTTTAGCTTTTTCTTTATCTTCTGTCTGAACATAATTGCCCAACCCGTATGAAGTATCATTTACAATATCAACTGCTTGATCTTCATTATCAAAAGGTATTATTGATAATACTGGACCAAAGATTTCTTCTTTTGCAATTCTCATATTGTTTGAAACATCAGTAAAAATTGTTGGACGTATAAAGTATCCTTTATCTAATCCGGCTGGCCTATCTGGGCCTCCTGCAACTAATGTTGCCCCTTCATCGATTCCACTTTTTATCAAATCTTGTATTTTATTAAATTGAATTTCGGATACTACGGGTCCTATATGGTCCCCATTTTTTTCCGCTAAATCAACTTTTATATTTTTTGCTTGATCTGCAGCTTCTTTAACAGCTCTTTCATATATGCCTCTCTCTACAAGCATACGAGTAGGTGCATCACAGGATTGTCCTGAATTGCTCATTATATTTTTTACACCATCTTTTACTGCATCTGGATAAGAGTCTGCAAAGATAATATTTCCACCTTTACCACCTAATTCTAAACACACTCTTTTAATTGTATCTGCTGAATTTTTTGTAATTAGTTTTCCCGCTCTAGTAGAACCTGTAAATGAAACCATATCAATGTCAGGATGACTGGATAATTGAGTTCCCACACCTTCACCATTACCATTAACTAAATTAAAAACTCCTGGCGGAAAGCCTGATTCATGAATCATTTCTGCAAATAGCATTCCAGAGAGAGGGGCAATTTCTGATGGTTTTAAAATCATTGTACACCCTGTAGCTAATGCAGGAATAACTTTAAGTGTTATTTGATTAATTGGCCAATTCCAAGGAGTAATCAGCCCACATACGCCAATCGGTTCATAGACAATATGATTGTCAGAATCTTTATCAAAAGGCTTTTCAAATTCAAATTTTTCAAGTCTTTTAATAAAATCTTTAATATGAGATGCTCCAGAGCTAGTTTGGGCACTGCTTGCCCAGTCCATAGGAGCTCCCATTTCCATAGAAATAACCTCAGTCATTTTTTCCCAATTAGATTTATATATTTCATATAATTTTTTAAGAAGTGATAGCCTTTCTTCTTTTGTGGTATTGCTCCAGGTTAAAAAGGATTTTTTTGCTGATGCTACCGCTGAATTTGTATCTCCAGAATCTCCTAATGAAATTACAGCACAAGGTTTTTCTGTAGACGGATCAATTACATCAAAATCATTAGACTTTAATGGTTCGACCCACTTACCGTTTATATAAAATTTTCTTTTATCTAACATTTTTTATCAAATTATATGCTAATTAATAACAAATATATAATAATTTGCATATTGAAATTATCTCAAAACAATGACAAAAGAATGTATGGAAATCAATTTATTATCTGGAGCTTTAGGGGCTGAAATAGAAGGTATAAGCCTTAAAGATACTTCAAAAGAAAATCACAAAAAAATTAATGATTTGCTACTAGAGCATAAAGTAATTTTTTTTAGAGATCAAGATATTACACCAGAAGAGCAAATAAAATTAGCAAGTTGTTTTGGCCCTTTAGAAAAACATGTTTATGTAAAAGGACGAAAAGAATATCCAGAAATTGTAAGAATAATTAAAGAACCAGATGAAAAAAATCAATGGGGCGAAAATTGGCACAGTGATGTGAGTTATAACCCCAAACCAACAAAAGCTGTGATTTTAAAATCAATAAAAATACCCCCTGTTGGAGGTGACACAGTTTTTTCTAATATGGAACTAGCTTGGGAAACGCTAGATCAAAGTATAAAGGATAAAATAGTAGACAAAAAAGCTATTCATAGTTCATTAGGTGCGGCTTTTTTTGTAAATGATTATAAAGCTATGGAAGGCAATGGTAACTATGATGAGTATTCAAATGAACATCCAATAGTAAGAACTCATCCTGAAACAGGAAAAAAAATATTATTTGTAAACTGGACATATACTAAGAAAATTGTAGGAATGGAAAAAAATGAGAGTGATGATATGCTCAATAAGATTTTTAAACATCAAGAAAGGCTTGATTTAACCTGCAGATTTAGATGGACAAAAAATGCAGTTGCTATTTGGGATAATAGGAGTGTTAATCATTATGCAATAGCAGATTTTTTTCCTGGTAGAGGTCTTGGCTACGAAAGAATTATGGACAGAATTGCAATAGAAGGTGATAGACCTAATTAAATCCTAGAAGCAATGAATTCTGGGTTGATAACTGACTCTTTAGTATTGTATTTGATTTCTTCTCCATTAAGGTCCCTTACATTTCCTCCAGCTTCTTTTAATATGCAGTGCCCTGCAGCCGTATCCCATTCTGATGTAGGTTTAAATCTAGGATAAATATCTGCCTTACCTTCTGCAACTAAACAAAATTTAATGGAACTCCCTTTAAAACTTATTTTATATTTATTATGAATATTTAGCCATTTTTGCATTTTTTCATCATTTATATGAGATCTGCTTGATATAATATTTAACTTATTGTTCGATAATTTTTTTTCTTTATGAATAATTAAGTTAGAATTTATATTTAAATGGAAATCATTTTCATTTATTGATGCTTGTTTTACAAAACAACCTAAATTTTTAGCTGCTAAATAAATCCTTGAAATTGATGGGGCATAAACGACACCTAAAATTGGAAAATTAGAGCTGATTAAAGCAATATTAATTGTAAATTCTCCATTTTTTTTGATGAACTCTTTTGTTCCATCAAGAGGATCAATTAACCAATAATTTTTCCATTTTTTCCGTTCTTCCCAAGAAATGTAATCAGATTCTTCAGAAAAGAAAGGAATCTCTTTCTTTAATTTTTCTAGAGAATCTTTAATAATATTATGAGAATTATAATCTGCTTCGGTAACTGGATGATTTGGTTTTTTTTCTTTTACATCAAAATCTTTTTCATAAATTGCCATTACTTCTCGGCCTGCAATAATTGCAGTTTGGCCAATTTTTTCTAAAAATTCTAAATTTAAAATATCTTTATTCAATTAACAATGCTTGACAATTTAAAGCTTACCATCTTTCCTCAATTTTTCTCTAATTTTTGTTGCTGAAATTTTTGTTATTTTCTCTTCAAAAGACTCTTCTTCAAGCTTATAACCAACTTTTCTTCCATAAGTTATATTTACAATATTAGGAACTAGTTGAATTATATATTCTTTACCATGAGTAAAACCTTTATGGCTAAGATGTTTGTTAATATTTTCACAAACATTTTCAAAATCAAAAGGATTGTCATCTTGGTCAAATCCTCCACTGGCTCCCTCCACATCTCTAACCTGAATTGCGACTTGACCTGTTTTATTATAACATCTTTCAAATAAGGCATAGTGACCATCATGCCATGGTTGCCACCTTCCAAGCATTTGCACAGTTGGTTTTTTCCAATCAAATTGAATTAAATCTTTTGCAATTAATTTAGTATATTCATCTGATTTAAATTCTTTAAAATGATAATCTAATTTATGATCAGGTTTTTCAAATAGTTCATTGGTATCATCATATCTACCTTTTTTAATTGTATCCATCCAAATTGTATATTTTGGATTTATAATATTTCTGTACTCCTTTTTTGGACAAATAAAATCACAAATAGCATATGTTTTTCTTGATTCATTTCCAAGTTTCTTCATTCTTTCTGCCTGACGCTTTCTACCTGATTCAGAAAAATCCCAGTCATTATATTTTGCTCTAATTTCATCTGATCTAAAATGATCTGCACCGATTTTTTGGGCGAGCTTATTTGAAAGTGTAGATTTACCCGAACCAGGTAATCCCATAACTAAGATTATATTTGCCATAATTTTGTTTAGTATTTAATTTATAAAGTGGAATTCTTATATTTCAAGCTTATTTATTTTCATCAAGCATCATAAGGCTCGCATTGCCCCCTGCTGCAGTAGTATTATAGGTGAATGTTTTTTCTGTCACAAATTGCATTAAGTAATTTGGACCACCAGCTTTTGCCCCCGTTCCTGATAATCCTCTTCCTCCAAAAGGGTGAACTCCCACAACAGCACCGACGATATTTCTGTTGATATAAATATTTCCTATTTTAGCATTATTTGAAATAAAATTGATTGTATTGTCTATCCTACTTTGTACTCCAAGCGTAAGGCCGTAATTTAAATTATTAATATCCATTACAAGTTTTTCTAACTCAATGGCTTTATATTTTATAACATGGATGACTGGACCAAAAATTTCCTTTTTTAAGTCTTTTAAATTTTCTATTTTTAATAAGGAAGGTCTAGTGAAGTTGCCATCTAGATTAATTTCATTTTTGTTACGAGATAATAAATTCATATTATTTTCTTTAATATGGTTTTCAATATTATTTTTTGAATCTTCGTCTATTACAGGCCCTATATCAGTTTCTAATTTTCTTGGATCTCCTATTTCTATTTTTTGTAATGCACCTTCTAACATTTTTATTGTATTATCATAGACTTCTTCCTGTATAGCCATTATTCTTAATGCCGAACATCTTTGACCTGAAGACCCAAAACCAGATTCTATAGCATCATCAATAACTTGTTCAGTCAAAGCTGAAGAGTCTACAATCATTACATTTAACCCCCCTGTTTCTGCTGTAAATGATATAATTTCACCTTCTCTTTCATTAATTTTATTTTGAATATGTTTTGCTGTTTCATTTGAACCAGTAAATACTACACCTTTAATTTTTTGATTTTCTATAACTTTATTACCTACTTCTGGACCGTTACCTAAAACAAGCTGAAGAGCTTCGCTTGGAACACCTGATTTTAAAAAAAGTTTCATTATAATATTTCCTATAATTGATGTTTGCTCTGCAGGCTTTGTAATTACAGTATTTCCGGCTAATAAAGGAGCAACAATTTGTCCTACAAAAATTGCTATAGGAAAATTCCAAGGACTAATTGTAAAATACACGCCCTTTCCTTCATAAGTTAACTCATTTGTTTCACCAGTTGGCCCATTTAATTTTATTGGATTTTTAAAAATTTTTTTTGCTTCGCTTGAATAATAATAACAAAAATCAATAGCTTCTCTGATGTCATTCATAGAGTCATTTATTGTTTTGCCAGCTTCAAGTACGCAAATTCTTATCAATTCTTCCTGATTATTTTCAAGCAGCTCCGCAAAATTATCTATAACCTTAGCTCTTTCCTCAACATCCTTAGAATTCCATTTATTATAATAATTTGAAGCTATATCTATAGCTTCATCAATTTTACTATTATCTATAAATGCAACTTTTCCAAGCTTAATAGATTTATCAAATGGTGAATATGTCTCAAAAGTTTTATCTATCACTTCTTTTCCATTTATAATCGAGTAGGCTTCATAGTTATAATTTTTTTTGTTTTCTGAAAAAATATGGTTAAATTTTTCTATAGTTTTTTCATCATTAATATCGTATCCCTTTGAATTTTTTCTTTCCGGTTCATACATATCTGGAGGCAGAGGAATTTTCGGGTTATATAATTTATCATACCCATTTATAATTTTGATAGGATCTTCTAAAATATCATCAACGGTTAAACTTGGATCACTAACTTTATTTATAAACGAAGTATTAGCTCCATTCTCGAGCAATCTCCTCATTAGGTAAGGTAATAAATCATCATAATTACCAACTGGAGCGTAGATTCTGCATTTAGGATAATTATCTTTTGCATAACTATTAAAATATTCGTGAATCTGACCAGCCATTCCATGAATTCTCTGGAATTCAAATACCTTATCCTTTCCAATCTCTTCTATGAATGAAATTGAATACGCATTATGAGAGGCAAATTGAGGAAAAATAGTATCTTGTTTTTCTAATAATTTCAACGCACAAGCCATCCAAGATAAATCTGTAAATGATTTTCTTGTATAAACTGGATAATTTGGAATTCCTAATTCTTGTGCAATTTTTACCTCTGTATCCCAATATGCACCTTTTACCAATCTTACATTAATTTTTTTATTTGTTTCTCTAGCAAGTTTATCAAGCCAATCGACTAAAGTGAAGCATCTTTTCTGATAAGCTTGAATGGCAAGACCAAGACCATTCCAATCTTTTAAGCTTGAATCTTTAATCATTGATTCCAAAAGCATCAATGAAAGAATTAATCGGTAATTTTCTTCTGCATCTATACACAATTGAATATTGTATTCACTTGCTAGCTTGCACAATGATATTAATTTTGGCAATAATTCTTTTTTTAAATCTTCAAATTTATTTCTTTCATATCTAGGATGTAAAGCTGATATTTTAATTGAAACACCGTTTGATTGTGTTATGTCATCGCTATTCTTTAATTCTTTACCTACAGCATGTATAGAATTTTTATAATCTTCAAAATACCTATCTCCATCTTCCATTGTTCTAGCGCCTTCTCCTAACATATCGAAAGAAAAAAGGTTTTTTGAATACAGACTAGTATTTGTATACTTAATGCTCTCTTTCATTGTAGGTTTAAAAACAAATTGACTTGCTAAAATTGTAACAGCTTTTTTAACCGCTATCCTCAAAACTGGCTCAGATGTTTTTTTCAATAAACTTTTATAGTTTTCTTCTAAGTGGGTTTTATTTTCTTGTTTTTTATCTAAAATTTTTCCAGTTAAAAAAAAGCTCCACGAGGAGGCATTAACAAAAACACCTTTATCAAAACCGGCATGTTTTGACCAATCAGCAGATGTGAATTTGTCTTCTAAAAGCCTGTCAATTGTTTTGTTATCTGGTATTCTTAAAAGAGCTTCTGCCAAACATAATAGTACGGTACCTTCTTTGGTGTTTAATTGATATTCTTGTAAGAGATTTTCTATTGGTGATTTTATTTTTGATTGATTTCGCGCATAATCTACAATCTCTTCAGATCTATTTCTTACTTTATCTTTTACTAAATTGTATTGAGGCTCTAAATATTTTAATAATATTTTTACAACCTGTTCTTCAGGCATATATTGCACATTATTTAATTCACTAAAATCAACCATTATAAAACTTAGAAATTACTTCTTATAATTATAATATTTTTTTGCTTGATTTAAAGTTATGTATTCATTCTTTAAATCACTTTCAATTAAATCAATATCTCTTTCATGGGGATTTCCATAACCACCCCCACTTGCTGTATGAATTCTCACCACATCTTCTGGATCCAATGTTAAACCTGTTACAACAGAATGCTTTTCTACTTTACCATCTTTTCTTATAACCTCAATATAATTAGATCCTCCTTCATTCCCGCCTTCAAGTGACCAAGGCAAACTTTTTGACCTTGTGTAAGCAACTGAAACCCAAGCATTTTTAGATCGGATTCTATAATCCATTACTATACCCTTACCTCCTCTGAATTTACCTTCACCACCATCTTCATCATTTAAACGCATTTGATCAACATAAACCCCATGCCTTGCTTCTGATATTTCAGCTGGAGTATTGAATGTGTCTCCATGAAAAGCGGAAAAATTAGCGTTTAGACCATCAGAAACTGAACTAGCACCCCATCCGCCCACTTGTGGTTCTATAATTATAAAAGTTGCTCCAGTGTCCGGATGTTGTCCACCCATAAAAGTTCCACAAATTGATGCAAAACTACCTGCTGTAGCTTTATCCGGATTTAGATTTGAAATAGTTTTCCATACTAGATCATATGATCTTATGTCTGTTTCATAATATATACCTTGTGCAGCAGGTCTTGTGGGGTTAAACATAGATCCTTCGTCACATAAAACTTTTAATGGTCTAAATGTACCAGCATTACAAACAAAGTCACCAGAAGTAATTGCTTTGAATGCCATTTGGGCCGAAACTACAGTACCATCATAAGATGCATTATTCGGTCCTTCATCTTGCTTAGGATTGTTTCTTAAATCAACTATAAACTCCTTATCAGTAATAGTTACATCTACTTGGATTTTTCTCCCGTCATCAAGCAAATCCTCTCCATGAAATGTTCCTTTAGGTAAATTTTGTAATGATTCTAGTGAATTTTTTTCTCCATAATCCATAAATAATTGAACTGATTGTTTAAATGTTTCTTTACCATATTTTATAGCTATATCTTTTATCCTTTTTTCGCCTACTCTTATTGATGCAATAGCTGCCCACATGTCTCCTAAAGTATATTGTGGAACTCTACTATTCGCGGTAATAATATCTATTACTGATTGAATAGGTTTACCCTCTTCAATCATTTTTATTACTGGCAACTGAAGTCCTTCTTGAAATATTTCTTTAGCATCTGCCGAAATTCCTCCTGGAGCCATTCCCCCTAAATCAGGCCAGTGAGCAATATTTGCTGTCCAAGCTATTCTTTCTCCATCTACAAATATTGGCATTACTACTATGACATCATTTAAATGGGTAACGCCTCCATTGTAGGGATCATTTGTAGCAAAAACATCACCTTCTTTTATATCTTCTATTTTATATTTTTTTATAACTGCCTGCGCTGCTTTATCGCACATTGCTATGAAAGCAGGAATACCTGCACCTGAAGCGGCTATGTTGCCATCCGTATCAGTAACCGCAGTTCCAAAATCTAAAACTTCATATATTATTGAACTCATAGCTGTTTTTCTCATTGCAACAAACATTTCATCACACGCAGCTTGTAAAGAACTTTGGATAATTTCAGTAGTTATTGGATCTAAATTAACTTTAGTCATTTATTACCTTGAATTGTAATATGTAAATTAGCGTATTCATCAATTTTACATTTTTGATTTGGAAAAATAACCACTGTGGTACTTGGATCCTCAACAATTGCTGGACCTGAAAATTCCATATCAGGCTCTAAAAGATTAAAATCATATATTTTTGCTGGATGTGTTCCCATTTCATCGAAATCTACTTCTCTAGTTTCTTTGATTGTTTTTTCAATAGAGGCGCCAGTTTTTTTTCTTTTTTGAAGATCAGGTTTATCTATTTTTGCAAAAGCTACTAAATGGAATTGTATCATATCCACTTGGCTATCAAGTCTATATGTAAATTCTTTTTCATATTGATCATGAAATAAATTTTTAATTTCATCAATAGATTTGTTTGAATATTCTTCATTTTTTAATGGAATCTCTACTGAATGATCTTGGCCTAAATATCTAAAACTTCCAAATCTTTTAAAAGTAATTTTATCTTTTAATATACTCTCTTTTTCAAAATTTTTTAAAGCATCATTTTCCATTTTATTAAATGTTTCATTTAAAGCGCCAAGTGCATTCTTATCCATTGTAAGTAATCTTGTTAAAATATAATCTCTTCTTAAATCACTCATAAGCATACCCCATGCAGAAAAAACTGATGAATTAACGGGTACTATGACTTTTGGTATGTTTAACTCTCTTGCCAATGAAGTTGCATGCATTCCACCCCCTCCGCCAAAGGCAACTAACGTAAATTCTCTGGGATCATATCCTCTGTTAACAGATACTAATTTTAATGCATTAATCATATTGTTATTTGCTATTCGAATTATCCCTCTAGCTAATTCTGTATTTGAAAATTTTAGTTTTTCAGAAAGATTATTTGAATATTTTTTTACTGATTCCATATCTGCTTTAATTGTGCCTCCACAAAAAAAGTTTGGGTTTATTCGATTTGTTATTAAATTTGCATCCGTGGTTGTTATTGATTTACCACCTTTCCCATAGGATACTGGACCTGGATCAGCTCCTGCACTTTGTGGACCTACATGTAATTTATTAAAATTATCTACCCAAGCAATACTTCCTCCACCATTTCCTATTTCTACTATATCTACTACAGGCAGCATAACTGGATATCCTGCAGAAAGCCGGTTCTTTTCGATCCAGTAATTCGTATTAATTTTTACATTTCCATTTTCTATTAACGAACATTTTGCTGTTGTTCCTCCTACATCAAGTGTAATTATGTTGTTTTCTCCAATTAATTTTCCCAATTCTGCTGCCCCAAGCACGCCGCTTGTAGGGCCTGATTCTATCATTGTTAAAGGAATCTTTTTTGTAGAATCAAATGTGTCTATGCCACCATTAGATTGCATCACGTAAGGATTTGATTTGAAATTAGAATTAATTAATTTAGTATTTAATTTATCTAAATAATTTCGTGCAATAGGTTTCACATATGCGCATAAAGCAGTAGTATTAGTTCTTTCGTATTCTCTCCATTCCCTAGTAATATGATGAGATGCTACTACATCAATTTCTGGCCAATATTTATTTATATGCTCAACTACTTTTTGTTCATGAGAAGAATTAGCATAAGAATGAATCAAGCAAACTGCAATTGATTTTACATTATTATTTTTAAATTGATCTAAAATATTATTGAGATTCGACAAATCAATGGGAGCCAGTTCTTTTCCTAAAAAATCAATTCTTCCAGGAACTTCAGCTCTCAAATATCTTTCTACAAAAGGTTTAGGTTTCTTATACCTTAAATTAAAAAAATCTGGTCTATCCCCTCTTGCGATTTCAATTGAGTCTCTAAACCCTTTCGTTGTTATCAAGCCAGTTAAAACACCTTTTCTCTCAGTAATCGAATTAATTACAACAGTTGTTCCATGAGCAAAAAAACTTGACTTAGATATATCTACACTAGATTTATTTATAGTATCAAAAACACCTATTTCATAACTACTTGGAGTAGTATCACTTTTAGCAGTTTTAATACTTAGGGCTTTTCCTGATTTTTCATCAATTTCAAAATAGACTAAATCAGTAAAAGTTCCCCCGACATCTGTAGCTATTCTCAACATTAACTTATCTTTACATTAGGATGAAATTTTTCAATATATTTTTTTGAAATATAACCTTGTTTGTAATCATCAAGTACCTTTGAAGCTTCCCTTTCATTTGGATCTCCATATCCGCCTCCTCCGCCACATTGCAATATAATTTTTTTTCCTTTTTTTACTGGAACTCGGGTTGCCTTAGCTACTCCTTTTGTATTTGTGTTATCTTCGAAGAGAAAACAATTATTTGGCAATCCTTCTTTTCCTCCATTTAATCCCCATGGAGGTAATTTACTTCTCTCACAAACTGTTGTTGCAAAAGAATCTTCTAACATTTCAAACTCAAAATTTACGCCTAACCCTCCTCTATTTTTGCCTGCACCACAGCTATCTTGTATTAATTCAACCCTATTTATTAACCAAGGATTTCTATTTTCCCAAACTTCTGCAGGTGCAAATCTTGTAGCTGATTCGGCATGATGAAGACAAGTTGCGCCATCGCCAAAATGGCTTGCGCCCTGACCAACTGGATGCGGCGCTCCGTCAGCCCAAGGTTCGCCAGTTTTTTCCCTTATTCCCCACCATACTATTCCGTTGATACATCCTCCACTACTTGCAGGAACATTTTGAGGAAATTTTGTCCCAAGAGCTTTATAAATAACTTCTATTGCTTGTAGGGCAGGCCAACCATAAAGAAAGCACGGGGCTGGAGATATAGGATGAAAAAGTGTACCTGGCTTTGTTATTACTTCTATTGGTCTAAAAAAACCTTCGTTAGGAGCCTCATTGCTTCCTGCTAACATACTCATAGCAACCCTAGCAGTTGAAACAGTAGAAGGTAAAGGACAGTTAATTGGCCCATTCTGTTGAACTGGCGCTTTAGACATATCTAAAATCACTTTTTCATCTTCAATTATTACTTTTAAATCAAATGGCACCACACCTTCTTCAACTCCGTTACTATCCATTTGACCTGAGCCTAAATATTCTCCATTTGGAATTTGTTTTAAATAATTTCTGACAATTGACTCTCCTGCATCAAAAATAGCCTCTGTTGTTTCTTTAAATTTTTTTAATCCGTATTTTGATACAATTTTTTTTAGAGCCCTTTCTCCTGCTCTAACTCCTATAGCTTGAGCATTTATATCGCCAGCAACAGAATTTGGTACGCGAGTATTTGCAATGCACATTTTGTATATATCTTCAACAAGCTCTCCTTTATTAAATAATTTAACACCTGGATAAACTGTCCCTTCCTGAAAAACATCTACAGTGTCTGTAGAGTATGGTTCTTTTCCCGCAATATCTAACCAGTGAGCTTTTATTGCTGTATATGCAATTAACTCATTATTAAAAAAAACTGGCATAACTAATGCTGCATCTTGAGGATGCGAGCCGGTTCCATAAGGAGAATTATATATTATGATGTCACCTTCGTTTAATTTTTCTTCTCCGCCAACACCTTTTACCGCTTCCTCAATACAAAAATTCAAAGTACCCATAAAGAGAGGTAGGCTTGGAGCTTGGGCTAAAAGTCTCAAATGATTGTCATATATTGCCCCTGCAAAATCTAATACATCATAAATTACTGGAGACATTGCAGTTCTACATAAAGCTCTTTTCATTTGTTCTGCTGCAGAATTGAGAGAGTTTCTCACAATTTGTGTTGTAATTGGATCAACTTCAGCTTTATCTGCTTTTCTGTCGACTCCACATTTATAATGATGAATTTCATTAGTCATAAATCAATCCATTTCTCTATTTACTAATAACAAGTTATTATCAGAATCTGTAGTTACATCATAATTTACATCTACATAAGTAATTGCTGTACTTTCAACTATTATCAAAGGCCCTTTAGTTTTTGAATTTATTTTTGATCTTGGTATTATTTTAAATTCAATCTCTTTATTTTCAAAAAAAGAATAGCATTTTATATTTTCATTAGTTACTAATATATCTTCTTCATTTATCTTTCCGGTTTCAGATTTTCTTGGTAATGGTATTCTTATCGATGCTCTTGTAGAAACAATCTCAACAACAGTATCTAATTTACTTCCAAATGTTTTTTCATATTCTTGCATAAATTTATTTTTTAAACTTTCAGCATCAATTGAAATTTTACCATTTTTTTCATTATCTAATTTTAGAGTAATGGTATGTTCTTGGCCCATCCATCTCATATCCAGCGCAACCTCTTTTATTTTGTCGCTTGTTGCAAAATTTATTTTTTGCCTATCTTCTAGTTCTTTAAACAAAACTTCTAATATCTGATTAGATTCTTTTATGGACTCATCAGATAATCTTAAAATTTTTGTTTTAGCATTCATCTGAAGTAAATCTGCTCCTAACAATCCCCAGGCTGAAAAATTACCTGAGTAAGGAGGAATAATTATTTCTTTAATATCAAGTTCTTTAGCAATTAAATTTGACATTAGTGGTCCTGCGCCACCAAAAGCTAATAATTTTAGTTCTCTCGGATCAATACCTTGTTCTATTGTTATTTCTCTAATTGCATCTGCCATATTAGCACTGCTTATTTTTAAAATTCCTATTGCTGTTTCAGATGCAGATAAATTGATTTTTTTACCAACTGAATTCAGAGCTTTTTCCGCTAAAGATTTATTTAATATTAAACCTGATGCTAATTTTCCTTCACCAAGCATACCCAAGTAAAATGCTGCGTCTGTAGTAGTTGGCTTATCCCCACCTCTTTCATAACAAGCTGGTCCCGGCACTGCTCCTGAACTTTGAGGTCCTGATCTAATTAATCCTCCTTCATCTAAATATGCTATTGAGCCACCGCCAGCGCCAATTGATCGAACATCTACCCATGGAGACTGAACAGGCAGGCCTAATATCTTTCCTTCAAATTGTATTTGAGGCCTTCCATTAATTATCAAACAAGTATCAAAGCTAGTTCCCCCTACATCAGCAGTTACCATATTTATATTCTTAAGTTTTCTTGATAGTTCGCCTGCACCTTCAGCACCGGCTACTGGGCCTGACATTATTGTTTCAAAAGGACGATCTTCCGCTTCATCAAATGTCATTGATCCACTTCCTGATCGTGTTACTAAAAATGTTCCTTTATAACCTATTGAATTTAATTCATTCTTTAAGCTATTCAAATAGTTTGACATCCTTGCTTTAACAAAAGCATCAATAACGGTAGTTGTTGTTCTTTCATATTCTCTATACTCTCCTGATACCATTGATGATAAAGAAATTTGACCTTTGAATCCTGAGTTTCTTAAAATTTTTTCAGCAAATTTTTCATGCTCTTTGTTGGTATATGAATTTATAAAAGCAATAGCAATACTGCTAACATTTTCCTTAATAAAAAATTCACAAGCCTCTTTAATTTGGTCTTCTTTTATAGGAGAATGAACCGAGCCATCAGAATAAAGCCTTTCATCAATTTCTAATCTTAAATATCTTGGCACCAAAGGAGGGGAAGGTTGCCAAAATAAATTATACATTTCATCTCTATCACCCCTTCTAATTTCAAGTGTATCTCGAAATCCCTTAGTACAAATTAAACCAACCTTTGATCCTTTTCTCTCAAGTAAAGCATTTAATCCAACTGTAGTCCCATGAAGAAAAAAATCAACTTTTGATAAAGCATCTGCATCTAAATTTCTTTTTATTACTTCAACAACAGCTATTTCTGGTGAAGACGGTGTCGTAGGTATTTTATCTATTGTTACAGTATTTCCAGATTCATCATATAAAATGAAATCTGTAAAAGTTCCTCCAATATCAACACCAATTCTTGAA
>MDTE01148870.1_pt1 | contig 17479 bp, 14 predicted proteins | sample 811231 | NCBI WGS metagenome assembly MDTE01 (sample SAMN05326651, study PRJNA326480) | marine metagenome | isolation source: seawater | place: Indian Ocean: Red Sea | collected 2010
CTGGGCCCGTTCCGCCCGCCTCCACACCGACCAGCCGGACCGCAGGATCCTCCAGGAATCCACGGAAGAGGCCGATGGCGTTGGAGCCGCCACCGACACACGCAACAGCGATATCGGGAAGTCGGTTTGTATGGTCCAGGATCTGCTGTCGTGCTTCCTGACCAATGACCTGGTGAAAATCCGCTATCATGGACGGAAAGGGGTGGGGCCCCAATACCGACCCAAGAATATAGTGGCAGGTCGTCGGGGCGTTCACCCAGGAGCGGAGTGCCTCATTAACGGCGTCTTTTAGGGTTCGCTGGCCGGAATGAACAAGCTCTACACGTGCACCCAGCAGTTGCATACGTTCTACATTGGGCCGTTGGCGCTTAGCGTCGACTTCGCCCATATACACGACACATTCCATGCCCAGAAGGGCGGCCGCCGTAGCGGTCGCGACACCGTGCTGGCCAGCCCCGGTCTCGGCGATAATCTGGTTCTTTCCCATTCGACGAGCCAGCAGGGCCTGTCCGATGGTGTTGTTGATCTTATGGGCACCGGTGTGAAGGAGGTCTTCCCGCTTCAACCACAGGTCCAGCCCGATCTCCTCGGAGAGACGTCGGCAATGGTATAAGGGGGTTGGTCGACCGACGTAGTTGGTCAAGAGATGGTCAAGCTCGGCCTGAAACTCTGGATCCTGCCGTGCGTCGAGCCAGGCCGCTTCCAGCTCCTGTAAGGGAGCGATCAGAGTTTCGGCGGCAAAGCATCCGCCGTAGTTTCCAAATGTATCTTTGGCTTTCATAGGCGCTCGCATATCAAAAGCGTGTAGAAAGAGGCCAGCACGCATCAAATGCATCCCGTGCTTGTTGGACGAAACGCTGCACACGATCGGTATCTTTTATCCCTGCGGATTGCTCGAGGCCCGACGAAGCATCCACTCCGAGAGGGCGTACTGCCGAGATGGCCTGGGCGACATTTTCGGGTTTCAAGCCACCAGCCAATAGACAGGGGAAGCGTTGGGCGAGCTCTGCCCCCAGGGACAGGTCGACAACCTGGCCCGTTCCACCCATACCTGAAGGGTGATCGAGCACAAAGCCAGAGGCCTGCTCGCTCCAACGTTCTGCTTGTGCGATGCCCGTGGTATCCACCGGAATTCGTCGGAAGATGGGGACCGGAAACTCGGCAAAATCCGCAGGATCAGCGGCGCCACAGAGTTGGATATGCGACGCGCCCGTTGTACGAATATGGTCGCGAGCCTCTTGTGCGGAGATGGTCCCTACCACAGCCACCGTGGGTGTCTTCTCAGGTAGCTCCTGGATGATGGCGCTCGCGGCCTGGGCAGGGATACCACGAGGTGATTCGGGAACCAGAACAAATCCGAGCATCGTAGCGCCGGCTGAAAGTGCGGACTTGGCGTCTTCTATCCGGGTGATACCGCAGACTTTGATGGTTGGCGCGGAGGACTGGGCAAGATCAGTCATGCCTCGACCCCATCACGTAATTGCGTCAGCAATAATGCAGGATCGTCACTCGTCATCAACGATGTACCGACCAGCACCGCGTCGGCACCAGCCGCGCGCATACGCTGGGCATCGGCCGGAGTATAGATGCCGCTCTCTGCAATATGAATTGGGCCCGCGGGCATACACCCAAGAAGTTGCTCGGTACGATCCAGGCTTACGGAAAAATCCCGTAGGTCTCTCGCGTTGATGCCGATAGCGTCTGGCTTCACTTGCGTCGCGCGAGCCAACTGTTCTTCGTCGTGCACTTCGACCAGCACCCCTAATTCCAACCCATGGGCTCGATCGCAGTAGGCCTGTAGCTGTTCCTGACTGAGGATTGAGGTTATAAGCAAGACAGCGCTGGCGCCGTTGGCTCGTGCTTCTACGAGCATATAGGGGTCCACCACGAAGTCTTTTCGTAGGCAGGGGATCCCAAGCGCTGACGCCTGGCGAAGATCGTCGAGGGTGCCACCAAAATGGTCCTCATTGGTGAGGATCGAACAGGCGGCGGCTCCACCATCGATATAGGATTGTACCGTGGGCAGGAGAGGGCGATTGGCGATGGTGCCGGCCGAAGGCGAGCTCCGTTTGAACTCAGCGATCACCGAGAGACCGGGTTGCCGTAAACCATCTACGAACGCCTGGCGTGGTGAACCTCCGCTGGGGATCCCTTGCAATAGCTCGCTCTCGGATTTTCGCGCTCGCCGCTCCTCAAGACGGCGAACCGTAGCTTCGAGGATGGGTTGTAGACGCCCTTCAGCTGTCATCCCAATTGCCCCGAGAGTTCGACCCAGCGTGCAAGGAGCGCCTGGCTGGTACCGCTTGCCAGTGCTTCGTCTGCACGGGCTACACCGTCCTTGAGGTCGGAGGCGATGTCAGCGACCCAGAGGGCCGCAGCTGCGTTTAAGATGACCACATCTCGCAGGGGGCCGGCTTCATTTCCCAGGACTCTATGCAAAATGCTGAGGTTATGGTTTGCGTCGGAACCTTGAAGCGCACTGACCGGTGCGGCGCCCAGCCCCAACTCCTCAGAGCGTAGAGAAATGGGGCCACCGTCTACGGGGACATATTGGATCTGGTTTCCATCTTCCAGAGTCAATTCATCCGCACCACCCCCACCATGAATGACCATGGCGCGCTCGGCTCCCAACTCCTGCAGAACCGTACTATGGGTTTTTAGGTAGGATGGATTGGCGACGCCGAGGACCTGTCTTTGTACGGAACCCGGATTGGCGAGTGGTCCAAGGAGATTGAAGATGGTCCGGATCCCCAGGGCGCGTCGTACGGGTCCTGCGTGGCGCATCGCTGGATGGTAGCGGGGCGCAAATAGAAAGGTGATACCAGTTTCGTCCAGGCAGGTCCGTGCGGCCTCGGGGCTCAGCTCAAGCTTTACGCCGGCGGCTTCCAAAAGATCGGCGGAGCCACAGCTGGATGATACTGCCCGGTTTCCGTGTTTGATGACGCGTGCTCCCGCAGCAGCAGCCACGATCGCGGAGGTCGTCGAGATATTGAACATACCCAGTCCGTCGCCGCCTGTACCACAGGTGTCGATGGCGTCAGGGTAGTCGTGTTCAAAAGGAGTCATACAGCTACGAAGGGCTTCCGCCGCGCCGGTGATCTCCTCGATGGTCTCGCCACGTTGGGCCATGGCCACCAATAACCCTCCTAGAACCACAGGATCTGCGTTCCCGGAGAGTCCATATGTGAAGCATTCTCTTGCTTCGGCTCTGCTCAGGCTGCGACCTTCTCCAACGACGATCTTCAGAGCGTCTTGAATCATGCAGCCTCCGGCGCGAAGCCTGCGATGCTGAGAAAGCGTTTGATGATGGCCTGTCCCTGGGGGGTGAGAATCGATTCAGGATGAAACTGCACTCCGTAGCGTGGCAGCTTAGTATGCTGTACTCCCATTACGCGGCCGTCTTCGGTCCAGGCGACAAGCTTGAGCTCGTCGGGGAGGTCCTCTCTCGTGGCAAGAAGGCTATGGTATCGGCCTGCCTGGAAGGGTTCTGGACAACCCTTAAGGAGGTCGGACTCTTCATGATGAACGAGGCTCGCCATTCCGTGTACGGGGGCGTCGTCGACCGTAAGATTTCCACCCATCGAGAGAACCAGGGCCTGGTGACCGAGGCACACGCCAAGGAGTGGAAGCCCATCGGGAAGCTTCTCTAAAAGCTCCATACAGATACCAGCATCTTTGGGATGGCCAGGGCCTGGCGAAAGGACGACCGCCTGGGGTTTCATCTCCAGGAGCTCAGCGACGGTGATCGCGTCGTTGCGAAAGACCTCCACATTGGCCCCTGCCTGGCATAGATATTGGTAGAGATTATAGGTGAAGGAGTCGTAGTTATCGATGAGTACCAGCATGATCGTAACTTAGTTGTCTGGATGATCGGAGGGAGGGCCAAAAACTGGAGACGAGGCGAGTTCGATGGCTTCGAGTAAAGCGGCTGATTTATGATCGACCTCCGCCCGTTCCCCGCTGGGGGTAGAGGCGTGAACGATCCCTGCACCGGCTTGTACAGCCACGTCATTACCGTAGACGCACATGGTTCGGATTGTGATGGCCATGTCGAGATTTCCCATTCGGTCGACATAGCCAAAAGCCCCGGCGTAGGGGCCGCGTGCTTCGGGTTCCAGCTCGCTGATTAGCTCCATGGCGCGGATCTTGGGTGCACCGGATACGGTGCCGGCCGGGAAGGTGGCCGCCAGAGCGTCGAGCGCATCGCAATCGGCCCGAAGTTGTGCCTCGACTACAGATACCAGGTGTTGCACCCGGCTAAACCGTTCCAGGGTCGCGTAGCGCATAAGCTCCACGGTGCCTATTTTAGCGATACGGCCAAGGTCGTTCCGCGCCAGGTCCACCAACATATCGTGTTCCGCGCGTTCCTTCTTATTGCGTATCAGCTCATTGCCCAGGGCCTTGTCGCTGGCAAGATCTTTGCCCCGTGGTCGGGTACCTGCGATCGGCCGGGTTTGTACACGCCCATTACGAACCGAGACGAGGCGTTCTGGCGAGGAGCCTACGAGAGTAACCTGCGGTGCTTCGAAGTAGAACATATGTGGGGCTGGGTTACTCAAGCGGAGAGCCCGGTACAGAGTGAATGCTTCCCCTTTTATGGTGCGATCAAATCGACGGGAAAGGACCGCCTGAAAGATCTCGCCCTCGCTGATATCGCCACGAAGTTTTCCCACATGCTTTTCGTAATCTTCCTTCTTGTATCGACTGGTAACCGCATCACTTGTGATTGTGATGGGTCCAGGCAGTACGGCCTTGGCATGAATGTCGAAGGCCAGGCGAATCGCGCGTTCACGTGCTGGATCCAACGGGGAATCAGCAGGACAGTCCGCGAGAATATGGATTCGTTGGGCTGCATGGTCGAAGGCGATGACGTCGCCGAAATACTCAAAATAGGCCAGGGGGGCTGTGGCCCGGTCGGAATTGGGATGCGCCGGGATGGAGGGTTCCAGATTACGCGCAAGGTCGTACCCGAAGTATCCGATCCAACCGCCAGCAAAAGGAGGCAGGCCGGGATGGGATCCGATGGTGCCCGATCGTGTTACCGCCTCGCGTAATCCTTCAATAGGACCCCAGTCCTGGGTTTCGGTTTCTCCTCTCCATTGGAGGGTACAGCTCGAACCATCATGTTGCATCGTGCCCATGGGGTTCACGCCGATAAAAGAATACCGAGCGAGCCCATCGGGGCCATCCGCGGATTCCAATAGACAACAATGATGCCCAGCCGTTTTTAGGCTCAGATAGGCACGGACCGGGCTTGTAATATCGAGGGGGAGAATCAGATGGAAGAGCCCATGCTCTCTGGCCTCTTCATTCGTGGATTCATATAGAAATGGACGCATAATTATATTCGTTGGGTCGCGGGGGGAGATTCACTACGCTAGCGTTCTCTGGCCGGCCGTCAATCTTAATAGCCGACTCGTTTGTATGTGTAGTCCAGACTCTTTTTTGGGTTCCAATCAAAATGGCATAGTAGGGCGAGGCCATTTTCTGGATCATCCATTTTCCAGAGATAGGTGCAAGCGAAGACGTCTCCGGTCTTATTTCCAAAGGCTCCAGGGGGGTCGACCTCTGTGAGTTTGAATACGAGTTTTTTGTCTGGGGTACAGGCATAGGTCCCTTTCAGGATGGCCTTTTCTTCTTTGTCGGGCGACGTCGAAGCAAGGAATTCCGTAAATTCGCTCCCCCGGAACACAAAGACGTCCGTAAACTTCTTCGCTTTTGTTTTTCCGTTGAACTTCCAGCTGCCTTCCAGGCGTTTGAGACCTTCCGGGCACTGGTTCTGCGTTTTCGCTGCTTTGAGAATACGACTGCGAAAGGCTGCGTCTTCCCCTGCCTTCTGTGGAGTCTTACCTGCGCAGGATAGGAGCACGCCGCCCAGAAGTATCAACAGGAGACGGTCGATACGCATCAGGGCACCATCTTTTCCAGCATACGTGGGAAGGGGATGGTTTCCCGAACATGTTTCAGACCACATATCCAGGAGACGGTGCGTTCCAGGCCCAGGCCAAAGCCTGCGTGGGGAACGGAACCATATCGTCGGAGATCCAGATACCATTCAAAGACGGACATATCGAGACCGTGGTGTTTGATGGCCTCCTGGAGCGTATCCAGATTGGTTTCACGTTCGCCCCCTCCGATGATCTCGCCATACCCTTCGGGTGCGAGGACATCCATGGAGCAGGTCAGCTCGGGTCGGTCCGGCTGCTGCTTCATATAGAAGGCCTTAATGGCCGTGGGGAAGTGGTGCACGATAATCGGCCGATCATATTGCTGTGTCAGAATGGTCTCGTCGTTACCGCCGAAGTCACTGCCCCATTCAATTTCCGAGCCCAGCTTCTGTAGAATCTCGATGGCCTCATCATAGTGGACACGTGGAAAGGGCGGAGTTGTCGCCTCAAGAGCCGTGAGATCCCGCTCCAATTCTTCGAGGTCGGATCGGTTGGTCTCCAAAACCCGCTCTACGATATGACAAATAAACGCCTCGGCCTCGTTCATATCGTCTTCAATATCGAAGAAGGCCATCTCCGGTTCTACCATCCAGAACTCGGTAAGGTGACGCCTCGTTTTACTCTTTTCCGCTCGGAACGTAGGGCCAAAGCAATAGGTCTTGCTAAAGGCCATGGCCGTTGCTTCCTGGTATAGCTGGCCCGATTGGCTAAGGTAGGCCTCACTCCCGAAGTACTCGACCGGGAAGAGCGTCGTTGTTCCCTCACAGGCCGCAGGCGTCAAGATCGGTGAATCCATCAGGTAATAGCCGCGGTCATCAAAGAAATCCCGGATTGCCTTAACGATGGTATGACGCACCCGCATGACGGCTTGTTGGCGGCGACTTCGTAACCAGAGGTGACGGTGGTCCATCAAGAACGCGACGCCATGCTCCTTTTTCGTAATCGGGTACGATTCGGCAAGATGATAAATCTTCAGGGAACTTAAACCCATCTCCACGCCCAGAGATGAGCGCTTGTCCTCTCGGACTTCACCAACGATTTCGACGGAAGATTCCTGGGTCAGAGTACCCGCTTGCGCAAAGGTCTCCTCATCACAATCCCATTTACCGCAGACGACCTGGACGATGCCGGAGCCATCCCGCACTTCGATGAAATGGATTTTCCCAGAGGACCGGTGGTTTCGAACCCAACCCCGCAGGGTTACGGTTTCACCAACATGGTTGGGCAGATCACGAACGCGTATCCAGGGATGTTCGGGAACGAGAGTCATGGCTACCTATTCAACGCAGGAGCATACTTCGCAGCCATTCTCATCTACCTCAAATCCGTTTTCACAGAAGAGTTGGCAGGTGACTGGGGCGCATTTCGTATACTTGTGGATGGCACCATGCGCAGCGCCGACGAGGATCTCGTCGTCGTCGCAGTAGATGGCGCTGATGTCATCACCAGGGCCGGCATCGACCGAAGTCCATGTCGCACCACCGTCAACGGTTTCAAGGATGAGACCGTCTTGTCCACCGATGCAGCCATTGGTTGCACTGTAGAAATAAACAGCGAAGGTTTCTCCACTACCGTCTGTCGCGCCCGTGGTTGGAGCCGATAGGGACTCGGGCACATCGGCATCATTCCAAACCTTTGCCTCGGCGCGCACACGAATCGTTCCCGACGCTCCGATGGTTACGGCCTTCGTGGCTTCGGGTGAAGAGATGGCACTCATACCCTGCCAGGGAACTACGCCCAGGCTAGAGCTATATTCGAGCCACCATGCGGTCTTCTCCTGCTCGTCTTCCGCTGGGAAATCAGGTTCGGGCTCGTTCCAGTTAATTCCACCATCGGTGCTGTGGTAGACCGTACCATCCATCGCCAGCAACCAACCTTCACCACCGCCCGATGTAGCGATATCGACGATGGTTCCGGAACCAGCTCCCGGGGCGGGGTTGAAGCCCTCTTTCGTCTCCCAGGACGCACCGCCGTCAACAGAGACAGCGACGTCACTGGAGGCTCCGATCCAAATCTCGTCCCCTGCGCAAGACAGGCCCATAAGACCAGGTTTACGATTGGCTGCGTCCTGCTTTAGAGAAGCCGCGGCACCGAGATATTTCTCCAGGGTGTCGCCATCAGAGGCCATATTGGCGATGGCGTTCTCTGTACCACCGACCCAGAGTCCCTGGTTACCATAACAGGCGGAGTAGAAGTCGCGGGTATCAAAGGGGCTCTCCACGGAGGACCAGGTGCCTTCTGTAGCGTCACGCATAAGGACGATGTTTCGCAACCCGACGGCATAAATGGTGCCACCGGTTCCGGCTACGAAGGCTGTGATACGTTTCGTGCTACCCATCGCCTCGGCCGGCAGTTCGACGGGTGTTAGAGCAGAGCCTGTAACCTCAATGGGGTCTGGGAATCCGGATGGGTCCAGCCAGCGCACCGCGTTTTTGAGGTGAAGATAGCGTTGGGGGTTACTACCCGGATAGACGTTGATGGCGAAGTTCTCGCCAGGCACCCAGCCTGCTTCTTCCAATGCGTCTGCGAAGTTGAGTCCATAGGTCAGCTGGTAGTCTTCCAGTAGACTCGTGCCGATGTAGATCTTGTTTTCTGGGATTTTGGAAGCGTCCGGGACGGATTGCTGGGCCCCATTGAGGAACGCAAAGCCGGTGTAGACATCACCAAGAAAGCGGGTGCTGCGGGAGACGTATTGTGCGGAATTCCCGTCACCAATCAGAAAGACGCGTTCGGGATCAATGCTGAGCTCACCAGCGAGGAGTTCATGCAATTCAACAAGGAAGTTGTCCGACTTATCAAAGGGTTGGGACATCCAGGAGTAACCCGAGCCCGTCCAATTGGCTCGCGGTAGCACCAGAATAAACCCATGCTCTTCTACAAGGGCGTCCGAACTGGCGTAGATGGGCTGCTGTTCTGGATAGTGCTGGGGCGAATAGTTATGCAGCTGGTAGATGATGGGATAGGTATTCGCCGGGTCGTAATCAGCCGGTACGTAGAGGCGATAGGTTCGGACATCGGCGCCGACTACCATCTCTAGATCGTTCTGAGGGGTGCCTGGAGTGATCAGAAAACCCTGAGTGGTGTCTTCTTGCTTGCCTGGGTCTTGTTGCGTTCCCGGATCGTTGCTTGTTCCCGGGTCTTCTTCGCCACCATCGTTGGTGTCGGTTGTATCCGAACCAACATCGGAACCGACATCAGAACCGGAGTCTGTTGTGGCGTCGGGCTCTCCGTCCCCATTTCCTCCACATGCAAATAGAAATGCAGCCAGAAAAGCCAAAGATAAACATGTACGCAGTTTCATCCCATATACCTCAATCGTCAGCACGGTGTTTGATACACGACGAGCTTCCTTCGTCGTGGGGCGCGGACTCTACAGGGATCCTCCTACGCGATCAACATAGTTTTTTTGTTTCGAAAACGAACCAGATTTATCCACGATAGGCCTGCACCACACGATCCATCAGAGGCCATAGTGTGGGGTGCTTTAATAGCTTGTCCGCACAGGCATTTTCGAGCATTTGTTCGGGTCTTTTGGCGCCGGCAATTACAGAGGTGATTCCTTTCTGCCGTAGCACCCATGCCAGAGCGAGGGCGCTTATGGGGCATCCCAATTTCTTGGCGATAGCCTCTAATCGTCGAACGAGAACATTGGCTCGTAAAAAGCGAATACCCTTGAAGCGGTCGTCGCGGGCGCGGAGGTCACTCGATGGGAATTCGGGTTCGTAGCGAAATTTACCGGTGAGGAGTCCTCTACATAGGGGTTCGTAGATCAGGACCCCGAGGGGATCTCCACTGGGTTCGGCCTGTAGGCAGGCATTTTGAAGTCCGTGTTCAAATTCTCGTCGGAGGATGGAGTAGGGTGTTTGAAGACTGATAATCGGGGCCATGGTTCGCGCCAAGGCGATAGCCTCTGGGTTGTAGTTGCACAGGCCGATGTATCGAACCTTCTCTTCCTCAACGAGGCGAGCGAGCTCCTCCATACTTTGTTCAAGAGGGGTCCCTTGTTCGCAGGGCCAATGGACTTGCAAAAGAGGGATCTGATCCAATTGTAGACGAGTCAGCGAGGCTTCGGTGTCGCTGCGTATATAGGCTGGTGTCAGGTCGCTATTGGCGTGTTGGCCTGATCCATCCCAACGTACTCCCACTTTGGTTGCAATGATTACATCATGGCGACGGGAACCGAGGGTCTGCGTCAGAACCTCATCCGCGTGTCCATGGCCATAAAGCGGTGCGGTATCGAACCAATTGCAACCTTGTTCTAGAGCGGTCTCGATGGTGGCGGCGCTGTCCTCATCACGGACATCATCACCCCACCAGAGTCCACCCATAGCCCAGCAGCCAAGCCCCACTACGGAGAGTTCTAGTTCAGTTCCTGGAATCGTTCGGCGTTCCACGAGTACTCCAACCTGGAACGGCCATGCTATGAATCGATCGGTTGTGGGTCAAGCAAGGCGGTTTGCCCATTACACCACGTCGTTTAATAATTCCTGACCCTTTCGAGCGGGAGCGCTCTGTTGGTCCCGATATTCTCCAAGCTGGGAAAACTCTCGTGGCTTCACAGCCGAGTCCGCAGGTGTCTGCTGACTGGCATCCTGGGGAACCGGGGAGCTGTCCAGCACGTCCCGTAGGGCATGAAGTAGCTGGGGCTCTCCGGCCGCATTTTTCGGTGAAGCGATAGACCGGGTCGCTGTCTCCAATTGGTTTTCGATCTCACGGAGTCGAAGCTCATGCCCTTTCACGTCGGACGCCAAGCGTCTCGAGAGGGCTCGTCGTTCGACTTGAATGCCCGGCCCGTCTGCATCCTTGTTGGCCGTGGACTCAACACGGTCTGTTTTTGCGACGTTCGGTTGGGTGAAGATCCAAATGAGTACTCCTGTGATTACACAGCCGAGGGCGAACGCGGTTATGGTTATCAGGAGGTTCATTCGGTCATCCTTGACCTGTATTCATTGAGATGAGGGGGAAATCTAGCAATGAAATCTTGGGGGTGTTTACGCCCCGTTCAGAGGAATATCTACCTGCTAGTGTATATCGGTCAGAGATCTCGTTTTTGATGCCTTCGCCGATTTTTTTTTGTGGAATTGTGGTAGTTCGATTCTTCCCCTACCTGCTCAACAACTGACTGCGCAGCTCTTCTGAGGTGCGAGCAGGGGCTCCACGCGTGCCTTCTCGAAGGCTTCGTCTCTTTCCCTAACCGATTGGGTTTGGAGTCTGTCATGGCTTGTATCCAATACGTGGTCTGGTGCATCAGAGTTATCGCCTGTGGCTTCGTGTAACCTTCGGTTGCTCAAGAGCCGGAAGTCCTTGGGAAATCCATCAGGAAACCTTGCAGTTGCGAAGATCATCTGTTACCCCCGCCATTCACGTCCCCGTCCGGGGGCAGCGATGAAACCAGGCATGAAACGGAGGGTCCAATGCCGAAGGGTACCGGGGTTCCTGCATACCGCGAAGTAACCATTCCCGCTGTCATATTAGGAGTCATGCTTGGCTCGGTTATGACCGCAGCCTTTGTATATATCGGCCTGAAGCTTGGCTTCACCCTGGCCGGCTCCACAGTGGCGGCCATTCTTGGTTTTGCCGTGCTCCGTGGCGCTCTGGGGAAAGGGACAATCGTCGAAAACAACATTAACCAGACGGTCGCGTCGGGTATCAACAACGCCTCGTCGGGTGTGGCGTTCACTTTGCCGGCCCTGTTCTTGATGAAGGCCAATGACCCCACACTGGACTTTGTTGAGGGTGGAACCTTTATGGAGTCTCTCTCCGGCGCCATGCCATTTATTCTGGCGGGTATCGCGGGCTCGTTCATGGGGATCGTCCTTATCATTCCTCTGCGTAAGCAGATGATCGAATTTGAACGACTTCGGTTCCCCAGTGGAATCGCGGTCGGTAGTCTACTCAAGTCTCCCGGCGCAGGTATGCGTCAGGCGATATTATTAATAAGCGGTGTGGTGATCGGCACGATCTTTACGACCATGGCGCAATACCATGTGATCCCCGAAAAGATTGTGATCGGCGGAGCGCTGGGAGTACCGGAATATTTCCCCATCGCCTTTGGGGTTAGCTTCGCGAGCCTTGGAGCCGGCCTTTTGTCAGGGAAGGGCGGTCTTCCCTTTGTGGCAGGCGGTGTGTTGGCCTGGTGGATTATCAGTCCTCTGGTGGTGTTCATGGGCTGGGTGCCCACGATCGGCGTTGGCGGGGAAGATGCCTGGGTCACCGGAAAGGTGGTCTTTTTAGAGATGTTGCGACCTCTGGGGATCGGTATCCTCATTGGTGGAGCCATAGCTGGTGTTATCGCTTCGTTCCCGGCCCTGCGTGGAGCCATGAAAGGTCTCTCGTCCGTTGGGAAGTCTGCTGGTGGTAAATCGCTGGCCTCCGACGAGATGCCTATGAAGCTGATCGGCTTTGGACTTGTGGCGGCCATGGTGCTCCTCTTCGGCGCTGCCTTGGCGTCCTCGGGCGATATCGGTGGTGGCCAGGCGATCGCTGTCGCCGTCGTTGGTACATTATGGCTCGCGGTGGCCGGACTCATCGTGGCTCAGGCGACAGGTATGACCGACATATCCCCCTTATCGGGCATGTCGCTTATCGGCGTGACCGTACTCTTCTTCCTCACGGCTGGAAATGTGCTCGCCGCAATTACCATCGGCGTGGCCATCTGCATAGGTATTGGCCAATGCGCCGATATGATGACCGACCTCAAGTCCGGTCATCTGGTGGGTTCCGTACCAAGGCGTCAGCAGACGATTCAGCTCGCTGTTGCCTGGATCGGGGTCCCCATCGCGGTTGGTGCGGTCTATCTATATTGGCAGACGCCAGGGTTTGGGCCAGGGCAGGATCTCAGCGCCCCACAGGGACAAGCCCTGCAGGCGGTCATTGAGAGTCTTCGCTCGGGAGATGTGGCCCTGGATAAATATCTAGCGGGTATTGCGCTCGGATGTTGTCTGGGAATCTTCCCCATCAGCGGTGTGGCTGTTCTGGTCGGATTGGCCATGTACCTGCCATTCTATATCACCGTGACATACGGCATCGGGTGCATCGTCTCGATCACGATTCAGCGTAAGAAGGGCGCCCGTTGGATGGGTAATACCATGGTCCCGTTAGCGGCCGGGTTCATCATCGGTGAAGCGTTACCGAGTCTGGTGATCAGCATCATCAAGGCTACGGGTTAAGGAGGCCATCATGAAGACAATTGGATTGATACTTGTGATTCTTGGTGTTGGCCTTAGCGCGGCCATGGGTTCTCGGAACTCCGATACCCAACTGGATCGACACGCCATCGCTGGCGAAGCCGCCCTTCGAGGAGGGGCAACCGGAAAGGCGTTTGATGCCTATTGTGGCGCATTGAAAGATGCAAAGCTTCCACCTTCCAATGGATGCCCGGTCGACGACGACGGGGAGAAAGCAAAGGAAAAGAAGCTTACCACGGCGGAGAAAGCCGCTGCGTTCCGGACCAAACTCCTCAAAGACGGTGACGCGCTCATGGCCGATATCGCCGCGATGCGAGCGAGTGGCTGTATGCCAGGGGACGCCTCTTCGGAAACTCTTACGACCTATGAAGCCGCTCTGAAGGATCTCCACGCAGAGAAGGACACCATCAAAGCCGTCTACCAGGGAGAGAAATCCGTCAACAGCTGGCTCAATGCGGAATACTCCAAATGCCGGTATGAGCACGCCCTGAGCGCGGGCACTGCGGCCTTTGGTAAGACATTGAAGCAGGACAATATATGTTCTGCGGAGACGGTTCGCGGAGACGGAGAACCAGACGCGGTCTTTGCAGCTCGCGTGAACTGGGTCAAAGAAAAATGCGCCCATATCAAGGCACAGGCTTTGGCCACCGCTTTGCCACCGGGTCCATCGCCGAACGCCCGTGTAAGCAACTGGTTGGGCTTTGCTGGGGTTCCCTTTGTCCTGGGTCTTCTTCTCGTTATCGGCGGTGCTATCCTGTATCGCAAAGCGGTTCGCGCTGAATTGGTGGGCTCCGAAAGTGGAGACGGAAAGGGCGATGGCCCGACGGACTTTGGCGTGGCCCTTGGTGAATTGGCCACCACGGTTCGTGATCTGGCTACACGAGCGGGCGCTATGGACGAACCAGATGATGCCCAGCGGGAATCGGCAAAAGAGGAGATCGAGTCTGCTCTGCAGGACCGAATCGCTCCGCTGGTCGAGGCTCGTGCCCGGGTGCAGCTGCGGTACGGTATGGATGGCTTCGCCGCGGTCTTTGGCCCTCTGGCTACGGGTGAACGACGTCTGAACCGTTCCTGGTCGGCCCTGGTAGATAATCATTGGCCAGAGACCCAGACCTCTCTGTCGGGTGCGGCGGATGCTCTGGAGTATACTGTGAGCACATTCCAGGATCTTAGCCCTGTAAGCTGACTGAGTGGTGAGCTAGTCGGCGATCAACGCCTGCTTCTTTCGCCTGGATAACTTTTTGATCTGAGCTTCCGCGATGCTGGCTTCACTGCGATTTGCGTAGCTGACGCTATAGACCAGCCGTACGGGTCTGCGTGCTCTCGTATAGCGTGCCCCGAGACGGCCCTCGTTATGTTCCGATAGGCGCCGCTCCAGGTCCGTGGTTATGCCCGTGTATAGGGTCCCATCGGCGCATTCCAGAATGTAGACATGCCAGGAACTCATGCGTGCTATCGGGGACTATTCCAGGGAGTATATCTTCAGGTTGTCGTAGTAGTTCGGCACTTTCCAGTTGTTAAAACCGAAATAGTTCCCTCGAATCGGGTCCGAGTCGTGGAAGGAGAGAACGGGTTTGTCATCTACATACCAATCCAACTGATTTCCTGAGCGTACAATCGTGAAGTGGTGGGTCTTTCCCTTCACCACTTTTGGTGACGATGTCTGTCTTCGATCTTTTCCGTGCTCGTCCAGGCGGGCGATGGCGTTGATGGAATTCTTCCAACCACCGAAGATAATGATGTAGCCGGCCTGGTGCTCCGGTGTCATGGCGAAGACTTCGCATTTGAGATCACCCTCAGGGCTTTCACTGCGAGCGTCGAACTCTATACGCACTTTCCTTGGAAGATCCTGGTTGAGCCAGAGCCCTTTATTTAACGCGTCTTGACCGTGGACCCAGCCGTCGCGGATGCGCCAGCGTTTGGCGTCATTCACGATCCAGTTGGGGCCGAGACTGTCCCGCTCAAAGTCGTCGGAAAAGATCAGCGTGCCTTCTTTCAGGCGTCGATCACCATGTTTGGAGAATTTGCGGGGGCTCTCACAGGCCACGAGTACCAGCGTACAGACCAATAGGAGTGTGATCCCCATTCCGGGAAGAGTCTTAATCATTCTCGTCTCCTTCCACCAGCCCCGCTTCGCGAAGCGCATCATAGATCTCTTCCGCCTCCAGCTTTTCTTCATCGAGAGCTTCCACATCCTCTCTCTCATAGAGGATCTCCTCAAGCATTACGGCCTCGTCTCGGATTGGGACCGGCGGTGGCTCGGGCGGAAGGTTGGGGCGCACTAATTCCGAGGTGGCATGATGTGTCTGCGGGGATTCGCTCTCCGCATGGACGGCCAGCTGTTCCGCTGCTTTTTGCGCCACATTCCAGAGCAGAGGGTTGTCTGGATCGTCGGCAAAGATCTCGTCCAGGCTATCCGACGTTACACTCAGCACAAGCGTTGGTTCCTGGGCCTTCGCCGTAAACATACGTGGTTCGGAACCCGCGATCTGTTCTCCACCCAATGCGCAGACAGCATTTCGTGTCTCGAGCTCTGAGCCTCCGACTGTGAGCACTACGCTACCCTGGGCCAGAATATGGATATGTTGGGTTGTCTCTCCTTCTCGAAACAGAATCTCGCCTTCCTTCAGAGAGCGTGTCTCGGCTTCATCCGCGAGTTTCTGGAGAACCGACTGGGGCACAGCGCTGAACATAGGCACTTGTTGCAGGATGCTGACGGTGTCGATCTCTACGGGAGGCTGGGCGGCATCATCGAAGAAATGTACCCAGATAGCGGTAGCATTATCGGAGCCCCCGCGGGCCAGCGCACTTTCCAATAGTTCGGCAATCAGCTCATCGGGCGGGTCTTCGTGATGGGCAGACAAATACGCTTCTAGGTCTTCGGTGCCCACTCCATCGTAAAGCCCATCCGTACAAAGAAGAAACCCACACTGGGAGCCGAGGGCATGAGCAGATACCTCTGGCTTTAACGATTCCGACACACCGAGGGCCCGAACGCCTACATTACGAAATGGGCTATTATCCGTTCCCGTGTCGTTCTGGGAAAGGTCGCCCGCTAGAGATTGATCATGAGTGAGCTGTCGAACCGTATTGTCCTGGACCGTATATAAGCGGGAATCACCCACATGGCCCACGTAGAAGAAACGGGTGCCGAGAAGAAGAAGCGTGAGTGTGCTTCCCATTCCGTCGAAATCGGGCCGTTCGGTAGCCTTTTGGCGGATGCCCTGATGGGTGATGGAGAGGGCCCGCTCCAGGAGGAGCGAGATCTTTGTCTTGCTGATCTCGTCTTCATCCGCCAGCCATTCGAATAGCTTGTGGCGATGACGCTTTAATACGGCTCGGGTCAGATTCACACAGAGGGCACTAGCTGTACCACCACCCGGACGTCCACCCACCCCATCCGCCACAATGAAGAGGCGCATATTCGGGTCGATGAGATAATTATCCTCGTTGCGGTCTCGAACGGGTCCGCATTCCGTTCGAGCGGCAAAGTCAACGTTCATTTCAGAATTTCACATGGGATTGAACGTAGGCCCAATGCGCTGGCGAAGTTGTGAACTCCGTCGTATTGGGTGGTGTCACCGCTTCTTTCGCCGCATCTCCCGGCATGAAGAGAGCATATCCAGCACGCAGCTCGAGAGCTTTACCTCGTGTGTAGGTGGTGGATAGGTGCAGCTCATTGCCGATGCTACGAGAACTGTATTCGTCGACAGGGTATTGCGGTCCAATACCCGGAATACCACCGCGAGTCGAAGCCAGGAAGGCGGAATGGAAGCCGAGTTGGATCGACATATACGATACCGGCTGCAGCTCCGCTCGAAGACTGGCAAGAACCAGATTGCTCAATCGAAGAATACCCATTGGGTCGAGATGGTAATAGGTGTCTGGGAACATCGGGTCGAAGTTCACGTCCCGATCGTCCGTAGGATTGCCATCTCCACTGGCGGCATAGATGTCGATGTGAAACTTGGGTTTCACCTCGTGTTCGACTCCATATTCTACATGGACACGGTACGCAGTGGCGAACCGGTCTTTGGCCTCTCCAGCGAGGTTCCGTACAGTACCCATCTGGATCGCGGCTTCTGCATCGTATGCAAGACCCTTTAAGGGGCTACCCGAGGCACGGAAACTCAGTGTAGTAAGCTGTTTGCCTGTTGGGCCCGTGGAACCATTGTTCAGGTAGTAGACCTGCAACTCGGGTGTAAACGAGGGGCCAAGTTTCGAGGTGCCCAATACGAGGCCGCCGAGATCTACGTCCGGATCGGACGTGGCTACACGCTCCTGGACCATGGCGTAGAAGAGATCAAGCTTGAACATGTCGTGGCCATAGTTAATGCGCATACC
>MDTE01135394.1_pt1 | contig 17478 bp, 11 predicted proteins | sample 811231 | NCBI WGS metagenome assembly MDTE01 (sample SAMN05326651, study PRJNA326480) | marine metagenome | isolation source: seawater | place: Indian Ocean: Red Sea | collected 2010
GTAACCTCATTAGTTGCTGTTGCTCCACGACCCATCCCTCTTTGCGTGTAGGTAGACGTAAGCGATACCCTGCGGGTGCTAATCTCCAGCCATACCAAACAAAACGAGTAAGAGCTGGATTCAAACGTTTTAACTCATCTTCCTCTACTCCAAAGATAGCTATTAGCCGCTCCATAGACGCCGGATTTCTCAATACAATCGTCTCGTATTCTAGAACTGCACTACGTGAGTTTATGGAAAAATAAACATTGGCGTGCTTTGCAACATGCCTAGCTGCCAAAAAACTCGCATAAAAATTCTTAACTGCTACCTGAAATGCAGGAGATCGATGATTGTTCACGACTGATACATAGTCAGGACCATGTTGCTCGATGGCACGACGCATTCCATTGATCCCATAGTTATAGGACGTAACAATAAATGGACTAACCATCGTAGGAGTTGAATCAGGTTCAATTTTCTTGGCGGCTGCCATCAACGCGTGAAAGCTTCTTACGAAATACCGTGCCGCGGCCTTACTAGCCAGCTCTGGGTCTAAGCGTTCATCAAGTTCCGCAGTAAGCTTAAGACCTAGCTCTTTAGCGGTCGCAGGCATGATTTGCCATAGACCAGCCGCCCCGGATCGGGAATAAGCTACTGGGCTATACAATGATTCTACGAATGGCAAATATTTGATATCTGCAGGCAATCCAGCATCGCGCAATACTGGTATAACCAGAGCACTGTACCGACTATATCGATCTAATGCTTGCCTAAAACGGTCGCGGTTGCCACTTTGACATCTAATCCGATCAGCGGCTATTTCTATTTCATGGGCGGACTTTGAGGGAAATAAAGAGAGAAGGCTGCTCTGTCTTGGGCTCAAACCAGTGTGACTAACTCTTAGTCTGCTAGCAAGACTATGTAGCTCGGATGCAATAACATGCTTGCGCGCTTCGATAGACGACGATTCCGCCGCTACACCACAATTTTCCCCCACTGCTACCTTGTAAACTCGACTTGGATGTTCACTGTCATGAAAAATGGCATCATTACTATTCCATCGGCTATAGACATCTATCCAAAAATAGACACGCGCTATAATTTCCGGTGGGCACGGAAATGCCTTAGAACAGATTAACTTTGGGCTCTCCTCTTTCGCTGCAAAGGAAAAGCTCGAATTAAAGCTAAACAACAAAATAACATGCAAGGTAATAAGCACGACAATACACCACCCGGCTACCCGAATAATTACATTATTCATAAGGAGCAATCAATAATGATCAAAATACAATCCCAACTGTACGGCAACGATGATTATCGCAGTAACCAAGGAAATTCAATCTACAATTACCTCCATAATGAGAAGATTGTTGCGTTTGACAACATTGCTGGAATAGTCAGACTTACAGATTACAATACAAAACCATAGAATATAGGCAAAACTATGTGTATAGCGTTCATTAACAACAAGGCTCAGTCTTAAATTTATCCACCATAATAATCCCACCGCCTAGGTTCAAAAAACTAGCATTAAAGACTAAATGACTATAATAAAACAGGAAGACTTCATAAGCAGTATTGCGGATAGTTTGCAATACATCTCGTATTATCACCCTAGTGATTTTGTTAACGCAATGGCACGCGCATATGAAAAGGAAGAATCTGAGGCTGCACGCAGTGCAATAGGACAAATTCTCATTAATTCCCGAATGGCTGCTGAAGGTCACCGACCAATGTGCCAAGATACCGGCATCGTCGTCGCTTTCCTAAAAGTGGGAATGGATGCAAGATTCGACGCAGAACTGTCTATACAAGATATGGTTGATGAAGGTGTACGCCGGGCTTGGACTAATCCAGATAATCCACTCCGCGCATCTGTTGTATCGCCACCAGTCGGCGCAAGAAAAAATACCAAAGACAATACACCAGCGGTAGTTCACAGCGAACTTGTGACTGGCGATAGAGTTGAAGTAAAGATAGCAGCCAAGGGAGGTGGATCTGAAAACAAGGCTAAATTTGCTATTTTGAACCCCGATGATGATGTATCGTTATGGGTAACCGAGATGGTTCCAAAGATGGGTGCTGGCTGGTGCCCACCAGGCATTCTTGGCATTGGTATTGGTGGAACCCCAGAAAAAGCGTTTCTGCTTGCTAAAGAATCGCTTATGTCTCCAATTGACATTGATCAAATCATTGCAAAGGGAGCACAAACAGATATTGAGCAACTTCGCCTTAACATTTATGAACAAGTTAATGCATTGGGTATCGGAGCACAGGGGCTGGGTGGCCGCACAACAGTTCTCGACGTCAAGCTACTAACATACCCAACGCATGCCGCTTCACTGCCTATTGCGATGATTCCAAACTGCGCTGCAACTCGCCACATACACTTTTCCCTTGATGGTACTGGGCCAGCTAACTTCGATCCACCACCACTGGACAGTTGGCCAAAACTCGATAATCAAATTAATACAGGTATTCGTAAAGTGGATCTTGACAAGGTTACAAGAGATGAAATCAAACAGTGGAAGTCAGGGGAACGACTACTTTTGTCTGGGAAACTATTAACTGGAAGAGATGCTGCGCATAAAAAGATCTCCGAACTAATTGAACGCCAGGAAGATCTGCCTGGTGAAGTTAACTTCACAAATCGGTTTATTTATTACGTTGGTCCTGTCGACCCTGTAGGTAATGAAGTGGTAGGCCCTGCAGGGCCAACAACAGCAACGCGTATGGATAAATATACAGATACAATGCTGAATCATACTGGATTGCTGGGCATGATTGGCAAAGCAGAAAGAGGACCAAATACAATAGACGCGATTCAGCGCCACAAGTCAGTCTACCTTATTGCGGTAGGAGGAGCAGCATTTCTAGTATCCAAAGCTATTCAATCAGCGAAGGTCGTTGCGTTTGGAGATTTGGGCATGGAGGCCATTTATGAATTTGTCGTGAAAGATATGCCTGTAACGGTAGCTGTCGATAGCGAGGGAGAGTCTATCCACGACACTGGGCCGTCCGTTTGGAAACACAACATCGCTAATATACGTGTTGAAACACCATGAGAATGTCAGTGAAGGAAACTTATAATATCCCAGCAGGATTAATAGTAGTTTTGTTATGAAAAAATATAGTGAGCCACAACTACCCAGCACTCCATTGGATCTTAGTCAACTCGATGCAGATCCATTTGCGCAGTTTCACATTTGGTTTAAAGGGGCCCGTAACCGCAATTTCCCGATGCCTCATGCAATGTCCTTAGCGACTTCTGCTGCAAATGGTGTAACAACTTTACGTACCGTACTCCTAAAAGATTATGACCAGACAGGATTTATTTTTTTTACGAATTATGGGAGCCGCAAGAGCCAGCAGATAGAAGAAAACCCGAACGTATCACTATTGTTTCCTTGGATCAGTATAGGTCAACAAATAATTATAGTCGGTACTGCAAGCAAGGTATCACGAAAAGAGTCATTAGAATATTTCAAATCTCGTCCGCGAGGCAGCCAGATTGGCGCCTGGACTTCGAACCAAAGCCGTACAATAGAATCAAGGAAGAGCCTTGAGGAAACGTTTGCCTTAACGGAGAATCGGTTTAAACACTCTGACATACCGTTGCCAGATTTCTGGGGCGGTTATCGCGTCATTCCCGATAGTATTGAGTTTTGGCAAAATCGAGCCGATCGCCTACATGACCGCTTTCTTTACAAAAAATCCGGACAAAAAAAGTGGGAAATCAACCGGCTCTCGCCGTAAATGATCTATAGCAACATTAGTAGCGTTAGCCGCAAGCTAGTCACGCCTTACCATTTTATCTCGCGGCAATCGAACCGGAAATTTCTCTCGGATGATCCTGTCAGATGACTCTCCAACATGCCTCGGAAAATGATTGTGCAAAATCTCTTTTTTTTTGCGTAACGCTGCGTCTAAAAGATCGGGTCGGTCTGCTTCATTCCACTCTTTTGGACTCTGCCTGTTTCCCACATCGGGGTACACATAATCGCATTCCATAAGTGACAAAGTCTGATTGTGACCAAGATAATGGGAGGGGCCATCAATGCACACATCTCTCATAACCTGAATAGACAGTGTTTCGTCATTAACTTCAATGCCACGTATTGTCCGATTAATTGCCCCCAACATATCATTATCAATGATGTAACTCTCTAGGCAGCAACCCAAAAGACTCGCTTGCATGCCGGCTGATTCATAGACTAAGTTTGCACCACTATGTCCAGCTAAAACATCTGTGTATGCTTTCTCATATCCTGATTGTGCATCTGGTAACTTGGAATCCGCCATTCCGGCAGCAATGCCGGTTGGTAAATTATAGAAACGCCCCATTTGACCACAAGCTGCCATCAAGATTGCTTGCTCACCACTTCCACCGCTCATTGCACCAGTTCTAAGGTCAGAAACAAAAGGCCAAGTACCAAATATAGCTGGGTGACCTTTTTTCAAAAGATTTACATATATGAAGCCTGCGAGCACTTCAGCAACGGCCTGAACCACTGAACCCGCTAATGCAGCGGGACTTGTCGCGCCTGCCTGACCAGCAGAAAGTAATAGAATAGGCATCCCGCGATTGACGCACGCCTCCAAAACACGACAAGCATCTTCAGCGAACCGAAGTGGTGGAACCACAAAACAGCATGAACAACTTACAAACGGACGTTGTAACCATAACCTTTCACTGCCCGAAATGACTTGTAACATATCTATACATTCGTTGGCATGATCCGGCAGGACAAAACTCGTTCCCACATGCTTAGAAGTACCTGTCACTGAAGCATAGCACGTGTTTAAATCCATCTCCCTAGGATCTTCTATGTCTCGAGGCACCATAGATCGCTGAAAAAAATGAATGTGCTCCATTTGGTCCACAATGCGTGCTGCATCGTATAAATCAATAATAGTTGAATCCCGGGATTCACGCGTCTCAACATCAACTAGGTGAACCGCCGCACCCGCAGTACCGAAATAAACACGCTCATCTGTAAGATCAAGATCATGCTTTTTATCTTGACCATAAAGCACAATATTTTTGGAATAACTATGTGATACGGCATCCTCAACTAATGATCTCGGAAATCCTAAACGTCCTTCCTTGGTAAGGAAGCCGCCAGCTGATGTTATTAGCTCGACTTGGGCAGGCAAAGGGTCAGCGATACCAATTGTCTCTAGCGTATCTAACACAGCATGATGAATCTGAGTTATATCTGAGTCAGAAAGAGGCTTAAATCTACCCCCCAGGTGTCCGGGTCTAACAGGACGCTCATCTTTCGATAAGGGGGTGGAACGCAACACCCGACGCGCCGCCCTACCACCCATCCGATGCTTTATTGCCATCGACAGCCCCTATATCCACCTGTTCTATATATACCTAGCATTGTAGGCTTGAATCAAAACGGGTACCACCCTCAGTGCATCTTTCGAAAGAAATGCCCCCCCTATATCCCAAATAATTAGCTTATTTCGCATTACTGATGGCAATCGAGCAGATCATGGAATATCCAGAACTCATTGAAATCTTCGACGCTATCCAGCAGTAAGAAGCCCCATAACGCTAAATATTCTATGGTGTAATAGTCGTGGCAGTAGCGAAACGGTCTTAAAGTAAACACGAAAAAGAGAGTGCTACACTGGTGTCCATAACAGTTACATATTGATCTATTGGCTTGTCAAACTTAACGTCAAAGCATTGCCTCTCTCACGGGCACCCTCACAACCAACTGGCTCAATTGCAAGGCGATCAATAAGACTTAGCAAAACCACTGATGTACCACCGGTTGCCCAGGCTGCGCCTAGTTTTACACTTGTTTCTATAAGATTTGCGCCTTCAGGGTCCGGTTCGACTTTTGGGCGAAGTAGCGTACCCACAATTCTATAAAATGGAGGGTAGAGAGGCGATAGGCCAGCTTGCTCAATTAATGTTGCTGCAGACAATCCTAGTCGTCGAGCTTTAGAGCGCACCGATAGACTGAGCGATTCATCTGACATATTTAACTCACCAAACCCTGACAATCGGAATTCTTTTGCTTTTATTGCGATAGTGTGATCGGGGGGTACAGAGGCACTACCAACGCCATTTTCTAACTTTATTGCTATGACTCCGCATTCTATCTCAAAGAATTTTCTCCTCTTAGCCCATGGGCTTACTTCCCGCAATATTTGCTCAGCAATATTAACAGGTGAGGTGGTGAGTAATTCCATCCCGCCTCGCAAAAAACGCGCACGATTTAACTCCACAGAAAGGTAACCATTCCCATCAGCCATTATTTGATGAAGGGAGTTTCCTGATCCTAAAATTTGTCCATGTAAGTCTAATTGACCATTTATCTCTCTATCGAATTTTTTTGCAGCCGGTAATAAAGCTAAGTCTAATCCACGCCAATCGTAGCGATAAGTTGCTTCATACGGCATTGTTTTCGTATCCAAATCTAGGCTAAGACTCAAATTACCACCAAACGCTGATGAGCTAGACGATGCTCTTACCTCACCATCATAAGCTGTTACAGTTCCGGATAATTTTCTTAAGTCATAGTTTCGGCGCAACAGTCGTTGCAGCGTAATAGTGATATCCATATCATGCGTTTTGGACCACTCAAAAGGTAATGGTTCTTGACTAAAAAGAAACTGACGTTCTATAGGCGGGAAGAGTTCATTAAGATTTAAGTATGTTGATGCTACCTTGCCAGAAATTCTTGGTCTTGCAACATCAGGACCTGACAAAGAGTAGCTGACTGATCCACCAATATCGTTATCTCCGACACTGAGTGAAAAATCTTCTAGGTATATTTCGCTCCCTCGAAACCGAACTATTGAAGTACCGAAAAACTTGTCGACAATCGGGTTAGTATTCAATGTGAAGATTAATGAAATTAATTTCGATATGGAATTCCCTTGAACGCTAACCTCGAAGTCTGATCCTTGTTGACGTTCAGGGTAAAGTATGCCAACTGCATTCATTGTGCCATAATTCGCTTGAATCACCTCCATAGAAACTTCGACTGGCATAGCAATTCCAACTGATCTTCTTACTGAGCCTCTAACCTGATAGCTGTTTAATTCTGATAAAATTCTAGCGAGCCAAGCCTTACCTATCGTCGCCCCATTGATAGTCGCTTCATACTGCAGATCAAATCCGAAATTGGAGTCAATAGAACTTATCTTCCCGCGTGATTGCATGCTCATTAATTCGGAGTTAATCTCAAACTTGAGGTCCGTAGTTTGGTTATCAACAACAGCGACGTGTAACAAAAACTCACCAGCTCCAAATACTAAAGGATATATACTACTCCCTCCTATCACCTCCCCGATATCATTAGCTACTATACGCAATAGCCAATCTGCGTTGCCTTGATAGCCCAATAATGGTAAACGACCAGAAAAATAGCCGACCGAACTTTGATTGGCAATTTTCAGTAAGATATCTGAAGCCACAACGATTCCACCCTTGGCAGTAAGCGATCCTCTCGCTTTGAATGGAACTCCGCCTGAATTAGCAAATGTCCAATGATGAGCACGCAAAGGTGCCGCAATATTTTGGATAGAGATATCAAAATCTAATGACAAGCCTGGAATTTCCCCCAAATCTACCCTGCCAGATGCACTCACGTTAAGTTCAGGGCTTTCGATAGAAATCGATAAATCTTCGATAGAGTACTTCTCATCATTAGCAACCACCAAACCCGTAACAGTACCAGCACCATCTACTGGAATATTCTGATCTAAGCGTTCAAGTAATCTCTCTATTTCGGTTGTTGATAGTGAAAAATTGAGCCCGAACTCGTTACTTCTATCGGTAGAATTTGACAAAATCCCTAATTGATTTATAAAACCTTCGATAGTAATTGTACCCAGACTAGTTGAAGCGTCTAACTTAACATCTCTTAGATGTAGATCCTGGAACTGCTGTCCCAATAATCGAGCAGAAGCCACGCCAACTCCTTCGGCTAATATACTTTCTCCAATTATTTCAGATACCCAATTAATTGAACTAAATTGCGATGTCAAATTAATATCAATGTTACTTTGGCCAAACATGTCACTAACTCGACCTCTAAACTGAATACCAAAGTCTTGGCCAACTATGGTTCCGTTTATTGCCGACAGACTTAGCTTGTTCAAGCTGCCCTGGACTTTAGATCTCGCAGTAAACGAAGAACCAGGCAACGAAACAATTGGCTGTAGATCAAGTAATTCATACAAATACCGTAAATCATCGCCCTGTGTAGTGACGTCAAGATCAACAATCCCTTGCTGGAAAATATCCTGTATGTGGCCTACTACTGTTCCATCGATACTGCCTATCCTGTATCGAATTGAAATGGGCTGTAACTGGCCATCAATTAGATGGTGAAGACTGCCAACCAAACTGATTGGACCCTTCCCATAATCTGTTACCAGCTCAAATCTTAAGAGAGCCGGATTAGCAAGGATTTCTAATTGCGCGCTTGTGACAACAAATGTCCTGGAATCTTCCGAGTGTTTATTGCTAATAATTACCTGGGCATCTTGGATATTGAGCTGTCGTGCTAATACTAACGAACTACTACTGAGACTACCAATAGATTGACTGACTAGAGCATTCCAACTTTGTCGATAATCCCGATCACTGTCCAGATATATACTCGGCTGTTCTATACTTAAGTCGTTAAAAACAACTCTACCTAAGAGAACACTATTTATGTCTAGAGAACCATTAATTTTTTTGATATTTGCAGATAAAGTAATGTCGCTCGCTGTTGGAATACCCACTGCAATTTCAGACACCTTAAAATGTGGCGTGGGGAATAAATTCACATCGATAGATCCACTGATGTCAATCTGGTATCCCGTATAGGAGCTCATCCAAGATGCCAGGGGAACCCTGTAGCGATCCCAATTTAACCATTGCACCAGCGATACCAGAATCAGGCATATAGTAAAAACGGTGATCAAACTGATCAAAATCGTTTTTTGTAGTTTATGCAAGAATGACTCCTGCCATCATATCAATATTTAACTCACAAAAATTAACACACTAAACCACTCGACCCAAATCTACAGTTACAAACGGATACCTGCAATGATTCAAGAACATAAAAAATCAACCAGCTCCAACAATCCCCCAGCAAGTAGCATTAAACATGTTGAAAAACTACTACGCCGAGAAACTGGAAAAGCGATTCAAGACTACAATATGATTGAAGATAATGATCATGTAATGGTGTGTATTTCTGGCGGAAAAGACTCCCTGACACTACTTGATATTCTACTAAAACTACGTCAAAGAGCGCCTGTAAAATTCTCAATTACAGCTATCAACCTAGATCAGCACCATCCTGGGTTTCCTATTCGCCAGCTTGCGGATTATCTTAGAGACACTGGGGTTGACTACAAAATTATAAGCGAAAATACGCATAGGATTGTGAAAGATATTGTTCCAGAGGGGAAAACCATGTGCAGCCTATGCTCCCGATTACGAAGAGGTATTTTGTACAAATATGCCCAAAAGAATGGCATGAACAAAATAGCTCTTGGCCATCATCGTGACGACATTATTGAAACACTTTTCTTAAACATGTTCTATGGAGGGAAGCTTAAAGCTATGCCCCCCAAATTGCTCAGCGATAATGGCTACAACATAGTTATTCGCCCATTGGCATATTGCCGAGAGGTCGACATCAAAAAATATGCTACGCTCCGTGGCTTTCCGATTATACCCTGCAACCTTTGTGGCTCCCAAGATAACCTACAACGACAAGTAATTAAGCGTATGCTCGCTAAGTGGGAGCGAACGAATCCAGGACGTACCGCATCGATATTCCGCAGTCTACGCAATATCGTACCAAGCCATCTTGTCGACAATAAGCTATATGACTTTTCTAAACTTGGCGATTTGAAAACTTCTACTGTAGCATGGTTGCCAGAGGGAAATGGTAAGCCTAACGCAAACAGCGTTAGTCAACAAACCGGGAGCAAGAGCTCTATGGAGGTCATAACTCCATCAGATACCTAAGCTACTAAATGATTACATAAACTACTTCGAACAGCAAAATCTCTTATCGATATTCAGCAGTCGAAGTACAATAATATATCTTGCTTTTACTCACCATCCCCTCAGTGCGTTTTCTATAGTCTGACATATGCGCTGAATTCTTGTGCATCTCAAGTGCCGCAGCGTCTTCATACGACTCTACCAGGATTAATTGGTTTGAATTTTCCTCTGGAAAAAGCACATCAAACTGCAAGCATCCTGGCTCTAAACGTAAACTATTTTGGGCATGCTGCGTAATTAGTTGAACATAATCATCTAAACACGACTCATTCACATTGAGGTGAACAACTAGAACTACCCGAGTGCAATTTGTCATAATATATTACTCTTTAAAGCCACCGTTCATTTAAGTTAAGATGGATTGAGGGCTTATACGATGATCTATCAATACTTTCAACTACATTATAACTCTCTTGTCTTTTTGAAAACTAAATTCGGCCACCTTTCTTCCGTCAATCGAAGATTGGCTTGATTTGGTGCCATATAAGTTAACGCCCCCCCACTATCGTGAGCAAGATTGCTGCGTGAACTCACCTTGAATTCCTGCAGCGATTGAAGATCTTCACTAGAAACCCAGCGCGCCGTTGCAATCGCCACTGATTCAAATCGACAGTCGACACCATATTCATGCTTTAATCGGTGTGCAACCACGTCAAACTGCAGGATGCCGACCGCTCCTAAGATAACATTGTGACCATCTAGCGGCCTAAAGACTTGGGTAGCACCCTCTTCACTTAATTGATCCAATCCTTTATTTAGCGCCTTTGATCTAAGTGGATCGGCAAGCTGTACTCGTCGGAAAAGGTCAGGTGCAAAACTCGGTATTCCAATGAACTTAAGGTCTTCACCCTCCGTGAATGTATCACCAATCTGTATTGTGCCATGGTTATGCAGACCAATTATGTCTCCAGCTGTAGCGGCATCAACAGCTTCCCTGCGTGATGCGAGAAACATAATTGCATTGTTAACTGTTGTGTATTTCCGAGTTCGGACCTGATAAATTCGCATACCTTTACGATAATTACCTGAAGTTATCCTCAAAAATGCTATGCGATCATGATGCGCAGGATCCATATTTGCTTGGACTTTGAAAACGAACCCTGTAAAAGAACTCTCGGAACTCTTCACAGTCCTTAGCTCACTTATGCGATCTCCCGGTGGTGGTGCATAGCGCACAAAGGATTCAATGAGCTCCTCAGTACCATCACCGCTCAACGCTGAACCAAAATATACTGGCGACAAATTCCCAGAACGATATTCGTCTAGGTTGAAGTTATTGCTAGCTCCTCGAACAAGGTCGATCTCATCTTGTAATTGCTCAATTACTGCAGGCAACAACTCATTGAGTTTAGGATTTGATAAGCCTGGAATGATCTGATCGCTAGCTTCAATGTTATTGTCAGCTCCACGTCTTTGGAATAAATGCAACGAATCATCATAAAGTCTATAAATTCCCTGAAACCGTCGACCAATACCTACGGGCCATGTCATTGGAGCGCACTTGATAGAAAGAACAGACTCGATTTCATCCATTACTTCCATCGGGTCCCGTCCTTCACGATCAAGCTTGTTAATGAAAGTCATAATTGGCGTAGCCCGCAAACGGCAAACATCCATTAATTTAATCGTTCGCTCTTCAACCCCCTTTGCAAGATCAACCACCATTAGCGCCGAGTCAACTGCTGTAAGTGTGCGATAGGTGTCTTCTGAAAAGTCTGAATGTCCTGGCGTATCGAGCAAATTAACCACATAATCTTTATAAAAAAACTGCATCACAGACGAAGTGACAGAGATACCGCGTTCCTTCTCTAATTTCATCCAATCTGACGTAGCGTATCGGCCCGTCTTTCTAGCACGAACAGTACCAGCTAATTGAACTGCCCCCCCAAGATGCAGAAATCGTTCAGTGAGTGTTGTCTTACCAGCATCAGGATGAGATATGATGGCGAAAGTACGGCGAGACTTAACAGGAGGTTCTTTGTCAATCAAAGTCATCTATGCAGCTCCACGAATTGCTCTAATCCAAAAAATCAGACCAAAAAAGACCATCGGTAAACATAATAGTTGGCCCATTGTCATCCACTCTAATAGAATTGGACCTATATGAAAGTCTGGCTCGCGAAAGAATTCTGCTAGGAATCGTAAACTACCATAACCAACAAGAAATATTCCAGAAATAGCTCCTACAGGTCGGCGCTGCCTCGAGTAAAACCACAATATCAAGAATAGTACAACACCTTCCAAACCAGCTTCGTATAGCTGAGATGGATGTCGCATTTCAGGACCTGCTAGCGGAAATACCAAACCCCACGGCATATCTGTAACCCGGCCCCACAATTCCTGATTAATAAAATTACCTATGCGTCCAAGACCAAAGCCGATAGGGCAAAGTGGCGCAACAAAATCTCCGACTTCAAAAAACGTTTTATTTTTTCTGCGAGCGAATAAATATAAGGAAAAGAGAACACCAATAAGACCGCCATGGAATGACATCCCACCAGACCATAAAAATAGCAATTCTATTGGATAATCGAGATAATAAGTGAAGTTATAGAAAACGACGTAGCCCAACCTTCCACCGATTACAACTCCTAGCACAACGAAAAACAAAAGATCCCAAATATCCTGCAATTCCCAATTCACATGCGATTTCCGAGCACGAATCCTGCCCAGGAAGATACCAGCACCAAATCCGATCAGGTACATTATGCCGTACCAATAAATACTAACTGGACCTAGCGATAGAGCAATAGGATTAATCTCCGGATAGGTCACAAAAAAATACTCAAAAAGCAACCAGATCTTGATTCAATATCTGACTCCTAGCGCACCTTTGTAAACGATAATTGCTTGTTATATCAACGTACGTGATTGTTGGTGCCATTGTTTTCAAAACAACTTAGTAAGGAATTTTTTCGAACTAGTGGTCTAATTCGGCCAAGTTACTGTAAAGATCTAATGCTTCTGGGTTTGCAAGGGCTTCTCGGTTCTTTACTGGTTCACCGGTTATAATCTGACGGACAGCAAGCTCTACTATCTTCCCACTCTTTGTCCTTGGTATGTCTGCGACCTGGATCACCCTGGATGGCATATGCCTGGGTGTCGTATTATCCCTGATAGAGTTGCATATTTTCTGTGAAATATGCTCATCCATAATGATGCCCTCGCGAAGACGAACAAAAAGAATGATCCGAGTATCTCCCTCCCAAGGCTGACCAACAACCAGACTTTCGACAACTTCATCTACGCGCTCTGCTTGGCGATATATTTCTGCTGTACCAATCCTCACTCCTCCTGGATTTAAGGTCGCATCAGATCGACCATAAACGATAATGCCGCTATGTTTAGTCTCTGCTACATAGTCTCCATGACACCAAATACCAGAAAACTTTTCAAAATAGGCAGCTTTGTATTTCTGGCTCTTAGCATCATTCCAAAAACTTAATGGCATCGATGGAAAAGGGTTACTACAGGTAAGCTCTCCTTTAACGCCTATTTCAACAACTTCGCCATCATCATCACGAACCTCAATCTTCATACCAAGGATTCGACATTGGATTTCACCTTTCCAAACTGGCAATGTAGGATTCCCCCCAACAAAACAAGCCACAATATCAGTGCCCCCTGAAATCGATGATAAACATAAGTCTTCCTTAACAGCATCGTAGACGAAATCAAAACTCTCGGGCATCAATGGTGAACCGGTAGATAGCAATGTCCTCATGCTGCTAAGATTATGCGTCTCAATGGGCCGAATCCCCGATTTTGCTGCAGCATCAAGAAACTTAGCAGATACACCAAAAATATTGATGTTATGAGCCTCAGCGTAGTCAAATAGAATATTCCCATCGGGGTAAAATGGTGAACCGTCATATAGCATTATCACAGCTTCGCTAGCTAATCCAGAAACTAGCCAGTTCCACATCATCCAACCACATGTTGTGAAATAAAAAAAACGATCATCTCGACGGACATCTACATGCAAACGCTGTTCTTTAAGATGTTGTAATAGCGTACCCCCAGATCCATGGACGATACACTTAGGAGCGCCAGTCGTTCCCGACGAAAACAAAATATACAATGGATGGTTAAATGGTAAATCCACGAACGGAATATCATTAGAAACACCAATGAAATCATCCCATAACACCGCATCAGTAACCGTAGTTATATCTGGCAGGGATGAAAGGAAAGGCACGATCACTACTTTCTCTAAAGTAGGTAAATGTTTCCTAAATTCTGATAATTTCAAGATGGAGTCGTGTTGCTTGCCACCATAATAGTAGCCATCCGCACTGAACAAAATCTTAGGCTCTATTTGCCCAAATCGATCCAAAACGCCCTGGACGCCAAAATCAGGCGAGCAAGATGCCCAAACAGCGCCTATTGCAGTTGTAGCCAGCATTGCAATGATGGTCTCGGGAATATTGGGCATATAAGCGCAAACCCGATCACCAGGCTTCACACCTAAATCTCTCAACGCTGTCGCCAAGCCCGCAACGCTATGGTACAACTGGGAATAGGTAAGACTACGCTCTATGTTATTTTCAGTACGAAAACAAATCGCTATGCCATTATCACGACGACGAAGTAAATTCTTAGCAAAGTTAAGTCGCGCATCTGGAAAAAACCGGACACCCGGAATATCTTGTATATGACTAATGATACGACTACCACGAGTCGAAGCTTGAATGTCGCAGAAATCCCAGACACTGAGCCAAAATTCCTCCGGATGATCTACAGACCATTTATGGAGAGCGCTATAATCTTGGAATGATCTTCGCCACTGAATTTCTGCTTCTTGCCTAAATTTGGTTATAGCCGCTGCATTTACTTGGTCTGGCTTAGGGAACCAAAGCGGTTTTTCAGACTTATCCACGGATAATGTCATACTCAATTCTCAACTCGAATATCAACGAAAGAACATAGTGATTAGTTCTATTTCAACGATATTCTATACTGTACCAACGTCGCCATGATTAAATTAATTATTTGCTATAGTCAACCTTCAGACCAAAAACTATGTTTTGCAGCCGAAACAAATTGATCTTTAGGCTTGCTGAATACCCTATGTCCATACAATACCTGCGCAACTCCCACCCATTTGCGTTAGAAGACAGGTACACTAGAGCTCCAAATCCCAACTCCGTGTGAACTTGTATGCGCACCTCTCAATTCCTTCTTACGACCCTTAAAGAAAATCCAACTGATGCTGAGATCGCTAGTCATCAGTTAATGCTTAGATCTGGCATGATTCGTCAAGTTGCAGCGGGAATCTACGATTGGTTACCCCTGGGATTGCGTGTTTTGAGGAAAGTTGAATCAGTTGTTCGTAAAGAAATGAACAGGAGCGGCGCGCAAGAGGTTTTACTTCCAGCCGTACAACCTGCTGAACTTTGGCAGGAATCAGGTCGATGGGAAGCCTATGGACCAGAACTATTGAGATTTAGCGATCGCCATCAACGGGATTTTTGTTTCGGGCCAACTCATGAGGAAATCATTACGGCGCTAGCGAGAACTGAACTCAAAAGCTACAAACAATTGCCCACGAACTTTTATCAGATTCAAACCAAGTTCCGCGATGAAATCAGACCAAGATTCGGAGTTATGCGAGCACGAGAATTCATAATGAAGGATGCGTATTCGTTCGATATCAACCCTCAGGGTATGGCAAAAAGCTATGAGATCATGTACGAGGCATATGAGCGCATTTTTAAACGATTAGGTCTGGAAGCGCGCGCTGTCGAGGCTGATAGTGGCGCTATCGGCGGCAATTTCTCTCACGAGTTTCATGTGATGGCAGATTCCGGTGAAGATGGTATCGCAATCTGCGCGTCTACCGGATACTCTGCTAATGTGGACAAAGTCGACTTACCAGCACTTAGCGCGAGTGAGCTTCCCACCTCAACAACACCAATGAAAGAAGTCGCGACGCCCAAACAACATACTATTGAAAATCTGTGCAGTTTCCTCAATATTAATCCAGAAAAAACTATCAAGATGTTGATAGTAGAAGGTTCTAGTGATGGCCTAGTGGCTATCCTATTAAGGGGCGACCACGAATTAAATGTTGTAAAGGCAGAAAAACTGGATGCAGTTGCAACACCGCTAAGAATGGCTAGCCCTGAACGAATCCAGATGGCAATCGGTATTGGCCCAGGTGCTATTGGGCCAGTCGGATTGGAACTTACCATGATTGCCGATCATTCTGCTCTCTTAGTCAGCGATTTTACGTGTGGTGCAAACGTACCTGACGTTCACTTTCAGAACGTCAACTGGGGGCGTGACTTACCGTTACCTCGATCTGCGGATCTACGAAAAGCAACAACCGGGGATCCATGCCCAGGCCATCCAGAGCACAAAATAGAAGTACGCCGTGGAATCGAAGTAGGTCATGTGTTTCAGCTTGGAAAAAAATATAGTGAGTCGATGAATGCGACAATCCTAGATGAATCTGGTGAATCAACACCGATCTATATGGGCTGCTACGGAATTGGGATAACTCGTATTGTGGCGGCAGCGATTGAGCAAAATCATGACAGAGATGGTATCGTATGGCCCGCGCCGATCTCTCCATTTGACATATGCATCGTACCTATAGGTCTGAAGCGATCACAATCTGTAGCAAAAGCTACTGAAGAAATATACATATCACTTACTGATATTGGACTTGATGTACTGCTTGATGATCGAAATGAAAGACCAGGCGTGATGTTCGCTGAAATGGACCTAATTGGCATTCCTCATAGACTGGTTATTAGTGAGCGAAGTTTACAAAATGGAACCGTTGAATACAGGGATCGTAACTCTGGCAAGAATACGGATTACCTGCTGTCCGACCTCACTGAGACCCTAAAAACAATCAAGATGATGTAATTTGCCCTCTCCTGCTATCCCCATTACTCGAGCGAAGCGTCACACCCAATAAAAAGGCCCTGAATCTATTCAGGGCCTTTTTATAATTTTCCACAGCATTCGAGAACAGAGCTCGGTAATTAACGCTCCCTCGAAAGATATTCAATGTCGCTGAGTTCCGTAATCCCTAAAACCCAAGCACCCCGTGACTTAGCATGATCTATAGCTCTTTGAACCTCTGCGGTTGTCAAATCCCGCTCAATTCTAAGTATCTGTCCGGGATATATTAGATCAGCATCCTCAATCTGATGCCGATTTCGCTTGAAGAGTAAGGGCCACTGATAGGGATCGCCGTAAACTCTCTCGTGAGCAGATATACCCCAAAGGTGATCGCCCTTACCGACTACCCAGAAGGACTGTAACGGTTTACCACCATCTCCCGTCGCTGTTGAGTCGCCACTGGAAGCGGCATCCGAGTCACTGGAAGCTTCAGCTACAGAACTGTCCGAATCTGAGCTGCTGGCGGAACTGTCGGAGCTGCTGGCGGAACTGTCGGAGCTGCTGGCGGAACTGTCGGAGCTGCTGGCGGAACTGTCGGA
>MDTE01003263.1_pt1 | contig 17469 bp, 15 predicted proteins | sample 811231 | NCBI WGS metagenome assembly MDTE01 (sample SAMN05326651, study PRJNA326480) | marine metagenome | isolation source: seawater | place: Indian Ocean: Red Sea | collected 2010
AGTCGTTTTGCTGCAATGTACGACGGCCTATCCAACTCCGATCGAGGAAGCCAATGTCAAAGCCATGTTGACTTTACGAGATGAGTTCGGCCTCGAGGTTGGGTTCTCGGATCACACTCTAGGGGCCGAAGCTGCATTTGCTGCTGTGGCTCTTGGGGCAAGGGTCATTGAGAAGCACATTACGCTGAATCGACATCAAGAGGGCCCAGACCATTCGGCCTCCATGGAGCCTTCCGCGTTCATGGATTTCGTCTCTGGTATTCGACTCATTGAGGATGCTTTGGGCGATGGCGAGAAGATGCCCCGGGAGTCAGAAACGGAAAATATTGGTATCGCGCGGCGGGTTCTCGTGGCCACACAGCATTTGGAAGAGGGCTCCGCCATTACATCTCAGAATTTCAAGGCAAAAAGAGCCGACGGGGGCCTAGACGCATCGTTTTGCTGGGACGTAGTCGGTCGTCCAGCTAACCGCAGGTATGAGGCTGGAGAGGCTTTAGATCCAGAAATTTGCTCCTGATGACTTCAGCTCGAGTAATCGGTATGGGAAACATTGGGAAAAGATACGCACATTCACTGATCCAGCTTGGGGTATGGCCCTTGTACGGCAAAAGCGTCGCAACCTCAAAGTCCCAGAAAGACTTAGACTTTGACGTATTTTTAGAGCAGCAGACCACTGCAGGTCCTCCGGTAGATCTAGCTGTCATTGCTACTCGCACGGGACGACATGCAACCGACATTCGTGAACAGGAAAGTCGTGCCTCACGGATTTTTGTCGAAAAGCCGCTTGCAGCTTCATTGGCCGATGTCGACTTAATTCCGGGTCCTATTCGTGACCGGATTATTGTGGCCTCGCCCCTAAGGAGCATGGAGGGTTTTGCTCGCATGGAGCAGCGACTAGAGGACGTAGGCGAAATAAGGGATGTGAATGTCCGCTGCCTATCGTGGCTTCCTGACTGGATACCGGGGCAAGATTTTCGTCAGTCGTACTCAGTTGACCCACAACAGGGCGGAGTGCTTCGAGACCTCATTCATGAAGTTGATTACTGTCTCACTCTATTTGGAATGCCTGTGAGTCTGTCAGCTTCTTTATCGACGTCCAATGATCTAGAGGTCTCCGTAGATACTCGTGCATTTCTCTCGTGGCAGTACGAATCCTTTCCTCTGACCATGACGTTGGACTTTGCGTCTCGAATAACCGATAGAAGCATTAGGGTTCAGGGAAGCAAGGGGTCAATGACGTGGGATATTGGTCGCGGTGCAGTACAGATCCATAAATTTTCGCGTCGAAGTCAAGAGATGCTTCACAGCAATCTTGACGTGAACAGAGACGAACTCATGAAGAAGGAAATGCGGTTAGTGCTGAAAAATAAAAGTGATTATCGCCTTTCCACTTTCGAAGAGGGCCACCGAGCTCTCTTCATGTGTGAATTGGCTGCCCAGTCACACCAATTAAGCAGTCAATTTGTGCCAGTGGTTTGGGAAATTTAATGACACTTAATGTGAACGTCATAATTCCGGCGCGCAAGGGTTCAGAAGGTCTGCCGGGCAAGAATATGCAGTGGTTGATTGATCGTCCCCTCACTATGCACAGTATTGACTTTGCAAAGTCAATTACCGATAACGAGCGTATTCTCGTCACCACAGATGATCCAGATCTACTCACCTTGTCTCGCTCATCAGGAGTCTTTGTTCCAGAAAAGCGTCCGCGACATCTCGCCTCATCGCGCACACCTATGGCTGATGTGGTGCGGTATGCGCTTCAACTGTTTCCCAAATCAAACGCGCGTCCCAGCCCACTTGTTGTGCTGCTTGATCCAACTAGCCCTCTGCGAAAGCCGGAATGGATAGTCCATGCCGTCGCCATGTTGGAAAGAAATCCAGAATCTGTTGGAATTGTTTCTGTATCGAGACCGTCATTTAATCCAGAATGGGTTGGCGTAACACTCGATAGCGATGACAAATTATCTCGACATCCGATATCCCAAGAAACGTTTACCCGTCGGCAAGACGTTAGACCGTACTGGCGCATAAATGGCGGATTTTACGTTTGGCGCTGGGACTTTGCTGCACGACTCGAAACCAACTGGCTTGATCAAGGTGCGCACATGGGATTTGAAACCCCTGAACTCATGAGCCATTCCATTGATACTGATGAGGATTTACAACTTGTGAAGGATCTCCTCAGTTGTCAAATCGTATCAGTACCGTGGATGAAAGAGAAGCGATGAGAATGCGATCAATCATGAAGACCGGGGTGATTACGGGAGCGTGCGGCCCTCTTGGTTGGGAAATTATGAATCACCTGTCTCCCATATGTGAATCACTCATTGGTGTAGATAGGTCTGAATACGTAGAAGTGCGACGAGCAGATTTGAGTGGTTTGCCTAATGTTCGACTGCTTTCGTGTGATCTTGCGAGTGCCAACCAAATTGACGTGTTGTGTGATGAAATCAATCAGACGGGTATTCAGTTTCTCGTAAACAATGCAGCTGTCACGGGCGATACGCAGATTGAAGGCTACACAGAGCCGTTGGAGTCCCAAAGTGATGAGGCTTTTGCTTTGGCAATGGCTGTGAATTTGGCTGCACCCTTTCAACTGACGCGCCGTCTCTTTAAGGCCATGAGCCAACAGAGTAACGCCAGTATTGTGAACGTGAGTTCTATTTACGGTCTCGTCGGCCCGGACCTATCACTCTACGCCAATACCCGCCTTGGTAATCCTGCCGCCTACGCTGCGAGCAAGGGAGGTCTCGTGCAGCTGACCAGGTATTTGTCCTCTGTCTTGGCTCCTGAGATACGAGTCAACTGTGTTGCACCGGGAGGAATATTGCGAAATCAGGATGCTGAATTCATTGAGAGATATGAGTCCCGAACTCCACTAGGACGCATGGCGACCGAGGAAGATGTTGCCAATGTCGTCGCTTGGCTCGTGAGCGAATCTGCGAGTTACGTTACCGGGCAAGTGGTTGCAGTTGACGGTGGGTGGACAGCAAGGTGATACTGCCCCGGCACATGTAGAGATGACCTAGACAGACAAAGTCTAAGGTCGAGCACGAATGCGATTAGGAATTTCTATGCCTCCCTCGAAAGCCATCTGTCGCGCTACCTGAAGCCCATCGCCAACAAAGTTAAAGAGGTTGGCCGTCGCAATTGCATTGATGCCGTCCTCCATCAGACCGGACACTATGTGATCCGGTTTTCCGCAACCTCCCATCACGACCACCGGCCGGTTGGAGTCCTGACATACGGTTTTTGCAGTTACGAGATCTAGTCCGAAACCAGTGCCGTCTCGTTGGATGTCGTTCAGAAGTATTTCGCCGACAAGTTCGCTGGTTATTTGCACATGATCTTGTAAGGGCCCCACACTGCGAGAAGCTGAGTCAACATAGGCCAGCAATTCTCCAGAGCCCGAGCTCCAATCTATAGACCCGACCAGGCTCTGTTGTCCGTAGATATCTGCAATCTCCGCGATAAGCTTTGGATCATCGACAAGCGGGGTATTCACAACCACCTTGTCAGCTCCTACCTTGAACAGTTGACTCGCCTTTGTGGTCTGTCGTATCCCGCCGCCAACGGCCAGCGGGATGTGGAATTGGCCAGATAGGTGATGAACTACTTCAAGAAAACCTGCGGATAACGTCTCGTTAGGGGACACGTCAAGCAGGAATAATTCGTCAATGGAATCTGCCATGGTAGCGAATGAGTAAGACTGGAGGAGCCAGTCTAAGTCACCAACGTGTTGAAGTCGGAAATTTCTACTTAAGCAGAAATGGCCTGAATCCCATAACAACACAAAAATAAAGCGCTTCTTCAACATGTGACCGAAATAAAGTTTCTGAGTACTTCAATTCCATTGACGTGGCTTAACTCTGGATGAAACTGAATACCGAACACTTGTTTGTTCAGTTCGACATGCGACACGAATTCTTCACCATATTCCGTAGTGGACTGGATGAGGTTTGGCTGATCGTTCAAGGTGGGGCATGCATAAGAGTGGGCAAAATAAAAATCGAGCAGGGGTGGAAGGGTATCGAAAAGCACGCTGCCCCGTCCTGCATTGACTGAATTGAACCCCATATGCGGGGCCTGAACTTTTGAGCCTGTATCTGGCAGATGTGTTACGTGTCCGGGCAACAGTCCGAGTCCGGAGAATCCGTCACTCTCATCGCTAGTTGCATACAGTAATTGCATTCCTAGGCAAATGCCCAGCAAAACTTTACCTTGCTTGACAGCCTTGCAGAGAGCACGGTCAAGACCGGTCCGTTTGAGTCGCAGCACTGCGGCGCCGAAAGCGCCCACTCCTGGGAGCACAATATGAGAAAAAGGATCCAGCTGTTCGGTGGAAGTGATCTTCGTTACGGATCCACCCGCAGACTCGAGCCCTCTTGAGAGTGAGAACTCGTTGCCAGCCCCATAGTCAATCAGTGCGATAGGCGTTGACATGCTGAAATCTTACGATAGACCCCGTGAACGAGATTGCCATTCGCTCCATGACTGATCAATGAGTCTTCGCAGATCCCCTGCGATAACTTCGAGAAAGTTTCCCCTAGAACCCGCCCGTTTGCTGGTGATTTCATTAAGCACGTGCTGAGTCTTGGGCCCAGGTTCCATCTCAAGGAAATCACAAATGGACTCTGAAAACTCTTCGGGTTTTGCAACGAGGTCTTCGTACGAAACCAAGTAGGAATCTTTGGATGCAAGTGCGCTTTCCTGAACGGATAGGTACCAGATTGCACACCGATCTTCTCGACCCGCATGTAGGTAGCGCTCCACCCAGGGGTCCCCAATAAAGCAGGGAACGGTGTCAAAGTCTGCACGCATTGGAATAAAGAAATTGTCAGCGGCGTCAACCCAACCTTTTTTTGCCAACGAGGAGAGAGTATCGCGGGGATTCCTGCCGATGCTCAGCAGGCCTGTATTCGGAAGTGCGTTGAGTAGATATTGAATTTGTGCGTGCATATCCGGTATCTTTGCAACGTATGTGAAATCCTTGAATTTCGCGAGACAGTCAGAAGAGCTTGCCGACTTGGACAATCGGAGTTCGATCTCGTCTCGTGGCAGGTAATGCCAAGCTGAACTTTCGTCGTGGATGTTTAGGTTCAACCCGCGGCCTGCGAGTTGGTCAACGCAGTCCATCTTGTATGCAGTGCTAACCCATAAATCTAGAAAGACAGCTTTGGGCAGTTGTTGCGATCGAGCAAGTAGAGACATGAGCGCAGGTGATTCATAGTTATAGATGACTCCACGAAAACTTGCTACGAGTCGGCCCAAAATAGACGTTCCAGAACGAGCGCAACCACTTAGAATAAGGGTATTTGGATTTGGGAATTGACTTATGCCGCTGTCCGAGCTCATGGTTCTCCCCAAGTGCAAATCTATCTGGGCATGAATTTTGGTTCGAATGCTCCATTGGTGAATGAGAATAGATCTGGATTAGCCCACTTTGCGAGAACTTCGTGAAATTCCTCGAGTGTCATCTCAAAGTAGGACAGATAGCGATCAATATAGGCATACGGGTACGCGTTATCGTACATGCGCACTAGATGCAAGGCTTGCTCCCTGGACATGCTGTTGCGACGAATTTCAATGCCAGCATCTTGCGTGGCGCGACCAAAACCATATTTCAAATACATGAGGTAGGTGTGCAAGGCGTACAGTGCTTGATCATTTTGCGCATAGTTTGTGAAGGTTCCGATCCCGCTCTCCTGAGCCTCCGTGAGCCCGCAATGTTCCTTGGCGACGAGATAGTTCCGATATGGATCCCAGGGCTCGAAGAAGGACCAATGCGCAACCTTGAGAGATTCACTGAAGAATGCGTCTTTAGAAGGGAACTGAAAGAACCCCAATTGTGCAGATGGTAGCGAGGCCTTTTCTAGCACCTCGTCGTAGCCACCCTGTAGGTAAATATCCTTCATGTAATTGAAGTCATAGAACGGCGAATCCGCTGTGGTTGTGACCCCGCCATATTCAACTTCCCCATCTTCGGAGTACATGATGAGTTCGATGCCAAATTGAAGTGCAGTCTGTATCGGCACCGTCAAAATTGCAGTGAGCCAGCCGAAATAGGGAAATCCCCGCTCTATAAAGCCATACTTGTTTAATCTTTGCATGGTTTCCCGATCAGGAGAAACATGAATATGTGGGTAGCCCTTTTCGATGAAGTTGTGGAGGTTGCGATCACCGGTCTCGAGGGCTAGTGCCGGGCGCACGGTGACGGTTAGCGGATTCTTGCCGTAAACGTGACGCAGTTGGTGGGCGACATACGAGCCATCCTTTCCACCACTGACTGGCACGAGGCAATCGAAGCCGAAGTGAGATGGCTTTAGTGAGTCTAAGGTAGAAATCAACTGCTTTTCTCGACTTGCCCAATCGAGATTTTGCTTCTGTTCTGCCCAGACGCACGCATTGCATCTGCCCTGGGAATCGAAGACGATTCGGGGCCTTGTTGAAGCATTGAGGCAAGTGGAGCACCAGTAAATGTCGTCCATATCGCAAGAGTATCGCGCGCGAGTCTAAATGCAGAATGCACAAGCCGTTGTTTCCGTCGCGGGAGAAACCCAAACTGGACGCGTTCGTGCCTAGTTCTCTACGCACCTCGTGAGTTCTTCGTAAACGCGGTACAGATCAGATTCGCTGAGCCCGGTACTTGATGGCAGACATAAGCCGCGGTGAAAGAGTGCGTCGGATACACCTGATGTCCACCGGCGGTTTCCCTGAAACACCGGTTGCTGATGAAGAGGTTTCCAAATCTGACGCACCTCTATGTCAGCAGCAAAAAGGTGGGCCCGAATGTCTGGCACTGAGCATCCGCAGTGTGCGGTCTCTATCAGAACGGTCGTTAGCCAGCCGTTTGTTCTTCCCCAAGGCGGTTCAGGGCGAGCACGGATACACTCGCTGCCGCGAAAGAGGCGTCGGTAATTGTTGGTAATAAGCCGCCGAGTGGCAACAATTTCGTCGAGACGGTCTAGCTGCGACCCTCCGAGAGCGGCCTGGAGGCTACTCATTCTGTAGTTATAGCCGACAGATAAGTGCTCGTACCAAGGTGTCTTTTCACGTGCCTGTGTCGAGAGATACCGAACCTGTTCATTGATGCCTGGATCATCGGTGACAAGTGCACCGCCGACACCTGAAGTGACTATCTTGTTGCCATTGAAGGAGTAGATTGCGGCGGCTCCTATCGCTCCCGCTGATAACTCGCCATACGTGGCACCCAGGGATTCAGCTGCATCCACCACCAAGGGAATGTCGTAGCGGCCGCAAACCTCAGCAAGGGTGCTGTAATCGCATGTGTAGCCGTAGAGATCTACGGGGACTACTGCTCCGATAGACGTATTCTTCTTTCTCAAATCCTTGATCGCAAGTTCCAATAGGTGTGGTTCTAGAGTCCAAGTGTCCGAATCAACATCCACAAAAACTACTTCCGCACCTGTGTATTTGGCAGCAAAGGCTGTTGCAGCAAACGTAAGCGTAGGTACGATGACGATGTCTCCGTGACCCACATCAAGAGATCGAAGAGCTAGATGAAGCGCGGCCGTGCCAGAAGATAGGGCGACTGCATAGCGTCTTCCTGCGCGTGAAGCGACTTTCTCTTCAAAGTCTTGAAGTAGCGGACCAACTGGTCCCACCCATCCGGAACCTATTGCAGCCGTTACTGCGCGTTGGTCACTTTCGTCTAGTAATGGCTCAGACAGTGGTATCCGCGCAGGGATGCTAGGCACAAACACCATATTAGTGAAGTGGAAAGCTAAACATGAAATTGGCGCCCCATTCATGACGTCGCGGCAGTGTCTACGAAGGCACCCGACATCTAAAGGTGTCCTTGAAGCCCATCGCTTTCGTCATTTAAATCTCACGCGCGTTGCTTACCAAGGAGAAAGATACGTGAACCGAATGCAAAATACCCACGGCCACGTCGCAGCAGCACTGCTTGATTGCGTGCAATAGCCTGAACCCATGGAGATCTCGAACGTAATTTTCTTGCTTGAGGTTCCATTTTCTTTGCGAGATGAAGACCGATTTGGTGTGCAAATTCTTCAAAAGCGGGGCCTTAGAGTAGAGGTGTGGGATGTGTCTGACCTCTATTTGCCGCGGCGCGCATTGAGCTTTACGGAAGACTCTTCCACCATTCAAGTCACTGTCGTGACAAGAGAAGCCCAATTAAAGAGCCTCGCAGAGAGCCTGTCAGCCGAAACAGTTATATTCGTCCAATCTGGTGTGCAGGGCACACGCGTCAGAAATAGCCATTCAGCAATTCGGCAAGTGATGCAAACCAAAGCAAAGCTTGCCACGATCTCAGTAGGCCACATGGCCCCAACACATGATCCATCTCTTTCTCGTATTCGTTCACTTGTCGGTGCAATGAAGAGCCAACTTTTACGTTTCGTCGGATCCGCCATGAGTTCGTTGGAGGGCCCTACGAAAGGCAGTAGAAAATTAGACTACGTCTGGGCAGGAACAAACACCTTGGACGTCAGACCGCGGCTCGTTGGGAGAAATACAAGAAGGCGCATCGTTCATACATTTGACTACGACATATATCTGAACAAAAAGAAGGACTCGTTTGAGTTTCAGCGGCCCTTTATTGCTCTTCTTCATGCACTAGGACCTAGCCATCCGGATCGAACACTGTTTGGCACACATGGCGATGTCTCTGCTCACGAATTTCTTCAGGAGTTTCGCAAGATAGCAACATGGGTAGAAGAAAGCAGCGGAATGCCGGTTGTTATTGCTGCCCATCCGAGAACCCCCAGAGGATCTCTTGATGACGTGCTAGCAAACTTTCGATTGACATATGGCGAAACAGCCCAAGTGGTGGCGCAGGCGAGCCATGTAGTTGGAATAAACTATTCGACGGCCACCAGTTTTGCTGTTCTCAATCGACGCCCGCTTACGCTGGTGCGATCGCGTGTGTTGCAAGATTCAGCCCTCCGAAGGGCGGAGGTAGAAATGTTGTGTGAACTCCTTTCTTGCAACCTGGTAAGCGCTTACCAGCCTGGAATCGATTGGAAATCGACCAAAGTTGACGAAGAGGCTTACTGCATGTTCGAGCAGGAGTACATCAAGAAGCCAGGCACCCCTGAGCGACCTTTTTGGGAAGTGGTCGCAGATGACCTCGTGAACGGATCAATCACTAAATTAGATCCCTAATTCGGCCCAACAGGGGTATGTCAAACAAGGATCTCAGGCATCCATGCGGTCGTTCTCTCGCTTGTTGTGACTTAGCGCCTGGGCATAGAGCATTAATGGAATCGATTTAAGGCGTGCGCGTATTGGGTCTGCGGCGCTTCGAAATCTATGGAGTGCAGATCATTCGATCTGTCGAAAGGCCTTAAACCCACTACGGAGCCGGTGAGCACCGGCAAGGAATTGCGTTGCCTTCGCAGGCCAGCTGCGATGACATATCTAGGTTAGTGATCGTGCATAAAGTTTGTCGCCGGCAAACATAGTTTCACCGTGCGGAGACGAAGTGATGCGGATGAGGCACACATCTTCACCCTAGACTCCACAGTTATCTGTGCCTGGGACAGATATCAGGAAAACGACTTGTGGAAGCTGAGGTACTAACGTTTAGCCCAACGCTCCTGTGCTTGTCTGAAGTCATTGGGGCTACCGATATCTGTCCAATATTCATGCAAAGGGAAAACTGCTACACCACCTTTGTCTTTGTGCTCATCAAGTAATGTGGTCATCTCCAAATACTGCTTATGTGGAAGCCGTGGCAGAACATGAGGTTCCAGAATATAGAGACCCGCGTTCACGTAGGATCTATATACTGGTTTTTCATCAATGTGTAGGAGACGTGGGCCGGTAGTGGTGACGACTCCGAAGGGAATTGACACCTCGTGTAGACGAGCACAGAGGGTGGCAGAAACTTGCTGGTCGGAGTGGAAGGTCAAGACATTCTTGAGATTGACATTCGTCACTAAATCTCCGTTAATGACAAAAAAGGGGTTCTGAAGATTTGGAGGCAGAAGAGAAAGTGCACCTGCCGTTCCTAAGGGTTCATCTTCAATCAAGTATTCGATGTTGACTCCCCAATGTGATCCGTCCCCAAAGTAGTCAATGATTTGGTCTTTCAGGTGACCCACAGATATGAATATGGATCGTATGCCCGCGTCAATACACTCCTCGAGCAGTACCTGAAGCAACGGTCGGTTTCCAATCGCGAGCATCGGCTTTGGTGTTCCGTCAGTCATTGGCAAGAGGCGGCGTCCCCGCCCCCCGGCCATCAAGACAACTGAGTTAGGGAGACTGTTGGCCGCAAAAAAATCATGCAAGATGAGAAGCGCGGTTAGCCGACCGGCTGAATCAAGTATCGGCATTTGAAGGTAGCGCTCTGCCTTCATTATTTGGACAGCCTCATGATCAGGTGTGTGGCTGGCTATGCTTCGAAAGTGCGTGTTCATTACCCGAGAACTGGGGTCGGAGAGGGTGTCGCCGCGGAGTAAACCGCGCCTTATGTCTCCATCCGTTATGGTTCCAATCAGCTTGTTATTCAGATCTACAACCAGTGCCATTTGCGTTTGACCAGCTTCGATCGCCGCAACTGAGCGGTGAATCTCATCGTCCGGACCCACCGTGATTGATTCAAGGTCTGTGCGACGTGTGCCCGTCGATGCGCGGTCTCCATCAAGCGTCATGAGGTCAGTTTAGGCTTTAGAGTCTGGTGGTGAGGGGTTGCCGGCGGCAAAGTTCGTAATTGATGACTAACTAAGGATAAGGGATATTCAGGAACGGCCCCTTGTCCACCCTCTCTGTACCCAAGTAGAGAGTGCTCGAAATATCCGGGCATGACGCAGGAAGGTTGGACAAGGTGCCTCCGTGGATGGAGGAATCCTCTGAACTGCGCAACACGCTTGCGGAAAGGCTCAACTATTGGTTGGGTATCCGGAAGTTGGGTTCGGATTTGCAGATGCATTAACCATGGATTGAGGCTTTTGCGCCCCTGATGGCTCCGATTTATTGAGCCACACCAGTACACTGGGGAGTGTGGTCTCGTAGATTGAGAAGCCTTGGGCGTCACGCTATAAATGGAGCATCGCGGCTGGCTGTGCGTCTGTACGTATGCGCTGTGATCTTTTCCCTAATCGTTCTGAAGCCCTTCTGGAGAGTGCGACTTGCCCGCTTTAGGGCAGAAAAGTTGGGCCATTTTGTCAATGAAACTGAACTTGCCTGGTCTCTACTCACACTTAGGCCAGCTAAATCAATGAGACGGACTGTAAATGTTTTCGTGATGCCGAAGCCGTGTTGCAATGAACAAATTCGACTTATGTATCTTCGAAAAGCACACAAACTTCCACACATAAAGGCAATAGACGCACGATGTTCGCTAGTCGGGCGGCTGCTCTTGCCCGTCGCCCAATTTGTCACGTACCAAGCACAAAAGCGCGGACGACTAGATTCCTTGTTTTGCGGTAGTCCATCTCCGGGAGGTACCGGGGATTGGGGATGGGTCTTTCCCCGCTCCAAGTTCCTCACCATGAGTCACGAAGAAGAGCATGAGGGCTGGATGAGTCTCAAGCGCTTGGGAATCCCGAAAGATGCTCGGTTCGTGTGTTTACATGTCCGAGATAGCAAGTATCTGAAGGTCAGTGAAGTAAACCGTGATACGAGCTACCACGACTACCGTAATCCTGAGCCTGAAACTTATCTTCCCATGATCCAGGATTTACTTGAACAGAACCTATACGTTGTCCGTACCGGCAGAGAAGTCAACAAAAGATTTCCAATTAAGCACCCGAGATTTGTCGACTATCCCTTTACAGGCGCGACGTCGGATTTTCTTGACGTATTCCTCTATGCGAAAGCGCACCTGTTCGTAGCCGGTGGTGCCTCTGGCATAGATCAAATTGGCTATGCCTTTGGCACACCTGGCGTTACCGTCGATTTCATTCCTTTCGTTCCTACGCAGGCAATCTCCTCTTTTCTCTGCACTCCTGTGCTTCTACGGAGGATCAATTCCCGGCGTTTACTGCCATTTTCGGAAATGCTCAAGAATCGATACCATTCCAGCCAGCAATACTCTGCCCATGGGCTAGAACTGGTGCGAAATTCACCGGAGGAAATTAGGCATACAGTGCAAGAGGCTTTGACGGAGATGGCTGCGAAGCAGCGAAATCCGGAGCAGATTGAGTTTTGGGCATGGGCAGAAGAGTGTGGAGTCTTTGCTGATCTCAAGAATCAGCCGCCAGGAACGGTGCGCTGTTCTCCTCTCATTGGCAATTTCTTCTTGTCTCGTTACCGTCAACAGTTATTCGCGTAAAGGATCGGAAAAGTATGCCAGGGAGTGCTGTGTCGGCTGATGACGAAAACTTAGCCTTGAAATGCCGGGTGCTAATTAACACGCACATGATGGGTTCAAGAAATTTTTTTGCATCTATCGTCAAGGATAGTGACTTCAATCGCGTTCTAGGAAGAGAGCCGAGTCGTTTGAGGAGAAGTCGTGATAGGGCATTAGCTCGATTCCTTTGGTTTTGGCCGCGGATTGAAGACGCCGAAGCTTGGGCGAAGTCGTTGCCTGGATCGCCGCGTAATCCTGAGCAATACCTTCACGAATACAGGACAGACTTGATGGAGAAGGTGCTTGAATTCTCGGGGCCCCAAGATTCTCTACTTGAACTTGGCTGCAATTGTGGATCGGACATGAATCAGTTGTATCTTGAGGGCTATCGAAACTTAAAGGGAGTAGACGCAAGTAGTGCGGCTCTTGATCTCCTGGCGAAGAGTTATCCTGAGTTGGCGGCTGTAGCAGATTTAAGGCAGGATCTTTTTCAGCGTTATCTAATGCATTGTGCAGATAAGTCAGTTGACTTTATATATTCCAACGGTGCAACAATCGAGTTAGTTCATCCAAGCTTTCCTATTGTCTCTGAAATGTGTCGTGTGGCTAAGCAAGGAGTGCTTGTAGATATTTCGGAGCGTAAACAGGGCTTTCCACGTGACTATGTCGGGCAATTTGTTTCTAACTCTTTCCAACCTGTCTTTCGAGGAACTCGCATCAACCCTGACGAGGCGAATAGTCAGGTGCTTGTTTTCCTTCGCAGAGGAATCGAGAATGGAGGTGCGTCTTAAGTTGCGTCGTGGGCCCCATTAGAGGGGTCGAGCGGGATTACCAGCCGTGGTAGCTTCCTCTGGCACATCCTTAGTAACTACAGCTCCGGCCCCGATTACCGCACCGTTGCCAATTACGACTCCTGGCAGCAGGCAGGCGCAGGCCCCGATGAGGGCAAAAGCTCCGATTGAGACGTTCCCTGCTGTAGTGCTCCGGGGATGAAGAGTCACGAAATCACCTAGGGTACTGTCATGCCCCACCATGGAACCGCGGTCAACTATGCCGCAAACACCAATTCGAACATTAGAAGTCACGATGACCTGGTTGCCGACAATGCACCCTGCCCCGAGGTGAGTATCCCCTTCAAGCGATGCGTTTGGATGTACTAGCGATATGAAGTTAAACCCCTTAGAGGAGTACAGGTGAAAAATCCGCGAACGTGTCTTTGTGTCGGCTATTGCGCAGATAACGTTTGTGGCAATCGGGTCCAGAAAAAAGTCCTTGTCGCTACCAAGATTTCGATATCCCATCCCGGTTAGCAGTTTGTCAGATTGCTTATCGGGTGAAACGAAGCCAAGGATTTCCCAGGTTCGCCGCACCGCATTGATTGCTTGCACGATCGCGACAGTTTCTCGTGCGAGGCCACCTGCGCCAAGAACCACCAATGATTGCACGTTTTTCAAGGGACCCAATTCCTTTCTCGACAAAGGTCTGACACAGTATCAATGACCATAATTATGGTCTGGCGTGCGAACCTTTAGTTCGGTGTGTAATTGTCGACGTTCTGAATTAATGTCATCCATGCCTCCAAGTCCTTGCCAAGATTTAACGGGTCGGGAGCCTCCGGCTCGCCTCTCGAATTTTGGAGAGCGCTTCGCACCTCAAGGCTATGTCGTGCGTGAATACTCCCAGGGAGACCATCGGTTGGGCTCGTTGCAAAGGCCCGAGGATCCTCAAAAATAATGACTCGAGAGCCTGTCGCAATTGCTGCGACCGACACACTTGAGTACGGGCCACAGATCACATAATTTGCCTGCGCGAGGGCCTCACGAAGCGGCTCATCCGATTGAATGAAAATCATATTGGTGTCGCCCTGAGTACAGAGTGGATGAGGGCGAAACGTTAAAGTCAATGGCAGGTCTTTGGTGGCGCCCTCGATTGCAGAAACCATTCTCTGGGTTAGGTTCGGGGAGTACTCCCCTACAACCAACACGCGTGCTTTGTCGGGAACTTCTTGTGGAGGACGGTGATCAACTAACTCGAGAAATCTCAGCGCCTCTACTTGAACGATACGTTTGGCGGGGTAGCCACTTTCAATCAACTCGCGTTGCATAAGCGGTCCGTTAGCGGCAACTAAATCGGGGCAGGGCATTGCATCAGCATCTGGGGACCATAGATCCTCAGGTGCCCTAAAGATGCGCGTATCCCAGTAATTCACCGAGGCATGCGCAACGCCAATCAAGCGAGCACTCCCTTTTCGCTTCCAGGCCGCAATGAGAGCGAATTCCCATGGTTGGTTTTCCATTAGATAGAAGCCTTGAGACACAGCAGATGAGGAATTCAGTTTTGCTTCGAGCAGGCAAATGTTCAAACTATTGGCCATCGCGGATGCCCCGAAGAAGCCATCGCGAACCGCACCACCAGCAATAGTGCGGCCGGGAATCTTTGCTTGCTGATCGTTCAAGGAGTCAAACGTAAATCGCAATCCGGCCCGAACAAGATGAAGGTAAGTCTTGAGAGCACGGAGTATGACTGTCGTTGACAGGAAGTCAGCAACAAGAGTGTGATCGTCTCCTCCACCGTCTTGCATGATTCCTGCCACGACGGCACGATCTACATGTGCGTTGGTTCGTCGTAGTGGGTTGGCTGGCATATGAAGCCACTCGACGCCTTCAACAGTCCCTGATAGACGAGCGACTAGTGCACCCCAATATTTTGATGAAAACGTTCCCCGAGCAGCCGCATCAAGATCCAGGTGAGCCAAGTAGTCGACAAAGATTAGAGAGTTGGTCCGATCGTCCGGACGCTTGAACCGGACAGCACCGATTGCTCCCAAAAGCACTCGCAGAGCAAGCAAGAAAGGGGCAACCCGGCACACTTTTTGGACTAATTCATGTTTCCGCAATTTTCTTGAGGATGAACCCTTTTGGAGTGACGTCGAAAGTGTGATTCCCGTGATTTTCGACCAAGACTTGAGGACTCGGAGAGCGTCGCGATTTTGGGTCTCCAGGTGAACAGTTGAGATCTGATTCTCAGAGCAGAGCTGGTTAAGGGCAATGATGCGTGAGACTTGATACGGAATGGAATCGGGCTCTATCGCAACTTCGCTTGGTAGTAGCATCCACCAATAATTGAGGTTTGGACGGATGCGCAGAAATCGTTGAAGGGACGATGAGGGTTTGAGTCTATCCCGGCTAGAAGAAACCCAGTCGTGGTAACTTGAGCGTATTAGTGATTTTCGGTCTAATGTAAGTGCGGGTAATGAAACCCAAGAATCGGGCGCATCAGATGGTACAAAGCGCGCCCAGAAGGCCAAACTTGAACAAGTTGAGGGTGGGTCTTCCTCTCGGTCCCAAATCACGAGATTATTCACAATTCAAGCATCGTACATTTGGAGGCGGTCGTTCTGTCCACAGATAGTCGATATGTGAAGGCTGACAGCATGAGGACGTTGTCGGCGTCCGGAATTGTGGGCGATGGAAAAGAAGTCGAGCAACTCGTTTATGAAGCTCTGGAAGATGTGCCTCCACAATTCGCATCCGTTCTGCACCAGGCGCGAGCCGATTTAGCCTTGGATCCGGCAGAGCGGGTTCGAGAGTCGTTCTTCTTGAGGCCTCACGTTGTTGAAGAACTCAGTCGCATACATAGTTCGGAGGTGGCGCGCTACTTATTTCATCGGTACCGATATGACGTTTTCCCCACGTTGCACAAAGTAGACGAATACCCGCCGTGTGTGCAGATTGAACCGACATCAATATGCAATTTTCGATGTGTTTTTTGCTTCCAAACCGACTCACGTCTCACCAAGCGCAATGAGGGTCACATGGGTCAAATGCCTGTTGAACGATTCAAAGAAGTCATTGATCAGATTGAGGGGCACGTTGAGTTCGTTACGCTTGCCTCGCGTGGGGAACCATTGCTCACAAAAGGCATTGATGAAATGCTTTCCTATGCTTCTGGTAAATTTCTCGGTTTCAAGATCAACACTAATGCGACCTTTCTAGACGAACGTCGTGCTCACGCGATTCTCGAAGCAGAACCTAACACCTTGGTCTTCTCTGCCGACGCGGCGGACTCTGACACCTACTCGCAACTGCGGGTGAATGGAGACTTCGAAAAAGTTATGGGCAATATCCGTCGCTTTAAGGAAATCAAGGAGCGTGACTATCCGAACTCGCGGACCATCACACGAGTTTCTGGAGTTGCTTTCGATGGGACCCGACAGGACCACGATTCCATCGAAGTGTTCTGGCGAGAACATGTGGATCAGGTGGCTTTCGTTGATTACAACCCTTGGGAAAATGCTTACGACAATCAGCCGAATGGGATCCTCGACCCCTGTTCTGATTTGTGGCGGCGAACATTCGTATGGTGGGACGGTCGAGTGAATCCCTGTGATGTTGACTACCGATCTTTCCTCAGCCCGGGCAATATCGACTCTGAGTCCGTGAGTGAAGTCTGGACCGGCAAAGGCTATTCGAAGCTTCGGGAGCTTCACCTAGAACGGCAGCGACAGTCCCTGACGCCCTGTCGAGGATGTGTGACGGTGTGATGCGGAGTCTGCTGTGAGGGTTCTCGTCACGGGTGGATCTGGGTTTCTTGGCAGTCACATCGCTGAGGAGCTCGTCCACCGCGGACACGACGTTATCTCCTTGGATGACCGGGATCCCCCAACTGTCGGCTACGAGGCGGTCATCGGAGATATCCGCGATCGCGAGGTCGTCGAGCAGGCAATGGCCGGATGCGGAGCGGTTTATCACTGCGCTGCGATCGCAGACCTGGATCAAGCGCGGTCGGAGCCTCGGCGGGCGACCGAGGTCAATGTGCTGGGCACCTTGGGAGTGCTGGAGGCCGCGGCCTCATTGGGCGTGAGACGCTTCATGCACGCCAGCAGCGTGTACGTCTATGCGCGTGGAGGTTCCGTCTACCGCACTACCAAGCGGGCGGCTGAGGGCCTCGTGAGCGACCTCTCCGGAGCGTGGGGCCTGCAGAGCACAATCTTGCGCTTCGGATCTCTCTATGGTCCCCGGGCTGACGCGAACAACGCGATTTCTCGGCTCATTGACCAAGCTGTGAGCAGCAAACGGATTGATTTCTGGGGCGATGGCAGTGAGGTGCGGGAGTACGTACATATCCTTGATGCCGCTTCTCTCGCTGTCGATGCGCTGGATGAGACTCATGTTGGACAAGCCCTACAT
>MDTE01091988.1_pt1 | contig 17467 bp, 11 predicted proteins | sample 811231 | NCBI WGS metagenome assembly MDTE01 (sample SAMN05326651, study PRJNA326480) | marine metagenome | isolation source: seawater | place: Indian Ocean: Red Sea | collected 2010
CAGTTCGGATTGCAGGCTGCAACTCGCCTGCATGAAGTCGGAATCGCTAGTAATCGCGGGTCAGCATACCGCGGTGAATGTGTTCCTGAGCCTTGTACACACCGCCCGTCAAGCCACGAAAGTGGGGGGCACCCGAAGTCGCCGAGCTAACCCGCAAGGGAAGCAAGCGCCGAAGGTGACCTTCGCGATTGGGACTAAGTCGTAACAAGGTAGCCGTAGGGGAACCTGCGGCTGGATCACCTCCTTTCTAAGGATCCTGACTGTTATCTGGTAACAGATTCCAGTCGAATCGTGAGCACAATACTTATACGGACAAGAGGCTGGCCGGCTTAGCCGGCAAGATACCGAATTGACAAACAAGAATCCGTCCGGGAATAGCCTTCCCGGACGGTTTTTTTGTTTTCTTGACAAGCCCTGTGAACATCACTCAACAGGGCTAACACTGTATTTCTATAACCAGGCAGCGCATTCCATCCACAATCAACATACTCAGACTCCTGGGAAATCGATAAACTAGGTGAGATGGATTTTCTGCAGTTCTGGGCAGGACACGGAGGCGCCCATGTCATCTTCTAGCTGTCGATTTATCCATGCGGGTGATTTGCATCTCGAGCAACCACTCGATGGATTTGATACGCTTCCTGCTTCGCTTCGTGAGCGGATCATCGCGGCGCCTCTGGCCGCCGCCGAGCGAGTCTTTGAAACCGCGATTCTGGAAAACGTTGATTTCCTGCTTTTGTCCGGTGGCATCCTGCACCCAGAGCGGGCTGGTCCACAGGCTCTACAATTTCTTTGCGAGCAATTTGCCCTGCTGCAGGAACACAACGTCACTGTCTTTTGGGGCGGCGCGGCAGAGGACGGTCCGGAGCAATGGCCGACAGCGCTAAAGCTACCCGAAAATGTGATGCGATTCTCAGCGGAACGTGTAGCAACATTGCACGCGATACGAGGTGGAGAAAAACTGGCTGCCATTCACGGAACTTGTAGTGATGTTTTCGAGCCGCAGGATTATCAACCAGATCCAGATAGCAGCTTCAACATCACCCTCGGATGTGCACCGTATCTACCCGATTCATGGCGACCTACCAACATGGACTACTGGGCCTTGAGCGGACAACCTCAACACTTGGATTGGCAAGGAAATTCTCGTATCAGTTACTGTGGCACAACTCAGGGGCGCAACCCAGACCATTCCGGAGCACACGGCTGTCTTTTGATCGAAATCGCCGCGGAGGAAAAGATCCGGCGTCAATTATTCCCTACAGATGTCGTGCGTTTCCAACAAGAATACATCACTTGGGCCGCCTCGGAATCGGCGTCTAAATTTGAAGACAAGTTAGTTGCGCGAGCTCGTCACTTACACTCAGACAATGGTGAACCTCCACGCGTCATCACCTGGGTAATTGATCGGGACGACTCGACGCACGTACCACCAACCTCGCAAGTCCTACAGCAATGGTTGACTCGGTTGCGTCGTGAATTTGGAGCGCAAGACACTCCGCTATGGACTCGAACGATTACGTTGTCTGGCTCTCATGAAATTGCGTCTTCGCTCCTGCAAGAACAGACACTACTGGGAGACTACCTCCGTGTGTTGCGCGAAGGCGATCTGAGCCTGTCTTCCTCCGAACCAATAACACTTGCTGAATTCCCTCGAAACGACCGACAGTTGCTTGAGCAAATTGCCAACCTGGGGCTCGACCGCTTGCGACACCATGAAGTCGTCGAATAAACCAGCACGCGCCACTGAGCCCGTTCAATTCGACCTGTGTTACAGCTAACTGAAATGAGCTGGAGATATCACATTGAAAATCACCGGACTCCAAGTTGATCGTTTCGGAATCTGGAACGATCTGCGCATCGCGCAAGTCCCAGAAGACATCACGGTTTTTTTCGGTCACAACGAAGCCGGGAAAACGACCCTGATGCAATTTATCCGTACGGTACTGTACGGTTCCTCTGATCAGCTTCAAAGTCATCACCATCTGGTGCCAGACAACGTGTTGGCTGGCGGAACGTTACAGTGGGAAGGAACTCGAGGGCCAGGTTTTGCCAGTCGTCATTGGCGCTCAGAGAAAGGAACTCGGGGAGAACTACGGATCACCGGATCTGACGGAGAGACGATATCGGAATCCGAGTTTTCAACTGTTCTTCAAACGGTTGACGAGTCAACTTACAACAATGTTTTTGCGTTCGGCCTGCGGGATCTGCAGGAGCTCGGTACGCTTGATGACACACAAGCTGCCGAACTGCTCTATAAATTAAGCAGTGGGCTCGATCGAGTGTCCCTGGTTGACGTCATGCGTGACCTCAAACAGGAAAGAGATGCACTGCTCACGACAAATCACGCACACGGACAGATCGTAGATCTGCTTGATCGCCGAAACACGTTGCAAAGTGAAATTCAACAACTTGAGCAAGACAGCCAACTCTGGATTCGTCTTGTGCAACAACATCAACAGCTACGCGAAGAACTTAATCAACGTGAAATCCAGGCTTCCGACAAACAACAGCATGCTCGTTTTGTCGAACTGGCGATTCAAGTCCGTGACAATTGGAACGCCCGCGACCACCTCAAATCACAGATTGATCGGTTAAAGCCGTCTGTTGAATTACCGGAACATGCGCTGGAGGAACTGGATCAGATAAACCGAGAGATTGTGGAAAAACAGGCACGTCTTCAGCAAGCCCGAGAAAACGGTGATCGCTTGCGGAAAGAATACAGTAGCCAGGAAGTCAATCAGCCACTCTGGTCGAACGCTGCCCGCATCGATGCATTTGCTGAGCAGATTCCCTGGATTGAATCGCTACAACGCACCGTCCATCGATTGCAAGATGAAATCACCGGAATCGAAGATAAGATACGTATTCAAGTGGGATCTTTGGATCCGCCGGTAGAGAGTGACCAGGACTCGGCCTCCGAAACCGTTTCGCTGTCCGAGACGCGACTCGCAGAACTACCTCGTTTCATCTCCGCCTTGCGGAGCCCTTCGCGTGACGTGCGCATCGCGACTCAGCGATTACGGGCTGCGAAAACAGATGTCACCCACGCTACCGAAGATGTCGACGCCCATACGGAGCGACTGGAAGATGAGTTGGCTCAGCGAGACCGCGCTGACCTGACAACCTCGCTCCAAGCCGCTAGTACCCGTGTCTCCCAACTACGGCGTGTAATTCAGCTTGAATCCAAGTTGAAGAAAATGAAAGAACACCACGTAGAACTACAAGATGAACGCACTGACTTGTTGGATGAGCAGTTCCTGCCTTGGTCCAAACTGGTTTGGACTGGATCATTGTTCATGGCAGGAATGACAATGGCGTTGATCGGTATTTTCTATCCGAAATTGATGCCTTTCGGGGTGATTGGATCTTTGTTGGGGAGTCTGGTATGTATCGTGGCCGTCGTATTCAAAATCGCGTTAGAACGTCGGGCGAGACAAGAACTCGGTGACTGTGAAAACCAACTAGACTTACTGCACCAACAAATCGAAAAGGCGACCGTTGAGCAAAAGGAACTGCTGGAGGCGCTACCAGTCACAGTGAAATCTCTGGACAACCGACTCGAATCGGCGGAGAGCGAGTTACAAACAATGGAAGAGCTGGTTCCACTGGAAGCTAACCGGGAAGCAGCGCAGCACCGACTTGAAATCGCATTGCAACGCGTGCAAGAGTCCGCGCGAACCGTGGCCGAGGCACGATCTCAATGGCGCGAAACACTCCGGCAATATGAACTGCCCGCACACCTGACTCCCAGGCAGATCAAACGACTGTCTACCGGCCACCAGCAGCTTTCTGATCTTCGTAAGACACTCGAAGGACGTCGCGAATTACTGCAAGTGCGCCAAGACGAACTCCTCGCGCTCGGTAGTCGCATCGAACAGCTGCTTGCCGAATCTAGACTGTCACCGGAAAGCACTCAGCCCAAAGAACAAATTCATCAATTGATCAAGTCGGTACGGCAGCAAGAACAATCGGTGCAACTACGTCGCGACTTGCGTCACCAATTTCGCCAGACGAGAACGGATTTCCGAAGAACTACCAGAACTCTGGAAAATCTCCAACACCGCCGCGACGCGTTATTCGCAACCGTCGGTTTGCGTGACGAACGTGAATACCGCCAACAAATTGCCCGTCAACAATCCTGGCGCGAACTCCAGCAGCAGCATGATCAGCTAACTGGAAAGATAGAAGCTGCCGCTGGTTCCAAACAAGACCTGGAATCATTGACACGGTTCTTCCAATCGCACACCGACTCGCTGGAAATGATTCTCAACGATGCACAGACAGAAGTCCAGAAAAACGAAACTCGACTAGCCAGGCTGCACGAACGCCGTGGTGCCATGCAACAGGAGATGAAATCACTCGCTCAAGAGTCTCGATTAATGGAGGCACGGCTCGACCTGAATTGTTTGCAAGTCGAGCTCGAACAAAGTATTAGCCAATGGCGAAGTCTGTCGATCTCCGTGGATATCTTGTCCAATCTGTGTCGCAAGTACGAGTCGGACCATCAGCCTGACACACTCCGCATGGCATCAGAATACCTCAGCAAGATGACCAACCAACGCTATCTTCGATTGTGGACACCTCTCGACCAGAATGTACTTCGTGTCGACCAGAACGCTGGTCCGTCGCTGCCGTTGGAAGCTCTCAGTCGAGGCACTCGTGAAGCCGTTTTTATCAGCTTGCGTTTAGCTCTTGTCGAGTCATTTTCCAGACGTGGTGTCGAACTTCCTCTGGTCCTCGACGATGTGCTCGTCAACTTTGACTTGCCACGCGCTCAGGCTACGATCGAAGTGTTGCGTGAGTTTGCCAGGGCCGGCCACCAACTCCTCGTCTTTACGTGTCACGAACACCTGGTAGAAGCCTTCCGTGACGCTGAAGTGGAAATTCAAACGCTACCGGAGCGGAGTGAACCTGTTCGGGTACCAGAAATCAACACACCGTTCAGCCTCCCCACGCCAATCAACGTGCACTCAAATACAGAACCTGACCCTGCCGAGATTTTCCCCGAAATCCTCGACGCCACGGGTCTATTACCAGCCAAACTCCCCGTGGAGGTCGCTTCCGAACCCCCTCCGTCTATAGACACCAAGCAGACGCTACCTGAAATCCCGTCCTCACTCAACAATCTCTACGACAGTGAAATCGCGGGGCCTTTGCAACCGAAAGTCCTGGAGAGTGAGAGAACCGAAGATACTGCCACCAGGAAAAAAACCGCGTGACCTGTTGGGTCTCTTGCCGTCACGGGTATCCAGTAATACCGGCTTCCCGTTTGTTCGCGATGCAGCGGCTCGTCAATCAACACAGGAGGCGCATTACCGGACATCCGTTGAAGGATTTCACGTCCTATTTGGCGAAAGTACTCTCTATTTGTACGGCCATCTTTCCTCTGTTGTCACTGGGATCGACATCGGAGATGACGAGTAACAAACGACCTGTTTCTGGCGCAATGAACTCCTTCTTGGAACCGATCAAGAATGGTTTCGCGTCCTTAACGTCACCAGCCACAATCATTCCTACCAGTGCCCCAATCTTGAATTGTCTCATTTTCTTGGGAATCTCAAGGCCATCAGGACCGGTTCGATTTACCACATCCCAGGCACCGCTGGCAATAATCTTTACTGGCTTTCCCTGGCTCAAAACAATACCGGTATTCTGCCACCCCTGGTTGGCAAAAACTTCTACGATCTTACGGTCCTGGGTTGCCTGGGCGCCAACAACACGTCCCAGGCCAGCTTCCGCCTGTGGGTACCTTGGCACTAACCGCAAAATCGCTTCGTATACTTCACGAGCGCGGTCCCAGTCTCGTTTGCGTTCATATTCAGCGGCCAGTTTTTCCGTCTTTGACAAGAACTCACGATGCAAGTCGACCAATCGTGGATCGGATGGTCGTACTGGTGCACCCTTGCTGCCCTTACTCGTACCGACTGCCTGAGGACGACGTGCGGTTCTTTGAAATGCAACTACCATATTTGCCCCCACCCACACCAATACCAAGGTGATTACGACACTCCGCAGTATTTGTCGATGCATGAAGAAGCCCTTCGCAATGAACCTGGTGCTTAAATCCAACTCTCAGTGTGCGCATACCACGTTCGCAAGGCAAGCGTGAAGTTTTCGTAGCCGAAGTTTTCGTAGCCACAGTACAGCACCTGCTTTATCTGGAAAGCCAATTACACATTCCTGCGATCTCGAGAAAGCATCACTTGTCTCTCAAAGGCTCATAGATGTTCGTAAGAAACTGGGCAGTAAACCTATCAAGTAAGAACCGTCGCGAAAATTACTCGAATCGTATTTCTCGATAAGGTGTGCACCAGTGCGGCTCCCCAACCCGCAAACTCGAACCATAATCCTGATCAGCCTTGTCATTGGAGGATCAGTATTGTCGCTCTTCAGTCGGGCGCTGTGGTCTGATCACGCGTTCGCCTATCGCGACATGGCGAGCTTTTATGATCCGCTGTTTCAATGGAGCAAGGCGGAGTGGAGGGAGGGTAGATTCCCGCTCTGGAACACCCGAGAAAACACCGGAATCCCAGTACTTGCAGATGCCTCATCCAGTCTGTTCTACCCTGGCAAGGTCTTCTATTTCTTGCCACTGTCTGCAGCTCAATGTAACGTACTTTATGTCATTGCGCATCTCTTACTGGCCGCGGTGAGTGTATATCACCTGGCGCGCAAGTGGCGTGCAAGTATCCCTGCCAGTGGTATCGCCTCGCTAAGCTATGCACTCAGTGGGCCGATTCTCTTTCAATACTGTAACGTGGTCTACCTGGTCAGCGCTGCCTGGATGCCGCTGGCCTGGCTAGCACTCAGTGCCCAATACAAAAGGCTACAGACACAATGGACTGCGTTGCTGGCAATCACATTGGCAATGATGGTCCTGGGAGGCGATCCACAAGCCGCCTACCACACCATTCTGGCAGCCCTGCTGCTCTTCGTATTGCAATGGCGCCAACAGGCATGCCGGACAAGAACGATGGACGCAAAACGCCATCAATGGATCGCCAGATATGCTGGACATCTGGTTACCGCAGTACTCGGAGCTGGTCTCCTGGCAGCAGTGCAAGTGCTGCCCAGTGTGAGCTGGACACAAAAGAGCGATCGCGCACACATACAGAGCCCTCAGAACCTGTACCAAATGATCAAGACAATCCGCCAGCAAGATGTGTCTGACAGGGCAAACACTTCGAACACAGATCTCCGTCGTCAAATCGGACGACCTTTACTGGAAACGCCACAGGCAGGAACCCACGGCCGTAACATCTACTATTTCAGTATCGGGCCCTGGCGCCTTTTAGAATGGTTCTGGCCAAATTTTTCAGGGCAACGTTTCCCACAGCATCAACGTTGGATCGAAGTACTACCGGCAGAATCGCCACCCTGGACACCGACACTCTACATGGGGTTATTACCACTCCTGATCGCCTGGAGCAGTCTTACCTGGTCCAGCGGCCGCGTACACTGGCGTTGGATCTCGTGGACAGTAATCCTTTCCGTTCTAGCCAGCTTTGGCTGGTTTGGATTGGGCTGGATACTATACGAACTTCAGCAATTCACGCTACAAACAGAACACAAGACGCCTCCTATCAGTCCTCCCGCGGGTGGTCTCTACTGGTGGATGGTCCTCCTGCTCCCAGGTTACGCACAGTTTCGCTTTCCAGCCAAAGTATTTACTCTAACCACACTTGCATTGAGTCTGCTCGCGGCACGTGGTTGGGACCGCGTTTTTTCAACTTCCGGTTGTACCAATGCGCAACATCGCTTGAAGAACCGATTACTGCTACTTTTAGTATTCAGCCTGTTGGCCGCAGTATTCATCCGTGTCCTTTCATATCGCGAGGTCAGCTGGTTCGACAAGATTCCTCCAGACCTCCTGTTTGGCCCGCTCCTGACAATTGAGGCGATTGAAAGTCTGTCCTGGGCATTGCTGCACACATGCGTTCTCGCAAGTGTCTTCTGGGGCTTACTGCATTGGCATCGCTCCAGTATTTCCGGGCCAAAGACCTACGGCCGTTGGAAGACCAGTTTTTCACCAGCTTTAGCGTTCCTTTTAACCGCCCTGGAACTCGTCTTCGTACACCGACAACTTGTTTCATTCATACCCGTCAAGGAACCGCAACGACTCCCCGCAGTAGCATCACAGATTCACAACCTGGAAAACGCACAAACTCAGACTCGCCAGGAGGCCGTCCGGCTGTTTCGCGGTCGCCGCACGCGTTGGGCCCCCCAACGATGGAAAACCAACTCTGCCAAAAACCGTCTACAGGAAATCGCAAGTTGGGACCGCGACACTTTACGGCCTCGCTATCACCTGCAAACATCCCTGACACTCGTCGAATCTGAAACTTCGATGCGACCTTTCGACTACATCTCAGTACTACGCCTGGGGCGTCGGCTCGGCTGGATGCGTGCTGATGGAGTACGAGAACCCCACCCCCACATCTTGAGTGCATTAGGTGCGGAATACTGGCTACTCCCCACGGGTACACGTCCGCCAGGAGCGGCACCACAATCGGCGGACGCACAACCCAGCGCGAACCCGTTGCGCCATGTCTACAGCAACCACGATGAAAACTGGGCTCTCTGGAAAAACCACAACAGTCTGCCGCGCATCTGGGTTGTGCGACGCTGGCACCGCCTGAAACCTCTCAAGAATCCCACATGGAAGGCAGTGCAACAACGCACCGAATCAGTATTTTTCCCAGGCGGAAAACCACGCAATCTTCGACAAGCAGCCGTCATTGAGTCAACCTGCAGCCCAACATTCCAGCACCTGACTGGTAATACCACCCTGCCCACAGAAGACCGCCACGTAATATTGCGAGACGAACCGCAATGGCTGGAGATCGAAGTCTCTCTGAAAACACCAGCGCTGGTTGTGATTCGTGACTACTTTGATACCGACTGGAAAGCCACCATCGAAACATCAGGGGTGAAGCAGCAAAGCGCCCCACCGATCATGCGTACAAATCGCATTATGCGAGGAATCTGGTTGTCGGCTGGAACGCACCACGTCACACTGCGATACCAACCACTCAGCTTTTACGTCGGTAGCATCATCAGTCTCATTGCCTGGAGCATCATTGGTGCATTTGTGGTCTACCGATGGGCCAGGCTCACCAACTGATTCCTGGCCACTGGGCTTCTACACCTGTGGACAGTCTGGCACGGCAGTTTGCGCTGTCCTTGCTAATACCAGAGCCCAGCGTCCGTAGGATCGCGTTTTACGCTGCGGACTTCAACGAACCTGCAGCAGCCAGCAACTCAACATCCTCAGGCTGTATTACACGAAACCGTGTGCCTTTGTTGCCCGCTTGCGGCTCTTCGAGGCAGATCCTAGAGTCAGCGTGAAGCATTCGGGGGACAAAAAACCAGGCTCGTGACAACGCCGCCTCGTCCTGGTCCGCGGAAACAATCAGAAGGTCAGTCCCTCGTAATCCATTCGCAACGCGGCCCAGTGCCGATAATGGATCACCTGGAACGAGTTTGACCTGCGCCCCCGTGGCCATAAGGAGCCGGTGCGCACATTTATACGTTAAGCCCGGCGAGAAGGGGGGCCGGGCCTCGAACAAGTCGATACCGGTATAACGAACGAGACCGTCCCCAAGTTTCATTGCCAACCGGATCATCCGTTCAGCACGCTGTCCTGTACCAAGGCCAATTTCCACAATCGTGGTCACACGGCGTTTATACAACAGTCGAAAAAGGGCTCGATCAGCCGCCGGCTTCATAAACCAGGCGTGGTGGCTGTAAGTCAAGAAATCGGACAGATGCAACTTCTTAGTCCTTCGCAAGCTCAGGGTCCGCAGAGTTCCATCAACTCTACGGAATCGAAAACCACTTCATGACACGACGTAACTGATTCTTCGGCATTCCTGCAAAACAGGTCAAGTCTCGTGCCGTGGCTATGCTTTTTCTGCCTCTCTTACCCGCTTTGCCATTGAAACTTGAAATCTACTGGCGCGTACAGAAATCTTGCTACCAAGAGCGGGGTAGCGGCAGGACCATGCCATCGACGCTAGCGTTGCTGCAGACGCAGCATTTTGCGGGAGCAGTGGCAATCAACGCCCTGAAAAATACCGCGACAACTGGCTTACCGGCTATCCATGTCACGGCTTGGTCGCAGTGCCATCACGCCGTCGCAAATTGCCCCAAAACAAATCAAATGATGGATCGTCACGAATCGGGAAACGGGCAGCCAGTTTTTCATCCAGTTCGATTCCCAATCCCGGACGGTCGCTAGCCCAGTAGTAGCCGTCGCGCAACTCTGGACAACCTGGAAATACATCACGTTCCGCCTGGCTGAAGTCCCTTGCTTCCTGGATGCCAAAATTATTGATCGTCAAATCCAAATGTACATTCGCAGCGTGTCCTACCGGTGAGACGTCTCCCGGACCATGCCATGCCGTGCGCACACCAAAAAACTCGCACATCGCAGCCATTTTCCGTGCTTGGGAAAGTCCGCCAATTTGTGAAATATGTACGCGAATGAAATCAATCAGCCGATCCTTGACCAAACCAGTCCACTCATGTGGGCTGTTGAAGAGCTCTCCCATGGCAATCGGTGTACTGGTCTGCCGCCGGAGATGCTGGAAATAGCCTATATCTTCGGGGCTAAAAGGATCTTCAAGGAAAAACAACCGGTAAGGTTCCAGATCCTTCGCCAGCTGTATGGCCAGAATCGGCGGCACTCGCTCGTGGACATCATGCAGCAATTCGACCTCTTCGCCGACTGTCGTGCGGAGATGCTCGAAAAGCTTGGGCAAAGCACGAACGTATGGCCGTGGTTCCCAAACACGAGCCCGCTGGTTTTCCGGTATATCCTTACTGGCTGGTCGACTCCGAGCGCCGTAGGTCGCCAATCCCGACACGCCAACCTGAGCCCGTACGTGACGATATCCCTGTTCCACATAGCCGCGAACACGATCTTCAACTTCCTGAAATGTGTTACCAGAGGCATGTCGATAGGTATCTACTGCTCTACGGGACTTCCCCCCAAACAAATCGTAGACGGGCATCCCTGCACGTTTTCCAAGTATGTCCCACAGTGCCATGTCGACGCCACTCATGGCGTTGTAGAGAACCGGGCCATTTCGCCAGTACGAACTGACAAAAGAAGACTGCCAGATGTCCTCAATTTGAGTCACATCTTTGCCCAATAGGAAAGGCCGCAAGTATTTGTCGACGGCCGTCTCAACGACACGTGCTCGCTGTGTGAAAGTAGCACAGCCAAGTCCGTATAATCCCGGCTCATTCGTTTCAATCTTGACCACAACCAGGCGAATTCCAGCCGGCGCGGTCAAGATCGTCTTGACTTGTTCGATTCTCAAAGGTGGCAGTTTTCGTTGACGAGCCTCCTGGGCCAAAGAGGTCGGAAGAGTGCCATGTGCGGCCCACGCGCTCGCACCTAAAGTGCCAAGCGATTCCTTAAGCCAACTGCGTCGATTCATCATCACGCTGAACTCCTTTTTCGAGATCAAACAGGTAGTTATGTTCAAGTTCACTTCACCGATCGGTAAAGCAGGGCTCACTGCGCAGCAAACAGATCATTACGACAACCATTGTGCCAACAGCGCCGTGTCTGCAGATCAAAACCAAATGCTGCTAGACAACATCCTGCTGAGTAGCAAAGTTCCCAGCGTTGGCCGCGAGTCCCAAACATCGCAGAACCAGCTGTTGCTACTGGCAAACACATCTCTCAACGGCCTGAAAACCCGCGGATGAAACAGCCACATCAAGGCGCAGGGGCTGGAACGCGTACCAATTCAAACCGATGGGACCGTGGAATCTTAAGTTCGGCAATCCGCTGATCGCGTTCCGTGACTAAACCGTCGAATTGAGGGATCTCGACCGCGTTATTTCCTTGTTCATTCTTACGGAACAGGTACAAATACGTCTCATTTTGTGGCCGGTAGCGATGAAAATACAACTCGTTCTTGATACGTATGGCCTGCCGGAGTAATTCCCACTGCTGCCTGGCCGCCTGGTGTACAAAAGAGACGCCCCGAGCCCATTCTTGATGGGAGCGGCCTGTTACGACAACCTTTGCATCAAGGCGCAGTTCGTAAACACCCGGTGGCAACTCCGCAACTAACCGTGGTGTACGCTGAGCACCGCCCCCACTAGCGGACCCTTCGCCCGTCAGACGACTCCCGGCAAAATGCAACCGTTTGTCCCGCGCTAAAAAGCTCAATCCCTGCGCAGTCACTTTCAAGTCGCTAACTTGCGTCACAGCCGATGCCGTCAGGCGACCCTGTTCAAACTTAACCCACCAATCAGATTGCACATGACGTTTATCTCCCTCTCGAAGTGCCACATAGCCGGAAATTGGCGCGCCAAGCCTGGCGGCGACCCACGGCGCTGCAGCACGATAACCGGCAACCGTAAGCTGTACGCCATCATAAGTAGACACTGGTTTGCCAGGCAGTTGCTGCATCAACTCGTACAAGTCAACAAACGACAGCTTGCGCTGCTCGGCAACTGCAACCATCACATTCCGATAGAGAAGCAAGTCGCGATTGTACGTGGTGGGATCAGGCAGAGGGGCAGGCAATGTAGCACGACAGTGGGGAGCGACCAGTACTATCCTCGTTTCGATTGCCTGGAGAGCGTCCAACAAGACACCCAACCCCTTGGAAAATGAACCCAACCCGGCTTTCCCTGCGTAGGCTTCATTCCCACCGTATACCACGATAAGCGTTGTTGGCCGGGCTCGCTTTACGTCGCGGATTAGCCGGGCAAACCCATCTTTCGGCTTGCCAAACAATGCGCGGGCATCGCCATAGACGGTATCTCCACTCCACCCCAAGTTGCGGAATAAAAGATCCCGGTCAGGAAACGCCGTCGTGAGCCAGGTCTCGAGATGGCCGTTCAGTTGCATCCGCTCCACAAATGACGCTCCCAGCCAGACAATTCGCTCGCCGTCCTGGAAACTCAGAGCCGGTTTGGAAGCGAGTTTTACTGTGGGCGCCACGACAGCCAGGCAACCATTCGAGTGATCCGCTGTCAGTTCAGCTGCATTGACAAGTTCTTTTGCCGCTGCGTTCCGGACGTACAAGGGTGGGCAATACAGTGCCAGTAACAAGAGAGCCAGGATCTCGCACACCCAAAGACGCTCCATCTGTCCGCGGCAACTTCGACACGGGACCACGCGATTGACAAAAGAAATTACCACCACAATTCTCCAGTGGCCTGCAGGAAATCCACGGTGCCAGTCATCATCCAACATTTACAGCGACAAACCGCCGCATCAGATGTACTGCAACGGCCTTTATCATGCGTCAACCGATCCGCTGATCCATGACGCGACACCGAACGGGTTTGAGCGGCCATCATAACCCAATCGCGAGGGCCCGTCGAACGAGGCGTTTCTTTCCACAGGCGTCAAAACAAATACCTGCTAATGCAGCAAGAGGCACCGCCGCAGAGTGCTGGGCACAACACCAACATCTGCGTTCCTGACAACTCGAATTCGGTGGCGCATTACGTTTGTCAATGCGCAACAACATAGCACGCTGATCCGCTCTATGCAGATCGATGAAATTCGATTCGACAGGCCATCAATCGCAAGATTTTACGGTAAGATAATCTTCCATTGTTCTATTCCCCGCGTCATCGCCCCGACTGGAAAGGGCCAGTGCGCAGAAGCACACTCATACATCACCACGATGCCCACCTGGTGCCCATTCTCCCGGCGGCACGTTCACAAACTATTCAACGGCCCACGCCACTCCCATACTGTTCGCCTGATACCAATTTGATCATGCCCCACTTACTCAAAAGCTACGAGACTCTGATGACAACACAACCTCTATTCGCCGTACTCCTGTGCGCAATGCTGGCGACAACTCCCGCGTTGGCCGAACAACTGCTTTGCGTTTCCGCTTCCACTGATAAACAACTCGTTCTATACGATGTCGACCTGCCGTCCGGCGCACTCAAATTGCGCAACAAAATCGCCTTGAAAGGTTCACCTGGGAGCCAGTGCATCAGTCCCGATGGCAACCGACTCTACGTTTCAATTCGCAGTCTCGACAGTGTTGCAGTTTTCAAAATCCACCACAAACAACGAAGTCTTGAGCATCTCGGCACCACAAATATTACGGCCAACGCGGCTTACATCTCTCTCGACAGGACGGGAAAAACTCTGCTGTGGGCGTCGTACAGTAGTGGAGTCGTCGGCAGCTATCGCATTCAGTCAAACGGACAACTCGGATCTGCAATCAGTCGTATCCCCACTGCGCGTTGTGCACACGCCATTCTCACCGACCCATCCAACCAGTACGTCTTTGCACCCCACACGGGTCCAAATGCGGTCTACCAGTTCCATTTCTCTCCGGCGGATGGAAAACTGACACCGAACCAACCGGCTTTTGTACGCCCTGCCGATGGCCTCGAGCCGCGACATCTTGCTTTTCATCCTACGCTACCCGTTGTGTATTGTGACGACGAAGCTGGCGCAAGTGTGACCGCTTATCATTTCAACCGAGAAACTGGGACTCTCGATCCCTTCCAGACTGTCACCACACTGCCACCCGATTTCTCCGGCAACAACTCCTGCGCCGATATCGAAATTACCTCGGACGGACGATTTGTCTACGCATCCAACCGAGGGCATAATTCGGTTGCCGGCTTTGCCGTTGACCTTGAATCTGGAAAGCTGACAGCAATCGGCCAGGCCCCCACTGGCGATACGCCCAGGTCCTTTAATCTTTCACCGGACGGCACGCTGCTTGTCGCCGCAGGCCAGGCATCCCACGACCTTCACTCGTATCGCAGGGACTCGAATTCTGGAAAACTCACGCGGGGATCACAACTTCCAACTGGAAAAGGTCCCGCCTGGGTTCAATTCATCACACTGCGATAAATGCCACAAGTTGCGCAGCTGTCAATTCACTCGTTCAAACACCAGTGAGTGGCTTCGCGGAGGCGGTGCCGGAAGTGCATCATAAGCTCTTGCCACTCAAGTGCCAGGTGGAAAAACAACCTGGGGGTCCAATGGATAAATGGGACGCCTCACGGCATGGTACTGAAAGTCCGCAAAGTCGGGCCGGTGAATTCCTGGTGTATCCGCGTCAAATATAACGGATGCCATTGGGCCCAAATCCGCGCGAAAATGCACCGCACTTTTGACAACAAGTAATCGACAACGTTCAGGGGTGACCCCAACCACGCGAAGCATCTCTGCGTCCAATAACTGCATCCTCCGCGAAGCCAACACAACTTGCACTCCACCTACTTGCAATACTGCCATGCGACCAAAGTCGCCGGGACACCCGTGTCGCATGGGCCCTTGAAACGTGTATTTACCATCACCGAGTGTTTTGACATAACCACGGAGGCGAACAGGTTCACCATGACGGTCGTCCGTTTTTCCCCCAACGACAAATTCAGCTTCCGCTCCGACACCTGTTTGATGCGCTAGCTCGACCGTTTCAGGATCGTAAAGCACACCGACAGCGGCATTCTGAAAATCACTCTCGATCAACGCTCGCAATGCTACCGTTCCATCACAGGGTGCACCTCCACCCGGATTGTCAGAACCATCAGCAAAAATGATCAGTCCTTCGTCCTGTTTCCGGGAAAAACGCATTGCATCTTCTATTGAAGTAAGTTCTGGTTGCAGTTGATCGCGCAACTCCCAAAGCTTGCCGGCAAACTCGTCTGCCAATTGATCCGCTAGACCCGGACTATCATGCGTGGTCACCAGAACCGACGCGCCCGCGTCCCGGATATCGGCAAAGGGAAATCCCATCGCCAGTGTCGCTGTAATCACATCTTCTCGCTGTTCCAATGCATGCAGGTCTGAGATCAGGCTCTGCATCGGCTCCCTCAACGTGCACTGCATCGGAGGCATGGTGAGCAGAGGCAACTGGCGATAGCTCTGCGTCGGCCTGATCTCTTGACGCACCATTCTGGCGACCGTGTGAACTGCCTCATCTCCCCGCTCACGCATGTCAACATGCGGATACGTATCAAACCCAATCAGACAATCTGCTTGCTCAGCCATGCGATGTGTGATGTTCGCATGCAGATCGAGCGTCACCACCAGGGGAATTTGCGGACCGATTTGCTGCCTTACTGCAGCGATAATTTCTCCCTCAGCATCCTCGTAATCTTCCGTCGCCATAGCACCATGAAGATCGAGGGCAACGCCATCGACCGAGTCGATCTTCTGCAGGCGTTCCAAGAACAAACTCATCATCCGCTGGTACGCCGCACGCTCAACACGCCCAGCGGGCTGCGCGTGCGCAGATAAAAGTGAAATTAACTCGATGCCTTCGTCAGCTGCAGCCTGCAAAAACCCGCCCTGAATCGTACCTGTATTCGTATAAAGGCGTTCAATTACCTCTCCCGGCGCAAAGTCGTCCCCACATTGACTGTCTCGTTGAAAATCTGCCAGCGTAGTCGGCTGACTGGCAAACGTATTGGTCTCGTGCTGAATTCCACCACAGGCAATTCGCATCTTTCATGGCCTCCCCAATACTGGACAACTAAATCAAAGCATCCTCACTCAAGCGACAGACACGGCAGAAAGGCCCGTCCGCCGCCAGCAGCTCCTCATACGTTCCGGTTTCAACAAGCCGACCATCAGCCAATACCAGGATCCGATCAGCCATGCGGATGGTGGAGTGTCGATGCGCTACTAGTAACACAGTACGACCATCCATGGCCTGGCTCAGCGCGTCTTTAATCCGAGACTCTGTTTCCTGATCGACTGCGCTCGTCGCCTCATCAAGCACCAGAATTGGCGCGTTTTTGAGCAACGCACGGGCAATCGCAATACGCTGCTTCTGACCACCGGACAAACGAACGCCACGCTCACCGACCAGAGTGTCGTAACCAGCAGGAAACTTCCGAATGAAATCATCCGCGTGCGCCAGTTGGCACGCTTCTACAATTTCATGTTCCTTCGCATCGAGTCTGCCCAACAGCAGATTTTCTCGAATCGTACCAGCGAACAGGAACACGTCCTGGGAAACCATTCCAATCTGCTCTCGCAACCACTTCAACGACAGTTGCCGAACGTCGACACCACCAATGGTGACAACACCTGACGTAACATCGAACAGCCGCAACAGCAAATGGCAGGCTGTAGATTTCCCGACGCCAGTGATCCCGACAATGGCAACGGTTTCGCCATCGCGCACCTCAAAGGACACTCCATCCAACACGGTTGTTTCACCATCATAACCAAACGTCACATTGTCGAATTGAATCGCCCGACTGCGATCCGTCGGTGTAACGGGCGAGGGGGGATCAACAATATCAGGCGGGGTATCCAATAATTCGAACACGCGTTCGGCGCTCGCCGATGCTTTCTGGAGATTCTCCGTCAGATTCGCCAACCTGAGGAATGGCAACACGATTTGCCCCAGGTACATGAGCAACACCACTAAATCTGCTACATCCACAGCTAATGCGGGCTGGCTCGTTCCATTCGGCTGCATCCAACCTCCTGCCCAAA
>MDTE01193945.1_pt1 | contig 17465 bp, 14 predicted proteins | sample 811231 | NCBI WGS metagenome assembly MDTE01 (sample SAMN05326651, study PRJNA326480) | marine metagenome | isolation source: seawater | place: Indian Ocean: Red Sea | collected 2010
ATGACCTGCAACTATAACTAATTCATTTTTTCTTGCAGCTTCTTGAATTGGTTTCATGTGGTTTTTTTTTAAGTCTACTGAATTAGCTTGTGAGATTTTAAATAGATCATCCGTTTTTTTCATGTCTATACCTGGTTTTAAACGCCAAACAAATTCAGGATAACCAGGAAACCAAGTTTCTGGAAAAACAACTAATTTTGAACCCTCTTTAGCTGATTGTTCAATTAAACTTACGGCGTACTCAATACTTGCCCTTAAATTAAGATAAACAGGTGGTTGTTGTATTACTGAGACTTTTATATTTTTTTTCATTGCTAGTTATTATAACGAGAAAAACTTAGTATGAAAATACTTATACCGCTTACAGCACAAGCAATTCAGGTGTATTCTCCTGCATCCACTTCTGTAACGTGGATACGTCTTCATTCGTAGCGGATGCATAAGTTCCACGCGAATGTACGTTCATCTTAAGAAAATTAGATGCCTTTCCCATAAGACGGTCAAAACTAGTATCGGTGAACCCCCGTGCCGCAAAGGGTCTTAGTCCTCCCTCGATTAGAAGCTTTACTTGTTCTGTCAAAGGTTTCAAATCGTCCCATTGCTTAGTGCGTAGTAGATCGAACATTTGCAGAATGAAACGCGGATTCATGTAAACCAGAGCACTGGCAGACCCGATGGCGCCATATGGTCCTAGTTCATTCCACTTATCTTCACCTACCCATACGTTAACAAACTTGCTAAGCTGTTCACAACCTTCTGCTGAGCATCCCAATGTGCCCTCGTTAGACTTTACGGCCAGATAACTACCCGTGCAGTCAAACACGGCGCGGTGTTGCTCAAGTGTGAGTGTCTTCTTGGTTCGTCGTGTCTCGTAGATGCTAAGAGCCATCCCCGGACAAGCTCCGGTTACTTCCTGGAAAAAAGACATAATCATTCGGTCATCCATATCCATCCAGTATGGCAGCGCAACCTGTATAGCGTCCGCACCTAGTTCGGCGGCAAATGCGGCTCGCCGTGCAGCTCCCAGTGTGTACGTGGAGGTCACACCGATCATGACAGGCGTACCGGCGTTTCGGCATTCCTCAACCGTAACCCGTGTGATGTTCTTCCATTCATCAAACTCCATTGCATAAAACTCTCCGGTGGTTCCGGCAGTATACACACCCGGAACGCCGGCTTCACAGATGCTTGCAATGTCGGATCGATAGGCCTCCTCATCAAATGAAAGATCATCTTTCCATGCCACAGGCAAACCCGCCCAAGGGCCTTGCAAAACGTCTTTATTTATCATTAAGTTGAGTTTCAATAATTGCTAATATTTTTATTATTTTTAGTTTCATATTTACCTATAAACAAATTTACTATTATTTTTTTTCTTTATTATTTTTTTAAAAAATCTAAGTTTTTTCCAGATATTAAAATCATTAGGATAAAAATCATGCTTAATTTCCTTACGATTTAAATATTCAGCAAATTTTACTTTAGTCCATTCCATTTTTTTTAAAAAAAAATCCGTGTCATTTCTCAATTCAAGTTTAGAGTGATAGGGTTCAGTTTCCATAATTTTATTAGCCTCTGTTCTAGAGATTTGATTAGTTAAAATTAGATTGGAAAGATGAATTTTTCTTTTGTCTACTCCAAATTTTTTTGGCAAAATAAATCCCTGATAAAAACGTGTGAAAACTGATTCATAGTGCTTATATGGATAAGGTATGAAATCAAAATTTTCTTGAAGATAAATTAAAGCTTCATTTTTTTTATAATCAAAATAATCTAAAAGAGGAATCCATTTGTACTTTTTAAAGACTCTATAGTAAATATATTTATATATACCTATGAATGGAAATGTCTTCAATTTATAATTTTCAAATTTCTTATTTATTGATACAATATTTTTTTTATCATATTTGAACCATACCCAATTTTTTGGCATTTCAAAACCTTCTGTACTTTGGTTAGATCCTACAATAATATTTTTAATTTTATATTTGTTAGCTATTCTATAATTAACAGCTAACATTGCATGATCCATTAATAATTCTATATCAATAACGTCTGCATTAAAAAAAGAAATCATCAAAGATCTATATTCTTTCCAATTTATTACATATGTAATTAGATCTATTTTTAATTTTTTTACTATTTTGGATATATTATTTTGCGCTAAGCTACTATTCCACCCATTGTCCATATGGACTGCAAGAGGTTTTAGTCCTAGTTCAACACACTTTACCAAAACATAAGAACTATCAACTCCTCCAGATACACCAACTATACAGTCATAATTTTTGTTATTTTTTTTTAGTTCACTAATTAATACATTTAAATCGTATTTAGCTTTGTTTTTTTTAATTAAATTTTTTGTATTTTGAAAATCAGAACAGTAATTGCATTGACCCTTATCATCAAATTTTATAGATTCTGCACTTTCATCCATTAAACATCTAGAACATGTTCTAAAATTCATAATTTGATATTTTCTCTACTTCTTTTTTGTCTGGATAAGAAATTAAAACAGCATCAAATTTTCCATAAAAAATAAAATATGAGCCTACACCTACAGCATCTGCGCCTGACTGAAAAACTCTGATAATATCTTTTTTATTTTTAGTACCTCCAGCAGATATTAAAGGTACTGTTAAAAAAGAGTCTAGTTTTTTAATAAAATTATAATCTTGGTTATTTTTCATTCCATCTCTTTCAATATTATTAATAAACAATTCACCTATACCAGCATTTATAAAATCATTTAAAAAAGATTCAAATTGAATAAAATTCATTTTTTTTTTAACATTTCTTAATCTTATATGTTCTAAATGATTATAATAATCTAGAGAAAGTATCAAAGATTGTGAACCATATTTATTTGCTATTTTTTCTATTAACTTTATATTTTGAAGAGCTGCAGATTGAATACTTATTTTTTCAACTCCTTTTGATAATAAAATATCTACATCATTTATATCCCTTATCCCCCCTCCATAAGTAAATGGGATAAAACTTTCGTTGTTTAACTTTTCAATATATTCATAATCAGGAGAAGATTTATTACTAACTCCAATATCTATAACAATTAATTCATCGACTTCTTCTTCATTAAAAATTTTAATAGCGTTTAATGGATCTCCTACATACTTATAATATTGAAACTTTTTAGTTTTTATTAAATCTTGATTATTGATTAATAAAATTGGAATTATTCTTTTGGGAATCATGATATTGAAATAAACCTTTTAAAAAAAATTTTACCATAATTATGACTTTTTTCAGGATGAAACTGAACCCCAATAATATTATTTTTTTCTATTCCACTTATTATCTTTTGATTATATTCAGTTAAAGTCACTATATTAATATCTTCTAATGACTTCAAAAAATAACTATGATTAAAATAAAATCTTAAATTTTCATTCATTTTGAATAGGTTAGTATTTTTTTTAACTTTAATTTCATTCCAACCATTATGCGGTATTTTTATTTTTTTATCATTTAAATTTAATTTTTCAATTTTTCCCTTAAGGACGCCCAAGCCATTTTTTTTTCCCTCTTCACTATTCTTAAATAAGACATGCATACCTAAACATATTCCTAAAATAATTATTTTTTTTTGCGATATTAAATCTTTTAAAATATCTACAAAATCATATTCTTGCAATTTTAACATAAATGCATCGAAAGATCCTACACCTGGAAGAATAACTTTATTATAATTTAACAGTTCTTCTTTTTTTTTAATAATTTGAGACTCATAACCACAAGAATAAATCATATTTTGAATTGATTTTACATTACCAATCTCAACATCTATTATTCCAATATTATTCTGCATATTTAAGTTCAATATTATTTTTAATTAAATTATAAAGTGATTGATTTTTTATACAACAAGGAAAAAATAATTTATTTAGAAATAACTTTGAAAAATTTTTCAAATGTCGAAACTATTTTATCCAAATGTTTTTTTTGTAAAGCAGAATGAATTCCAATAAATATTCCAGAATTTTTAACTATTCTAGAATTTACTAAATTATTATAAATCCTATGCTTTTGATTTACAAAAGCTGGTTGATCGGGTAAACAACCACCCATTATAGCTCTAGTTTCAATACCATTATCCTCCAAATATTTAGCTAACTTATTTCTTAAATTTGAATTTTTTACCATAAATGGATATCCATAATATGCACTTTTTTCATTTTTATTAACACTAGGGATATAAATATGCTTTTTTAAAGAAGAAAGCTTATCCGATAAATATTTAGCATTTGCTCTTCTAACTATATTTATACTTTTTAATTTTTTTAATTGTTCAATTCCTATTGATGAAGAAATATCATTTAATCTTAAATTGTAACCCATATTCATAAACATATATCTTGAGTCATAATTTTTCATTTTTGCTGAGGTAGAAAATCTTTTTTTAATATTTAAGAGTCTTCCAAATTCTCTTATTGAACGAACATCTTGTTGAAGCTTTTTATCATTCGTAAGAATCATACCGCCTTCACCAGTAGTAATATTATGTGCTACAAAAAAACTGAAGGTTGATGCTAAACTTAAAGATCCTACAATTTTATTATTATATTTAGCTCCGTGTGCCTCACAACAATCTTCTATAACAAATAATTTTTTTCTTTTTGCAATTTTATTTATTTCATTCATATTTGAAGGAAAACCTAATGTATGAACAGTAAAAATTGCTTTAGTTTTTTTAGAAATTGCACCCTCAATAAGTTCTGGATTAATATTCCAGTTTTTACTCTCTATATCCACATAAACAGGTACTAATCCAAGTTGATACAGAGGTGATACAACAGTAGCAAAAGTAGTGGCTGGAACTATAATTTCATCACCAACTCTTAATTTTTTTTGCTTTATAAGTGCTGCAAATAAAACTAAATTTGCTGATGATCCTGAATTTACAGCTATCCCATATTTTACATTATGAAAGTCAGCAAATTTTTTTTCAAAAAGTTTTGTTTTATCTCCCTGGGAAATTCTAAGTTTAAGCAAAGAGTCCAATACAGCATTTACTTCCTTATGATTAAAATACGGATATGCAACTGAAATATTTTTGAATTTTAAATGTTTAGATAATTTTTTATCTATTGGTTTTTTTAAATTTTTTAAATTCATTGTTCAATATTTTATTTAAGCCTTTAAAAAAATCTGTTTTAGCAGACCAACATAATTTATTGTAAGAGCTATAACATGCTAATTTAAAATTTCCCAATTCAAATTTTGATTTTCTAAAATTATCCTTGGATGAAATAATTTTTTTATCAATATTTTTTTTTAGAAAATATGAATTTATGTGATTGATTATACTTTTAAGATATATTTTCTTATTAGAAAAATGAAAAATTAAATTTTTTTTATCGTTTATTCTTAATATTTTAATTAAACCGTCTATTAAATCATCAATATAAATATAATCTCTAAAACTATTTAAATTTCCAACATGTATTTCACTAGAAAAATTTTTTGTTTGTTCTATTATTTTTGGCAACAATTGCTTTGATTTTTGATTAGGTCCATAAACATTAGTGGCTCTAATAATAATAAATTGGTTTTTTAAATATTTTTTAAAATAATTTTCTATCTTAAACTTAGTTATTGCATAAGGATCAATTGGCTTTGGTATACTTGAAGGGTAAGCTATTTTATTTAACTTGCCAAATACTCTATCTGAAGAAACAAGAATAAATGTAGAATTATTTATTTTGTTTGAAAAGTCTAATATTATTTTTTGGTAACTAAATACATTTTTTATTGTTAATTTTCTATTTTTTAAATAATCTTCTACATTAGTATTACAGGCAAAGTTGTAAAAAAATATTTTATTGAAATTTTTGTTTAAATTTAATTGTAGTTTATTCAAATTTTTGTATGTAAATGAATTAGCAATTGAAATTTTATTTCTTGCCACAAAAAATATTTTAAATTCTTTTTTTTTTGATAATTTTGAAATTAGACAAGTTGCGATATAACTATTTGCGCCAAATATAACTATAGCTTTTTTATTTTTGTTTATTCGATAATTTTTTTTCATACCATTTAATAGTTTTTTCCAGACCATCATTTAAATTTACTTTTGGTATGTAACCAATTTTTCTTATTTTATTGATGTTAGGAAGTCTTCTTCTTACTGATCCAACTGGAGATGCTTTTAAAATAAGTTTTAATTTTTTATTACTAATCTCTAGCATCTTTTGAGCTAAAACTTTTATTTTTGTTTCATTTTTATCATTTCCAATATTATATATTGAATTGTTCACATATTTAGAAACTAATTTTAATCCCTCTACAGCATCAGAAACATAACAAAATGAACGAGTATTTTGATACCCGTTTAAAATTAATTTAGAATTTTCTTTGGTGATTTTTAAAAATAATTCAGGAATTACATGATCATAACCCATCCTAGGTCCAAAAATATTATGAAATCTTACAATGGCAAATTTTAATCCATAAATTTTTGCATATGAATAAAATGCATTTTCACCAAAAATTTTAGATATAGCATAAGAATATCTTACATTTGAGATATTGGAAATGCTTATCTCAATATTTTCCTTAGATGGAATTTTATTTTTAAGAATTTCAGTTGTTGAAGCATAAACTTCAGAACTCGAAGCAAATATTGTTTTGATATGTTGATTTTTTTTTAAATAATCTAGTAAATTAAGATTTATTAAAGTATTAATTTTTAGCACTGCATCTGGTTTATCATAAAAATATTTTGTACCATTAATTGCAGCTAAGTGATAAATAAAATCAATTTTCTTTGGGATTTTTTTAAATTGATTTGATTGTGTTAAATCTGCCTTAAAAAAATGTACATTTTTTTTTTTGATTAACTTTTTAAATTCATTATCATTAGATCCTCTATAGAAATTATCAGTTAAATAAATTTGCTTATTTTTTTTTGACAAGTCATTAGCTAGATGAAAGCCTATAAAACCGGATGCTCCTGTTATTAAAATATTCAAAAACCTACTCCAAAATATTTTATTTGTTTATAAGTATTTATATTAGTATTCCCATATAAATTCCAGCAATCACAAATAAGTTTTGGATCTTTTAATTCTTTAATCAATTTTTCAATTCCAATATTAACGTAACATTTGTGATTATTTGCAAAAATTATGCAATGAAATTTTTTCTTAAAAGATCCTAACTTATAATAATTATATTTTAAATCTTTTATTTCTTTAAAAGATAAAACAGGATCATAAACATCAACTTTTAATAACCTTTTATTTTTTTTTAAATGATTAATTAAATCAATAGAAGTTGAATTTCTAACATCAGTATTTTCGGGATAACCCTTAAATGTTAAGCCACAAACCAAAATATTTGGAGATGAAAAATTTTTTAATTTAAAAAGTATTTTTTTAGCAATATATTTTATCGTTTTTTCATTTACTATTCTTGAAGACTTAATCATATTTAATGAAAGTTTCTTATCTTTAGCGCTATTTAGCATTATGTAAGGATCTTTTGAAAGACAAGCACCGCCAACCCCTGGTGATGGTGATGGAATATTATTTCTTATATAATCGCTATTACAAGCTTTAATTATGTCAAAAGCATTGATTGAAAATTTATCACATATTAAAGATATTTCATTTGAATATGCAAAAATTGTATCTCTAAAAGTATTATCAATCAATTTAGCAATTTCAGCACTTTCTAAATTATTTACTTTAATAATTTTATCAGAAATTTTCTCGAAAAAACTTATTCCTTTTTTTAGACAATCCTTAGAATAACCACCTATTATTTGAGGATTAGTTTTAAGTTCTTCAAGAGCTTTTCCTTCAATAGTTCTTTCAGGAGCAAAGCAAATATTATAATCAATCCCTGCTCTTAATTTTGTTTTTTTATAAATTTTTGGGATTATATGCTTTCTTGTAAATCCAACAGGAACAGTTGATCTTAATATAATAGTTTGTCCTGATTGTAAATTTTGAATAATAGATTTTAAGACATTATTAATACTACTTAAAATTGGTTTTTTATTTTTATTAATTGGAGTCCCAACACAAATAACATGATAATTTGTATAAGATTTTTTTGGGTAATTTAAAAAATCAATTTTTTTTAATTTTCTTATTTGTTTAATTCTAGAATCAATATTTTTTTCATATAGATATGATTTATTTTTTCTTATGTAATTAATTTTTTTTTTATCTATGTCAATTCCATAAACATAATAACCTGACTCAGCTAGAACGATGGAAAGAGTTAAGCCTACATAACCCAAGCCATATACTGTTACTGATGTTTTTTTCATTTATTAAATCTAATTAATTGAACTCTTAAAGCTAATCAACAAATTAATAAAATTAATACTTTATTCAGTATATAGTCCTGGAACTTTTTTAGAAAAAAGAGTTTTATCATATTTTTTTTCTTCTTCAAATTCAATTGCTTTCCAATGTGGTTCTTTTAGGCAATCATTAAAACCTCTTATCCATCCTTTGGGATAGAAGACATCTATATCTTTCAAGACAAAATCACCTATGCTAGCAGCCCACCAACAAAAAGTAGAATTTGACATTACTATTACAGAAGAAGAAGCTATTTCAATAAAATCTTCTAAGTCAGATCTAACTTTATAACTTTCAAGAACATCTAAACCATATTTTTCAGCATAAAATTTAATTGAAAAAATAGCGAATGGATCATCAGCAATAATTCTAATTTTTTTAAATTTAAATTTATCATTTTTAGAGATTAATTTAATAGCATTAATATAATAACTAATAGGTAAATCCCATTTCAAAGAAATATAATCAGTTCTTCTTAAATGAAATACTATTTGATCTTTTTTTGATGAAAGAGAAATGCCATTTTTTTTTATAAACATTTCTATAACTTTATTTTTTGAATCTTTATAGAAATCTGGGTGCTGATAATATCCTGTTAAAATATATTTTTTATTTAAATTTAAATTTGTTTCTGAAGAGAAATTATCAAAAAAACCACCATGGAAATGAGTACCGAAATGAATATTTAATTTTTTTAAAATTTTAATAAAGCTCCTAATAAAATAATTTTTAACTTGAATATCAATTCCAAACAAAATTTTTTGAAGTAAAGAAAGTTCTCTTAAATCTAAATTTAAATATTGCTTTATTTTTTTAGATCTTCCTAACTCAAACATCCCATCAACAACATATATATTATTAAAATCATTCTTACTGAATTTTAATGCTGCCGAAATCTGAAAAAGTAAATTGCCTATACCGCCTTGTAAATAAACAATAGAAATGTTTTTTTTAAATATCATTAATTTTATTTATATTTTTATTGAATAGAATTAAATACAATATTTGATCTATTATCTTTATAAATAAATTTTTCAAAATTTATTGAATTATTACATGACATTTTTTCAACATAAATAACAGCTCCAGAAAATTCTGTTTTTTTGTTATAAGCTTGAAGACAATATAATGATTCGGTTATATTTATATTTTCAATAGTTGCTTCACTAGAGTCTTTTGACGCAAGAGCAATATTAGAATTATAAACTTTTGCTAAATTAACTTTTAAATTTGATTTCTCTCCTAATGAAATTGATTTATCATCACATTTATCAAATTTTGCGTTCAATAAATCATAATTTCCATAAGAAAAATCTATACAATCACCTTTAGACTTTACTATGTTTAAATTGTTAACCAATATATTAGAAAAATCAAAATCTACTCCATCACTGATTGAATTATAAACATTTAGGGCTTCTATTGAACCGTTACTTCTTACTATATTAAGTCCATCTTCACATTTCGCGTCACTTATGTAAAAAGATATATTTTCTAAATAAGAATCATATATATTTATACAACCCGTTAACCCATATTGGTCTCTTGAAATATCATATTTTTCACTTTTAAAATTATCAATAAAATAAAATTTCCATTTTGATATATCTCCTATAATTAATATTCTTCCTTTTGGATTTATTTTTTCAATATGTATTGATCTATTATTTTGATTAATTTTTAAAATATTTTTATTTAAATTTATTATTTTAAATTTATCATTTACTTTAATTAAATCAATTGCATCATCTTGAAATTTAATTGATTTATTTATAAAATTATTAATTTGACCTTTATATATTAAATCAAATTTTTTATTTTCTGAAATAAGAGATTGCTCAAAAAGTTTCTTATGATTTATATCAAATTTATTTTTGTTTAGGCAATCAGATAAATCTAAATTACATACTAAATAATTATTATTTAAACTATTTTCAAATATGTATTTTGCTTTTATTATATTTTGTATATCTTTGGTAAATGGTTTTTTATTTAAATCAATTTTAATTTTTAAAACATTATTTTTATCAAGCTTGCTAATATATTTTAAATTATTTGTTACTAAATAAAGAATATTAACAATTTTTTCTTTTGACAAATTTAAACCTCGCTTACTAAGATTTGTTTGTATTAAATTTACATCCAAATTTTTAATTTTTTTGATCATCATGTGCGCACCTTTAATAGCGCTAGGAGTAACTTTTTGATTAATTGCTCTCATTTTCAAATCTTGATCTTTGTATTTAATCATTGCGAAATACCAATTTTTTTTAATATTTTTAAAATCTTCATTAATATTATTTTTTTTATTTATTATACTGCCTTTTCCATCATAATAAATTGGTATAAATTTATTTTTTACTGAGTCATAGTAGTATCTTCTATCATCTATACTTAAATTATGAACAGTACTGAATGCATACATAGCAGAATCAAAAAACTCAAATTCATCAAAATAGGATTCTAAATTAGCAGACTTAGACAAGTAAATATAATCAGCAATTTTATTTGCCTTTATTTCACTAGAATTGAAATGAGCAATAAAATTTATAACGTTAAGTGCTTTTTGTGATACTAATTCATTATTTTTGTTCTTTAGAATCCAATTACCATTGGATAATTTGTGATTTGATGGATAATCATTTAATTGCCAATAATTAAATGCAAACCTTTCATCTCCTTTAAAAATTGGACCCTCAATTAAATTATTATTTTCTAAAAACTCTTTTACAATTCTCTCTTGAAAAATAAATTCATAAGAATTATTTGAAAATTCAACGTTAACCATACTTGTCCTAGGCGCAAGTATTCCTAATTGATCTAATACAGTAGTAATAAAAACTTCATTTTTATAATGTCTTGCTGCAGGTTTAAATAAAATGAATTTAGTTACTCCAAAAATATTATTATCAATTAAATTAACCTTTATTGATGGCAAACTTAGAATATTATTATTTTCATCTAAATGGTGTACAGGCGTGTCTCCATGAGGCCTGATTATTGCTTGAGATAAACATTTGAATCCATTTATTGAAAAAATTATTTGTGCTTTTATTTTTTTATTATTTGCAAAGTTATTGTTGTTAAGAAAACTTAATTGATTATTTAATAAAATTCTTTTCCATTTTCTTTCATCATTAATTAATAAATTGATATTGAATTTTTGGAAATTTTCATTTTGTATAAATTTACTTGTAACATAATTTAATTCATTACAATTTTTTATATTGTTATGGCTTACTTTGACAAATCTATTATCAATTAAATTTATTGAGATTAAAATAATAATTAATAAAAAAAACAAAAATATTATATAAAATAAATTTTTTAATTGTTTTTTAAAATATAAATTCATTTATATTAAATATAGAATTACTATTATAGCCAATCCTTATTTTTTAATGTCCAATCTACAATTTCTATTATTCTTTTTTTAATATTTTTTTTTGGAGTCCAGCCCATCTTTTTAAGCTTCTCTCCACTTAAAGCGTATCGTAAATCATGTCCTGGTCGAGAAGAGTGAAAATCAACAAACTTATATTTTAGCTTTTTATTTAAATGTTCTGAAATAATTTTAGCAAGCTCATAATTGTCTATTTCTTTTGAACCAACAATATTATATTTTTCACCCAATTTTCCATTTTTTAAAATAAATAGCACTGCGTCAGATACATCTTTTGCATGTATATAAAACCTAGATCCTGCTTTTGTTTTACTTTTATTTGAGTGGATAGTTAAAATTTTATTATTTAAAACATGATTAATTATTTTGGGAACAAATTTTTCAGGATGCTGTCTTTCGCCTATTACGTTCATAGTATGAGTTATTATTATAGGCAATTTATATGTATTCTCATAAGCAACACACATTTCTTCAGCTCCCGCTTTTGATGCCGCATAAGGATTTCCACTTCTATATCGATCATTTTCTAAAAATTTTATATTTTTAGGAGCCGGACCGAAAACTTCATCAGTACTGAAGTATAAAAATTTTTCTAATTTTTTTATTTTTCTTGCATACTCAAGTATATTTACTGTTCCAACAATATTGTCTTGAACAAAAGACATTGGATCTTGAATACTTCTATCAACATGGGATGCTGCAGCAACATGAAGTATAATATTGGGTTTTGGTATATTTTTAAAAATTAAAGGATTAATTTCTGCTTTTAAATCATGCCATATAATTTTTATTCTTTTTGAAAAATTAACATTATTTTTTATAATTTCATGTATTCTATTGTAACTACCCGAATAGTCTAATCTATCTAATGATATTATTTTGCAATTTGTTTCACAAAGAAATTTATAAATAATATGATGGCCAATAAAACCAGCACCACCTGTTATTAAAATTGTTTTATTATTCATAAATAAAAAAATATTATATCTTCATAAAGGTGTTTTTTGGGTCATGCAAAGGTTCTTTTAACACACTGGCCTTATATTTTTTTTTGGCAACTTCTATTTCAAATGTTTTGTTGATTAGATCATATTCTGTAGCATTATTAACATAACCAAATGCTATATTTTTATTGTAAAAAAAAGAAAAATTACCTGATGTTGTTTCTCCAACAATTTTACCTTCATAATAAATTGGTTCATCATGTAATAATAAAGGATTTCCGGGAGATGAATCATCTAAAGAAAACATCAACATTCTTTTTTTTACTTTAATATTTTTTTTTAGATAATCTTTACCTATAAAGTTTTCTTTTTTATTAATACTAACAGCAAATTCTAATCCAGCTTCAAAAGGTGTTTCTGCAGGAGATATATCATGTCCCCAATGTAAATATCCTTTTTCCATTCGCATTATATCCATTGAATGGGCTCCTGCATGAACTAAATCATATTGTTTTTCTACACTAACTAAAAGTTCATAAATCTGTTTTGAATGTTCTATAGGTATATAAATTTCCCAACCAAGTTCACCAACATAAGATATTCTTTGAAACCATAATTCACAATTATTTTTAATTAATTTTTTACCTGTGCCAAATTTAAAATCATTCTTAGAAAAATAACTACCAAATATTTCAGTTAGTAATTCTCTACTCTTTGGTCCAAAAATGCCTAAACATGCGAAATTATCAGTCACATCATTAAATTTTATAGATGAATCCATGTATTTTAAAATATGTTTTTTATCATGTGTACGAACACTCGATCCAGTAATAACTCTAAATTTATTTTCTTCAATACATGCAACTGTTAAGTCTGATTCAATTCCACCCTTGGAGTTAAGCATTTGCGTGTAAGTAATGCTACCTACTTCATTTTTAATATAGTTTGCACATAAATATTGTAGAGAGGAATGACTATTAGGTCCAGTTAGTTCAAATTTAGCAAAAGGTGATAATTCAAATAAGGCGACATTCCTTCTTGCATTAAAAATTTCATGGTTAGCTGACTCATACCAATTTTGATATCCATAACTGTATTTATATTTTGGCTCATTGCCATTTATTGCATACCACATTGGCCTTTCATATGCTGCTGTTTGTCCAAAACAAGCTCCCTTTTTTATCAAATGTTCATGATAGGGCATGAGTTTTTGGTTTCTCGAAGTTATGTGTTGTTTGAAAGGCCAGTGCATTGCATACAAATTACCAAGTGTCTCTGTAACCCTTTCTGTTATAAAATCTAATCCAGAGTGAAATTTTTCAAATCTTGAAATATCAAGTGAAAAGATATCTTCTTGCATTTCACCATTCATCATCCATTCAGCAGTAATTTTTCCTGCTCCACCCGAACTAACAATTCCAATGCTATTAAAACCACCACAAATAAACAAATTTTTTACCTCTGGAGTTTCACCTAGTAAGTAGTTAGTATCAGGAGTGAATGACTCAGGGCCATTAAAAAATTTCCTGATTCCAGATTGCTCCAAACTTGGTACCCTTTTCATAGCATTAATTAAGTATGGCTCAAAATGATCAAAGTCCTCTGGCAGTTCACCAAAAGAAAAATCATCAGGGACTTTATGATTATTTATAAAGGCAGGTTTAGCATTAGGTTCAAAAACACCTACTAATAATTTGCCAGCATCCTCTTTTAAATATAGGCAATTATTGTAATCTCTCAAAACAGGTAAAGATCTATCTATATCTGAAATAGGTTCACTTAATATGTAAAAATGTTCATCAGGATACAAAGGTATACTAACATCAATCTCTTTTGCAATCTGCCTAGACCACATACCTGTAGCTAAAACAACATATTCACATTCAATTTTTCCAAAAATAGTTTCAACACCAACAATTTTATTATTTTTTGTTACTATTTTTTTTACAGGACATTTTTCAATTATTGTAACACCATTTTGTCTTGCGGCTTTTGCCATAACGTTTGCTACTCCAACAGGATCAGCCTGACCATCTTTTTTAATAAAAACACCACCAACCAAATCTTCAATATTAATAAGTGGGTATATTTCTTTTATTTCTTCACTGCATACTTGCCTTGCTTCAATATCAAATCGTTGTGCAAATGTAAGTTGTCTCTTAAGCTCTTCCAGTCTATCGGCAGTTGTTGCTACAGTAAGTGATCCATTTTGTTTTAAACCTGTTGAGAGTCCTGTTTCTTTCTCTAATTTTTTATATAAATTAAGAGAGTAATTTCTAAGTTTAGTTATTGTTGCGCTAGAACCTAATTGACCAATTAATCCGGCAGCATGCCAAGTTGTACCAGATGTGAGAACGTCTCTTTCAAGTAAAACAGTATCTTTCCAACCAAATTTAGCTAAATGATAGGCCGTAGAACAGCCAGCCACTCCTCCACCGATGACTACTACTTTGCAAGACTTTGGAATTTTATTTGTCATATCCATTTCTATTTTAATATAGACTTTGTATAGAAATTTGTAGAAAAAAATAATCTAATATTTAAAAAGAATTAAATAGTTTTTAGTCTTTAACCAAAATATAATGAACATTCCAAATGATTGATTATCAAAAAATTTTAAATAAAAATTTACTCAATGTTTTCATTGAAATAATAAAAGACATTCAAAATAAAGGACTAGAAGGAAATAATCATCTATATATCACTTTTGCAACTAATAATTCAAAAACCTCAATTCCAGATTGGTTATTACAAAAATACCCTAATGAAATGACAATCGTAATCCAACACGAATATTATAATCTAAATGTAAACAAAAAAAATTTTGATATTGGCCTTTCTTTTAATAATAAAAAATGTGACCTAACCATTTCTTTTGATTCAATAATTTCATTCGCAGACCCATCATCTAATTTTGGACTTAACTATCAATTCAATAAAACGATTGATAAAAATGTCGAAAAAATTGTAATTAAGAAAAAAAAATCTATCAAAAAGAAAAAATCTTCTAATGTTATAGATTTTTCAAATTATAAAAAATATTAATTGAGATATTTAAAATCAACTAACCTTCCTTTATCTAAATTTATACAGAGAGGTAAGCCTGTTGGAATTTCAATACTAGAAATTTCCTCTGGTTTATACATGCCGAGTTGAATCATCATTGCTCTTAAAGAGTTACCATGAGCTGCAATTAAAATGTTTTCACCTTTATTAATAATTGGTTTTATATTTTCTTCAAAATATGGAGCTACTCTTTCTACAACATCTTTTAAGCTCTCACCATTTGGTGGCGGAGTGTCATAAGAACGTCTCCAAATGTGCACTTGATCATTACCAAATTTTTCTGAAGTTTCTTTTTTATTTAAACCTACTAAATCACCATAATCTCTTTCATTTAGTTTCTCACTACGACTCATTACTAACTGATTATTTTCTAATAAATTATTTAATTCAGCTTGTTTTATAGCAATCTCTGCTGTCCTATTTGCCCTTTCCAAAACACTACTGAATACTCTATCTATATTAATTTTGTGTTTTTTTATCAATTCTCCTGCTTTTTTAGCTTCAGTCTCACCTTTTTCAGTCAATGGAACGTTTTTCCAACCAGTAAATCTATTTTCTAAATTCCACTGACTCTGACCGTGCCTAAGTAAAATAAGTTTGTTCATAATATATTTATATCGGTATTTTATTTATGTTATAGAATAAAAGACTATTAACAAACAATGCCAAATAAGAAAAGAACAGAATCTGATAGTTTAGGAGTTAAAAAAATTGACTCCAAAAGACTTTGGGGTGCCCAAACACAACGCTCTTTGGAAAACTTCAAAATTGGAAATGATAAAATTCCAGATGAAATTATTATAGCTTTAGGACTTCAAAAAAAAGCATGTGTTTTAGCTAATCATAATCTAGGATTAATTAATACTAAGTTCACTAATGCAATTACAAAAGCATGTGATCAAATTATTAGCCTAAATTTCATTTATGAATTTCCTCTTTCAGTTTGGCAAACTGGGTCAGGTACACAAACAAACATGAATGCTAATGAAGTTATTAGTAATTATGCAATTAAAATTTTAAAAGGTAAGATGGGATCAAAATTTCCTATTCATCCCAATGATCACGTTAATTTATCACAATCATCAAATGATACTTTTCCAACTATTATGCACATATCTGCAAATGAACTGACAGATAATAAATTAATTCCTTCTTTAAAAAAATTAATCAACATACTAAAAAATAAAACTAAATTATATTCAAAAATTGTTAAGATTGGAAGAACCCATACCCAAGATGCTACTCCCCTAACAATGGGCGATGAATTTTCTGGTTACTTACATCAAATTGAAAGTAGTTTAGAGAGAATAAAATTAGCAAAAAAAGAATTAAATTATTTGGCACAAGGGGGTACTGCTGTTGGCTCAGGTATTAATGCTCCAAAAAATTTTGATAAAGTTTTTTGTAAATTTTTAAATAAATTTACAATTAATAATTATAAACCTGCAAAAAATAAATTTGAAGCTATTGCTAGTCATGACTCTTTAGTTAACTTTTCAAACTCATTAAATTCATTAGCAGTATCTCTGTTAAAGATTCTAAATGATTTGAGGTTTTTGTCTTCTGGTCCAAGATCTGGATTGGGAGAAATCAATATTCCAGCAAATGAGCCTGGTTCTTCGATAATGCCAGGGAAAGTGAACCCAACTCAAATTGAAGCTTTAAGTATGATTTGTTGCCAAGTTATGGGAAATAATTTAGCAGTATCTCAAGCAG
>MDTE01020430.1_pt1 | contig 17464 bp, 15 predicted proteins | sample 811231 | NCBI WGS metagenome assembly MDTE01 (sample SAMN05326651, study PRJNA326480) | marine metagenome | isolation source: seawater | place: Indian Ocean: Red Sea | collected 2010
AGATGGCCAAGGCCGTTGTGGTGCTTTTGAGGTGATGAAGTGTACAGCCCCAATTCAAAACTTAATTAGAGAAGCCAAAATTCATCAAATACCTAGTATCATGCAAACTGCCGTCAAAGATGGTATGATTACCATGGCAAAATCTTTAGAAGATTTAGTTAAAGCAGGAAAAATTGATGCAAGTGCCGGAAAAGAACATTAAAGGTTTATCACTTTTAGAGTTAGTTGTCGTTTTAGTCTTAATCGGAGTAGTGACAGCTGTAGCTTATCCAGATTTTACTGAATGGAATAGAGAAAGAAAAGTTAGAAATGGTACTGATCGAGTTTTAGCATTCATGAAAAATATTCACGCGCAAACAGAAAGAGGTACATTTGCTTATGTACAAGTCCTTATTAATAATAATAACAACCGATTACAATTGACATCCAAGGGTATGACAATGCAGGACTTAACAGACAAAATACATGATGGTGAAAGTGATTGGAATGCCGAAGCTACATCAAGATGTGAACCTGAAGCTACAGATTACTGGAGCAGTGATACCGCTGGTGAAGATGCTGATATTAAAAATTATGTATTTTCAATTGATCTAGAGGATGTAACAACATCTTTTATTGGAACCACTGCAATTTGTTTTGGAAGAAATGGTAAATTTTTTGAGGCAGCATTTGGTACACATTTTGATAGTGGAGTTGATGCTGTTCCATATCAATATTTGTATATTTGTAGAAGAGGAGGTGAAGCATGTGATATCCCTACTGCAGATTTAACCGAAAAAAGTAAACCTGCAGCAGGTATTACATATTTAAGAGCAATTAATTTTGGGAGATTTGGAAATTTTACAATAAGTAAATTCGTATCTGAATATAATACGGATGGAGAGTATAATAGCGGTGAGTCAAAATGGATAGATTAATGAAAAAAGATAGAAAAAAAATATCAGGTTTATCACTTTTAGAGGCATTAGTCTCAACAGCAATTATTGGAATTGGTTTTGTTGCAATATTACAAATGACTACTTATTCAGTGCACTCTATAAATACCTCAGGAGATAGAACTAAAGCGAATTATTTAACCAATATGATGGCAGAAGATGTTATTGGACATAGAGATGTAAATACTTCTGGCGTGCAAAATTTTTCTGAGTACCTTTCTGAAAACCAACCAAATTTAAATTTTTGTGATGATCCATCATCAGCTGAGGCAAATGCAAACGCAGGAAATGTTTATGGTGGCAATAATCTTGATGGTGCGCTTATGAAGGCAAATAAATGGACAGCTATTTTTAACAACAAGGATTATTTGAATTGTAAAGGGAAGAATGAAAGAAGAAGTTTTAGAATGTTCATGCTTAGTGGAACAGGGATGAATAATGCTCTGGAAAACCCTAATATAAATGATGAGATTATGTATATAGGCAGAATACAGATGAGTTTAAACAATGGAAAAAAAAGAAAGTTTTTATATTTCCAATCAGATTACATACTAAAGCCATGATAACAAAATATTCAAAAAATATAATTGGATTAACATTAATTGAGATATTAATTGGAATTATAATTACAAGTATAATGATGGCTGCGATGTATACTTCTTACAACGTGGTAAATCGATCTTACACACAAGTAAGTGAGAAGGCCAAAATTAGCAGATCTAGTAGAGATCTAGTTTCAATGCTCATGAGGGATATAAGAATGGCTGGTTTTAGATATTATGCTGGACCGGATCAAATAGCTAAATTTGCGGAAGATTCCACCGAGGGGATTGATGGGTGTCCTGATCCAGGAATTATGTTGCCTAAAACAAGTTATTTAAAAATTGAAGATTCAAATGATCCAGAAAAGCATCATAATCCATTAGTGATTAGAAAAAATACTCAAGGTGGTGGGACTGTTACAACTGGAGGAGCAAATGATACATGTTGTGATCAAATTCAAATTTCTTATGAGGATTTTAATCAAAACGATCATGGAGTGGGTGAACAAGTATACAAAAGATATAGAATTACATATTATGCAGATACTAGCCCAACATCCCCAGACAGTTATGCAGTCTTTAAACGAGTAGAATCTTATAATCAGCCAAGACCAGTAGGTTGTGATCTTTATTCAAATTTTGCCGCTGCTGATTGGGTCAGAACTTGTCCACAGTGTACACGAGAAGATGTTTTGGTTAGGGATCATGTAGAAGATATGGAATTTATCCCTATCGATCAAGACGGAAGGGTAATAAAAGATTCATCAGGTAATTACCCTGCTCCTGAAAAACCAGGTATTAGAGATAGGCTTTATGATATTAGAGGTGTTGATATAAAATTAACTTTTAGGTCGAAAGAATTTTTCTTTAATGATTCATCAACTGGAGCCAATCAAAAAATTATAACTGGCTTATCAGGGAGAAATTTACAAACTAATGATCGGTATTTAAGAGACTCTGTCATAGTAACTGTTGGTACAAGAAATATTGGAGGGCAAGCGTTTTAATGAAAAGAAACAAACAAAAAGGTTTCGCTCTAGTTCTATCTTTGATGCTTCTTTTGGCAATGTCACTGATGGGTGGGAGTTTGATTGTAATCGCTTCAACTGATCATGAAGGAAATAATAGCGGTGATGAATATCAACAAACTTTTTATGTAGCTGAAACTGCATTGATGCAGGCAGAAAAAAGTCTAATAGATAAAATGTTAGGACCTATGGACAACAATGGAAACAGACAGCGGGGAAATAAATTTATCCCTGTCAATATAAGCACCATACCAGAAAATCAAAATGATATGACACCATGCTATAGGAGTTTTAGAAATTTAAGTAGAGAAAGAGGTTTTCAATTGGTAGAGCACGTAAGGGATCAAAGTTTTTTTGATTTAATTGCGCCGATACTAGCTGAAACAGATTTAACAGTGACGTTAGATGACAGTGATCCAGAATACGCTCAGAAAAGGGCTGACCAAATTGCATGGGAAACTGCTAATCTTCAAAGGTATAGATATGAGTTCTTTTCTGTAAATTCTGGAACTTCATTATATAAAGGTTCAGGTGTTAGCCTAAAGAAAACTTCTGGTACAACGCAAAGGCAAGGTTCAGCATATAGGGTTTATGGGTGTGGCATGTTGGGTGATGTTGATAATCCTGAAATATTAATTCCACTAGAAACTATTGTAATACTTGCTCATTAAGTTTGCTTTAAAATTACAGGTTAAAAAGCTTAAAATGAGCATCAATCAATATTGAAATACTTCTCTATTGTTTTATAATTTTAAAGATGAAAAAAGTTTTTTTTAAAATTTTATTTCTTCTCCTTTTTTTGCCAAACCATTCGTTTGCTTGTGCTTTATTGCAAGTTCCTATCGGATCTCAAGTATCGGCTGCATCAGCAACATTTGATTTTTTAGATCTACATAATTCTGAGGCATATGGAAAAGACTCATCAGCCAAATATATTTATGATGCATTAGAATATTGTGAGGGATCATCTTTAGAGAACACGGATTTAGAAGTAATAATTTATGATTCTAAAGTTGCTGGTATCAATTTAGTTTCTGCTGAATATGATGTCAAAAAAGAGATTTATGAATTTGTGAAGGTAAATATTGGTGATCCAGGTAATGAATTTAATGATGAAAATTTTATAGGATATAAAGATTTAAGTATTGGCAATTTAATTGTATTTTACAGCAGATCAAAAACACAAAGAGGTATAGTTGAGATGTTAGAAATTTCTAATAGCCAATTGATAGATTATGTAGTTGGTGAGGAAGTGCTTGAGGTAAGAGGATAGAAGATGTTTAAAGTTTTTAAATTTTTCATTTTATTATTTTCATTATTAATCACTAGTAATGTTCATGCCAAACCAATCCCACCAGGAGCTGGAAGCGGTGATGTTGCTGCAAATATTTTGTTCTTGGTAGATAGTTCTGCAAGTATGGGAACATGGATTGGTGACGATGGTCTCTTTCAAGCAACTGGCGTTTCCTCTGATCAAGCTGGAAATATTTATATTGGACAAAATAATCGAGCATCTCAAAGTGCTGTGATGAGATATACTAGTGCAGGTGAAGTAGATACTAATTTTAACCGGTTTAGGGCAGTTCCACGTCCTGGATGTTTTGATCGTTTAGATACTGGCAGAGGTGTTACTGGAAATAGATTAAGAGCAACTTCAACTGTTCAAGTAGTAAATAATGTAACAACAAGTGCGATTACTACTGGTGAAGAAATTGTTTTTATGAATGTTAGAGAAAGACGAATGAACGAACTAATCTATGGTTTTTCCACAGACGGTGCAAGATGTAGAATTGCTATAGGAGGACCAAGAAATGCAGTGATACACGACTTTGATGTTAAAATTATTAACAACACAACTTTTGTTTTTATGTCAGGAAGAGTTGGAAGAAGAGTTGGTTTTTTTAAAACATGTAATCTTAATACGAGGGCATGTAGAACATCAACATGGAGAGATAGGAACCATATTACTAGAACATCTCATAGAATAAGCGTTACTAGTGATGCATCATTAGTTTATTTTACTGACTCAAGAACTGGGGGCAATCTTGTAGGTTATTCGCTTGCTCCTAATGGTGGAGCATTTCAATTAGGAATGGAAACTAGAAGATGTCAGTCTGTAAACAATCCTAACTTACAAACACAAATGATGTATGCAACAAATGTACAAGTATCACCTGATAATGATAATATTGTTTATATAACTTCACATATAAATCATGCGATTCAAAAATTACAATGGACAGGAACTGCTTGTGCAGTAGTAACTAGCGTAGGTACTGGAAATCAGGCTTTTGCGAGAAATACTGGAACTGCCGGTGAACTTGATGCTAATGCAGTAGGGTTCTCAGGTCCTTGGGGTTTAAATGTTACTAGTACAAGAATTTTAACATCGACAAGCAGAGGATATGTAGATGAATTTGATGAAGATCTATTTACTGTCGCTGCAAGAAATACCACTTGGCTTCAACAGATGGGAGGTCCAAGAATAAGAAGATGGGACGGTGTTAAAGATGCGATAAGAGCAGTGGTGAACGATTCTACGTTAACAACTGGAGCACATTTTGGTTTTGGACATTGGAATGCTGGAGAAAGTGGAAGAGGTAAAAACTCAAATCGGGGAGGAGCATTTTGTCATAGAAATGATGGTTGTACATATTATGGAGATGGATGGAGAGGTGATCACCCAGAAGGACAAAGTGCTCAATGTAATTCTGACTCTTGTATAAATGTTGGAGTAAGTGCTAGAGGAGCGGGAAGAATTATGGAAGTCTTCCAGCCATTGGGAATGGCATGGGGAACTGATGCTAATGCATTTTCAATGATGGCACAGAGATATTTCGATGATACTAACGCTGGAAATCAAATTTATGACCCTGATGCTGACTGTCAGTTGAATTATATTATTGTTATCGGTGATGGTGCAATGAGAAACACAGGAGTTCTAGGACAACGTGGACAGTCAGCTAACAGAATGGCAGATTTGCGAGTAAAGGGAATTAAATCTCTTTATGTTGCCTATGGTGGTGGAATAAGTGGAGTTAATTTGAATAGATTTCACGAATTATCAAGAATAGGTACTAGTACCTTACCTGCAGGGACTTCTGCACAAGAATGTATAGATGATGACGATTGTGAAAGAGCAATCGAAGCTGATACTCCAGAGGATTTACAACAAGCATTAGCATCAAAGATAAAACAAATTATTGCTAAAAGACTTGCATTCACTGCCCCGTCCATCACTGCTACTATTCAAGAAGGGGGATCATTGTATCAAGCTCAGTTTGAGTATTCACAGTTTGCAGAATGGAAAGGAACCATATTAAGGAAAAGAATAAAAGCAAACAATTGTAACGACCCAGCCGATGGAGATATCGACTGCGTATTTCATGACACAGAAAGAGGAAACCCACACGGTAATTGGAGTGCAGCGGTAGAAATCCGTAGTCAATCAGAAGCTGGACCAGAGCTAGATGCAAGAAGAATTTGGTCAGCAATGCCCAATGCTCCATATATTGGCAATTGGGACAATTTTAATGTTGATAATTCCGATGCTATTAGAGCTTTGTTTGCTACTTTTGGAATTGAGGTTGCCGATTATCATCATGATGGCTCATTTTGTGATAATAGAGGTGATTTTGCTGGTAACGATGATCTGAAAGACGAGGTTACTGGTTTGATAAACTTTATGAAAGGTAATGACTATTTTGATTATGACGGAGACTGTGAAGTTTTAGAAACAAGAGATCATGTAATGGGAGATGTTTATCACTCTCAATTAATAGAAGTTGGGCCCCCAGATGCAAACATTGTCTTTGGAGGTAATAATGAAGAAGCTTATTACAGAGTTAAAAATGGATATCAAAAGTTCATGGCGGATAATAGAGATAGAAGAAATATAATTTATGCAGGTGCAAATAGTGGAATATTGCACGCTATCAATGCAGAAACAGGTGAAGAGGAATGGGGTTTCGTCCCACCTTTTGTTGCAGCATTCTTACCAAAAATAATTAATCCAGATTTAGATGGAAATGTAAATCCTCCTCCACCCGATCCGGATAATCCTCAAGATGATCAGCAAGGTGAAGATAGAGGAGGCACAAATCCAATCTTTGGTGTTGATGGTTCCCCGGTTGTTCATGATTTATTCATTAGAGGATATAATCAAGATGGAACGTTAGAAGGATCTAAAAGTTGGCGAACAATAATGTTTGTTCCGTACGGTAGAGGTGGTGCGGGTTTTTCAGTATTAGATATAACATTCCCTATACCTATAGGAGGTCAAGGTCCTATTCACATGTTCTCAATTTATAATGATAGAATTAACAATAGAGTTCTACTTGCAGATGTTATGGGCGATATTGAGGAGTTTCCTTACAATCCAACTACTACTTCCTTAGAAAACTCAAGCGAAGGAGTAAGAGCAATGGATAATTACCAAGATTATAGAGCACAGGATGGTGATAACTCAACTACACTTCAGGATAACAATGCAGCTTGTGATACTACTAGTTTATTAGATTATAAAGACAACGGAACTGCAACTTGTTACACTGGTAATACCTACCACTTTCCTGATTTTGATTTAGATTATCCTCTAAATACTGAAATTCCAGATGGAATACTAAGTGCAAGGCAAATAATAAATAATGTACCAACCGCTGTTGCAATTAATTCAGCTCAAATAATATCTGATGGTGATGGAAGCAATGTATTAAGAGTTGTATTTGATGGAGATAAAACTTTTAATGCCAACCAGTCAGATGCAAATAATACTGCGCCAGATCAAGTAAGTTTAGACGTATGTATAGGTGGAGCAGGTATTGAACCACAATATAATTATACATCATTAGGTGAGACATGGGCGACACCAAAAATAATTCGAATGCCAACTTCTGCTAATTCAAATTTGGATGATGATAGATATGTAGCTATCTTACCTTCGGGCTTGGCTAAAAATAATGCTTGTGGGTCTTCAGCAGTATATCTAGTTGATCTTGAAGGGCATGCTGATGAAGATAGTCCTGGAAGAATATTTGCTGCAGAAGTCAATGGAGGACCAATTCCCATAGTAGATACATCGCCTTCAGGAGTTTCTATAGGAACTGAAGTTTTATCTACTCCTAACGGTAGTGATATTGCAAATGCTATTCCCGCTTCACCGATAGTAATTACACCTGATACAGCACCCAACATTCCTTGGAGAGGTGCGATGGTCTATATTAATGATCTTGAAGGAAAAATTACCAAAATTAATTTATCTAATAATACAAAAGGATATGATGAAGGTGGTAATTTAAACTCTGGTGTTACAGATCTTTATGATCAAACAACTTTATTTAGACTAAATGCTACTGAAGATAATGAAAGGTACTCATTTTTTGGAATGGATGCTGGTTTAGGAGTTAGTGATGGAGGTTTCTGGTTATTTGGATCAACTGGGAATTTTGTAAATCTCGGATCTAGAGAACAGACATTAGATAATATTATATATGGTGTACAGGATAAACATTACCCGTATTGGAAACATTTGAACAATGTAACTATTCCAAAATCAATGTCACGAGGAGCAGGAGGAGAAATGGTACCTAATACAAATTTTCTTAAACTTGCACATAAAGGTGCAAACGACACAACAAACTTTGTAGGGAGCGCCGACGTTCCGTCATCTAATTGTGTTAACGTATCTGGTACTGGTGGTTTAGGTGGTGGAATAATTACAAACGAAGCAGGCAACACTGGGGGTGCAACTGTAGATACTGCTGGTGAAACAATTGGAGCTGGTTGTCCGCTACCATCTTCAAGCACCTCATGGGTAATACATATGGAGCAAGACGCAACTTATAGCTTTGAGGCCCCAAGGACTTATAGAAAAGCATCAGCACCTCCTACACTTTTTAAGGGGAAAGTTTATTTTCCAATTTATCAACCACCGGTAGGTACAGGTGCTTTAAGATGTGAGCAGGGACATGCATTTATTTGTGCAACAGATGATGAGTGTGGAATAAATGAGTCAGCAAAATTAGATACGGATGATTTGCCAGAGGGAGTATCTGACTCAACAAATAATTCATGTGCTTACGTTAGAGGAGGGGTTTTATCTGAGCTTGTTGTTTTTGCAGATAAACTATTTGCTAACGTTGCGGGTCCATCAGAAGATGTAAGCACACTATTTCAAGTTTTATCTGTTCCAGGTGATATTATTACCAACAAAGGTGGATGGAAAGATAGTAGCTTTTAAAATAATTTTAAATAAAAATAAATTAACCATACAAACATTGTCAGCATAGTAAAAAATATTATTGCAAGACCAACCAAAGTGTCTTGATTAACCTTTTTTCGCCATTTAAGTGGAAAAAACTTTAAAGAGTATGCGTAAGTTAAAATAAATATATTCAAAGCTGATACTATTATGTTTATAAATAAAAAAGTTTTCATTTATTTGATCAATTTTTTAAGTTTATTTTTTAATTTATCCTTTACTTTATTTTCTATTTCCTCTGGATTAAAATTTTCAAGCTTATCTAAAATATTTCCACTCACTACTTTTTCTTTTACTAAATCAACTGTATCGTTGAATACTTCTTTAAGCACATCTTTATAATTTTTACTTTGATTGGTGTTGCCAATGTTATTAAAATTCATATCATTTAATTTAATTGTTTTTTCAAAATTTAAACTTGGTGATTTAGCAGATAAAGAAATATTTTTTGCATTGAGACTTTTTATATTAAAATATTTATTTGAATTAGAGTATGAAGTTTCATTTTTGAGTTCTTGTTCTAGTGATCTCACATTATCCGATATAATTTGATCTGAAAAATTAAAATAATAATTTACTTTAATGTTGTCTAACAAAACATCATTAATTATCACATCATTTGAAAATATTGAAAATGCATCCAAGTCTACTTTGATTGTGTCTATCCTAACTAAATATCCATCAAAATTTTTATTTAACAAATTAATTCCTTTAGCATCGGCTTGCCCATTAAGATAATCTATATTCAATTTATCAATTGAAACATCTCTATTTAATGAAGCAGAGATATTGCTCTCTAAAATATTTTTAATTAATTTATCTCCAACAAATTCAATTAATATGTAAAATGAGATGATAAAAATTATTATTAAAGATAAAAACTTTTTCATTAATTCAAAAATTTTAAAATTTGTTCAAATGCGAACAAGTATATCACACACCCTATTACCAAATAAGGGCCAAAAGGTATCTTAGAAGACATTGTTTTTGATTTATTAATTAAACTCGGAACTGCAAATGCTAATGCTACAAACGATGAGAAAAATAAAATAAATGGAATAGACACCCAACCAAACCAAAAACCAATTGCAGACAAAAGTTTTGCATCTCCTAATCCCATACCTTCTTTATTTTTTAACTTTTTATAAGCAAATATTATTAACCAAATAATTGAATAGCCAACAACCCCACCAATTAGAGAATGTATGTAATCAGGAAACAAATATGGATTTAAGTTCGGGTCAAATGATTTTAAAAATCCAATTACCATTAAGGGAAATGTTAATTCATTTGGAATAATGAAATGCTTTAAATCAATAAAAAAAATTATTACAAAGAAGACTGTTAATATAAAGAGTAATATAGTTGTTGTACTAAATCCAAAAAAATAGAAAGACAAAAGAAATCCTAAGGCTACGATAAGTTCTACAAAAAAATATTGAAAGGATATTTTATAATCACATTTTCTGCACTTACCTTTTAAAATTATGAATGAAATAAAAGGAATATTATCAAACCAATTAATCTTTTTTTGACAGTTCCTACATTTAGATCTTGAAGATACCACATCTTCCCCCTCAGGGAGCCGATATATACAAACGTTGCTAAAACTGCCCCATAAACTCCCAAGTATGAATATGGCAATATAGACAAGTAACACTGATTATATTTTAAATCTTGCAGCTAATTCTATGATGCCATCAATACAATATTGAACCAGTAAAATAGCATCTTGAATATGGAGATAAAAATTTGGTGAATGAATTAAAACTTCCATATTTTGAAAAATTATCAAAAAAGAGTTAAGTTGCCAATAAAATAATATGTTCTTTAAATCAAAAAAACCAGAGATAAATAAAGAAGAAAATAATTCTAGTAAAGACTTAGCTTTAATTACACAAATGAATAATGAGCTTGCAGGATCTTTAGATTTAAAAGAGACACTACAGAATGCCCTAGAAGTTATAATAAAAAGAATTAATGCTCAGGCAGCAAATGTTTTTTTGATTGAGGATAAAAAACAAGTCTTTCAGTGTATTGCTTCAAAGTATCAAGCTTATTTAGAAGATTACGAAATTCCAATTACACAGGGCGTCATGGGTAAGGCAGCAGCTAGTAAAAAATGTATTAGAGTGGGGGATGTAAGAAAAGATGTAAGGGAAATAGCAGAATTTTATTTTGATTTAGATAATAAAACAAATTTTACAACCTATTCAGTTTTATGTTCTCCTTTATTGGTCTCAGGTGAATGTATAGGTGTCATTCATTGTTTAAATAAAAAAACTAATACAAAACTTTTTGAAGAAAATGACAGAAAACTACTAGAAACTTTATCAGGTCCTGCTGCGCTGGCAATTAAAAATGCAAAGACCGCAAAAGAATTGATTGATAAAAATAAAATGCAAAAAGAAATTGAAATTGTAGGTGATATACAAAAAACTTTGTTATCACAAAATAAAGATGAAGCGTTTCCGATAGCAGGAATTAATATACCAGCAAAAGTAGTTTCAGGAGATTTTTATAATTTTTCAGATCTGGGAGAGGGTAGATACGGTTTTGGTGTAGCTGACGTATCAGGCAAAGGAATTAAGTCATCATTGTTGATGTCAAAAGCTTCAAGCCTTTATAGATGTTTAAGTAAAACTATTTTTTCGGCAGCAGAGTTACTAAAAATACTCAATGATGAGATATGTGAGACAGCGTCACGAGGTATGTTTGTCACAATGGTCATTGGTATTTATGATAGTAATAAAAAAGAATTACTATTATCTAACGCAGGACACGAACCGCCGCTAATTTTTTCAAAAGGAGAAACATTTTCCAATTTAGAAGAAGCAGGACCACCATTAGGTATAGCACCCAAGTTTAAATTCACTGAAAAATTAATTTCATTTAAAGAAAGTTCAATGTATATTTTTACAGACGGAATAACTGAAATGAAAGATACAAATGGTGAAATGCTTGGACAAGAAGGTTTTCAAAATTATATAAAAAAATATCAAAATACTGTTAACACGCAGAGATTAAAAAAAATTATTGAAGACTTAATCAAATCTGGAAGAATTCAGAAAGATGATCTAACTATTGTAGCTATAGACAGTAAATAATTATGTTGGGCATTCCAAAAGTGATGATTTTTTTTTTTATTATATTAAGCAGTATAATGTTTTGGACCACTTCAAATGTTTGTAGGTATAATTTTGCGATTGAGAAAAGAACAAATGAATTCAATATTCTCACAGAGCAAATTGATCCATCAATTCCAAAGGCAAATGTTTATTATTTTAAAGAACTCAATTGTAATAAAGTTGACTTTTCATGGGACTATGAGAGAGTTATGAAAAATTTAAAGATTATATCTGTTATAATTTATCAAGAGCTTAATACTGATATAAGAGGGGATCCAAATTAACGATCTATAATTGACAATTTATTCAAAAGTTGAATTACAGCGAATTATTCATATAATTACCCAATATAGGTAATTTAAAAACTATAATAGGTATTTAAAAACTATATTGGGTTAAAAAAAAACTATTATGAGCATGAATGAAAAAAACGTAATTGACTTTAAGGTTATTCCTAAACAAGAGGAAGCACCAGTCTTTTCTAGTGGTTTATATAGTTGGATGATGTTTTTAATAAATCTTTATAATCGAGTTAAAAAAAATTTAAACATAGACTTTGATAGTTTTATGATCATGCAACTTGTTGTAAGTGATTATTTATACAAGACAAATAAAGATGGAGTTAAAAACTTCGGAGATATTGAAAAAGAATTAAAAAATAATCATGAACTCTTTATTGAAAAAAGAAAAGTTAATATTGCTAGCATAGCTGAGGTTTTAGGTTTACCAAGAGAGACTGTTAGAAGAAAAGTTTTACATTTATCAAAAATAAAATTATTAGATTATAAAAAAAATGGAATTAGTATCGGCACAGAGTATAAAACTGTGTTTAGTGATTTTGTTTCAGAAACAGTTATTAAAATGAGTCAACTTATGAAGAAGTGGCAGTCTGACGGTTCTTTAAAAAGATTATTAGATTTAAACAAAAAAATATGAAAAACTTTTACTTAATACTAAATTATTTATTTAAAAATTATTTTTTGTCCAAAAATTTAATTTATTTTTTATTTTTAAAACTTTTATGCAAAAAAACATTTAAAGATATTAAACTTTTAAAAAGAAACTTTTTTGTATTTGAAAATCTGCAACTTGAATTATATTTGACAATACCTAAAAGAATAAAACAAAAAATAATTTTGAAGTATACAATGTGTAACTTAAATAAAAATTTATTGAATACGTAAATGGAAAATATTTTTATGTCTTTAAAAGATGTTGGCAACAAAGTACCGATTTATAAACTAAAGACAACCGAAGAAGTAATGAAGTACTATGATGAGTGGGGAAAAGAAAATAAATATAATAAAGACATGGTTGAGTGGAATTACACTGGGCCCAAAGAAACAGTCGAAACTTTTAAAAAGTATTCATTAAATAAAGAGTCAATTATTTTTGATGCAGGATGTGGAACAGGCTTAGTTGGACTTGAATTAAAAAAATTTGGTTATAAAAACTTTCATGGCGCAGATCTTTCTCAAAAATTATTAGATACTATTCCAGAAAATCTTTATCAAAAATTAACAAAGATTAATTTGAATAAACCAATTGGTGTTCAAGATAATTATTATGATGCTGTTATGTGTGTAGGAACTTTTACATTTGGACATGTAAAGCCACAAGCTCTAGATGAATTTGTAAGAATAACAAAAAGTGGTGGCTTAATATGTTTTACAATCAATGAAGGTATTTATATTGATTATGGTTTTGACAAAAAGATTAAATATCTAAAAGAAGAAAATAAGTGGAAAGAAATAGAATTTTTTAAATCAGACTATATAGCTAGTAAAGATGTTAATGCTTGGCTTGGATTGTTTGAAGTAAAATAATAATAAAGAAAAATTTTATTTTTTTTTAAAAAAAAATTTTATTAACTAATATTTTAAAATATCGTTGGTTTTTTTTTAAAATTTTTCAAATTTAATTTAAGTTTTAACAAAAAAAATAAAATTTAACTTTTTCACTAATTATTTTTGTAAATTTTTAAAAGTTTTCTATTGTTTTAAAAAAAATTAATAAAATTTGAGTTTTCTCTTAAAAGTTGTTAAAATTTTCTGCAACTTTAAGTTTATTTTTTAATTTTCTGAAAAAAATCCTAAAAATTACCCAAATTGAGCGAATTTTTAAAAAATTTGAGACTCAAAATTTTTAATTATAAAAAATTATTGATTAATTTTTTATCTCTAACACAAAAATAATACACTCTAACACAAAAATAAAAAAAATTATAAAAAATTCAATTTTCCTTAATTTTATTGGCTTTTTGACACTTTTGAACTATTCTATATTCTCTAACACAAAAAGAATTTTTCACTTGTGTTAGAGAATAATAAAATTGTGTTAGAATTTTAGATTTAATATAAAAATTTTATAATTTTTTAGAAATTTTTTTTTTACTAAAAAGTGTTGATTTTACTTACTTTTTATCTATTTGACCCAAAATGAGCATGCAACTTTAACTTTTGTGTTAGCATTTTGTGAAAGTTTGTGTTAGAGATTTAAAATCTTGTGTTAGAGATTCGAATAAAAAAAAATTTTTTAACGCAATTTTAGAAATTATGAGTGAAGATAAAAAAGATGAAAATTTAATTTCCTCGAACGAAAATGAGGAAAATGGTGAAAAAATTGAAAATCAACTTGGAGTTGATGAAAATTATAATAATCCACCTGGTGATATTTCAAATGAGAACCAAAATATTTCTGAAAATCAAGAGAATCAAACAAAAACTGATAATGAGCGTCAAAATGAGACTACTGAGCATCAAGTTATTCACAAGAGGGATGGAAGGTTACATATATATGTACGTCAAGATAAGTATAAAGGGGAGCTTAAATCAAAAAACTGGGTAGGCAGGCTTTATATAGACGGAAAACAGAAAATTTCCTCATCTGGAACGCAAAACCTTGATGAGGCAATTCCTATTTTAGAAAAATGGTTTGATGATATACATGCGGAAAGTGAAAAACAAAAAAAATTAGCTGAAGAGGCTCAACAAACTCAGCAATCACCAAATACTCAGCCAACTGCAGAGACAACAATAGAGGAAAAAACAACTCCAACAGCTGTACCAACGACAACTTCTGAAGTAAGTCAACAAGAAATTGATAAAGTAGAAGAGTCAGTTGCTATCAAAGAAGTTAGTTTAGCCAAAGACACTTTAGGTACAAGTGGCGAAGAGAGTCAAGATACAGAAAAAGGAAAAGTTTCAAATATTTTAGGTAAATTTAAGAATTTAAAATTTAAAAAGCCGTCATTGTCATCATTAAAAGGAATAAAATTACCAAAGTCTCCAGTTAAAAGTAAAGATAATCCTTTTAATAAGGTAATAAGTTTTTTTAAATCTAAGATTGGGAAATCTTCAATTCAGGGAGAGGAAGTAATTGGTGTTGAACTTACAAATAAAGAAATAAGACTTGCGCAAATAAATTCTAATAAATCTAATCAGTGGGTATTAGAAAAATTTTATACTCACAAAATAGATATTCCAGATGAAAGTAGCGTTCTAGAAAATGCCGAAAAAGTTACAACTGAATTAAGTTTAGCACTTCAAAAATCGAAGATAGACGTATCAAATGTTGCTATATCAATTCCAGTTACAAGTGCGATCATAAGAGTAGTTACATCTCCATTAATGAAAGAGGACGAACTTCAAAAAGCAATTGAGACAAATTCTTTATGGGAAAATCTTGTTCAATTAACTGATAACTTAGACGATTATTCTATTTTCCATCAAGTTATAAATAGAAATGAAAAAGATAATACAATGGATATTTTATTTGTAGCTTCTAAATTAGCTGACATTAATAGTTATGTTTCTATTGTTAAAAATAGTGGCTTAAATCCAGTTATTATTGATGTAAAGTGTTTTGCATTAAAATCTGCTGTAGACCAAATAAACCAGATATCAAAAAAAGCTGAAGATGCAAATTTAACAGCTGTTTTAGAGTTTGGACTTGATGAAAATTATTTAATGATTTTATATGATAATAACCCAATAATTACTGATATATTTTTAAGAGGCCAAGATAGAAAAATTTTATTAGAGTCCCAAGACGTTGAAGAAAAAGAAGCGCTAGTTAGAAGATATGTCACTCAAGTTAAACAAGCAGTGCAAGATTTTGAGACAAAATATGAAAAACGTATTCGAAATTTAAAAGTAGTTTCAGATTTAGTTAATGTTGAAGATTATTTGTCTATTTTTAGAAAAACATTATTAAATGTAAGTTTTACTTTATTCGATCCAGTGGAAGGATTAAAAGTTCCACAACAATTTGATCAACAAATTAATTTAGAAAATAGATCATACCTAACTACTTCAATAGGTTTGGCATTTAGAAAACTTGATGTTTTTGGATATTATAAATTTGTAACTGCTGCAAAAAATATAAATTTGCTTCCTAACAGAAAAAGCATGTTTCAACAAAAAAAGATGAAAGCAATTTCAAGTTTTGCTTTCAAAGGATTAGCTGGAGGAATTGCTGCAATATATCTTTTATTATTTGCCTTATCTTTTTGGAATATTCATTCTTACAACAAAAAATTAGAGAAATATGCAGAGGTTCAACAAACTCATCAATTAAAATCAGCTGAGCTTAAAAACATTTCTAAAGAACTAAAAATGATGCAATTTACTCTTAAATTAAGTAATTCATTAAAATCAAATAAAGAACTATCTTATAGAGTATTAGCCCAAATTGCCTCAAGCGTTCCAACAAGACTACGATTTGATCAAGTAGACTATAATGGAAGATTTCTTTTAACAATTCAGGGTGTTGCTGCGAGTGATCAAGATATTTTAAAATTTATAGAAAATTTAGGAAAACAAGATCTTATAGATCAAGCTTCATTGTCCTCAATGAGACTTCCTCAAAGATCAAAAAGTGGCACAACAATGAAAGGATTTAGAGTTTTTGTTAAAATAAAAAGAACATAATTATGAACTTTAATATAGATTTAAAAAATATTGATTTAAAAAATATTAGTTTAGAAGATATTCAAGCTAAACTTAAAAAAGTCGATAAAAAAACTTGGATTAAGCTTGGCGCAGTTGTAGGGGCAATAATTTTATTTTTGATAATTTTTTATGGGGTTTTAAATCCAATTGTAAATAAAAAGAAAGGCCAACTCAATGATATGAATTTAAAAATGCAAGAAATAGAGAAATTTAATAACAGTATTATTGTAGCTAAAAAGAAAATTAAAGAAATAAAACCTCAATACGAACAATATTCAACTCTGTTCCATACAAGAGCAGAAGTTGAAGGATTATATCAAACCCTAAGTGATTTTGCAGGAAGAAATAATTTAGTTATTTCAAAAATTGAAAAGAAGTCGATTAAAGCGACAACAAAAGCGGATGCCATTGCAAAAGCAGAGGGTAAAAAAAGTAAGGGCAAAGCTGCTGATGAAAAAAAAGTTGAAAATGTAGCTTATTTCAAAATACCAGTAGATTTTGAGATTACCGGCAACTTTTTGGGTTATATCAAGTTTAAAAGGCAATTATCGTTATCACAGAAAATGTTAAATTTTGACAAGGAGTCAATAAAAGTAGTAAAAGGAGATACAACCGGAGCG
>MDTE01154812.1_pt1 | contig 17462 bp, 14 predicted proteins | sample 811231 | NCBI WGS metagenome assembly MDTE01 (sample SAMN05326651, study PRJNA326480) | marine metagenome | isolation source: seawater | place: Indian Ocean: Red Sea | collected 2010
TTCCTTAACTTTGTTTGAGCCAATACCTCCAATAATTATAGCAATATCAGAAATTCCGCAATCTCGTATTGCATCTACACAATATTCAGACATTGGTTTATTGGCTATGGGCAAAAGTTGTTTAGGACCAGTGTGGGTTAAAGGTCTTAATCTAGTACCATGGCCACCATGTAGAATTATTCCTTTCATTAGATATCAGACCTCATTAAATTAATTAGAACTTTTCCAAGGCGTAGGGTTTAACACGTGAGAAGAAATATTATTTATAATTTCAGGATTATTTAGATACCATTCAATTGTTTTTTCTAAACCCTCATCAAAATTTAATTTAGTTTTCCAATCTAACGTGTTTGAGATCTTTTTTGAATCAAGACTGTATCTAAAATCATGACCAGGACGATCATCAACAAAATGTATCAAGTCTTCAGATTTATCCATTATAGTAAGAATTTTTTTTACTATCTCAATATTATTAATTTCATTGTTTGCAGAGATATTATAAGATTCTCCACGTTTTCCATTAAAAAGTACTGACGATACAGCATCGCAATGATCATCAACATAAATCCAATCACGAATATTTTTGCCATTTCCATAAATTGGGATTTCTTGATTTTGATTTGCTAGAATAATTGTTTTTGGTATTAATTTTTCAGCAAATTGTCGTGGACCGTAATTATTGGTGCATCTTGTAATAACAACATCAGAGTCATAAGTAACAGAAAAAGAATTGATTATTAATTCTGCAGAAGCCTTTGTTGCTGCATATGGACTAGATGGATTAAATTTTGATTCTTCAGTAGCACTTCCTTCCGTGAGACTTCCAAAGACTTCATCAGTCGATACTTGAACTAAACGTTTGTTCTGTTTTGTGGTAATGTCAAGAATTGTGAAAGCTCCTCGTATGTTAGAAACTAAAAACGGATTTGCATCATTAATACTTCGATCAACATGTGATTCAGCAGCAAAGTTAACTACGGCATCACATTTTTCAATCTGTTCTTCCATGAATTTTCTGTTTGAAATATTTCCTTTGACAAATTCATAGTTTTGAGAATTTTCCAAATTTGAGAGATTCTTAGTATTGGAACCATCAAGCTCAGCGTCAACATTGACTATTTTGATATCCTTATTCTCATTCAAGATTTTATTAATAAAATTACTTCCAATGAATCCTAATCCTCCAGTTACAAGTAATTTCATACAAATCAGATTTTTCAAATATTAATAAAATATTGTATGATAAAGAACTAATCTATGAATCTAAAGTATTATTTGGAATGAATTTCAGCATCCCAAAGCTTTTGTTCTTCATCATATCTTTCCATAATGACACAAATGGATTGTCTTTCAATGTCTTTTTCGATATACCGGACGCCATGCCAAGCATTATCAGCATCTAAGAATATTGTCATAGCATTATCAAGATTATATGGTTCAACAAGAATATCGTTATCTTCATCCTCACCTTTTGAAAAATAAGTACAGCCTGGATCACCTTCTTCCCAGTTCTTTACAAAATAGAAAAACATGGTCAGTGTACTTGGGCTTGCATTATGTGCATGTGGATATTGAAACCCTCCTTTTTTTAGATTTACAAAAGTAAAATGTTTAGTTTTAAGATTAGATATTCCAGAAAATTTTGAGAAGTTTTCCATAAATTCATTTGAATGACAGTACTCATGAAGAGTGTTGAATGCGTTGCTGAAATTGGAATCATTTCCAGGTCTATCAACTTCATGAGTTTTAACGTTAAACCAAAATTTTCTATATGTTGATTTATCAGGCTCCTCAATTCTAATCCATGAATCATCTAATTTTGGATAAGAAGAGTATAGCTCTTGGTAAAAGTCTTTCTCAAAAATATTTTCCATGTATGAAAAATTAAAGTATTGATTAGTTTGAAATTCTTTAGAGTGAGATAAAATATTTTTCCAATCAAAAATTTTTGTCATAGTATTATTGTAATAGTTCATTATTTACTTTAATTTATTATTTATCTTTCGTAATATTCCGGTAACATACATTTTCATATATTTCTTGATCAATGGTTCAAATAATCTTGCTTTAAGAGTTAATTTTAAATCAATTTTGACATTTATTTTTGTTGAGTCCTCATTTTCAGTTAGTATGATTTGTATCTTTGTTCCTTTAGCCATACCAGAAGTTATTTCAGAATTTATTCGATCATTCAAGATTGTATGCATAGTTGTTTGTACAATTTCTTTGGTAAAAATTGATTTGAAAATCAAGGTTTCTTGAGTAGATATGTGGGAATCAGACTTTTCTAGGATTTTTACTTCTTTAATTTGTTTCATAAAATTTGGATAGTATTCAAAATCTAAAATATTTTTTTTTATAATTTCATGTTTTAATGGAAATTTAAGTTCAAATTCATGAATAGACATACAGAGAAAAATGGAAAATTGAAATATATGCGTATAGAGAAACAGTTTTTCTCACAGATGAAAAATGATAGTAGATATATTAAACATGTAATGATTAGAATGTAATTAGAATATTTTGCAAACTCATTTCCAATACAAAATTGTGATGCCTCAATAGATTTACATAATGTATTAGATGAGGTTAAAGAACCAATATTTTATGATTGAGGCTATATGATTGATAAAGGAAACGAAATAATGGCTAAATTAATTTTTCAGAAAATTAAACCATATTGAAAATGAATTATGTGAATATCAATATTAAAATTAATTTTTTCATCAATTTGAAATATTTTTGTTTTCTGCATGTAAATATCCATAATACGAACCATCACCTCTAAATACATGTCGTGGATTTGTATGATACACTTCAAATCCTAAAGATTGTAATTTTTCTTTAATGGATTGATAACCAAAATGATATTCCAAAGAAATTAATTCAAATTTTTTTAAAATATGGTCAGGTGTATTTAAAATTGCATCATATTCACATCCTTCACAATCAATTTTCAATATTAGACTATCATTTTTATTGAATTCATAGTATTCGGAATTTTCAATTAATTTTTCTAAAGATATACCAGGGATAATTTCTTGATTAGTTGTATGGTTACTTAGTAATCTATTTCCAGGTCCAGATAATGTGTTATCTATTGTAATACTAGATTTATGCGTTAATGCAGCATTAATTGGGATAATTCTATCAACCATATTATTAATGTCAATATTTTTTTTCATTATTTCAAAATTAATTTTTAGTGGTTCAATTGCGATTACTTTTTTACATCCTCTAAAAGCAGCGTAAATTGAAGAATCACCTATTGCAGCGCCAATATCAATGAGAATTTTATCTTTTTTAGCAATTTTTTTGTATTGTTCATTGGCAAAAACAGCTACCATATCACCTAGATGGGAATTATAGAAAATCAATGTTTGCTCATTAATTTTTATGTAAAGAAAATCTTTAACAAATTTACAAATTTTCCACATCTCATTATGAGTTAACAAGCTAATATCTTTTTTATGGTATAATAGAAAATTTTGATTATTTTTTAATATACAATTTATTGGGTAATTATTTTTTTTTTCTTCTTTAAAAATTTGGAGATAATTTTTATAACTCTTTTTAAATCTCAATAAAACTCTGATAGAATTAATTTTTAGAAAAATATCTAAGGCGACGAATACTGAAAAGATTTTATCTTTTTTATTTAAATTAGGTTTTAAAATCATTTTTTGTGTTAGATGTAGTTTGAGGAAGACGCCATAATTTATGGATTGGAATTCTCTTTAAAGATTGTGCTTTTCCCACAGGTGTATTTCCATAGATATTTAATTCATCTTCGACTAAGTGAAATTGTTCATCAGTTAAGATAAATTTTAATATTTTGGGTTTTGTATACACAAATTCATTTAGATTGGATTCAGTTAAATTTGATATCCATTTTGAAATATCAAAATAAAATTTGAATGAAGGATTAGATGCCATTCTATCTTTTCCCATTACATTATGACATAAACCACGGGAATAGTTACATACATCATTAAATTCAATTTGGAATTCATCATCAGTGTACCTATTACTAGTAATAATTTTTGCAGTATCGATCAGATATTCTGTCCACTCATCCATATAATCAGAAGTTATCAATGCATTATGATATTGTATTACATTTATTCCAGATCGACCATCAAGAAGTTTTTGATAGTTTTCATTATTTTGGTAAAAATTCAAAATGTCTTTTGGAGAGTTCCATAATTCATCTTGAGACGAATTTTTTACACTTTCATAAACAGATTTAATCCCAACAGGTGCTTCTGAGATTCTTTTGTGCATTAAATAAAATAATTCAAAGATATCATAATCATATTCTCTTAATAATTTTAAGATAGGATCATAGACAATACCTATACTTGTAACGAACATTACAAATGCTAAGCATCTTAATTCTACATATTCTTCAAAGCTTAAAGTATTTGAACCTACTACAACTTCTTCTATTTCACATACTACTTTACCATTACTTAGTTTTCCAAAATCCCGGGGCAGTATTCTAAATTTAGTTTGAAATCCCCATTTTTCACGTTCTGCAGGCGTGTTAAGTTCGGCACCATGCAACATCATACAAGTGTGAACCTCAATATGATCTAATTCTGCTTTGACTAAATCACGTAAAGTTTTGATATGACTATCATAAGTCTCACCAGGCAAACCCAATATTACTTCAGAAGAAGTTCTTAATTCAGATTCTTTTATTGTAGGTGCAAGTTGAAGCATTTGATCAACACTGATATTACTTCTTTTAATATTTGTCAGGACTTGTTCATCCATTGATTGAACTGACATGTATATTCGTAAAGCACCATTAACTCGCTTAACAGCTTCTATAACTCGATCTTTTCTATTTTTTCCAGTTGTAGCATGAATCTGATGTGGAAAGTCATGTTTTTTTTGGATATCTGATATAAGATCACACACTTTTAGATCATTAGGGAGCATACCAAAATTAAGATCACTTATAATCATATTATGAGTTGTTTTTGGAACATGTGATCCGATGTATTCTAATTCATTTTTCACACGTTCCAAAGTAAATGCATTGACTTGATTAACTTCTGAACGACCATCTGTACAAAATGAGCATGCAAATGGACATCCACGATTTGTTTGTAACATTGGGGATAATTTTCCATCAAAGAATTTATCTAAAGTCCCATTAAGATAAGGGGAAGGAAGCTCATCTAATTGTCTAGTACGTTTTAATGGTACAAAATGGATATCATTATTTTTATTTCGTGTTATACATCCTTCAATTTCAGATAATTCAATTGACTCAAATTGTAGGAAATTTTTATTATCAATTATTTTTTCAATTATGTTAGAAAATCCTACTTCACCTTCACCAGGAATATAGATATCAACTTCAGGAAAAGAATTCATGAATTTTTTTTGTGATTCAATATCATTTGGGAAATTTGGACCACCCCAAACAGTAATTCCTTTTGGATTAATTTTCTTAAACATTTTAAATATCTCATAGCTAACAGTATGATTCCATGCGTAATTACTTAGAGCAAGTATATCGGGAGGAGAATCGTTAATTGATTTATCAATTTCGTCGATATATTTGAATAATTCAATTTCCACATCTGAATTAAATTTTGTCTTACAATAACTTGCAACATAACCAATGTTTAAAGGGAATGCATCAGTTGCTAGAGAAATTGTTGTGTATGTTAGATCACCAAAGAAAATTTTTATTCGATTTTCCATAGATAAATAATTTCAGACTATTATTAAAAATTTAAGATTGATTTGCGTAAATCATAGTAGTAAAAAGACATAATGTACATATAATAAAACATGTCCAAGTTATTGAATTCAGATGTATAGAATATGGTTAAGGATTACAAGTATATTTTGTAAGGGAAAATAGAATTTTGGTGAAATTTTTCAGGATTTCAGGATTAAAAGATCTTGCTTCAATGTATTCTTCAACAGCAGTAGGGAATGGTATTTCTGCAATTTTTTGGTTTTTTCTAGCTTCAGAGATTTCACCTGGTGAGTATGGAAGTTTATTTTATTTTATTGGAATTGCAAATATCATTGCAGGAATTTCTCTAGTTGGAACAAATAATGCGTTAATAGTCTTTATTTCAAAGAATGTAAACTTACAATTTACTCTTAATTTTATTTCATTAATTTCAGTCGTAGTGTTGTCAGTAATCACAGTAATTATTTTTCAGAGACTAGATGTAGGATTACTTGCTGTAGGTTACGTTGTATATTCATTAGGTCTAGCAGATTTACTTGGTAGAAAGTTTTATGGAAATTATTCGAAAAATTATTTTCTCCAAAAATTATTAACATTACTAATTGGAATCAGTCTTTATTTTCTAGTAGGTATAGAAAGCATACTGTATGCATTAGTATTAACATACATACCATTATTGTATAGGATTTACATTGGTTTTAGAGATTCAAGATTAGATTGGAAGTTACTAAGTATGCGTAGAGGATTCATACTAAATAATTATTTCATGAATTTGATATTGGTATTTTGGGCTCAAATCGATAAAGTGATTTTACCCCCAATTCTAGGATTAGTTATATTAGGAAATTATAATTTAGCATTGCAAGCAATAGGCATCATGATAGTTATACCAAGCACATTTTTCAGGTATATTCTACCACAGGATTCATCTGGAAATGATACTAAAAAATTGAAAATTGGGATTACAATAATTTCTGTTTTATTGACAATTTTAGGAATTACAGTTTTACCTATAATAATGTCAACAGTATTTCCAGAATATGAAGAAGTAGATAATGCAATTAGGATTATGAGTTTGGCTGTTATTCCTAGCACATTAAATGTTCTATATACATCAAAGTTATTGGGAAATGAAAAGAGTAGAATTGTTTTATACGGAACGCTTTCATCTTTAATTACAATTACATTTGGCATGATTATACTTGGACAATTAATTGGATTAGAAGGAATTGCAATTTCTTGGGTACTTGCGGTTGTAATTCAATTTTTAATTTTCAAAATTTTTGAGAGATTTTACAATAAAGGAACTTTGGGTATATTTTCATAAAAATCAAATTAGAAAATGATTTCTAAAATACATTTAAGAGTCAGATTAATAAAATTGAATTTATGAATATTTTAAGTGGATTAGTAAACAATGGCGGATTATTATGGTACTTAATGCCATTTTATAAAACACCAATAATAAAGAACAAAATAGGATTAGCATTTTCACTTTTGACAGGGAAAAAGAATTACAAAGTAAAAATAAGTGATGGATTTTCTATTAACTTCCCATCATCAAAATTTTTGAGACTGATACGTATGGTTGGCATATTATCATATGCATATTACTATAAAATTACGAAGGATGAAAATATTGAATTATCATTTGATGGAACAACTTCCATAATTATTCCTACAAGAGATTTTTCATATGAGGATGACAACTTGTTAGAGTTGTTGTTTTTAGGCATGAAATATGGTGTTGATTTTATTTTTGATGAAACCAGTAATGAAAAGATCATACGTGATAAAACCATTAAGGTTTTTTCTTTAAATGACAGAAAAGTAATCGAGGTTTTTAATGGTGTAAGATTTTATTTAGATTCAATTCATCCATCTGTTTCTATCATTGAGACCTATGTTAGAAAAATACATATGATAAATCTAGATGATGATTTTACTGACAAAATAGTTCTTGATGTTGGTGCAGAATGTGGAGATACTGCACTTTACTATGCAAGCTTGAATGCCAAGGTGTATTCTTTTGAACCAATAAAATCAAATTTTGATGATATGGTAGAAAATATTAGTTTAAACTCATCACTAAGTGACAAAATTATTCCCATTAATGCAGCAATAGGAGAAGATAAAATTTTGAAATTTTACCAAGACCCAGATTCACCAAATATTGGTGCATCATTTGTTTACAACGCCAGAGGAAAAAATCCAATAGTAACTGAAGTACAAGGATATAGTTTAGAAACTGCAATTAAAAAATTTGATATAACTCATATCGATTTATTAAAAACTGATTGTAAAAATTGTGAATTTTTTTTCAATAAAGAGAGTCTAAAAAATGTAGATATGGTGAAGATTGAAGCAGCTTTACTTTTAAATCCTGAAAAAGATATGAATGATCTTGTTTCATTACTTACAGATGTAGGTTATAGATGTTCAATGTATAAAATAACTCCTGATGACCATACATCAACCAAAGTTGTTGTTCACATATTAGGGAAAAAGATTGGAGTTAGATAATTACTAACTAATGAATCCAAACTTTTATTCGCCTATTTCTTAGATTAATCAAATGACATTGGATGAATTTTCCGTTTATGAATTAGAAAAACATGAGACAAAAGATGTCGAAGATTCTCATATAAATGGAGAATTAACTGTAGTATGGAGAGATTGGGACAAGATAATTAATTCTCCAAAAATGATTTATGTCAACACTGTAAATCCTAGAGAGATAAAAGGTCCACATTTACACAAGAATAGAACAAGTTATTTTTTCTGCTTACAAGGTAAAATGAGAATAATCATTCAAGCTAAAGATGGAAATTATCATGAAATAGAAGTTAATTCAGAAGAATCAAAGCTTGTCCGTGTTTCAAATGGCATAGCAGCAGCAATAATGAATCCTTCGAACAATATTTCAAAAATTTTGGTATTAGCTGATATCTCATGGAAGCCAAATGATAATGAGATGGAAAATGTAGAATTCAGAGATTATGATTTTAAGAAGAATTGTTATACGTAAAAAATTTAATATTCATTTTGGTTTTTAGAATTCAATAATTTGATATAATAGTTTTTAATTTTAACAACATGAATAATAATTTATTAAATTTACATTTTTTAATTTTATCAGTTATTCCACTGTTACTCATATATTCTAACAATGTGCATGAGATTCCTCCACTAGACATTGTTTTTCCAGTAATCCTCAGTCTTGTTTTTTCAGGAATAATTTTTGGCATATTAAGAATTAAATGGAATACTCAAAGATCAGCTATAATCTCATCCATATTATTCATAAATTTTATTGTATTTGGAAATATAAGATATTTTCTTAAGAATGATATTCAATTGAATTTTGAATACTTAACGGTAACATTATTAATAATTTTTCTAATAACTATAGTATTATCAATATTTTTTATTTTAAGAAAGAATGTTTCAAATGAAATAAGTAGAATTTTTACAATATTTTCATTAAGTTTAATTCTAATTTTAACACCAAATATATTATTTTTTTATATTGATAGTGAGAAAGAAAATACCGAATTATTTGAAATAAATTTAGATGTAGAAATGACATCTAAACCTGATGTTTATGTTATAATAATGGATGAATTTGCAGGAGAGATACAATTATCTAGAGACTTTGATTATTATCCAGAAAAGTTTTTTTAAGGTCTTGAAATGAGAGATTTTAACATACCCAAATTTGCATTCAGTAATTATCCCAATACAGCATATTCAATTCCATCCATAATGAATATGGATTATGTGGATTTTATTCCGGAGACTTTAGGTGAAAAATCAACTAATACTCTCATGGCAAATGAAGTGGGGGATGATAATAATGTCATGAAGATATTTCATAATAATGGATATCATGTGGTATCATTCTATGGAGGTATGGGTGCATTAGGAAAATCATTTGTTGATCAAAAATTATGTGCTCCATTTGAGATAAATAATGACCTAAAAGAAAAATATTTGCAGATATATGTTCCATTTACATATGTAAATAGTCAGTTAATTCATGGTCCAATTAATGAGAAATTACAATGTATTTTGGAAAATATTTCTGTTACTTCAAAGAAAGATAAACCACACGCTTATTTCATCCATGTGAGATTACCTCATGAACCATTTGTGTATGATGCAGATGGAACATATAATGAATTTTCTAATTATGATGCATCAAGTAAAGAAGGATATTTAGAACAACTAAAATATTCTGAAAAATTTATTCTAAAATTGTCAGACATAATTAAAGAAAATAATCCAGAATCTGCGATTATAGTTTTTTCTGATCATGGTTTTAGAGCGGAAATTGATTGGGAGAAAAAACAATTGGACAATATGATTCGTGGCAATAATGTAATAACTGCTATTCATATTCCAGGAGAGGATATGGTTCTGCCTGAGACTGTCACGTTAGTTAATTTGTTTAGAATGTTTTTTAATCAATATTTAGAAGATGATTTTGAGATATTAGATGATAGAATTATTTGGTATAACCCAATTCAGCCTAACAAACATTATGACGTAACAGAGAAATTTTCAGAATATATAAAATAATAATGATAATCTATGTGATTTTACTTCTTATCTTATTCCAGAAAAGTTTTATGGCCATCCCAGCAGATACTATTGATGCAATGATGATTGCAAATAAACTGGCAAAAATACTAGGATCAATATAATTACTATATTCTAGCATATGAGAAAATTTTGCCGAAATAATTTAAATTTTCCTAAATAATGGAAAAATTTTTAATAATTTAAAAAAAGAAATTATATTGACAGAAAATATCATTTTTTATGCTGAAAATAAAGCATCTATAAACCATTTACGTCCAATAATGAATGAATTCATTATAAGAAAAGAACAGATAGTTTATGCAACATCTGTAGAAGATGATTCAAATTTTTCAGATGAGCCTCTAGTAAAAATTTTAAGGGTTGGAAAAGGTATGGCTAGAATAAATTTTTTCTTAAAATTGGAAGCACATATTTTTGTCACAGATATGCCAGATATAGAAAAATATCATTTAAAACGATCTAGAAAATTCAATGTTCATTATATCTATGTATTTCATTCAATTTTTAGTATTCAATCATACCTTAGAAAAGGTGCACTTGATCATTATGATACAATTTTTTGTGTAGGTGAACATCATATCAAAGAAATTTTAGATACTGAAAGAATGTACAAATTAGAACCAAAGAAATTAGTAAAATATGGCTTTCCAAGAATAGAAGAGATATTAAAAAATGTAAAAGAAAAAGATGAAAATAAGAATTTAATTATATTAGCACCATCATATGGAAAAGATAATTTTTTGTTAAAATATGGAAAAACAATAATCAAAATTTTACTTGAGAATAATTTTATTGTTTTTTTAAGACCACATTATAGAATTTTTGAAGAGAACAAAAAGGAAATAGAACAAATAATTTCAGAGTTTGAAAGTAATAAGAATTTTATCATTGAATATGGAATAATTTCACATAAAATATTTAATGAATCAATATGCATGATAACAGATTGGTCTGGAATATCATTTGAATATGCTTTTGCTCAATTAAAACCAGTCATTTTTATAGATATGCCAATGAAGAACATGAATTCGGATCATAAAAAATTTTCAGAATTACCTATAGAAGTTAGTATGAGAGAGAGAATAGGTTATGTGTTACAAGAAAAACAATTAGATGAAGTAATTGATATTATAAATTATTCATTAAGTAATAGTTTATTAAAAAAAGAACAAATTAAGAAATGTTTAGAAAGAACAGTTTTCAACATAGGCAATTCAACAAATGTTGGTTATGAGTATATTCAAAAAATATTAAATGAAAAACAATAGAATTTATACATAATAGAAAATTATTTTTCTAGATATCTCATAATGTAGAATGAATGATGAAAATGTCTTTTAAATGATGAATAATTTAACTTTTACATACAAAGATATTGTAAAAAGTGAAATAATTGAGCCAAATTTTGAATTATACTGAAAGAAAGAAAATAATGTTATCTCTAGGATTAATTTTTACCCTAGGCATAATTCTTAGGATTTGGTATGCGCCATTTGATGTTCCCATAGTAACTGATGGATTTTTCTCATTTGTTTATGCAGTAAAAACTAATTTTGATGGTGCATTACCAATTGGATACGCAACTACAAATACCGGTTGGGCAAATTTTCTATCATTAATTTTTACATTTTCAGATAAGACTGACCCATTGCAAATGATGAATGTTCAAAGAATCCTGAGTATGATTTTTTCTTCAATAGTCATATTTCCAGCATATTTCATTTTTCAAAAATTTGTTAATTACAAAATAGCAATTTTTGGATGCTTATTATTGATAATGGAGCCTAGATTAACGTTAATATCATTAGATGGGCATGGTTACTCATTTTTTATTTTTTTATTTGTATTAGGTCTTGCATTTTTCTTAAAAAAAACAAATATCTCATTTATCTTAGCATTTAGTAGCATTTCATTTGCTTCGTTAGTAAGATATGAAGCGATTTTACTTCTAATTCCTTTTGCAATAATGTTTTTCATTTATTCAAAAAATCGAAACAAAATTTTACAGTTTTTATGTATTGTTCTAATTGTTAGTATAATTCTCATTCCAATCTCATTTTTACGTTCTGAAGTAACACAAGAATATTGTTATTCCTCTTTTTTTGGAGAGATATGCGGGAATGATGGAATACTGAATAATTTTTTCAATAGAGCAAGTAGTATCAATGATAAAATTGTAGGAATTCCAGACCCGGATGATCCAATATATAATACTAAAGATTCAATGATTGGAGAATTTGTTACACTAAGTTTTATAAATCTAATAAAATTCTTGGGAATTATTCTTTTGCCATATTTTGTATTTTTCCTGTTTATGTGGATTTTTAAATTAAAGAAAAAACTTACATTAAATATTAATGATGATTACAAAATTTTGATTTTTTCCACATGTGTCATGTTAATACCATCAATTTACGCATATGGACGTGGGATTGAAGATTATAGGTATGTTCTTATTGCTATACCACTGTTATCACTTTTTTCAGTAAAAATCATGGAATTAGTTCCAAAAATGGAAAAAAATAGAAATATCTTTTTTGTTTTGATATTTGTTATTATATTATTATCAATTGTGTTTATACAGAATGAAAAGACTGATGATGATTTACATAGAGAAGCATTTTATGTTTCTACAAAAGTTTATCAATTAACGGATATAGTTAATACTTATCAATATTCTGGATATCTTAAAACAGCGGAAATAATTGAAGAATGGCCTGAATTACCGAAATCAGATCCATCAACATCAGGCAAATTGGAGATGAGTACTACAAAAATATCAACGAAAGGATACGAAACTATTCATGAATTTTTACAAGATGAGAAGAATAAAAAATTACAATATATTGTATCAGACCAAAAAAATGAATTCTTTAATGATTTAAGAGAAAATCCATCTAACTATAATTACTTGGAAATTATATTTGATTCGAAAGATTTAGACTTTGAAAATGAATTTAAAATTTATAGAATAAATGACAGGAAATAGAGAATGAGAAATATATGAAGAGTTCAGATAAATTATTATTTACATCAAAGGCTAATACATTAGATTTTTTCAATGAAAAAATTAAGAAATCAAAAATTGAAAAATTTTATGTTTTTACAGTAAGAGAATGGAATGATGATAGACGAAATATATTAAATCAAATCAAGAATAAATTTCAATCTAAAATAGTAATTCGCAGTTCTGCAAAAGGTGAAGATTCAAAAAATCAATCACAGGCAGGAAAATTTAAGAGTATTTTAAACATTGAACCAACCAAAAAAAATGTTGTTGGTAAAGCTATAAGAGAAGTAATTGGATCATATAATACAAAACAAAATAACGATTCATTCAATCAAGTTTTAATTCAAAGACAAACACTCAATTCATTAACTAGTGGAGTTATATTCACAAAAACACTTCGTAGTGGTGCGCCATATTATGTAATCAATTATGAAGATGGAGATACAACAGATTCTGTAACAAAAGGTATGATATCTAATGTTATTGAAATTCATAATGATACTGAAAATAAAAATATTCCAAAAAAATGGAAAAAGTTGATTTCTGCGATTAAAGAAATAGAAAGTATTTCAAAAAATCAACAATTAGATATTGAATTTGCAATTACTAAAAAAGAAATAATTATTTTTCAGATAAGACCACTTACATCACTTAATCACATAAATTATAATCAGATTTCACGTTATGTTAAATCAGAAATAAAAAAGAATAGAACAAAGTTCGATCGTATTTTAGAAAATAAAAAATTAAAAATGATGATTTTTTCAAATATGACCGATTGGAACCCGGCTGAAATTATTGGTGAGCGTCCAAAAAATCTTGATTATTCGTTATATGATTATTTGATAATGAAAAAAAGTTGGAAAGAAGGTAGAAAAATTTTAGGATATAATGATGTTAAAGAATCATTAATGGAAAATTTTTCTGGCAGACCTTACGTAAATGTGCATGCAAGTTTTCAGTCACTAATACCTAAGAAAATTAATAAAGAATATCAAAAGAAAATTTTAGAATATTATTTTAAGAAGTTAGAAAATAGTCCAGAATTACATGATAAAGTAGAATTTGAGATTTTATTTACTTGCTATGATTTTACTATAAAAGAACGGTTACTAGAATTAATAGAACATGGATTTTCAAAAAAAGATATTAGAATTATTAAAGATCAATTATTAGAATTTACAAATGATTTAATTCAAGATGTGCCAGAAATTTTATCTCTAGTAAATAGATCACTGAAAACATTAGAAAATAAAAGAAAAGAAACAAAGTGTTCAGGATTAAATTATTGCCAGAAATTATCACATGCACACATATTATTAGAAAATTGCCAGAAATTTGGTGCCATACAATTTTCATCCATAGCAAGAATTGCATTTATTGCTACGATTTTGTTAAAAACAATAAGTAATGTATCAAAAATTAAAAATGACGAGATAGAGCAAATCATAAATTCAATTTCAACGCCAGTAACAGATTTTCAGAATGATTTAATAAAATTAAAAAGAGAAAATATTTCAAAAAAAGAATTTTTACTAAAGTATGGACATCTAAGACCAGGTACATATGATATTACAATTCAAAGATATGATAAAATGCCAGAAATTTTACATGATTTAGAATTATTAAATTTAAAAAAACATTCAACAATTTTAAAGAAAAAATCTTTGAAGAAAATTAAAGCAATTTTACTTGAGCATGGTTTAGTTTTTCATAATATAGATTTTTTTGATTTTATAATAGAAACTATCAGTTTGAGGGAGAAAGCAAAATTTGAATTCACTAAGAGTTTAAGTGATTCAATTGAATTAATTGCAGATGCTGCAAACGAATTAGGTTTTTCAAGAGATGAATTATCATATTTATCATTAAATGATATTTTAAAATTTAAAAAAATTTCGAAAGCAAAACTTCAAAAATTTTGGAAACAAAAAATTGATTTTAATAAGAATCAATTTATTATGAATGAGTTTGTTGAATTACCTCCAATAATTTTTTCTAAAAATGAATTCAATGTTATACCATATTATATTGCAAAACCAAACTATATTACAAAACAAAAGATTAAATCAAATATTCTTTTAATTGATGAGATAAAACATGCTTCAGAAATTAATGGAAAAATTATATTGATTGATAGTGCTGATCCTGGTTACGATTGGATTTTTGGGAAAAATCCTAGTGGATTAATAACAAAATACGGAGGAGCTGCATCACATATGGCAATAAGATGTGCGGAATTAAATTTACCCGCAGCAATTGGATGTGGAGAGATTTTATTCAATAAATTAGCAACAAGTTTAAGGATAAATTTGGACTGTAAACATAAAGATATAACAATATTAGAGTTTAAAGAAAAAAATTCCTTTTTAGAAGAAAAAAGAATTTTGAGATCTCTAGGGTACATAAGATAGAATATAATAAAAGAGAAGGTCATAAAGTAAATTATCTTGAAGAAAATAGGAATTTCTCTAAGAGTTGGAAATGTTGGAGAATATAATGAAAAAAGAGATCAAATTAGTCAAGAATGGATAATATTCTTACAAAAATTAGATCTCATTCCAATTCTAATACCAAATAATTTATCAGATGTAAAAAATTATGTAGAAAATTTAGCATTGGATGGAATTATTCTATCAGGAGGAGACAATATTGGAGACTTTCCAGATAGGGATAAAACTGAAAAGAACATATTGGAAATTGTAACTAAAAATTCGATACCAACATTAGGAATTTGTCGAGGCATGCAAGTAATAAACGACTATTTTGAAGGAGACATTTTAAAAAAATTCGATAAAGAACACGTTAACAATAATCATGTTATTCATTTAGAGGATAATTTTGTATTCAATGAACATAAATCAATTATCGTTAATTCATATCATAATAATATAATTGAATTAGAAACCTTAGGAACAGATTTAGTACCATTTGCAAAACACGAAAAAGATCAAAGTATTGAAGGGTTTATGCATTTAAAATTTCCAATAAAAGGGGTAATGTGGCATCCTGAACGAAAACAAGATAATAATTCTTTAAATTTATTAGAAAAAATTTTTAAATGAAGTGACATCTGATGAATGTAATAATTTTAGCTGCAGGAGAAGGAAAGAGATTACGTCCATTAACAAATGATAGACCAAAATGTTTAATTGAATTTCATGGAAAAACATTATTGGATAGACAAGTAGCAGTATTTCAAAGATGCGGAATAGATGACATATGTGTTGTAACAGGTTATAATGATCATATGTTTAAGAATTCAGATTTAGAATATGTGTATAATGAAAATTTTTTGTCAACAAATATGCTAAAAAGTTTATTTTGTGCAGAAAAGAAAATAACAGAATCAACAATAGTTTCGTATGGGGATATAATTTTTGAAGAAAAAGTATTGAGAAATTTAATTGATGCAGAAGATGATTTTTCTGTTATTATAGATAAAAATTGGGAAGAATACTGGAAATTGAGATTTGATAATCCAATTGATGATGCAGAGAGTTTAATTTTGGATGACGACTGTATTACAAATATAGGTCAAAAGGTAGATGATATTTCTAAGATTAATGGTCAATATATCGGATTGATGAAATTCCAAAATGATGGAATTAAAAAAATGAAAGATTTTTTTATAAAATGTGAGCAAGATTACAAAGAAAATAACATTAATCCTCTAAATTCTAAAAGATCATTTGATGATTCTTACATGACTGATTTTTTACAGGGTTTAATTGATCAAGGTGAGAAATTAAAAGCAATTTTTATAGAAAATGGGTGGCTAGAATTTGATAATATTCAAGATTATAATTTATACACAAATAATAACTCAGAGACCAATATTAGGAAATTTTATGATATAAATGATTGATAATACTGAAACCGAGAAATTTAATATCCTAGTGGTGAATTTAGATGGCCTACGTAGAGATAAAGTCCATTTAATAGAATCACTAAATGAATTAATTGAGAAAAGTTTTTTTTTCAATAACATAGACACGGTTTCACCATATACTTTTGCATCTATTCATTCAATCATGACAGGTACATATCCATCTAAACATGGAGTTGATGCATATTATAATATTTTAAAATTTAAAAAAAATGAGATATCCACTTTAGCTGAAA
>MDTE01119315.1_pt1 | contig 17457 bp, 14 predicted proteins | sample 811231 | NCBI WGS metagenome assembly MDTE01 (sample SAMN05326651, study PRJNA326480) | marine metagenome | isolation source: seawater | place: Indian Ocean: Red Sea | collected 2010
AAAGGTGTTGAAATACTAAGTGTTTTAAAAAATGTTTATGCTATGGTTTTAGGAATAGTCGACGCCAAGTTTAATTCACCAAATACTCGTTTTATGATGTTGACAAAGGCATTTTCTGAAATTAGAGTATTTTTAAGTATGTTAGGAGGAAAAGATGACACATTGTTTTTAGCATGTGGTTTTGGTGATTTATGTATGACGTCTTTACATGATCTTAGTAGAAATAGAACTTTAGGATTACTAGTTGGAAAAGGATTCTTTAATTCCGACTATAAATCAAATGCTGTTATTTTAGAAGGATTAAATTCAATTAAAATACTGCATGATTTATTAGATGAAAATCAAATGAAAAGATTACCGATCTTTAGTAAAGTTTACTCCTATTTCACAAATCCAGATGATAGTAAAATTGACTTTTATTATTCAGAATTTATTGACTATAATAAATAGTTATGAGTATTTTAGCATTTATACCAGCAAGAGGAGGAAGTAAATCTATTCCACTTAAAAATATAAAAATGTTTTGTGGTAAACCTTTGATTTATTGGAATCTACTTTCATTACAAAAATCAAGTGTAGATAAAATAATTGTTGCAACAGATTCAAATCAAATTAAGAATACAGTTTTATCATTTTCCTTTTCAAAAGTTGAAGTGTATAATAGAAATTATGAAAATGCAACAGACGATGCCAGTTCAGAATCAGTAATGCTTGAATATATAGAATCTGCTAATATATTAGATTCTGATACATTTATTCTTGTTCAAGCAACATCACCATTTACTCAAACTAATAATTTTGATGAAGCCTTGGAGCTTTTTGAATCTTTTGATTCAGTAGTAAGTTGTTCAATAACAAAACGGTTTTTTTGGAACGAAAATGGGATAGCTTTAAATTATGATATAAATAAACGTAAAAAAAGACAAGATTTTAAAGGAACCCTAATTGAAAATGGAGCTATTTATATAAATAGCGTTAAAAATATAAAAGAAAACAGAAATAGAATATCAGGTAAAATAGGTATTTATCGTATGCCAGAATATACTAGTATTGAACTTGATGAAGAATTAGATTGGATAACTGCAGAAAATATTATGAATAAATATATCATTAATGAAAAGCTAAGTTTTAATAATATTAAAGTTATATTATCAGATGTTGATGGAGTATTAACTGATGGGGGCATGTATTACAGTGAAAATGGAAATGAAATCAAAAAGTTTTGTGTTTATGATGGAATGGCGTTTAGATTATTGCAGCAGTCAGGATACAAGGTTGGTATTATAACAACTGAAGATATGAATTTAAATAGAAGAAGAGCTAAAAAACTTAATTTAGATTATGATTTTCATGGAGCAAATGATAAGCTTATGATTATTCAAAACTTTTGTAAAAAAGAAGGATTTAAAATTAGTCAGGTAGCGTATATTGGAGATGATATCAACTGTTATGAATTATTATCGAAAGTTGGAATCGCAGCTTGTCCAAAAAATGCAGTTGATAAAATAAAAAATATTCCTAAAATTTTTCATCTTAGTAAATGTGGAGGCGAAGGTGTTTTAAGAGAATTTGCAGAATTAATTTTAAACAATCAAAATAGTAAATAAAAATCGATGAAAGTTATTGTAACTGGTGGAGCAGGATATATAGGTAGTCATACTATTATTGAACTTGTATCATCTAAATTTACTCCAATTATAATCGATAATTTATGTAATTCCAATATTAGTAATATCAATGGTATAAAAAAAATTACTGGAAAAAAAATTAAATGGTATAACAAAGATTGTTGTAATAAAAAAGATATGTATGAGATTTTTGAAACTGAAAAAAATATTTCTGGTATTATACATTTTGCAGCTTATAAATCAGTAGAAGAATCAACTAAAAATCCAAAGAAATATTATGATAATAATATTGGATCTTTAGAGATTTTATTAGACTGTATGAACAAATACAAGGTCAACAATTTAGTTTTTTCTTCTTCTTGCACTGTATATGGTAGTCCAGACAAATTACCTGTTGATGAAAGTGCTTTTTTCAAAAAAGCTGAATCTCCTTATGCAGAAACTAAACAGCTATGTGAAAAAGTTTTACAGGAGTCTTCAATAAATTTTGTTTCATTAAGATATTTTAATCCAATCGGAGCACATGGTTCTGGACTAATTGGAGATTGTTCTTCAGATAAACCTGCTAATTTAGTTCCAATCATATGTGAAGTAGCAAATGGGATTAGAGAAAATCTTATTATAAATGGAAACAATTACAATACAATTGATGGAACATGTGTAAGAGATTATATTAATATTATTGATTTAGCAGAATCACATGTGAGTGCATTATTTTACTTGTTAGAAAATAATCAAAATAATTTTTTCAATATTGGAACAGGAAAAGGGCTAAGTGTTTTGCAGGCAGTAGACGCTTTTGAAAAAGCAAATAAAATTAAAATTAATTTTTCTATAGGAAATAGAAGAATTGGAGATGTCGAAGAAATTTATTCAGATAACAAAAAGGTAAAAAAAATATTAAATTGGGAAGCAAAAAGATCAATTAAAGATGCTATGAAAAGTGCTTGGAAGTGGCAGCTTAATAAAAATAATTTAAAAAATTATAGTTGAATGTATAAGGAGCCAAAATTAATTGCAGAAATAGGATGTAATCATAAAGGAGAGATTAAAATTGCAAAAAATCTGATGAAAGTTGCATCAGAAAGCGGTGTTAAAATTGTAAAATTTCAAAAACGAAATAATAAAGAGTTACTGACTGAGAGTCAGTATAATAAACCACATCCAAATCCAATGCATTCTTACGGAGAAACTTATGGTAAACACAGAGAATTTTTAGAATTTGATATAAGTCAACATAAAGTGTTAAAGGAGTATGCCGAAGAATTAGGTTTAATTTATTCGTCTTCTGTATGGGATGTAACTTCAGCTGCTGAAATAATTTCTTTAAATCCAAAATTTATAAAGGTACCTTCTGCCTGCAATAATAATTTTGATATGTTAAAGAAATTAAGAGATCAATATCATGGAGAAGTTCATATTTCTTTTGGTATGACAACCAAAGATGAAGAGGTGTCGATAGTAAATTTTTTTGAAGAAAAAAATCAAGCAAAAAGATTAATATTATATGCTTGTACATCCGGATATCCTGTGTCATTTGAAGATATTTGTATGTTAGAGATTCTCAGACTAAAAGAAACTTTTCAAAATAAAGTTAAAGATATTGGATTTTCAGGTCATCATTTAGGAATTGCAGTAGATATCGCAGCTTATACTTTAGGAGCATCTTGGATCGAGCGTCATTTTACATTAGATAGAACTTGGAAAGGAACAGATCATGCTGCTTCATTAGAACCTACTGGAATTAGAAAATTATCTAGAGATTTAATAGCCACATATAAGTCTTTAACTAATAAAGGATCTGATATATTAGACGTAGAAAAGGTTCAAAGAGAAAAGCTTAAGTATAAAAAGTAGATATGTGTAATAGTATTTTTTTAATCTTTAATTATATTTAATTGTGTTAAAAAAATTGTTTAGCTCTTATTTATATAAGCAGTCTTTCATAGCTTTATTTATTAAAGTTTTAGGAGCTGTAATGGCGTTCTTATTTAATATTTTTCTTGCTAGAAAATTAGGAGCTGAACAAACAGGCGTATTTTATTTATGCTATACAGTTCTGATGATTGCGATTGTTTTCTCAAGATTAGGAATTGATAATGTATTGTTAAGAAATGTTGCATCATTTAATAATAAAAAAAGATACCAAGATTTAAAAAGTATTTTTGTAGGCTCTATGAAGATAGTTTTATTTTCTAGTTTGATAGTATCTTTGCTATTATATTTTTTGTCAGAAACTCTAGCAATTTATTTATTTAAGAATCCTAAAATGCTTAATTCACTACGGCTTATTTTAATTGCGATTATTCCATATTCTCTAAGTTTAATTGTTGTTGCTGGACTTAAAGGATTAAAGAAAATAGGGGAAGCTACAATAATTGAAAGTGTAGTTATTCCGACATTTTCAGCTGTAGTTTTGTATTTTATGTTAGAAGGCGCAAATATTAAAGATTTTGTTAGTAGTTATGTTATAGGATTTTTTCTGTTAATTTGTTTAGCGTTTTTCTTTTGGGAAAGAAATACATCGTTTATTAAAGAAAAAACATTAAGAGTAGATTATAAAAAGATTCTTAATAGTAGTATTCCGTTGTTGTGGGTTTCCGCCATGTTTTTAGTTAATACTTGGGCTGACAGAATCTTTTTAGGATATTATTCAAGTGCAGAAGATGTTGGTGTCTATAGTATTTCAGTAAAAATTGCATTATTGGTTAGTTTTATATTAGGTGCTGTTAATAGCGCTAGTTCTGCAAAGTTTTCAGAATATTATAATAATAAAAATATTCAAAAATTATCATATTATTGTAATAAAGCAACAAATATGATGGTTATTTTTTCTTTTCCTGTTTTGATAATATTAATTATATTTTCAAATAAAATTTTATCAGTATTTGGCTCAGAATTTGTCGTAGGATCAACAATATTAACTATACTTTGTCTAGCTCAATTTGTTAATGTAGCCACTGGATCAGTAGGACAAATTTTAGCAATGTCAAACAATGAAAAATATTTAAAAAAATCAATATTTGCAGGTATGGGTGTAAATATTATTTTAAATATAATTTTAATTCCTAAACTGAATATGACTGGAGCAGCTTTAGCAACAGGTATTAGTTGGGTAATTTCTACTATGTTTGCATTATATTATGTTAAGAAAAAATTAGATTTTATTGCTTGTGTTTTTTTTAATAAATAAATATGATTAGAAAGTATTATTATAAAATTGCATTAAAGATTTTTACATATATTCGTGTATTAGTTTTAAAAATTAAATATCCTTTTGTTTTTCAGATTAATAAATCAAATTTTATTGGAAAAAATATTTTAGTCAAGCAATTTTTCTTCAGTAATAAAAAGTTAAATATTATTTTAAAAAAAAATAATATTATTAATAGTTACGTTATATTCCAGGGGTCAGGGAAAATAACTTTTGGAGAAAACTCATTTTGTGGTGAGTTTTCAGTTTTTGGTTGTAATGAAAAAATAGATATTGGCAAGAATGTTATGATTGCACAAGCAGTTACTATTAGAGATACTGATCATAATTTTAATTCAATAGATCTTCCTATGATTAAGCAAGGAATAACTACATCTTCAGTTTTAATTGACGATGATGTATGGATAGGTCATGGTGTTATAATTACAAAAGGAGTTAAAATTGGCAAAGGATCGATTATTGCTGCTGGAGCAGTGGTAACTAAAGATATTCCAGCTTATTCTATTGCAGGAGGAGTTCCCGCAAGAGTTATCAAAAAAAGAGAAAATGTGTAAAAATTCACATTTAATTTGTGTTGGGGCACAAAAATCAGGAACAACTACTTTACACGATATATTAAAACAACATTCTGACATTTCTCTACCAGATATTAAAGAAACTAAATTTTTTCAAAGAGATACCGAATTTAAAAAAGGTATTATTTATTATCATAACTATTTTGATTTAAATAAAAAATATTTTGTTGAGGTTGATCCTGAATATATGTTTTTGGATTATGTGCCAAAAAGAATTTTTGATACATTAGGTCCAAATACTAAAATAATTTTTATGTTACGTAACCCTATTGATAGAGCATTTTCTCAGTACCTAATGTCTAAAAGAAGAGGTTTTGAAACGCTTAAATTTGATAAAGCAATTTTAGATGAAAAAGATAGATTATTGATTGATGATTCTCAAGCTGATTTCTATAAATCAAAAACAGTAAATTTTAGTTATATATCAAGAGGTTATTATGCTAAGCAAATTAATAATTTTTTAAAATACTTTAATATAAATAACATGATGTTTGTTTTGTTTGAAGAGGATTTTGTTAAGAATAGAAATGAAACTGTTTTAAAGATATTAGATTTTATAGGTGCAAATAAAAAAATCGAATTAGATACTAATTTTATTAGTAATCCTGCTACTTCATATAAAAATAAACATATTACCAATTTTTTAAATAGACCTAATTTTTTTAAGAAATTATTTAAGTATGTTCTTCCAAAAAAAATACGATCAATTATAAGAGAAAAAATTCTGAGTATAAATTATTCTTCAAAGATTTTAGAAAAACTAACGGATAAAGAAAGAAGATATTATTTAGATGCATATTTTTCAAATGATATTATAGAGTTAGAAAAAATAATAAAAAGAAAAACTAATTGGCTTAATTATAAAAAATTATAATATCTTATGAAAAAACCGAAAGTATATATAGTAATACTCAATTACAAAAGTGTAATTGATACAGCTGAATATTTGGAAAGAAACATAAATATAGTATTTAAAATAAGTAACAATGTATAATTTGAAAATCAAATGATGCAAGAAAAAGTATATGTTACTATAGTAACTTATAATTCTTTTTCGGAAACAATTGAGTGTCTAGAAAGTGTATTTGCTCAAGATTATTCTAATTTTCAAATTATTTTAATTGATAATGCATCAGATGACAATTCAGTTTCTGAAATTATTAAATGGTGCAATGGAAAATCAAATCCAATTAACACAAAATTTCCGAGTCTTGTTTTATCATCACACGACAAGAAAAAGGATTATATATTTTTACAAGAAGAAGAGCTATTGTTTAAAAAACATAATAATAAATTAATTTTTGTTCAGTCAAAGAAAAATAATGGATTTGCTGCAGGAAATAATGTAGGTATTAAGTACATATTGCAAAATGATCCAAAGTCTTTTTGTTGGATGTTAAATAATGATACAGTAGTCAAAAGGAATAGTTTATTAAAATTAGTACAATTTCAAAAGAAAAATAGTTTAGGCTTAACAGGTTCTGTTTTGTATCATTATGAAAAAAAAGATATTGTTCAAGCAGTTGGAGGAAAAGTCAACAAATTCTTTGGAACAACATCACATATTACAAATAAGTATGTAAATAAAATTGATTATGTTATTGGTGCTTCTTGTTTAATCTCTCCAAAGGTGTTAAATTCAGTTGGATTATTAAATGAAGATTATTTTTTATATTATGAAGATGTAGATTATTCTTATAAAATTAAAAATCAAGGATATAAAATAGGTTTTTCTGTTGAATCAATAGTCTATCATAAAATAGGAGTAAGTACTGGTGCTAATAAGATAGCAAAGCATAGAAAAGATGATATTGATTTATTAATGTTAAAAAACAGGATTAAATTTTACAATAGGTATATAAAAGGTTTTTTTGGTCTTTACATTGGTTTTATGATTGTAATAATTTTACGTTTTTTTAGAGGCAAGTTTTATATGTTAAAATCCATTATCTCATTATTAATAAATAATAAACACTATGATTGAACGACTGTCTTTGTTTACTTTTCTCGACAATAAAATAAGAGAAAAAGTAATTTTCATTTTCAATTATGATATAGAAAAGTTGTATAAACTAACACAAAAAAATCAATATTAACACGGAAGAAATAAAATGAAATTATTTTTTGAAATCATCCTTTTACTTTCTCCAATTCAAACTTTTGTTGTTTCTAATATTGTAAAAGGTTTAACATTATTTAATGTAGGAATGATTTTATTCACTTTTTTTAACATTTTTTATCTAAGGAAGTTTTCTAGTTTAATTTTTTCTTTTATTCTATTTTTATTGATTTATATTACTTATTTTTTATTTCAACAGTATATTCTTATTCTTTTTCCACCTTCATCGGTATTGTTTGTAAAAGCAATATTTATCTCACCTGAAATTCCTTCCCTTATTCTATTTAGAAGTAGTTTTATAACACAAAGTTTATATTTAATTTTAGCTATACTTTTCTTTTATCATCTATTAGTATATATAAATAAATTTGGATCAAATCGAATTATTAATTTAGCTTTTTATTCTATTGCATTTTTTGTTTTGTATGGTTTTTTTGAGTTTTTTTATTTTCTTCTTACAGGTGAAAAATCAGATTTCATATCAAATCGAATAGTTGGTACTGGAAATAGCTTTGGTGCTTTTCAGTATTTTTATTTGGCTGGGCAAAAGTTCTTAAGAATTAAGTCATTAGCTGGTGAGCCTTCTATGTTTGCTTTTACAGTTTTACCTTTTTTTATTTTATCTATTTACTGTAATAAAAAAAGGTTTACAATATTATTTTTAATTGCTTTATTATTATCAACTTCAAGTTCAGCAATTATAGGAATATTCATTTATTTGATTTTAGAAATATTTATTGGTTATAATAAATTTAAAAAACTATTAATTTCTACACTACTCTTTTGTATTTTTTTATATGTTTCATATGATTTTATGTTAGCACTATATCAATCAATAATTGATAAAATATCGCTAGCTAGTTTGTCAGGAATAGATAGATATTTTTATTTTAAAACTCATTTTAATTTATGGCTTGACTCTTCTTTTTTACAAAAATTATTTGGTTATGGCTTTGGATATTTTCGATCTACTGATGGCTTTTCTACATTACTAGTAAATATAGGAGTATTTGGGTTGGCAGCTTATTGTTTATTTTTTTTATTACCATATTTTTTAATAAAAGAAAGGACAAAATATCTTAAAGGTCTATTTATTTCTAATTTTACAATATTAATTGTAATTTTAATTTCAGTTCCTGAGTTATTTATGCCTCATAGTTGGTTTTTCAATGCTCTAATTTGGGGAGAGTATGTAAGATTAAAATTTAAGCGTGTATAAGAATAAAAATATTGTCATCAATTGTAGATTTTTAAATCAAAAAATTACTGGTGTGCAAAGATTTGGAATTGAAATTGCTAAAGAGTTAGTCAAGCTTTCTAATAACATTATTTGCGTTAGTCCTAGAAATATTTTATATGATGATTTAGCCAAAGCTTTACAGGTTAAAAGAATAGGTTTTAACACTGGGCATTTATGGGAGCAACTTGATTTACCATTATTCTTGATTAAGAGTAATGCAGTATTAATTAATTTAGCTAATACTGGTCCGGTGTTCTACTTTAATAAAATAATTACTTTACATGATATTTTATTCATCAGATATCCAAATACATTTTCATGGAGCTTTCGTTTCTTTTATAAAAAATTAATTCCATTATTGTTAAAGACTTCAAAACATATATTTACAGTTAGTGAGTTCTCAAAACGTGAGATTTCAAGTTATTATAATATTCGAAAAGATAGAATTACAATTGTTTATAATTCAGTTAGCAGTCAATTTTACCCTACACCTAAGTCGAATTGTGAAAAATATATTTTAGCTGTTTCTTCAGTAGCTCCACATAAGAATTTCCATAATTTAATTAAAGCTTTTAGTATTATAAAAAATAAAAATGTAAAATTATTTATAGTAGGGAACCAGAGTAATAATTTCAAACAAATTGATATTGATCATACTATATTTAAAAGAATAAATTTTTTAGGTAGAGTTAATGATCAACAACTTAATGACTTATATTCAAATGCAATATGTTTTGTACATCCATCATTCTATGAAGGTTTTGGTATACCGCCTATAGAGGCACAATCGTGTGGCACAGCTGTTATTTCTTCTAACGCTGCTAGTCTACCAGAAATTGGATTGGATAGTTTTTTATATGTTGATCCAAAAAATATAAACGATATTGCAAAAAAAATACAGGTTTTGATTCAAGATAAGCACTTGCAAAGAAAGTTAATAAATAAAGGTCATGAAAATGTTAAAAGATTTTCATGGAAGAAATCAGCAGAAAAGATAATTAATAGTATATGAAGAGAGCAGTAGTTCATGATTGGTTTACGGTTAATGCAGGAGCAGAAAAATGTATTGCTAGTTTTATTAATAACTGGAATGATGCTGATGTATTTAGTTTAATAGATTTTTTGAGTGATCAAGACAGAGATGAGATATTAAATGGCAAAAGAGTTACAACTTCTTTTATTCAAAAGCTACCTTACGTTAAATCCAGATATAGAAGTTATCTACCTTTATTCCCATTAGCAATTGAAAAATTTGACTTGTCAAATTATGATATTATATTATCAAGTTCTCACTGTGTTGCTAAAGGTATTATAAATACCAACAAACAACTTCATATTTGTTATATGCATACACCAGTCAGGTATGCTTGGGACTTGCGCAATCAATATTTAGAAGACAGTGGTTTAAATAAGGGCTTTAAGGGTTTTTTGGCAAGGTTTTTTTTAAACAGGATAAGAAATTGGGATTTAAAAACAAAAGATAGAGTAGATCATTATATTGCTAACTCAAATTATGTTGCTGAACGAATAAAAAAAATTTATGGTAAATCATCAAAAGTGATTTATCCGCCGGTTAATGTAGGTAATTTTAAATTACAGTCAGAGAAAGATGATTTTTATTTAGCAGCTTCAAGATTAGTTTCATATAAGAAAATAGACTTGATAGTAGAGTCGTTTGCTATGACAGGTAAGAAATTAATCGTAATTGGAGATGGCCCTGATATGAAAAAAATAAAATCCAAAGCATCATCCAATATAATTATTATGGGTTATCAAGAAGATAAGATTTTAATTGATCACATGAGAAGAGCTAAGGCATTTGTTTTTGCTGCTAAAGAAGATTTTGGTATAATTCCTGTCGAGGCACAAGCATGCGGCACACCAGTTATATGTTTGTCAGAAGGAGGGACGAAAGAAACAGTACTAGACGGAATAACAGGAGTACATTTTCACAATCAAAATAAGAAAGATATTCTTGAGGCTATAGATAATTTTGAAAAAAAAATAAATGATTTTAATCCATTTGAGATTAGAAAACACGCTTTAAAGTTCAGAACTGAAAGATTTGAAAAAGAAATAAAACAATATATTGAAGAGAAGTATAAGGATTTTAAAAAAAACTTATAAATTAATCTCTCATAATCTTTTTTATATATTTACGTAATGAAAAGAAAGGTCGCTTTAATAGCTGGAGTTACAGGACAAGATGGTTCTTATTTGTCGGAATTCTTATTAGATAAAGGCTATATAGTACATGGAATTAAACGAAGAAGTTCATCTTTTAATACCGATAGAATTGAACATTTATACCAAGATCCACATATTAAAGATAGAAATTTTATTCTCCATTATGGAGATTTAACTGATTCAATGTCTCTAACAAAAATTATTCAACAAGTAAAACCGGATGAAATATATAATTTAGCAGCAATGAGTCATGTGAGAGTGTCTTTTGATATTCCTGAGTATGTTGCAAATACTGATGCTTTAGGTACCTTAAGAATATTAGAGGCGATTAGATTACTAGGCTTTTCTAAAACAAAGATTTATCAGGCTTCAACATCAGAACTTTTTGGTAAAGTTAAACAAACTCCTCAAAATGAATCCACTCCTTTTTATCCTAGAAGTCCTTATGGGGTTGCGAAAATGTATGCTTATTGGATTACTATTAATTATAGAGAAGCATACAATATGTTTGCATGTAATGGAATATTATTTAATCATGAATCACCTGTTAGAGGAGAAACTTTTGTAACTCGAAAAATCACACGTGCTGTGTCAAAAATAGCAAACGGATATGATGAAGTATTGTATTTAGGTAATTTAAATGCTCAAAGAGATTGGGGTCACGCAAAAGATTTTGTTAGGGCAATGTGGCTAATTTTACAATACGATGAGCCGGAAGATTGGGTGATTTCAACCGGAAAAACAACAAGTGTTCGTGATTTTGTTTGCTTAGCTTTTGATTATATTGGCGTAAAATTAAAATTTATAGGAACTGGTCTGAACGAAATTGGTGTAATAGATGAATGTTTAAATGATAAATATCAATTTGAGTTAGGAAAAGTAGTAGTAAAAATTCATCCAAATTATTTTAGACCGACAGAGGTAGACGTTTTGGTGGGTGATTCTTCAAAAGCAAGAAAAAAGTTAGAATGGCAACCTGAATATACACTTGAAAATTTAGTTAGTGAAATGATGGATTCAGATATTAAGTTATATGAAAAATAATTTCTTTTTAAATGCATAAATCTTCAAAAATATATGTTGCAGGTCATAAAGGTCTTGTTGGTTCTGCACTGATTAATTGTTTGCAAAAAAAAGGATATAATAATTTATTGTACCGTACTCGATCTGAACTGGATTTAATTAATCAAAAAGAAGTTGATTTTTTTTTTCAAAAAGAACAACCTGATTATGTCATTTTAGCTGCTGCTAAAGTTGGAGGCATTTTGGCTAATAATACGTATAGAGCTGAATTTATTTATGAAAATTTAATGATTCAAAATAATATTATTCACTGTTCGTATTTAAACAAGGTGAAAAAACTATTGTTTTTAGGTAGCACATGTATATATCCAAAAAATATCACCCAACCAATTACTGAAAGTGCATTGTTAACATCGGAATTAGAGTATACAAATGAGCCTTATGCAATTGCAAAAATATCGGGGATTAAAATGTGTGAAAGTTATAATTTGCAGTACGGAACTAACTTTTTATCAATTATGCCGACAAATCTCTACGGATTAAATGATAATTTTGATTTAAAAAACTCACATGTTCTTCCAGCTTTAGTTAGAAAAATTCATTTAGCAAAATGTATACGTGATAAGAATTGGGATAGTTTGAGAGAAGATATAAACAAAAGACCAATAAGCGGAATTAATGCATCAAATTCAACAATTGATATTATAAGTTTTTTAAAAAACTTTGGAATAACATCTGATTTTGTAGAAATATGGGGAACAGGTAAACCTACTAGAGAATTTATGTACTCTGCTGATCTGGCAGATGCATGTGTATTTCTATTAAAAAACATAAATTTTTCAGACACATACACCGCTTCTAAAGAAATTAAAAACTCGCATATAAATATTGGAACTGGAGAAGAAATTTCAGTTTTTAACTTAGCTGAGTTAATTAAAGAAGTTATTAATTATAAGGGCAGTTTTTTATTTGATAAATCTAAACCTGATGGAGTTTTGAGAAAAGTATCTGATTTAAGTAAAATTAACTCTTTAGGATGGAAAGCAAAGACAACTTTAAAAGAAGGGATTAATATTATCTATCAGTCATATATAGAATGATTTTTTCTTTTTTATAAATTTGTATTTAATGAAAGGATATTCAAAATATTTTTGGTTAATACATTTTATTGGAGATATTCTTTTATTGAATTTTTCTTTCTTTTTAACTTATTATATAAAATTTGATTCTTTAGTTTTTTCTGACAACTATAGATTTTTAATAGTAATATTTAATTCTGTATGGATATTGGTTGTTTTAATGCTTAATTTATATCAGTTAAAAAGAGTTAAGAGATTAGATAAAATTCTATATAATTTAGTAAAAGCATTTATATTAAATTCATTAATCATTAGTGCTTTTTTATTTTCATTAAAAAGACCTGACTTTTCACGAGAGCATTTATATGCAACATACATACTTTTATTTATGTTAATTGTTTTATGGAGGTTTTTTATGATGAAAATTATTATTATTTACAGAAAATCAGGTTTTAATTATAGCAGAGTGATAATTGTTGGAGGCGAAGAGGTAGCAATGCAATTATATTCTTATTTTAAAAGTGATAATTTTTTAGGTGTAAAATTATTAGCTATTTTTTCAGATTCTAAGTCCAAAATAAATATTGACAAAAATATTTATCAAAGCACATTAGATGATATTAAAAAATTTGTTAAAAAAAATAATGTTGATGAAATTTATTATACTTTACCACTATCTAAAACAAAAAAATTAAAAGACTTAATTTCCTTTTGTGATAAACAAATGATTAGATTTAAGTTGGTCCCTGATTTCAGAGGGTTTTTATTTAAAAGAGTTAATATCGATTTTTTTGATGATGTCCCTATTATTACAATCAGAGAAGAACCACTTACTGATTTTATGAATAGGTTAATTAAAAGATTATTTGATATTCTATTTTCATTATTTGCAATTTTGTTCATTTTATCATGGCTATACCCTTTAATTGCAATAATTATCAAATTAAATTCTAAAGGTCCAGTATTATTTAAGCAAAAAAGATCAGGTATAGACAATAAAGAATTTATTTGTTACAAGTTTAGATCAATGACTATAAATAAATCATCTGATAGTATGCAGGCCACCAAAAATGATATTAGAATAACAAGTGTTGGAAAATTTTTAAGAAAGACATCTTTGGATGAATTTCCACAGTTTTTTAATGTGCTAATTGGAGATATGTCTATAGTTGGACCTAGACCTCATATGTTAAAACATACTCAAGAATACTCTGCTATAATTGAAAAATATATGGTTAGACAGTTAGTTAAGCCTGGAATTACTGGCGTTGCTCAAGTACGTGGTTTTAGAGGTGAAACTAAAAAATTATCTGATATGGATGGCAGAGTGAAGTTAGATGTATGGTATATTGAAAATTGGTCAATTTGGCTAGATCTAAATATTATTTTTAAAACTATTATGAATGCTTTAAAAGGTGATGAGAAGGCGTATTAGTATTTTTTTTTATTGTTGTTTTATTTGTTGTAATTTAAAAGCTCAATCATATGTTTTTGAAAACCAGTTTCAATCTAATATAGATATTGATATCAAACCAAGATTATTTTTCACAAATACGTTATTGGGCTCAGAAAGTAGATCGACTTATCTTATTGGTGCAAATATTAAATTAGAATTAAGTAAAAAGACAAATTTTTCCTATACTTTCGATCATTTGTCAGCAAAAAATAATATTCCTATTTTTCAAGAATTCAAAGATTCTTTGACTATTTACCCTGGTTTTGGTAAACATAACAATAGATCAAATTTTAATTTAAATTTTAATTTAAATAAGTTTTTTAAAGTCAAAGCAGGTGTTGGAAAACAATTTATTGGTAATGGATACCGTTCTTTACTACTTTCTGATCTTTCAAGTAGTTATCCATTTTTACAAATTAAAACTTCAACTAATAAATTTGATTATTACAATTTTTATACAAAGTTTGAAAATAATGTTACTGATAACTCAAGTAAAATAAAATATGCTAGTATACATTATTTAAATCTTAAATTATCTTCAAAAATAAATATTGGTATTTATGAAGCTGTGTTATGGCCATCTAAGAACAAAAATCAAAATATTGGTTATGAAATTTCATATTTAAATCCAATTATATTTTATCGGCCAATAGAATTTTCAATGGGTTCTGAAAAAGGAAATGCTTTGATGGGCACTAACTTAACTTATACTCTAAAAAAAATTAAATTTTATGCTCAATTTGTTCTAGATGATTTAAATATTTCTCGACGAAAAGATTCAGACCCTAATTATCAAGAAGGATTTATACAAAATAAGTATGGATATCAGATAGGGACTAAGATAGAAAACAAAAATTTACATGTTAATATTGAGTATAATCAAATTCAACCATATACTTATGGTCACAGAAGTATTATAAGAAATTACACACATATGAATCAATCATTAGCTCACCCTTTAGGTGCTAATTTTAAAGAATTAATTAGTTTTTTTAAATACGATACTCAAAATTATTTAATAAGTTTAAAAACAATGATAGTAGGAGTTGGTCTAGATTCTATAGACACTCATTATGGGCAAAATATTTTTGATACAGAAGTCAATTCAAGTACTGGTGGGTCACATTCTTATGGTAATTATAATGGTCAAGGTGTTTACACTAATATTATTTTAATTCGACCTGAATTTTCTTATAAATTTAAATATTTTGATTTATTTTCATCGATATATCTCTTAAAGAAAAAGTCTGACCTAGTAGATCAGACTTCAATGTATTTATTAATTGGTATTCGAAATATACCTTTTTCAATATTTCCTTTTTAGAATTCTACTTTTTCACCTTCTTTGTATGAAATAATGTAAGGGTCTTTGTAACCAGATTTTTTCATTTTCTTTTGATAGGCTATAGCATCTTTAAGATTTTCAAATATACCAGCTAAATATGTTGTTTTTGTATCACTTATTGGAATGATGATAATATTTTCCTGCTCAAAAAGTCCAGCAGGAGTATCAAATTCGCCGTATGTACCTAAATGAACTCTAAAGATACGAGGCTCACCTCCTTGTGCAATTTGTTCTTCTCTACTAAATGATTTAATTAACTCATTTCTTGCCTTTTCATATGCATTTTGCGCACTTTTAGCTTTTGAATCTTCATTTATTTCTTTATAAATATAAATTAAACTTTCATGGGCAGGTAAAAACAACTTATCATGCTTTATCGTCCATCTTAGATACTTAATAGCCTTGTCCATAAACTCTTTCTTGGTATTTTTACTTTTTTGAGTTGCACCAAATGTATAATAAGCTACAGCTAAATTATAAGTCCAATCTCTTTTATATTTTCCTTCCTTAAAAATTTTAGGTGTAATATATTTTAAGTATCGTTTAGCTTGATTTGCACCTCTTTTGTCTCCTGTAGAAAGGTAAGCAATAGCTAAATTTGCTCTAATATGTGACAAACCATTGTCACTAATTTTTCCTCTTTTGAGATTTTTTTCGGAGTTTTTTAATTTGCTTTGAGCTAGTGAGTATTCTTTATTACTTAATGCTTTTGTTCCATCATTATATTGATCAATACCCTCTTGGACTTTACTTGTATTTCTATCATTTAAATTGTTAAGTTTATTTCCTTCATATTTTAAAGGGTCGTCCTGTGTAACAATTCTTAAGTTAAGAATGTCTGGTTTTATCCCTTTAGCTGGAAAGACTTTCTTTTCAATTTTTTTTCTTTCTGAAGTTCCACTGTTATTTTTTTTAGCTTGTATTTGTTTAACTCTAGTCTGTCTAGCCTGAGCATTATGCATTCTTTGTTTAACTTTTTTTGCATTACTAAGATTTCCTGTGTTTTTGTAAATTTCTTCAAGTGTAACATACGCTTGATAGTTATATTCATCATCTCTTATTATTTGAGATAATAATGATGTTGCTTCACTTTTTTTATTTGTTTTGGACCATGCTATTGCAATATTGTAAGCCCATTTATTATCTGAATAAATTGTATTAGTTAACTTACTTAAAAATTTTTCTACAACTGCAAGATCACCTTTGTTTCCGGTGTGAGCGTAACAAAGTGCAAGGTTTGCATTTATGTAATTTAAAGCGTCATCATTTAGTTTTGCTCTTTTGTAATCTTTCATTGCAGCGTTAAAGTCTATTATAGCTTCCGAATACTCTTTATTTTTCATTTTAGAAAATGCACTAGTATAGTTTTGTTCAGCTGTATTAAGAAGTTTTGCTGTTCTTTTTGGAATTTCTTTTCCAGCTAATTCAGTTACTTTATCAACATCAGATATTGGAGTCCATGAATATGGAACTAAATTTTTTACATCAACACTATCAAGAACTATTATTGCATGTAAAAACTGTGTTGAAAGTAGAAAAATTATGAAAATTAAGTATTTTGTTTTGATCATTTTATTTGATTTTATAAATT
>MDTE01014383.1_pt1 | contig 17455 bp, 16 predicted proteins | sample 811231 | NCBI WGS metagenome assembly MDTE01 (sample SAMN05326651, study PRJNA326480) | marine metagenome | isolation source: seawater | place: Indian Ocean: Red Sea | collected 2010
ACCAGTTAATGCAATTAATTTTGTAAAAGAACGACTTAACTAGATTTTGAATCATTAAATTTTTTAAAAATATCATTTATTATAGATATTTGATTAAGGGAATTGTCATTAATTAATTCTAGATTTGGAATTACACAGTGACCACCAATGAATCCAGGAAACATTTTTGGTCTATTTTTTAAAATCTTGTGTATTTCATCTGAAAACGTCCACATTTCATCATAGTCAACGTTTTCTTTTTCAGTGATTATTTTACTAATTTGAGCATAATTAATTAGCCATCCATAATAAGATGTATCACAAATAATTTTTGCTAATTCCAATGTCAATGGATTTGACATTTTTTGGTATTTTATGTTAGATTTTTTTAATCTATTTTGAAATATTTTTGATGCCCATTTCGAATTTGGGGCATCATCATAAATAGAATAAAATTTAACATAACGTTTAAGATCACGCAACATACGTTTGTGTACACCTCTAGTAGCACTGTAAATAACTGGAATTTCTAATGTATTTTGGAGTTTTTCTGTTGTGTGAGGACTAATTGTACTGTGTATTACAATCAAACGTGGGTTGAATTTTTTTACTAATTTTTTGACTTCAGTTAAGAATGATTTTGTAAAAGGAATGCAAATATGCATGATTGAAACTTTGTGTTTTTCAAGAGAAGGTAATGTTCTATTTAATTTAGGATTTTTATCAATTCCTTCGATTATCATATTTTTTGAAAATAATTTAAAGATTGGAAGTCCAATTTCTCCTAAACCAATAACTAAATCTTTTTCCATTATATGAATACAATATTTACAAATATTAACATGACTGATAACTTTTCAGTTTAATTTTTTTGGATGTTTGTATAATTACTAATGATTTCATCTAAAACACGTAAAATTTTAGACACATCATTTTTTGTTAAGACTAAAGGCGGAAGTAAACGTAAAATATTTTTATCAGAATATAGGGAGAATAAGAAAATTATGTTTTGTTTTATTGCATTAAGTAATAATTCTCTTACATCAACCTCAAATTCTATGGCTATCATTAAACCCTTGCCACGAATTTCACGGATTATTTTATGTTTATTTTTTAATTTTTCTAGTCCAGATAAAAGTAATGAACCAATTTTTTCAGCATTATCAATTAAACCGTCATCAGTTAATGCAGTCAATGTTGCTGTAGAGGCAGCACATGCAAGAGGATTCCCACCAAATGTAGAAGATTGCTCCCCTTTTTCCATACTAGTTAAAATTTCAGGTTTTGTTAGTGTAGCACTAAACGGAATTCCTCCAGCTAGACCTTTTGATGTACATAATATGTCTGGAACAATATTCCAATTTTCACATGCCCACATTTTTCCTGTACGACCTAAGCCACATTGTACTTCATCAAAAACAAGAACAATGTTTTTTTCATCACATAATTTTCTTACCTGTTGAAGAAATCTATCAGGTGCAGGATGAATTCCACTCTCTCCTTGAATAGGTTCAAGTATGATAAATCCTGTCTCAGAATTAATTTTTGATTCAAGATCATCAATATTTCCAAATTCAGAAAATTGTGTATTTTCTACCATAGGTTCGAAAGATTTTTTGTATTTTGGAGTATGTGTTAATGATAAAGAACCCATAGTTCTGCCATGATATGAGCCCTTCATAGCAATCATTCCTTTTTTTCCTGTGAATTTCCTAGAAAATTTTATGGCAGCTTCAATTGCTTCTGTTCCACTATTTCCAAGATATACATTTGAAAGATTTTTTGGTGTAACAGCTAGCAAAGTTTCAAGGAAAGTTTCACGTGTTTTATTGTAAAAAGAACTATGAACTGAAATGATTTTATCAATTTGGTTTTTGATTGCATTATTTACTCGTTGATTTCTATGACCCGTAATTGCAACACCGTATGCACCCATACAATCTATGTACTCATTTCCATCAACATCCCAAACGTGAGAGCCAAGACCTTTTTCAATACTCACAGGTAGTTTTTGGTATAAATTTCCGAGAATTTCATCTTCAAGCATTTTTATCTATTTTTTACTTTTCTCCATTATATTTAGTTCAATTCAATTTGAGGGTTTTAACATTATTTTGTAAATCTTTTATTAAGTTTTGTTTTAAAATATCATTCAATCCATGTTTTTTACAGCCATCCTCAATTGTTTCAGCAGTTGAAAATTCACAACCAGTACAAAAAAGACCATATTTTTCAAAGATCGAAATTGTATTCTGATTACCTTTTTCTATGATATCAGCTATGGATGTATTCAATATGATTTCAGGGTTTTTTTGATAATCTAATTTACTCATTCTTGCTTTCCATGGAACATGTAAAACTTTTTCAAAATGAGGATTGTAGATATCAGGATTTCTTGAGAATAAGCACCAATACATAATTTCGTCCCAATACAGATCCTCACGTATAATTTTTTGAACCATATTTCCCGGACAAATCATTGTTAAATTTGGAGATTCAGGAATTTGTTCAGATATGTATTGAACATTTCCATTATGAAATTTTATGAAACCGATTAGTTCTTGTGAATTATATTGCAATTTTAACAATACTGTATAATCACCCACATTTTTTGATAATTTTGAATTACTGAACGATTCAAAATATTCTTTAATTTCATTTTGAGTAAGATCAAATTTAGTAGGTACAGTAAAATCAAGTTTAGAATTTTGTATTTTTTTAATGTATGAAAATATTGTGTCTTTATTGAATAAATTTTCTCGATCTTGTCTTCTAGTTAATTCTTTAGTTTTACCATTCCATGATTCACCAGGCAATAAATCGAGAACAGTTGTGGGAGAATCTTTAAATGAATTTACGACATCATTGGGTCTGTTTCTAGGAACTTCTTCAACATATTTCATATGAGACTTGTTAAACATCACATTGAAATTTGCAAAAGGGAGAAGGTATTTTACTTTACAAGTATCACTAATTTGGTTCAACATACGTAAATAACCTTCATTTCTAGCTTTGTAGAGTTTATTCTTTTCATCAGAATTCAAGTCAGTCCAACATGTGGGATACGAACTGGCGGGACTAAATTGTTGACAAAGTAAATCTACATCATGAATGTAATTTTTTATAGACCAATTGAAACCAGCATCATTGACATTTAGTATTGAAAAATTACCTAATCGAAGATAAAGAATACTATCTGCCCACAAACTATCTGATTCAAAACTAATTGCTTTAATTCTAGAATTAAACTCATAAATTTTTTTCGGAGTCATAGAGACCACGTTTTTAAATCCTAAATTCCTAAGTAATTTTTCTAATCTACCATCAAGAAGATTGGGTACATAAACAGGAATATTTTTCTCAAGACGAGATAGAGTTGGTATATGAAAATGATCTGAATGTTCATGTGAAATCCAAATAGCATCAATTTTTGGTAAATCTTCCAGGAGTATTCCAGAAGGAGGATAATTTACCCAAGAATCCATCATGGTGATTCCGTCAATCCAAGGGTCTGTTAAAATAGTAAAACCTTCCCATTCGATTAGTAAAGAAGCACTTCCAACAATAGTAATTTTTGGAGAAATTTTTTCTTCGTCAGATATAGGAATTTTTAAATCATCGATCTCATCTAAATGAATAAAAACTCGGTCATTATCAATTTCAATTTTTATTTGCTCAAGTGATGCATTAGTGATATTTGAACAATTTCCATTTTTTGGATCGAAGTTCCATTCATGACTAGGACATCGTAAATTATTTTTTTGTACATCATTTACAACGCCACCTTGGTGAGGACATACTGCACTGTAAGCAATAAGTTGTTTTTTTGAATCTTCAGAAATTATATACGGTTTATTTTCAATTTCAACAAATTTTGGTAAATCCTTTAAGATATTAATTGGACCTACCTCATATCTCATATATTCATTCTAGACATCTATTTTATATTTATCACGCTCAATTTCTAGGAATGAAAGTACTAATCAGAGACGGTCTGAATTATTTTTACGTATTCATTCGAAGCAGGTCTAAAATAATCTGAATAATTTTCTAAGAACATCTTCACTTTTGTATCAGTAATTTTATCATCAACATATGCACCGCCATATTGAAAATAATTACTGATTAATTCCCAAATTGTATAAAAATTAAATGAAAACGAATTCTTTTGCATATACTCAATATAATCAAATATATCATAATAATCAAATTTTTCCGTTATCATGTATTTTATCAAAAAAGGTAAATCTTCAAAAGTACTCATTTTTTTAACTGAATTAAGATTACCATATGATGTATCAGTTAGTACTATTGATGGTTTCTTATAACATGCAGCTTCCAATCCGGTACTACCTATTATTGTAATTACTAACGAACATTTTTTCAATAATTCATAAGGATTGACTGAATTATGGATTAATCTCAAATTAGGTAATTTTAGAAGTTCCTTATATTCAGATATGTTTCTTCCGTCACGATTTGATATTACTGGAGACTCTTTTACATATAATTTATAGCCAATTGGTAAAGATCTAACTATATTTTTTATTACTTCAATTTGATTACAAAAAAATGGTGCACCAATCAAAAGTGATTCTTCTTCTTCTTGATGTAATGGAAAATAAATAAAATTTTCATTGGATGGGATTTGAGAAATAGAATTTTTATTAAAGAAATTTGTTCTAATTTTTCCTTTTAAGCTCATTAGAAGTGTTGTACAAAGAACTTTAATTTTTGTTCTTCCATAATATGTATAATGTGTATGAATATTAGAATTTGAATTGAAAATATATTTGAATAGTGCCTTAAATTTTTCAAAGCTATTTGTTTTTTCAATATTTATAACTCGTTTAAATTTTTTGGATGCATCTAGTTTATTTTGAATTTTATCAAAATTTACATCATTTCTTATTGAAGATTTTGGAAAAATTATTGGAGTATATTCATCATATTCCCTTATAAGACAACTATCTGGATCAAAATTTGATACTTTAATTAATAGACATTTTATTCCGATTTTTTGACATACTTTAAGCAAAATATGATCATGATGAAAATATGGTTGAGGTAAAATTAGAAAGTCAGGTTTTATTGTCTTCAATGTTTTTTCAAAGAATTTACATTCTTGTTCTAATATTGATAAAACTTGATCTGAAGAAAAATTATAAAATTTATTAAATTTATAAAAATTTCTTTCATTATAGGCTAATTTCCATAAGTTAATTTTGAATTTTTGTTCAAATGAGTTCAGATAATCCTCGTCTGGATTTTTTAGAGGCTTTTTGATTTCATCATGAAAAAACCAGGTGTTAGTAAAATTGACAATTTTTTGAGATTTAAAATATGATTTAGGATTATTAGTAATATCATAAATAGCAAATATTTCACAATCAAGATTTTCATGTATAAATTTTGCATTAAAAAAATTGTATAGTGATGAATCTATCCAAAATAATATTTTTTTTTTCATGAATTCACCTTTAATTATAGATTAAAATCATTAACTATCACGTAATGAGTAATTTTGCGTAGTATATAAAATAAAAAAATAGAATTGTTTTTTATAATGAAAAATTTTTTTAATATATGAAAAGAAAATGTATTTTTTTCAGAGTAGATTCTGGAAATGTGCTTGGATTTGGGCATCTTAATAGATGTTTAATTCTAGCAGATGAATTTAAGAAAAAAAATTTTGAAGTACATTTTATTTGTCAAAATTTAAAGGGAAATTTAATCAAAAATATAAGAAAATATGATTTCAAAATTCATCAAATTCAAAATTCGAAAAATACAATAAAAAATGATTTTGTAAAAACTAAACAGATTTTAGAAAAATTTCAAGATAGAATATCGTGTATAGTAATTGACAATTATAGATGGAATAAAATGTATGAAGAAAAACTAAGATCGACTACAAAATGTATTTTTATCATTGATGATTTAGCAAATAGAAAACATGATTGTGATATATTACTTGATCAAAATCCATACATAAATTTTGAAAGAAGATATGAAAAATTAGTATCAAAAAAATGTATGTTATTATTAGGACCAAAATACATCCTATTACGAAAAGAATTTTTTAGTTGTAAAAAAAGAAAGAAAATTAAAAAATTAAAGAAAATTTTTATTTCTTTTGGAGGTCAAGATTGTTCTAATCAATCTATTAAAGTATTAAATGGAATATATGAATCAAAATTAGAATTTGATGAGATAAACGTAGTTATTGGAAAATCAAATAAATTTTTTAAACAATTGAAAAAAATTTCTAAACAAATAAAAAATGTAAAAATTTTTTCAGACATCAATAATATTTCATGTTTAATGGAAATGTCAGATTTAGGAGTTGGTGCAAGTGGGAGTATGATGTGGGAACGAGCATATTTAGGAATACCAGGTCTAGTATCAATTATTGCAAAGAATCAAGAATTAGCAGCTATATCTATGGAAAAAATTCATTGTGTGAAAAATTTAGGTTTAGCAAAGAATGTTTCATCTGAAGATTATAAAAAATTCTTTTTGAAGATAAAAGTTAGTGATTTAGATAAAATGTCACAAAAAAATATGAGAATAATTGATGGAGATGGAAAATACAGAATTATTGAAAAAGTGGTAGAATTAATTAAAGAACAAGAAAATAGAGAAAAGTCTGAATTTCACTAACAAAGACATTAGGAATTCTTTTTGAAGATAAGTGTGAACCACCTTCAGCATTTGCCCAATGATAATATCCACTCAATATCAAAAATAGCAATCTTTCATCAAGATGTATTTCCCATCGTGGTTCTAGATTTTCCACATTTTCTAGTTCAGTAACACCTTCATCTTTAGAAGTATTGAATACAATGAAGTGTTTATGATTAGTAGGTTTAAAGCAAATCCACCAAGATTCTTTTGTGGGTCTTTGTTTAATTAATTTTTTATATGCATTATCACATAAACGTTTTAGAGGTATAGGCTTATCCCCAATTGGAAGAAATTCTTTTTCATAATTATAGCCTTCAAAAGGAACTGAATCAAGATAATTTTGAATTTCTTCATAAGAATATGGTTTTGTACGAAGTTTATTGGCAGTTAAAGTTTTCAAATCAAAAACTGCATCACCTCCATCATCAAGTACAAATGATATATCACCACAGCTTTCTAATCTTAATACTTCTGTAGCATCTGCAACTCCACGATATGGATTGAGTTTAGATAATGGGCCGCCCAGTACATAAGAACCTGCAAATGGCATTGCTCGTGTAGGTTTTAATAATTCACAATAATCAGAATACATTTTTAAAAATTGATCATGTTTTTTTTGTTCTGCAATTTTCCGTTCTTCAGAATTTTCAAAGTGATAAGTTTGAGGATAAGGTCCAGCACCAGCGTATGTTAAAAGTGCAACAGTAGGACAACCGTTAGGACAATTTTGTTTAATTATATCAATTTGATTTTGATCAATTCCACAATCGTTCATGTTTGCAATTGATAAATTATCATATACAATTAAACAGCCTGTATCACCTTCAATTTCATCATCACCATTTACAGTAAGAATAATTTTTGTCTTACCAAATATTTTATTTGAAATTACTTGAGGATTAAATCCATCAAGTTTCATTCTATGTTCAAGCATTTTATGTTTCGTTTCAGAAATAATAATTTTAGTTTCAGGATATTTTTTAAGATACTTATTTAAGAAAATTGGATCATAATGATCTGAATGTAGGTGAGAGATGTATATGAGATCAACTTTTCCAATTATTTCAACAGGATCATTAGTAAGAGGTGGATAATGATACCAAGAGCCATATTCTGCAGGAGTAAACCAAGGATCGCTTAGTATTGTAAGATCAGGTGTCTCCACTACAACAGATGCTGAATAAATATATCGAAGTTTCACGGTTCTATTGAAAATAAAATGAATTTAAACATTGTTTATTAGGAATTAGAACAATTCCTAATTAGAATTTAATTAATACAAAAAAATAATAATGTTATGGTAGATTGTATTATTCAAGCTAGAATGGGATCAACACGATTTCCAAAAAAAGTTCTTCAAAACATAAAACCAAAAAAAACAATTTTAGAATTTTTAATTGATCAATTAAAGTATTCAAAAAAAATTGAAAGAATAATTATTGCAACCACTCTATTAGATGAAGACAATGAAATTGAAAGAATGTGTAAGAAAATAGGAATAAAATGTTTTAGAGGAGATTCTAAAAATGTTTTAGATAGATATTACAAATGTGCAAAACATTTTGAAACAAAAAATATAATGAGGATAACGTCTGATTGCCCATTAATTGATCCAGAATTAATAGATGAGGGTATAAAAAAATTTGATGAAGGAAAATTTGATTATGTTGAAAATTCACAAGGTCAGTTCCCACATGGATTAGATTATTGTATTTTTAGATTTAATCAATTAGAAGATGCTTGGAAAAATGCAAAATTACCATCGGAAAAAGAACATGTAATTCCATATATTTTAAAAAATATTGATCAAAAGAAATATTTTAATTTTCAAAGCGAAAAAGATTATTCAAAAATTAGAATTACTTTAGACTATCCAGAAGATTTAGAATTATTACAAGAAGTAGTATTACATATTAATTCAGAACCTATCAAATTTGAAGATATTATTACATTATTCAAAAAAAATCCAAACTTATTAGAAATTAATTCTGGGCATAAAAAGGATGAAGGATATCTTAAATCTCTAGAAGAAGATAAAAAAATGTTAGAAAAGACTGATGTAAATGAATAGTATAAAAATCGGACAATACAAAATTAGCCTAAATTCAGAACCATTCTTGATTGCAGAGGCGGGAATTAATCATAATGGAGATATTGATAAAGTGATGAAGATGATTCACATTGCAAAAGAATCAGGAGTTAATGCGGTAAAATTTTTCACATATAAAACATCAGAATTTATTTTAGATAAAAATTTGACACATACATACATTTCACAAAAACAAGAAATTGTGGAATCAATGTATGATATGTTTAGAAGATGTGAATTTTCAAAACAAGACTGGAAAAAAATTAAAGATAAATGTGATGATGAAGAAATTTTATTCCTCTCCACACCAGAAAATCGTACAGATCTTGATTTATTATTAGAACTAGATATTCAAGCGATAAAAATTGGTTCAGATGATCTTATCAATATTCCGTTAATCAAAGAATTTTCTTCAACACAATTACCAATTATTATGTCATGTGGAATGTCTACCCTGAATGAGATTAAGGAAAGTTTACAAATTTTTAATTTTGAAAAAGATTATCCTATAGTTTTGATGTTAACCACATCAGAATATCCTACACAAGCAGAAAATGTAAATTTACTTAAATTAAAAACACTTTCAAATACATTTCCTAATATCATATTAGGTTTTTCAGATCATACACAAAATTCCTTAGCAGCCTCAATAGCAGTTGGGTTAGGAGCAAAAGTTTTTGAAAAACATTTCACAATAAGCCATGATTTACCTGGACCAGATCACTGGTTTTCTGCGGATTCAGTTGAATTGAAGAAGTGGGTAAAAAACATAAAGCAAGCACACCAAATGTTAGGTTCAGAAATTGTTGAACCTACAAAAAAAGAAAATATGGTTAAATTCCAAGCAAGACGTAGTATAATATCAAAAAAAAATATTTCAATAGGAGAAATTTTTTCTGAGGAAAATTTAGGATTATTTCGTCCAGGTAATGGATTACCGCCAAAAAAGATTTTTGACGTATTGGGCAAAAAAGCTAAAAAAGAAATTTCTAAAGGAAAATTAATTAATGAAGAGGATTATTAAATAATAAGAAATTAGAACAAATTTCAGTAAAAAGTGGAAAGAGTAATTATGTATTAGATATTTCTAACAATATGAATAAAGATGATGTTATAATTTCAGGTTTGACAAGAGAATATCCTGAATTTGAATATACAACAAATGAGATGATTGAAATTTTAGGAAATAAATTATCAGAAGATGTTAAAGAAAACATTTTCCAATTAGGAGTTAAAAATCGTCATTTTATTAGACCCTTTGAACAATATATCTCAAATTCAGGAAAGCCAGTAAAATCTAAAGAAGATGGTGAACCAATTTCAGAATTATGTGTTAAGGTAGCTGAAAAATGTTTAAACAATCTGAACATAAAAAAAAGTGAAATAACTTGTATTGTTACAGCTTATGAAGACAATGATTTTTTGAGTCCAGGATTATCCTCAATTCTTCTAACGAAATTGGGTTTATCCAAATTCATTCCTCATTTTAATATTCAAGGTATGGCATGTTCAACATTACCTAAATTACTAGAATTAGGAAAAAATTTTATTCATAATCCAGAGGATAAAATACTATTTGTGATTTCGGGATGTAATTCTGGATGGTACCTACCACACTTGAAAGATGATAAAGCTGTTAAAAATCCAAGTGAGATTTCAGAAGATCAATATGATAGAAAACAACAAATTTCAAAATGGGTTTCAACCATGTTTTCATTCCTTTTTGGGGATGGGGTTGCAGCTTTTGTAATGAGCATGAATGAATTAGAACAAATTTCAGTAAAAATTGGAAAAATAACTCATGCAGTAAATTTCAATAATACCGATTACAGAAAAGCATGTGTAAGATTAGTTGGTAATCCAGGTGATCATATGTATGAATACGAATTAACAGCTGGGAGTGACATATTGAATAGAACATTAGATTACTCGAAAAAAGTGTTAAATGTATCACTTGGAAAAGATGTAGAAGATTTTGATGAAAAATTAGCAGAGAAATTTATGGAAAATCAAAAAAAAATAATGATACATACAGGTAGTTTGAAAATTTTAAGTGGTTTACAAAATTTGTATAAATTAGATAATAATCAAGTTTTGGAGTCATTTGACACACTAGAACAATATGGAAATCTTACAGGTGTAAGTATACCAACAGTATTAGATAAAGCAATGTTTGAGAATAACACTATTTCAGGAAATGGATTGTTAGTTGGAATTACTATGGGATTTGGTTTAGATATAGTAGAAGTTGAAAAAATGTAAGAAAAGACTATTTTATAGAGACACCACCATCGACGGGTAAGATTGTACCTGTAATCCATGAAGAATTATCTTGTGCAAAAAATAATACAGCATTAGCAACATCATCACCGGTGCCAATACGACCTAAAGGATGTTCAGCTGCAGTTATCTTTCTTTTTTCTTCAGTGTCTAGCCAGAATTTTTTTGTCATATCTGTATCTACAACTGCTGCACACACACAATTTACACGAATATTATTTTTTGCAAATTCCAATGCCCAAGATTTTGTTAGTAAGATTATTGCAGATTTCGATGCAGTATATGCATCAGCAGTAAAATTTTCAAATGGTTTCAATCCAGCATCTGATGAAATATTGATAATGGAGCCACCTGATTTTTTCATATGTGGAATTACGGCTTTGGTAAATCTAAAGGTTCCATTCAAATTAACATCTATAGTTTCATTCCATTCATTTTCAGATATTTTATCTAAAGATTTCAACATAGGCAAGATACCAGCATTGTTAACAAGAATATCTATACAGCCAAATTTTTTAATAGTTTTTTTGACAACATTTTGCACATCATTATCATTTCTAATATCACCAGATACAAAGAATAAATTCCCTAATTCTTCGGAAGTTTGTTCAAGTTTTTTTTTATTTTTTGAGGTTATTACAACAATAGCACCTTCAGAAACAAATTTTTTTGCAATATACTTTCCAATTCCACGGCTTCCACCAGTAACTAATACAATTTTATTTTTAAATTTCAAATCAATTACCTATAACTTCATATTTTATATCTTTAAAATTTTTCATCAAATTTTTTCTATCAAGTTCAATAAGATTAAAGTATCTTAATGGCTTCTTAACTTTTTTTAAGTCTGAATCCATCTTTTTCCATATTGAATCTGAGTTTTCATTTAAACGTATTTTCTCGATAGGAACCACATCAGTAATTACCCAACCACATTTTGTGTGAATATTCATCATATTTTCATTATCTGAAAACAAAAAACCAGTGATTTTTGATAAATTGAATTCATCAAAAACCCATTTTAAATAAATTTTTTCAATGGTTGTCATTAGTCCAGGTAAATGAAAATTTGGATCTTTCATCATAGTATCCATGATACATGAATTATTTTCTTCATTATAGTTTGAATGACTTATAATTCCAATTTTTTTCTTATTTACATAAATTACAAATAAAATTTTATCTGAATTTCCTAATATATCATTTTTAATCCATTTTTTTGTTTTTTCTTCATTAATAAGAAAATCAGTTGCAAACATATTTCGATATTTCATTCGCCATTGTGTAAGAAGTGAAATAGTTTCATCTGATTCATCAACTAGTTTTAAAATTATATTTTTTCCATCATAATTAAATTTAATAAAATCAATAGAGCCTTTCTCTTTAATTTTTTGTAATTTTGTATTATATTTATCCATTTTTTTAATTAATATTTTTTTTAAGAAATTTTGCGGGAGTACCAATAACTACAGAGTTTTCAGGAAAGTTTTTGTTTACAAAACTTGAAACACCCACAAAAGAATCATTACCTAATTGACACCCAGTATCAATTATTGAATTTGGAGCAATCCAACATCTTTCACCAATTATTGATCTACCACAAATTATGCTTCCAACTGTAATTTGAGAGAATTTTTTAATGTGAGTATTATGTGCGATGTTTACTAAATCATCAATTTTTACATGATCTTCAATTATTGTTTCATCTATTTGTGCACGTTCTAATGCACAGTTTGAACCAATCCAGACATTATCACCAATTATTATTGAGCCTAAATGTGGAAAATGAAAAGTATCATTATTTTCATAACTAAAACTGAAACCTTCACTACCAATTGTAGTATTAGATTTTATTACAGAATTAGAACCAATTATGGTTTTTCCATAAATACAAGTATTTTGTAAAATTTTTGTTCCGTCTCCAATTACTACATCATTATCAATATAACAATGGGAACCGATGTAGACATTTTTTCCAATTTTAGCTCCATCTTCAATGATTGCAGTTTCATGTATATTTGATAAGAATTTTTCTTTTACAAAAAAATTCATTACAATACGTTCAAAATCTAATCTAGGATTTTTTGAAAAAATTATTGGAATATTGATTTTTGTTTTTAGACTTTCGTCTGCAATTATTGCAATATTTTCATAATTGTTTAATTTTGTAAGATCATATTTTGAATTATCTTTTATATTAAATTGTACACTACTTAATTCAGAAAAAAAAAGAAGTGTGTTATTTTCAATTTTATTCAAAGAGCTTATTCCGTTAATGGTAATATTTTGACCTACGAAATTTGTGTTTAAAAAATCAGATATTTCCTTCAAAGATACAGAATTATTGATTTGTTGAAACATATCTATCGATGAATTGATTATTCCTCTATTTTTCTTATAATTTCAAAAGCTTCAGCTGCTTCTAAACCAGCAACAGTTCCCCATCTACCTGCAACAAATTCAATATTTTTTGAGGAGCGTGGATGAGGGAAATCTCTGATTTCATCTTTAAATTGTTCCATAGCTTGAATTTTCTTTTTTAATTGTTTTTTTATATTAACAAAATAATTTGGTTTGAATACATTTGGATAACTCCATTCAGTTGAAGAAAGAACCTCAAATGAGAATATTTCTTTCACGGGTCCGTTCAGAGGTCTACATGCAGTAAGTGTTGCATTAGATACTATTTGATGATCAACATTCAAATCACCATAGTGGTTTGTATAGACTCTTTCTGGTTTTACAGATTTTATTTCTTTTTCAATTGCTTTTACAACATTCAAAAGCGTGATGCGGTCCATTTGATTATCTGGAAAATCATAAAATTTTACATTTTTGACATTCAGAAGATTAGCTGCTTTTAACGAATCTTTTCTTAATTCTAAAATTTTTTTTTGAAATTTTTTCTCTTCATTTGATTTTATTTCATTACTTGAACGTCTCGCAGTGACTCCTGTTGCCATGTAAACTATCGTAACATTATCTTTTTTGGATGTATGTTTTAGAATAGTTCCACCCATACCTAGTATTTCATCATCAGGATGTGCAGCAATAATTAAAATATTCAATATTTTAAAAAATCATTATTCGTATATTAATTATAGTATAGAATTATTATTAGAAAATTATAGGCAATAATCTTTGATAATGTTTTTTAATTCATCATTAGAAAGTTTTGTAGCATTTACAGATGAGTATGATTCCATACTTTCAATTTTTCTCAATTCATTTGTTTCTTCAGAATAATTTTTGTTAATACTTGGATGCAATATCATATACATGTCTTCTAATTCCCAACAATATCGTATTTCATCATCACTAATTAAAATTTCATCAAGTTTTTCACCTTCTCTGATTCCAGTGATTTCTTCTCCGGTATTACCCAATAATTCGAAAAGAGCATCTTTTACAGAAGTAATCGAATACGCTTTCATTTTTGGAACAAAAATTTCTGACCCTTTACCAAGTTGTGAAGCTTTAAGAATAAAATCTAATGCTTCGTCCATTGTTATACTAAATCTAGTCATTTTTGGATCTGTTATTGTGATTTGTTTTTTATTTTTTATTTGTTCAACGAATTTTGGTATTACAGAACCACTACTTCCAACAACATTACCATATCTCAAAGTTATGAATTTTGTACGATGACGTTTTGGGTTTAAATAATTACTTGCAGTGACAAAAAGTTTTTCCATTAAAAGTTTTGTAGCACCATACGTATTGATTGGAGATACAGCTTTATCAGTTCCAATACAGATTGCTCTTTCCACATTTTGTTCTAAACAGGCAGCAATAACATTCTGAGAACCAATAACATTAGTTTTAATTCCTTCAAATGGATTGTATTCTATCACAGGAACATGTTTAAGAGCTGCAACGTGAAAGACAATATCGATATCTTCTAATGCACGATTTAATCTATCATAATCTCTAATATCACCCAAAAGAAATCTAAGACGCTTATCAGTAATTTTTGATGCCATTTCAATTTGTTTACTTTCATTTCTACTAAAAATTCTGATTGTATCAACATCAGATTTTAACAATCTTTTTGTTAATGCTTGACCTAACGAACCTGTTCCACCGGTGATTAGAATTTTTTTACCCTCAAACATAACAAAACATTAAGAATTCTGTAAATAACCTTAACCATTATCTTCTTAGTATTATCATTATTAGTTAAATATAGGAAAAAATTCTAAAAAGAAGTAATATTTTATGAAAGCGGAAATTATTGCAGAAATTGGTTCAAACTGGGAAGGAAATTTGACAATTGCAAAAAAAATTATTAGAGAATGTAAAGAAGCGGGAGCAGATGGTGTTAAATTTCAAATGTGGAGAGCTTCAGATCTTTATGAAAAATCTCATCCAAACTGGAATATTATTTCAAAATCAGAAGTAACATATGAAAAAGCAAAAAAATTGAAAATCATTTCAGATGAACATGGAATTGAATTTTTTTGTAGTGCCTTTTATCCAGAGGCGATTAATTATTTAGAAAAATTGAAAGTCAAGAGATATAAAATTGCATCAAGAACATGTTTATTTAAGGATCCAAGTACAATTGAAACGCTTGATGCCACAGCTCATACAAAAAAACCAGTTCTCATAAGTATGGGGATGGGAGGAAATAAACAAAAAATTAGTAAGATTTTTTCAAAAAATAAAAAAATTTTTTGTTTCTGTATTTCAGAATATCCTTTAGAATTCAAAAAAATTGATTGGAAATTAGCTAAAAAATTTGATGGGTTTTCAGATCATACTATGGGAATTTTAGCCCCAATAACTTTTTCAATCTTTAAAAAACAAATGAAAACAAAAAAAATTTACATTGAAAAACATGTCAAACTAGAAAATTCTAAAGGTCCAGATGCTTCAACATCTATAAACACAAAGCAGTTTAAAGAAATGATACAAAATATTCGTTTAATTGAAAATTCTACATTTTAGAATTAATCTTATTTATAGATGTGATAATTTTATCAATTTCATATTCAGTTAGATCTGGATAAATTGGTATTGTGATAATTTGCTTACCAATTTTTACAGTATTAGGTAATGAATAATTTTTTTTATAAAGAGTAAAAGTGTGTATTGGTTTGTAATGTGTTCCAGTTTCAATTCCTTTAGAAGTAAGAAGTGTTCTAAAATTGTCACGATTTTTTACAGAAATCCAATAAAGATGGTATGAACAGTCAGAAGAGAAATGCATTTTGTCTTCAACCTCTAATTCTTTAGAATATTTTTTTGCAATAGTTTTTCTTTTTGAGAGCATTTTTTTTAATTTTTTCAATTGAACTAATCCAATAACAGCAGAAAATTCATTCATGTAATAATTATTACCTAGTTCTTTGACATCATAATTAGTTTCAGATCTAGCAGTAATTCCACACCAGCGCCTAGATACTAATTTATCATTAAAACTATTAAATTTTTTATTATTTATAGAAATTAATCCACCTGTAGGCATAGCCAAATTTTTTACTGGATGAAAACTAAAGCATACTGCATCTCCATGTGAACCAATTTGTTTTCCATTGAACGTAGAACCAACTGCATGAGCAGCATCCTCAACAAGAAAGAGATTATGTTTTTTACATAACTTTTGGATAGAATCTAATTCACATGGCATTCCTCCAAAATGTACAGGAAGAATTACTCGAGTTTTTTTTGTTATGGCATTCTTAATTTTTTGGATATCAATACACAGAGTTTTTGGATTTATATCTACAAAAACAGGAATTCCACCATTTTGTAAAATTGCATTAGCAGTTGATACAAAACTTAACGAGGGTAATATTACTTCTTTATTCTTTATTTCACAAATAGATAAGGCTAGATTTAATGCAGCAGTGCCACTATTTACAGAAATACAAGTTTTGGAATTAACAAATTTTTGGAATTTTTTCTCAAATTGTTTGACATTTCCAGTTCCAGAACCAGATGCCCAAAATTTACTATTTAGTACTTTAACAATAGCATTTTGTTCTTCATGATTGATTGATGGTTGAAATAGTTTAATTGTCATTACATAATTTAATTTAAATCAAAGGATAAAAGTTTGGATCAAATGACTTTGATTATAATTCATTACAATATTTTATTAAGATTAACAAATTGAATAAAATATGAAAATTTTAGTTACTGGTGGATTGGGATTTATCGGTAGTAATTTTATTTTAAAATTATTAAAAAATGATGATATTGAAATAACTAACATTGATGCAGAACTATATGGTTCTGATCATCAAAATTTGTCTGAAGTTGAAAATTCAGACAGATATAATTTTGTGAAAGGAAATATTTCAAATAAAAAATTAATGGAAGAACAAATTTCAAAATGTGATGCAATAGTTAATTTTGCTGCAGAATCACATGTTGATAGAAGCATTAATGACGCGAATCCATTTTTGGTTTCTA
>MDTE01137839.1_pt1 | contig 17455 bp, 20 predicted proteins | sample 811231 | NCBI WGS metagenome assembly MDTE01 (sample SAMN05326651, study PRJNA326480) | marine metagenome | isolation source: seawater | place: Indian Ocean: Red Sea | collected 2010
AAAGTAATGCACCCCTCTCATGGTAAGACTCCCAAAGTCCGTCTTTTATTCCGTCTTTGTAGTTTCCTTTTGCCTCTAATTGACCGTTTTCATAGTAAGACTCCGAAGGTCCGTGGAATTCTCCGTCTTTGAAGTTTCCTTTGTGCGTTAATTGACCGTTCTCATAGTAAGACTCCCAAAGTCCGTGTAGTTCTCCGTCTTTGTAGTTTTCTTTCTCAGCTAATTGAAAGTTCTCATAGTAATACTCCGAACGTCCGTGTCGTTCTCCGTCTTTGTAGTATTCTTTCCACTCTAATTGACCGTTGTCGTAGTAAGTCTCAGAAAGTCCATCTTGTTTTCCATCTTTGAGGTTTACTTTTTCCGCTAATTGAAAGTTCTCATGGTAGTAAACTACTCTTCCACTAAAGGGAATTTGTGAATTAACCTCATAGTAAATACCATTTCTTTCAACCAGTTGGTCGGAGTTAATCTCTTTCGAGCAACCAACCATTCCAAAGACTATCAATATGAGGAGGATGTTTTTCATTTAATATAATTATATATTTTATAACTTAATTTAGTGTCGCATTTTCAATGGATAAATTAAAGTCGCCTGCCGTACCTACAAATAAATGACTCAAACGTAGTAATAAGGGATGAAGTCTTGTGAAGGGTGTTAGCCGTAAAGCCTGTTCTGGTGTGGTTAAAATTCTTTGTAGAAGTGGAGCGGGAAACGAGGTTCGAACTCGCGACCTCAACCTTGGCAAGGTTGCGCTCTACCAACTGAGCTATTCCCGCTTAGAGTAAGGGATTTATTCTAACCTTATCGATAGATTTGATAAAGATTAAGTTTAAATTGGTTTCTAATGTTTTATTGGCTGTTGGATTGTAAAATTTAGACTAAAAGAAAATTAAACAACTATGATAAAGTAATTAGGTAATATTTAAATAACATAATTAATGTATCAAACCAAGGAACTATTATGAATAAAACACTACTTACCATCGGCATACTATTGTTAGCTCCACTCTCTTTTGCAGGCCATCATGAAATGAATGAAAAGGACGTGGCAACCATTATCGGTTATGAACTTTCAGATCAAGGTAAGAAGCTTGATATTGTTGCAGGAGACACATCCGCCATCGACATATGGGTTCAATATGTTGAAGCACATAACAAACGTGACCTTGAGGCCATCCACAACACCAATGCTCCTGACTTTGAAGGCCGAGCACCCAACGGTGTCATTGTAAAAGGGCCAGAAGCTCACGCTGCATTTCTCAAAGAATGGTTCGCAACATCTAATCCATATTGGAAATTGAACTATGCAATGGCAAACGATGTTCCCCAACCAGATGGCACTGTGCATCATTGGGTTACTTCAGCCTACACAGTAACCGACACTATAGACGGCAAAGAAGTTGTTTCTGAAGATGTTTTTGATGTACGCATTGAAAACGGAAAAATTAAATATATCTTAGTGGCTTCCAGAGCAGTAATGGCTGCAGAGGAATAGAGCAAAAGATTTTAAAATATAGTCTCTGCAAGGTTGCTATTTAAGAGATACACAATAATGTTTTATTGTTGTTTATGTATGATTCTTTGTTTATAACTAATTAACTCTTTTTTAATGGTCGGGGCCAGGATGTAGAGTCCAAAAATATTTGGAATAGCTACTATATAAATTAAAGCATCTGAGAACTTCAAAACTGACTCCAATTTAATGGTGCTACCTATCACAATAAACATACAAAACAAGATGTTAAAAATTATTTCTTTTGAGCGTGATCTGCCTAGTAAATAGGTCCATCCTTTAAGGCCATAATAGGACCAAGCCAACATAGTGGAAAAGGCAAATAACACTGCAATAAAAGATAAGGGTATAACTGACCACGATATCGTGCTTGCAAAAGCTTGGGACGTTAATTCAATACCTTGGATGTCATTTCCTGAAGGGTTCGGTGCATAGATTGTTGTCAGAATAACTAAGGCTGTTAATGTGCATATAACCACAGTGTCTATAAAAGGCTCCATCAAACCAACATAGCCTGCAGAAACAGGCTCCTTGGTTTTAACTGTTGAATGTGCAATAGCAGCTGATCCCAAACCAGCCTCATTAGAAAAAACAGCTCGCTGGAACCCCAATATCATAACTGCCAACATCCCGCCCTTTATTGCACTTGGATCAAAGGCTTCTGTCATAATAGATTTAAAGACCCAAACTAACTTATCAGAATTTAAAATGATGACTGATAAAGAACCAATGACATAAGCTAAAGTCATAAAAGGCACTAATTTAGAAGTAACTCTAGCTATCCCTTTAATGCCACCAATAATTACTAACCCAACCAATACTGCTATGGCTAAACCAAATATCCAACCTGACCCTATAAAACTACTATTACTCCCACCAGTGATAAAAATAAATTGCTCATAAGCTTGGTTTGACTGGAACATATTACCAATACCCAAACAGCCTATAACAATTGAGATCGCATAAAAATAACCCATTGGCTTGGCTAACCATCCTAGATTTCTTTCTCTAAGACCATGCTCTAGATAATACATTGGTCCACCAGATACGGTTCCATCTGAATGGATTTTACGATACATAACTCCAGCAACACACTCAGCAAATTTAGTAGACATGCCCAATAAACCGGCTAATATCAACCAAAATGTAGCGCCTGGCCCACCTATAGAAATTACTATCGCAACACCTGCAATATTACCAATACCAACAGTCCCAGAAACAGCCGTAGATAAGGCCTGGAAATAGCTAATTTCACCTTCATTATCTGATTTAGAAAAATCACCTCTCAATAACTGAAAAGCATGTTTAAAGCCTCGAAGATTTAAGAAATTAAAATAGACTGTGAAGAATAATGCTCCGCCTATCAACCATAGAATGATCAAAGGTAGATCTGCATCTAAAATACTAATTTCATAAAAAATAATCTTATACAGGAAATCAGCAATCGGAGTAATGGCATTGTTGATTGTCTGGTCAACACTGATAGCATAAATTTTATTACTTAAAGAAGGGGCTAAAATAATGAAGAATGATTTTAAAAAATTCATGAGCTATATCTATCAACTATAATGAATTAAAAATATTAGACTATGGTTATAGGAATTCTTAATACAGATACAATCAAACCAGAATTCGCTAAAAAATATGGCCAATACCCCCAAATGTTTTCTAGCATTTTATCAAAAGTAAGCCCTGATATTGAAATAGTTTCATATGAGGTTCAGTCCAATCAATACCCAAAAGATTTAGATGAATGCGCGGGATATCTCATAACTGGAAGTAAAGCTGATGCTTATGGAAACCTGCCATGGTTGGAAACTTTAAAAGATTTTATTCAAACACTAGATAGGTATCAAAAAAAGCTAGTTGGTATATGTTTTGGTCACCAAGTTGTTGCTGAGGCATTGGGAGGCAAAACAGCTAAATCGAAAAAAGGATGGCATGTAGGAGTTGATACTTTATTGCTAAAAAAACCAATAAAATCTTACGATCCATCTAATCAAACCATAAACTTAATCTTCAATCATCAAGACGAAGTAACTGAAATGCCGCCTGGTGCAGAGCTTTTAGCTCATACCGCAAATCATCCCATAGGTATCATGAAATTAGGAAATCATATTTTAACCATTCAAGGTCATATAGAGTTTTCTCAATCTTATGCAAAAGATCTCTTAGATATGCGTAAGGATATTTTAGGAGATGAGCTTTATGATGAAGCTTATGCCTCTATGCAAATACCTACTGATGAAATAAAAACTGCTGAATGGATACTAGATTTCTTTAAAAATTAAATAATTTTTTAAAATGGCTTATCACCATCGATTGCAATCCTTTCTAGCATTCTATGAGCGGGAAAGTAGTCGTTGATGGGTTTATGCTGAGTGCTTCTATTATCCCAAATTGCTATAGAATTTGGTTGCCAACTAAACCTACAAGTAAATTCAGGGGTTATGATATGGTCATAAAGAAAGTTTAAAATAGAATCACTCTCTTTGCTTGAGAGACCAAGAATGCGTGTTGTAAATAGAGCATTAACAAAAATTACTTTTTTACCTGATTCAGGATGCGTTCTAATCACTGGATGAGATACAGGAGGATTTTCAGCAACCGCTTCTTTTAGTTTCTCTTTGCCTCCTGGTTCAGCTAAGCTCTCCTTAAATCCATAACTAAAATCATGCTCTGCATGCATATTTGATAAATAACTTTTCATCTCCTCTGATAGCGCATCATAAGCTGTCGTCATGCTAGCCCACATAGTATCTCCTCCTTCCGGTGGACAAATCCTAGACCTTAAAACCGAACCCATCGGAGGATGCTTTCTAAAAGTCATGTCAGTATGCCAAATTTCAATTTTAGTTGGTTTATCTTTAGTGCTCTCTAGAATAGAAATTTCAGGATAATTTGGAACTGTATTATAGGCCGGGTGAGTTTGCACAGGACCAAAAGATGTTGCTAATGCTTTATGTTGTTCATGGGAAATATCTTGATCGCGAAAGAAAATCACTTCATGCTCGACGAGCAATCTCCGTATTTCAGAATAAACGTCTTGAGTTAATTCTTCACATAGATCTACTCCATAAAGCTCTGCTCCTAACGCTCCTGATATCGGTTTTACGTCAAACATAAATATATTATATTCAATCTTCTGATTTTATTGATGATAGGATTTTTTCAGAATGTTCTCCTAAAGCTGGGGCGGTCGATTTAACTTCCATGCGTTTTCCATTAAATAATGATGGATGAGCAACAACATTCATTTTGCCTTGATGCGGGCTTTCCATTTGGAAGATGGTTTTGCATGCTTGAACTTGAGGTTGATTGATAACTTCATCTCTAGGTATAGATTTGGCACAAGGTACATCGTTAGCTTGTAAGGCATTAATTGCCTCTTCTACAGTAAAACTCATAAATGCCATTAAAGCTTCTGCTACCAAATCTGACATATTCTTGCTTCTAGCAGATGCATCAATAAACCTAGGATCAGATTTATATTCAGGCTTATTGATCGCATCAAAAATACCATACCATTGGTTATCCGTCATCGCTGCCATAGTAAAAAAACCATCTTTTGCTGGGACTAAACTTGCATAAGTCGAAGATATAGGTGGGAATGTTTGGACGTCTTCATCAAGCAAGGTTTCATTCATCATGCCATCAGGCCATAGAAAGAAGATAGCCGAATCAAGCATTGATAACTGGATATAGCTTGCTTTTCCTGTTCTTTCTCGTTTAAACAATGCAGCAGTTAATGCCTGACAAGCAGTATAAGCAGTAATCTTATCGAAGATTAATGTTTTGATGTAAGCTGGTTGGTCATCATTAGCTTGTATGCTAGTAGCACCGGACATACCTTGAATTACATGATCGTATGCTGGTGAAGAAGCTAGAGGACCCTCTTCTCCAAATCCAGTGATAGATACATAGATCAAATTTGGGTTAATATTTGCTAAAGCTTCTTGACCAAGCCCTAACCTTTTATTAACTCCAGGTCTAAAATTACTAATGAAGACATCTGCCTCTTCAACTAATTTTAATAAGCTCTTGAGCTCATCTTTATTTTTTAAATCTAGATTAAGAGATTGTTTGCCACGATTGCAATTTGCAAAAATAGCTGAGAAACCTCCTTTTTGGGTTCCCAAATAGCGCATTGAATCACCCATTCCTGTAGGCTCAACTTTGATGACCTCAGCACCTTGGTCACCAAGAATCATGGTTGCTAAAGAAGCGGTGACTATGCTTGATAGTTCAAGAATCTTAATTCCTTCTAAAGGCTTATCTTGCATAACAGTTAATCTTTAGCTTAATTATACTCCTCTAAAGATTTCATCATCTTTTCTTGAACTTTCTCTATGGCTTTTAGTGGTCTAACCATCACCTTGAACTCGATAATCTTCCCGCTCTCATTCCATGTAATAACATCAATACCATTAACTGAAATATCATCAATATATGTTTCAAACTCAAGAATGCTATAAGGGTCTTGTACAACCGTCTTTACATATTCAAAACGATCCATATTAAAGGATTGTCCTGCTGCCATTAGATATAGTGTTGTCATTGCTTTACCTTGAATTGGACTAAATACAACTGGGGAATAAAACGTTACAGACTCATCAAGAATATCATCTAAAAAGCTAGGATCTTCTGATCTGAAATTATCTAACCAATTTTGTAAATATCCCTTGGTTTGCATGTTATGTATCTTTGAATTCAGAAACTACCTGACTAATTGACTCTTTAGCATCACCAAATAGCATTCTTGTATTTTCTTTAAAAAATAAAGGATTCTGCACACCTGCAAAACCAGAAGACATGGATCTTTTTAAAACAAAAACAGTCTTAGCATTATGAACTTCAATAATGGGCATGCCATAAATTGGGCTGCCTGGTTCTTCGGTAGCCGAAGGATTGACAACATCATTAGCTCCGATAACTAAAGCTACATCAATAGTATCCATGGTTGGGTTAACATCATCAGGCTCTACTAAAACATCATAAGAAACATTTGCTTCTGCTAACAAAACATTCATATGTCCAGGCATTCTACCTGCAACTGGATGAATGCCGTACTTTACTTCAGTGCCATTATCTTCTAACAATTCGCCCATTTCTCTTACTACATGCTGAGCTTGAGCAACTGCCATTCCATAACCCGGAACAACCAAGACTGATGATGCATTTTCTAAAATTAAATAAGCATCATCAGCTGAGATAGGTCTAACCTCGCCCTCCTGTTCTTGACTGGATGAGCCAGAAGATGCATATCCGACAAATAAAATATTACCAATGGTTCGGTTCATTGCTTTTGCCATGATAATAGTCAAAATTAGTCCGCTAGCTCCCACTAAAGATCCAGCAACTATCAATACATTATTTTCTAACAACAGTCCTGCAAAAGCCGCGGCTATACCAGAGAAAGAATTTAATAAGGAGATAACTACTGGCATATCTCCTCCGCCAATAGGCATAACAAAACCTAATCCTGCCAAAAATGTTAGTCCTAAGAAAATAATAAAATAATATGGAATCTCAGGAATTAATGTAGAAATAATTGGTTGGAATATTACATAAATTAAAGCAAATATGCTTAGATAAAAGAAGGTAATAAAGAGATTCGTAATAACTGATCCTTTGCTTAATTTTAAATTCTCAGAAAGTTTGCCGTAAGCAACCAATGATCCAGAGAATGTTATGCCGCCTATGTACACAGTAATCATAATCAATACATGCTGAAAAGCTGTTATGTCTTGATTAAATTGAGACCATGCTATTAAAAATGTTGCCAAACCTCCAAAACCGTTGAATAAAGCTACCATTTCAGGAATAGAAGTCATCTTAACTTTTAAAGCGATAATGGATCCAATCAAAGCTCCAATTAATATTGCAGATAAGATGATCATTGGGTCAATCTTTAAATTGATGCAAGTGATAGCAACTGCTAAAAACATAGCCGTAGCAGACAGATAATTTCCTCTTACGGCAGTTGCTTCTTTACCTAGCATTTTAATACCTAAAATAAATAGAATTGATGCAATGATATAAACCAACCCTTGAAAGGTATCTAAGTTATTACTAAGAAATTCAATCATATGGTTTTACTTCTTTTTAAACATACTTAACATGCGATTGGTCACCAAATAACCGCCAAATACATTAATAGATGCGAATAAAATAGCTAAAAATGCTAGCGTATCTTGAAATGATCCCTGAGGAGTTAGCATTAATGCACCTACAAGAGCTATACCAGAAATAGCATTGGCGCCTGACATCAATGGGGTATGTAATGTGCTCGGGACTTTAGAAATTAATTCTAAGCCTAAGAAAATAGCTAATAACAATACAAAACCTAATAAAATATAAATATCCATTAAGCAAACCTCTCATTCCTAATTTCACCTTTATAGACCAAGACACTGCTTTGTATGATTTCATCTTCAAAGTTAAAATCTATTTTTCCTAAATCAGGATTATAAAAATCAATAATCCAGTTATTAATATTATTTGATAAGGCTATTGATGCATGGGACGACACACTAGAGGATAAATTTGAAATACCTATAATCTTAACCCCGTTTTTCTCAACCACTTCATCTAACTTTGATCCTTCAACATTACCTCCTGACTCTACAGCCATATCTAAAATAACGCTTCCAGGTTTCATGTTTTTGATGGTAGATTCATCTATAAGTTGAGGAGCCTCTTTACCAAATAATTGCGCAGTAGTGATAACAATGTCTGATCTTTCACAAACTTTTGCTTGTAGTTCTTTCTGCTTGAGAATCTGTTCTTCAGTAAGTTCTTTTGCATAGCCTTGATCGGTTTCGCCAGTATCACCCAAATCGATTTTGACAAATTTAGCCCCCAAAGACTTAACTTGTTCTTCAACGACATCGCGCGTATCAAATGCCTCGACACGAGCACCCAATCTCTTGGCAGTAGCAATCGCTTGGAGTCCAGCAACACCAACTCCAATGACAAATACTTTTGCTGGCTTAAGAGTACCAGCTGCTGTCATCATCATAGGAAGTGCTGAATTTAAATGATTGGCAGCTTCAAGCACAGCCACATAACCTGCTAAATTTGCTTGTGAACTTAAAACATCCATTTTTTGAGCTCTTGTTATTCTAGGAATAAATTCCATGCTCACAGCATTTACACCTTCTTTAGCAAGAGCATGAAGTGCATTGGTTGCATAAAAAGGATTGAGCATACCAATAAGAGTTGCTCCCTTATTAATAGTCTTTAATTCTTCATCTTGTATAGGCTCAAGAGAAATAATTAGGTCGCTTGATGATAGGCATTCATTACGATTGTATTTGGTTAGACCCAAGGACTGGAAATCTGAATCTGAAACATTAATGCCATCACCAATACCAGATTCAAAAGAAACCGATGCGCCCTTTAATTCGACCAAACCTTTAACCGTCTCAGGATGAATGACGGAACGAAGATCGTTTACATTCGACGGCTTTAATGCTGTTATTTTCATTTCTTAAGCGATGCCAGATTACTTTTAAAAAGTTAAATCTGAAAAAAATAACAATCTTGTTTCTAAATGCTATAAAGCAGCAGCTACAAAGGCTCCTGCAAACAATATAAATAATAAAACTAATCCTATGGAAATATAACCAGTGACTAAGCCAGCTACGGCCATTCCACCACCAGTATATAAATCTGGTTGTTTTTTTATATTAGAATTATGGATGTGTCCCAAAATGACTGCGATGATACCTAATATTATTCCCCAAATAACAAATGATAATACAAGGCCTACTATTCCACATACCATAGAACCAACTGCCATTCCTTGGCTTTTTTGTTCCTCCATAATTAATCTCCTCTTATTTTAGATAAATAATATATTGAATTAATAAAAAAAGATATAAGCCGCTTAATAAAAGCGGCTTATGGGTTCGAGGGGGTTACGAACCAGAAACAAATTCAGGATTTGGTGAGGATCCACTAATAGTTTTAAGTAGATAGCACTTACCTGCATCTTTATCTAACTTAAAGCCTACAACCTTAGATCTTTTTTCAGCAATAGCTTTGCAGCCTTCAACTGTGGAATATTTGCGAGCCGACTTAATTGATAATATTTGTCCTTTTAATTCAACCCCTTCTTGAACAGTAAGATCAGCAAATAAACTGATTGGGAAAAAACCAAAGGTAAACGTGAGACCAAAAAAATACATTGCTTGTTTCATAGAACCTCCTATATATAAGCTATAAATGCAATTTCCGTGCCAATTTTTTACTTAGAAGTAAAAATATTAATTTAAATATAAACAGTGTCAACATGATCTAATACATGTGACAATTAAGTGAAATTAATTACTTTAATTTAGGTAATATTTTTGCTAGATGCTCATAGGCAGCATTCTGATAATCTGGACTGGATCCAGCCATAACATTTCCTTTAACTGCACAAGACTCATAGGCCTCTCTTCTAGCAGTAGGATCTGAAAAATCTAATTCTAAATTATTAGGATCATAAACTTTTTTAGTATCTGCAGATAAACGTAATTTGCAATTTGCCCAACTATAAGCATCAGGCCACAGCCTGAGGGGTAATGGGCTATCAAAAGAATGATAAGCTCCAGGATATAACTCAATATTGGCTTGCCCACCTTCTTGATTGATCGTATTCACCAAATCAATGCAGGGTTCTGCAGGCGTCCAATTATCTTCTTCACCTATATAAATTTGTATAAAATCTTGATCCCATTCATTTAAATCTGGTAAAGCTAAACATCCTGGATACCACATTAAATAACCAGCAAAACTAGCACCATTTTTAAATAATTCTTTTTGTAAAGGTAGCCATGCATTAAATAGGCTAGCTGTTCCGCCTAGACTCCACCCAGCTGCATAAATCTTTGTATTATCAACTCTTGGATCCAGCCACATTAAGTTAATTGCTTGAGCCATGTCATATATAACAGTTTCGCTTGTAACATTTATTTGATTACCCACTGTGCTTGAAACATTTCTTGAATCAAATGGGTGCATAGCAAAGACTATAAAATCTGCTTGTCGTATTTGCTCAAGATATTGCAGATGGTGCTCTCTCCAATTTAAAGAACCATGAGAAGCAATGACTAAAGGATATTTTTTTGTATTATCATAATTATCAGGGAAATGCAGAACCCCAAAAACTTCTTGATTACTTTGTGTATCAATTAAGTCTCCAAAAATATTTTCAAAACCAAGAATATTTTTTGATTCATAGGAAATCTTTTCTTGTAAATAAGCTTCATTGGTATCACTGCAACTAATTAATGCAAAAAGAAGAAAAAGAATTGAGACGAAGTTTTTTTGCATAAGGTTATTCTACATTTTTTAATAACCCACAATCAAAAACTTGATAGCTATTTTTTATCGTATATACATAAAATATTTATAAATAAAAAATTTAGTTTATATTTAAGCCTTAAAAATAAAGCTTAAAATACATAATATGAACAAATTATCCATTTATATATGTTGTGCATTAACCTGTTCTTTTAATCTGTTAACCCATGAAACGATAAAAGGCTTATCAGAATTTAAACCTCTGAATCGAGCAATTGTCTTCCCTGATGTGCAAGATCGTAAAACCATAATAGCTGATTTGCATACACATTCAGTATTTTCTGATGGTCATGTATGGCCAAATATAAGAGTCGCTGAAGCTGAAAAAGATGGGCTGGACTTACTTGCAATAACAGAGCATATTGAATATCAACCCCACTTTGATCATATACCTCATCCTGATAGAAATGCTGCATATCGGGAAGCAAAAAAATCATTAAATAGTGATCTCTTAGTGATTAACGGTGCTGAAATCACACGAGAAATGCCTCCTGGACATATGAATGCAATTTTCATTAAAGATGCAAATAAATTACTCAACCTGGATCAAAGTTTGATAGATGAAGCAAAAGAGAAGGTAAAAAAAAGAATAGATGAATTAAGTAAAGATGAAATTCCAATTGCAGAAAGATATGCGCTTGCAAATCTTTGGCCAGTTGAAAAAGCTCTTTTAGAGGCAAAGTTGCAAGGTGCTTTTGTGTTTTGGAATCATCCTATGTGGGATTTTCAAAATTCAGATGGAATACCAAAATTACTGGATATGCATCATGACTTTATATCGAGAAAATTATTGCATGGTGTAGAAATAGTAAACACGCAGACTTATTCAGAGGAAGCTTTCAACATAGCGTTAGAAAATAATTTAACTATTATTGGAACTTCTGATGTTCATAATCTAATAGAATGGGACTATCAATCCCATCAAAATGAACATAGGCCAGTTACCTTAATATTTGCAAAACAAAATAGTCCAGGATCTATTAAAGAGGCGCTCTTTAATAGAAGAACTGTGGTGTTTTATAAAGGAAAGCTAATTGGAGAAAATAAAAATTTAGAACCATTATTAAATGCGATTATTCAAATACAGGCCTTGGGATATAAAGAGAATACAAGTATCTTAAAAATAAAAGTGGAAAATAATTCATCTGTAGATATGTTCTTAAAAAACCGTACAGATTTTACGTTCCATAACAACGAGGGAACTATAAAAGTCCCAAGCAATGACGAGGTTATTGTTGAAATTAAAACTAAGAAAAATCTAGAGCATATAGATCTTAATTTTGAAATCATTAACGCATTAAAAAGTCCTAACGAACACCCTTTAATCCAATTTAATATTAAAGTCTAAAAAAATTAGCTGCTGGTGAAAAAAACTGATTGCACAGTTAAACCAATACCAATCAAGCCCAACCAACCAAGATATGAAAGATTATTATAAAAAGAGTTTTGATGGTTGAATAAGCCTAAGGCTCCAAAAGCTCCACAAGCGCCCAAGGTGCCATACCAAAATCCACCTAAACCAACAAACCCTAATAAACCAAATAGTCTTATATATTTCCCAGACTGAGAGTCGCTAACCTTATCAACTAGACCAACTAAGCCCGCTAGCCCTATAAGCCCTAGCAAGCCAATGTATTCCATTTATGATTTAGGTTTCGATTCGTTTACAACTAATTTTCTGCCATCAACCTCAGCATCATTTAGAGCAGCAATAGCCTCCTCTGCACCAGAAGACATTTCTACAAAACCAAAACCTCTTGAACGATTTGTATGCCTTTCCATAATGACTTGGGCAGATGTAACTGTTCCATGCTCTTCAAATAATTTTTCTAAATCCTCATCGCGAATGCTCCAAGGGAGATTGCCAATATATATATTCATAAATATTCCAATTAAAAAATTGAGTTTAACTTAAATTAATTTAAAAAAGTTAAAAACGATGCAGAAAAAAAAATTATTTTTTTACAAAATCTATTGCTTTTTCTTTAAAAGTACTCCACCACTCCATTCCCATTAAATGGATTCTTTTTAAATTACTCTCTGAGTTATCATCCATACGTCTATTTACACTTTCTAAAGGTGAATTGACGCGGAGATAATTTTGACCTATCAGATTAATCATAATTTCATGATGTAAGCTAGATTCAAGCATAATTCCTAAAATATCATTTCTAAACCAACTTAATGCACCCCATTTCCTTGATCTTAAGCCATTAATCTTTCTCCGATTAATTCCTGTTCCTATACTGAGGACTTTAATATTCGAGTTAGAGAAAATTGATGCAGCTTCACTATAGCCAACCAATGACGGATTGTTTGCTGCAATTCCACCATCAATCAACCATGACCCATCTTCAACTTGCTCCGTAGGATAATATATGGGTGCAGCACTAGAAGCAGTAAGAGCACTAACAACTTTTATACCCGGCGTTCCATAAGAAGACAATATCCTAGGCTGCCTTTTTTCAACGTCATAGGCAAGAACCACTAGAGGTTTTTTAGATTCTCCCAACGATTGATCTTGAAAAAATTTTTTAAGGATTTGGTGTTTCCCTGTGCCATCATATTTAGGTCTTGTTTGAAGAAAAGATGCGTTATCCCAAAATGATTTAGACATTGTTTGATTTAAGCTTTCTTGAGACCAGACCTCTTCAATAGAATCACAACTCATTCCTTGTGCTCCTATACATGCAGCATTTACTGCTCCTGCGCTCGTGCCAACATATAAATCAAAAATCTCTATTAAAGGTTTGCCAATTTCTACCTCTAAATTCTTAAGAAATACTATTTGCGCTATCGCCCGAACGCCACCTCCATCTAAAGATAAAACAATCTTATTTTGTTTATTTGGTTTTAAAAAATCTAGAAGTCGTTTGAGTTGACTCACTTAATTAATTCCTGCTCTAGCAAGATAGCGAGTCTTGCAGAAGACAGTGCCAATCTATCTATAACGACTCCTGAATGTGTTTTTAAGTATTCAGAATTAGCAATCTTTAATCTAATATCCTGTCTATACTGAACACTATCAGACATAGCTATTACTCTACTTTCTGTAGCCCAAGCATACATATCACTATCATACTTAAGCTTAGATAAATATTGGTCTGTTAAGCTTGAGAAAGTTTCCATAAACTTCTCTTCCCCTATATTCTCTAAAATATATTCAATGATATGGCCATCCCAAACCATGTGCATGTTAGTTTTATTGCCATTTTCTAATGTAAGCTTGTGTCCATTCCCCCCTCGGTCAAATCCATAGCCCGTGTGAAGCGGCTGATGAGCATCCCCTATAAAATGCCCAATAAATCTAACAGCATCTCGCCTTTCATTAAAATCACCATCTCGTAGTAAATCTAATTGATCATAGAATGCATCTATTAAACATCCTTGTCGTGGACAATTGGTTTCTGTAACTTCTACTTCACCAGGAGGTAAATTAATGTAATGCCATGGGCTCGTAGATCGCTTGGATTGTTTTAATATATCAGGCCAAACACAACCTTCACCATAGGTTTTTTCTGGTACCAGATCATCAACTTTTTGTTTGATCTCAGGAGAAAGACGATCATAAGCAGCATCACAAATTAACGCATGCCCAGTATCCCACCAAGCATGAATATTAAGAGTAAAGAGATTGCATAAAATAATTAAGAGTGCTTTATTTATCTTCATTTGGTGATACCTTTGCTGCTTCTTTAGCAATTGCTCTGAACATAGCAATATGTGCATCTTTTGAATATTGTCGCTCTGAAGTGAATTTATAATTTGAAGAAGTTTTAGCTATTACTACTTCAGTTACAGGATCAACGTATATGTATTGATTATAAATACCTGCTGCTGTGAAGTCAGTCTCTGGAAAACCAGGCACCCACCATTGATAACCATACCCCCATGAGTCTGATGAATGTGGATTATCTCCAGGTATCAAATGGTCCTCATCAGCCCTATGGGATGCATCAACCCAATCAGCAGGAACAATTTGCTCTCCTTCCCAATTACCTCTGTTTAAATATAACAATCCAAATTTAGCATAGTCCCTTAGTGATGCATTTAAACCCCCTAATGCAACTTCCATACCTGTATCATCCAATAAATAATATGCATCGAACTCCATGCCTAACTTATCCCAAATTTGTTCTTGCAGTAAATCTGTGATGGACTCCCCTGTCACTTTAACAAGTAACATAGCTAACATTTGAGTATCAATGCTCACATAATGATGAAAAGTGCCTGGCTCTTTATGGTTTTTTAATGACATTGCAAATTCTTTCATCGATGTGCCTAATGAAATAGCTCGGCCAAAACGATTAATATCAGAATCATAATCTCCATAGTCCTCATTAAATTGAATTCCAGAAGACATTTGTAAGAGTGCTTTAATAGGAACACCATCGTAACCAGTTCCTTCGAATTCAGGTAAATATTTTGTAATTGGATCATCAAGGTCATTAATTAATCCATCATTAAACGCTATTCCTATCAATGCTGATAAAAAAGACTTAGCAACAGACCAAGATATGTGTTTGCTTTCTTTGGAATTGCCTTGCCAATAATTCTCATACAACAAAACATCATTTCTTAAAACTATCAAGCCATCAGACCTAAAATACTCCAAAGCATGCTCCAGGTTATGCTCTTCATCATCCAATATAAATGTTTTAGGTAATGTAAATGGGCTCTGTTTAAACTGAAATTTATTTTCAGATGCTGTTAAATGGGAAGTCTTAAATATCTTATCTAAATTAATAAAATTGTATGAGATATTTTTTTCATCATATAGATGAACCATTCTGTAAACTCTTAATGCTTTTGGTCCAAAGATAACCAATGCTAATACAATGATTGATACAAAGACAAATAAAATAATTTTAAAATTCATAAGAAATTATCATTGAAACTTAGCTCTTTTAAGGGCATCCAGATATTCATCTGAGATGCTTGCTATAGTTTCGTGGAATCCTTTATGTGTAAAAATATAAAAATCATTATTCTCAATACCTTCAAAAATTGCTTCTGCAGCTTGGATCGGTGAAATAGCTAGACTCTTGCCCTCAGAGTCATCTGCTGCAATATCAAGTAAATCTTGTGAAGTATCAGGTTTTTGAGTTTCAACATCAGGATGAGCAGATTCAAAAGTTGAGGCAACGATATTGGTGTCAACTTCACCTGGGCAAACAATACTCACATTGACTTTTGTTTTTTGAAGTTCATTTCTAAGTGATGACATTAAACCTCTGATCCCAAATTTTGAAGCAGAATATAAACCTAAATTTGGATAGGCTACAAATCCAGATGTTGAACATGTAGAAACAATATGGCTTGGTTCATTAGAATCAAGCATTCTATTTAAAAAAGCATGTATGCCATTAAAACAACCTCCTAAATTAATATTGATTAGCCAATCGTACATTTCGCGTGTAGTGTCTTTAACTGGATTGGGTCCTAGAACACCTGCATTATTAAATAAAAGATGGCACGATCCAAATGTTTCATAGGTTTCGCTCGCCAGATTGAGCATTGCATCTATTGAACTTACATCTGTTTCTCGGGCTATAACTTCTACTCCATTAGATCTAGTTAATTCTAGAGTTTCATTAAGACCTTCTGCATTGATATCAGCTAAAACGACCTTCATGCCTTTACTTGAGGCCATTTCAGCTAAACCTCTACCAATACCGCTTCCTGCTCCGGTAATAACAGCTGTTTTATCTTTAAATTCATTCATTAGTTAAACTCCTAAAAGAATTTTAAAGATTTAGTGTATGGTAGTTGAAGTGATAAACAAAGACTTCAAGCTAAATTGGTAAATAATAATTAAATTTAAACAATAAGATTTTTGATTCGTAAATCAAGAAATATTTGATAATATTTAATGATAAGTGAGGCACTAACAATGGATGTAACAGAAGCAACAGTGAAAAGGCATTCAGTCAGATCATTTCTTTCTAAACCGGTAGATAATAAATTACTTAAAGAGTTGCTAGAGAAAGCTTCGAGATCACCCTCTGGAGGTAACCTGCAGCCTTGGAAAATATATGTCATCAATAAAAGTTCTATGGAAAGATTTCTTAAATTTCAGGCTGAATGGGATAAGCCCGAAACACCAGCTTATGATATTTATCCAAAAGACCTCAAAGAACCTTATAAATCTCATAGTAAAGAAGTGGGCGAGTTAATGTATGGAGCATTGGGCATTAGTAGAGACGATAAAGAGGCAAGATGGGATCAGGTAAATAAAAATTTTGAATTTTTTGGTGCGCCAGCAGCTTTATTTTGTTTTATTGATAGGCAAATGGGCCCTCCACAGTGGTCAGATCTTGGCATGTTTCTGCAAACCCTGATGTTATTAGCACAAGAAGCAGGTCTTGATACATGTGCCCAGGAAATATGGTCTATGAGGGAGGCATGTGTATCCAATTTTTTAAATACTGATCCAGAGTTTACTATTTTTTGTGGTATGGCTATAGGATATAAAGATGAAGAGGCTCCGATAAATAATTTTCGGACAACACGAAGCTCTATTGATGAGTGGTGTAAATTTATTGATTAATCTTCTAGATTATTTAGCTCTTTTTCTTGCTTCCTTTCTA
>MDTE01028004.1_pt1 | contig 17448 bp, 3 predicted proteins | sample 811231 | NCBI WGS metagenome assembly MDTE01 (sample SAMN05326651, study PRJNA326480) | marine metagenome | isolation source: seawater | place: Indian Ocean: Red Sea | collected 2010
GTTCGAATAGAATAGGAGTTAGTACTGTGATCAATGATTTGGATGTATATCCAAATCCATCAAGAGATGTGTTTAATATCAGCTTTAATACAGAACAGAAGCAGGATATAACATTGAGGATAAGAAACATTGTAGGAGAGGAGATCTACACAGAGGATCTAAAGCAGCATGATGGAACATATACAAAGGCGATAAGCTTAGAGAATTATCCAAAGGCAATCTATTTCTTAGAGATAGAAACAAAAGAGGGAGCTATAAATAAAAGACTAATTCTTCAATAGAATTAATAAAACTAAAATTAGTTAATAATTAATGTTTGATTGTATAATAATCTCAAAATGTATTAAAATAATAATTTAAAATACTATATGTGTATAAACTTTTTTAGTTGTAAATCCGTTTTATCTTATCAATCTTAACATTCCAATCTTAGACTTTTCCTCACCATATTTAGAGGTAATATCAATTTTATAGACATAATTACCTATTGGGCAATCTTGACCGTTATTTAAAAATTTACCATTCCATCTTTCATTTATATTATTAGAGCTAAAAACCAGATGCCCCCATCTTCCGTAAATTTTTAAACTAAATTCTTTTATACCGTAGCCCTTAGCAAAAAATGAATCATTAATACCATCAGTATTTCCTGGTGTAAAGGAATTTGGTACAAAAATATCAAATTGATGAACTATTATTTTTTTTGAGGTTGAATCAATACAATTGTTCTCAGTTAAAATAATCAAACTAATATCATAATTTCCAGTATCTGAAAAGGAGTAATAAAATATTGAATCAGAAAAAGTTTTACCATCTAAGATCCAGGTTCTATTTTTTATTTTATCATTATAATACTTAGAAGCATCAGCTAATAAGAATGGTTTATCTAATTGGTCATAGAAATTATTTATCTGAGGATTTATAAAGAAATCAGCTACAGGTTTTTCAACAGCATTACTAATAGAAAAAAAAGTATCAATATTACATTTATTATCATCAATTATTTTTAAGTTGTAATTTCCAGAACCTAATTGTAAAAAATAATCATAGGTAACTGAGTCATTATCAATTATAAACTTGTATGGAGGAACACCTCCTTTCAATCCTAAATCAATTTCACCAATTTCTCTATCACATGTATCGTTTGTAATACTAAAAGATATTAATAATTCATCAGGCTCTGTAATCATAATCGAATCATAGGCAAAGCATCCGTTTAGATCTGTTATATATACTGAATATGGTCCTGCGGACAAATTATTTATACTACTTAAAGTTTCACCATTTGACCAATAAAAACTATAATCTGGTGTTCCTCCAGATGTATTTGCAATTAACTCACCATCAGATTGTCCATAACATCTTAAAGAATATCCATTACTCAAATTATTATTGATTATTGATACATTTAACGCTTCATTGGGTTCAGTTAAGTATATATTAGTATCATATTCACAACCATTTATATCAGTGATAACACATTCATAACTTCCTGTTTTTAAATCACTTAAGGAACTTGAAGTTGAGCCATTACTCCACTGAAAAGTATATGGAGAGTTTTGACCAAATACTTGAAGATTTATTTGTCCATCACTAAAGTTCTTGCATGAGATATTAGTTCCGTTATAATCAGATTTTTTAATATCAATTGTTACTCCTTCAGGTTCATTAATAATATAACTTTTAACTTTTTTACATCCGTTTGAATCTGTTATAGTAAGTTCATAATTTCCTTTAAATAAATTTGTAATATCTTTAGCTGTACTAGAAAATAAATTTGGACCTAACCATTGATAGTTATAAGGAGGGATTCCTTTATCAACGGTAATTAAAATTATACCGTCAGATAAATTTTTACATGAAATATCATACAAAGTACTATTAATTTCTAATGAATCAGGCTCAGTTATAGTAATACTATCTTCAAATAAACATCCATTCATATCAGTTGCTCTAAAATTATAGACACCGGCCTTTAATTTGGTATTATCATAGCCAAACCAATCAAAACTTATCAAGCCAGTGCCACCAGAAGAATTTAAAATTACTGAGCCTGAGCTATCTCCGTAACAATTAACATTAAAAATATTTTCATAAATAATTATCTGTGCAGGTTCAGATATTAATACACTGTCTGTAAAAACACATCCATTTGAATCTAAGACTAAATAATCATAAACACCAGCAACAAGCTTATTTGGATCTTTATTAAACCAGTTTGTTATATAATTACCTACACCACCAGTTATATTCAAACTAACAGAACCTGTACTATCTCCATAGCACAGAGCATCACTTACTGTTTCCAATGACTGAATTGGTAAAGGATCATAAATTGTTGTAGATCCATTATATAAACAACCTTTTGAATCTGTTATGACGTAGGAATATACGCCCGCAGATAAATTTTGAGGATTAATAATTCCCCAATCTTCAACATAAGGAGAACTACCCCCTGTTATTGATAAAGTTGATGTACCGTCACTACCTAAATAACAACTAGCATCTGTATTGATCGCATTTACCTGTATTGAGTCTGGTTGTAATACCTCTACTGAGTCTGTATATAAACAACCATTAAAGTCAGTAATACTAACTATATATTTACCTGATTGAAATATCTTTGGACTCGTATATAAATTGTTATTATTAATCAGTTGCTGTTGATAGCCACCTATATCAATAAAATAATCTGAAGTACCTCCACTAACCAATACTGTAACTTCTCCATCACTATAACCATTACAAGAAACAATATTTGAATATAAAGAAGCATTAAGAGAAGTTGGTTCTGTAATAATAAATGAATCTATATGACTACATAAATTAGAGTCAGTTATTAACACTTTATACGTACCAGCATATAAAGAATCAACATCTTCAACGGTAACATTATTTGACCAAACATAGTTGTATGGTTTTGTTCCTCCTGATACTGTTAAATCGATTGAACCTGTACTATCACCATTACATTCAACATCTGTTATTAAATCACTAGATGTGATCTGTGCAGGTTCGGGTAAAAAAATATTTAGAAGTTTACTACATCCAACACTGTCAGTTATTACCAGTGAGTAATTATTTGATTCTAAATTAGAAATAGAATTATTTGTATCTCCATTATTCCATTCAAAATTAAATGGTGGAGACTTACCTGAAGCTAACACTGATATTTTACCATCATTATCCCCATTGCATGAAGGACTAATAGTTTCAGTTTTAGTTGAAATATTACTGGAGCCAATTATAATTTCATACTGAAAAGAAAAATTTGAAGGCACTGGACAATTATCATCCTGTATGTTAATTGTAAAAAAATATGGACTGTTAATAGTGTCTGCTAAAGTTGGTATCCATTCAAAAATTAATTTGGGATTAGGTGTATTATTATTGTCAATTGTAAAATTAGCACCTGAAATATTAATATTTGATGTCATCTCAACATTATTTGGAAAATTATTTAAGGTATTGATCTCAAAAAAAATTGTATCTAATGGACTTGGACAATTTATTCTTGACCTATATTTGTTTGTATCAAGAATATCAATTGTAACTGAATCATTCTTGCCTGATAAACTGACATATGAGTTTGCACAACTTAAAACATTGATTTGAATATCCCTTATTATACTACCTATCTTGGCACCATTCCTATATTCATTTACTCTTATAGCTAGTATACTGGTAATTAAATTTGGTGGAGTTACACAAAAATTTCCTGTAGTTGAATCAAATGTTGAAGATCCTCCAACAGGATTATTTGATGAGTAACTACCTAAATATGTAACAGTGTTACCATTAGTTGAATTTAACGGGGTAATCAACTCATAAGACAAAGAATCTCCATCAATTTCAATAGCTCCATTATTGTAACAAAAAAGATTATTAGCACATATAAAAGGAGTTGGGTATTGAGTAAATGTTGGTGAATTATTACAATCACTGATGTTATCTAAAGTTGCTTGTACACAAAGATCTTGTCTTCCTGGGTTGGATATTGTTGATATAACATTATTTCTAGCATATACACATGAAGATAAAACCCAATCAGAACAATGAACTAAGTTAATAGTTCCTTCATAGGTATACTCCTCAATTCCAATCACAGAGCCACCATTACATAAATTTGAACATTGCGCATTTAAAATCACAGGACTTCCAGTTAAACTTAAATTTACTGAGCTATTTGAACATGAAGACTGGTAATCAAGAGTTACAGTTGGTGGAGCTCTCACACCATCACAATCTCTGTAAAATTTAACAATAATTTTATAAGTGTCTGAGCTTGAACCTCTGCTTAAACATTGATAAGAAATATCCATTCCTGCAGCATGAGTAGCATACATCTCAAAACTTGATACAGTTAAAAAGAATAAAATCAAAATTCTAAATTTCATAAAATCAAAATAACTCTTACATTACAAATTTAAAAAAAAACGATGTTAATAAAGTGTTAATAACTTTTTTTGTTATTTTTGCCTTCCCAAAACTTATTATGAAAAAAATATTTGCTTCAGTATTATTTTTAATTACCCAAAATTTATATTCAGTAAACATTGATTCTGTCAACATTCAACCAATAAATTGTAATGGTGATCCTACTTGTGTGACAGTTTATACTGATGCTAGTTCAGGAACAGTTTTCTATGACTTTTATATAAAAAATTTAGGTGTTTGGCTACTATATCCTGGATCTCCATTTAGCAGTGGATCTCAGTTTCAACTATGTAATCAAACTGCTGGTGAAATGAGAGTTGTAACATTTACTTCTCAAAATCTTGGATCCCCCAGGGATACTTTAGATTTTATGATTAGTCAACCTGGTTCCATTAGCAGTATCCAATCAACTCAAAACATTAGTTGTTTTGGTGCAAATGATGGAAGCCTCAGTCTAACAACATACCTTGGAACACCTCCATATACTTTACAATTAAGCAATGGAACAACAAGGGCATACAGTGGTTCACCAACTGCCTTAACAACAATAAACAACCTCACAGCTGGTAATTACACTTACAGTATCACTGATGCAAATGGTTGTTCTTTTTCTGGTAATCCAGTTTCTTTTTCAATCACTAATCCACAACAAATTTCTGTTTCATTAGTTTCTCAACAAAATGCTAGTTGTTTTGGATCAAATGATGGACAAGCAACTATTTCAGCAAGTGGTGGAACTGCAACATACACTTACTTATGGAGTGATGGGCAAACTACACCAACTGCTACAAATTTAACTGCAGGAAACTATACATGTACAGTAACTGATGGATCAGGATGTTCAGTAGTTTCTCAAAATATTGTTATTACTCAACCATCAAATATTGGTATTTCTTTTGGAGCAGTAACGCATGTGTCATGCCTTGGAGGATCAAATGGATCAACCAGAATAACGGCTAGTGGTGGTAACCCACCATACACATATCTTTGGACTAACGGACAAACAAACAGAACAGCTACAGGCTTATCAGCAGGAACCTATCGATGTACTATTACTGATGCTTCAGGTTGTTCCAGAACATCAACACAATTTGTTATAAATGAACCTGATTCTGCGATCACCATTTCACAAAATACGACTGATGTAACTTGTAATGGAGGTAATGATGGAAGTATTAGCTTAAATGTACTTGGAGGAGATCGTCCATATAGTTATGTATGGAGCAATGGATCAATTAGTAATCCAAACAATAATTTATCAGCAGGCAGTTACAGTGTTTCAGTAACGGATAGTAGAAATTGTACTGAGTCACTAACTAATATTGTTGTCAACCAACCAAACTCTCCAATAAGCTCAACAATAGCTGTTGATTCAACATCATGTTTTGGAGTATCAGATGGGTCTGCTCAAGTAGTTGCTAGTGGAGGTACTCCACCATACACCATTACATGGTCTAATGGTAAAACTGGACCATCTATTGATAGCTTATCATTTGGTGTTTATAGTTACTCTGTGAGGGATAATAGTGGTTGTAATTCTGCATTTCAAAATTTTGTAGTATACCAACCATCAATTATTTCAACAACCATTAACACTGTTGATGTTAGTTGTAATACATTTAATAACGGAAGTGCTAATGTATCTGTTTCTGGAGGTACTTCACCATATTCATACAATTTTTATAATGAAGTAGATAGTTTTATTGGAACGGGTCCAACAATTAATGGATTAGTAAGCGGTAATTATTATGTAACAATTAGTGACATTAATTCTTGTATTGATAGTTCATCATTCTCAATAACTCAACCAACTTCTCTATCAATAACACAAACCATCACGTCTGATGTCAAGTGTAAGTCTGGAAATGATGGTACGGCCACAGTTAATGTGACTGGAGGTACTCCACCTTACACATATTTTTGGAGTGATGGACAAACAACACGAACAGCTATCGGACTAATAGCGGGTTCGTATAATTGCTTAGTCACAGATGCTAATGGTTGTACTATAAGAGATGATAGTTTAAATATTTTTGAACCAAGTTTAGAACTGATAGTAACTGAAAACACATATAACACAACATGTTTTGGAAGCAGTAATGGTAGTGCTTCGTTAGGAGTTAGTGGCGGATTACCTCCTTATTCAATTAATTGGTCTAATGGACAAAATATTGATAGTATTACTGGTTTAAGTCAAGGTATTTATAACTATACCGTAACTGATAACAATGGATGTGTTATTACAGAATCAGTCTCAATAAATCAACCAGATCAAATAAATAACAACATTTCTATCTATGATGTTAGTTGCTTCGGTGGAAATGATGGGTCAGCAACTTCTGCACCAACCGGAGGAACACCTCCTTACAGTTACTCATGGAGTACTACTGTTCCATCTACTTTACCATCAATTGGTAATCTAAACATAGGAAATTACCAATTAATAGTAACAGATAGGAATGGTTGTCAAAGAGTTTCAAATTTAATAATTGGCCAACCAACTCAATTAACAGTAACAGAAGTTATCAAAGATGTTAGTTGTAATGCAGGTAATGACGGACAAATTAGCTTAAACATTAGTGGTGGAAACCCATTTTCATCAGGGCCAAACTATATAATTAATTGGAGTAATGGACAAACAACTAACCCTGCAATAAATCTTAATAGAAATTTTTATAATGTTACCATTTTAGATTCTACTAACTGTTTATATGTTGGAACTTACCAAGTCAACGAACCTCTTTATCCCCTAAACGTCAACCTTGAGGTTGAAAACGTAACATGCAACGGATATAGAGATGGTGAAATTACAGTTACCCCTTCTGGTGGTACACCTCCTTACACATACTCTTGGCCAAATGGCCAAAATTCACAGACGTTGCCATCACTTTTTGCCGGGGTATATAATGTAAATGTAAAGGATAATAATGGATGTGAGGTGAATGCAATTGCAAATGTAATTGAGCCTAGCCCTTTGAATTTCTCTTATGTATCTCTTCCAACTTCTTGTTTTAATTTTTCAGATGGTTCTCTTGCATTAACAGTTACAGGAGGAACAACACCTTACAGTTATTTGTGGAATAATGGCTCAACAACTTCATCAATATCAAACTTAACAGCTGGTACATACTCTGCATTAGTTCTTGACAGTAATAGATGTCCACTGTCAACTGGTAATCTTGATGTAATTCAACCAAATGAAATTAACGCAACCATAAATGCTACAAATTTACTATGTAATAGTGATTCTAATGGTATATTAACTATTTCAACTGTTTCAGGTGCATCTCCACCATACACTTACTTATGGTCAACAGGACAAAATACACCAATAATTAGTAATTTAAAAGCTGGAAATTATGATGTTACAATAACGGACGGAAGTGGTTGCAACAATACATTTTCAAATTTAATAACACAACCTTCTCAAATAACTTCAACTTTCAGTGTCAACAATATAACTACAACAGGTGCGAACAATGGGTCAATAACATCATTTCCAATTGGTGGTACACCACCTTATACATACAGCTGGACTGGACCAAATAATTTTACAAGCAACACTCGATCTATCAACAACCTTCAACCTGGAGTTTATAGTTTAGAAATAATTGACAAACAATTTTGCACAAAATCTTTCACACAAATTATTACTGAACCAAATTGTAATATAGTTATTGACAGCACATACATTGAACCCAAATGTTATGGAGATTTAGCTCAAATTAGCTGGACAAATAGTAACGGTATTCCTCCATATAGCAACTCACTGTATAATACAAACGGAGTATTTCCAACTAGTATTAATGGTTCTCAATTTACATCAACAAACAACCCTGTACAATTACCAGTAGGTGTTTGGCAACTAGTTGTTGTTGATGCTGTTGGATGTGCAGGTATTTTAAACTTACCGGTTGTCAGCCCAGATTCAATTAACGTATCATTGACAATAAATGATGTAAGTTGTTATGGATTAAATGACGGAACAGTTTCTGAATTAATAACGGGTGGAACTGCTCCTTATAGCGTCGATTGGGGAGGGTTAAATCCAAACCAACTTTATAATGGCAATTACAATATGGTCGTTACAGATGCTAATGGATGTAGTAGTGGAATAAAAAATTTCGACATCTTACAACCAGATCCTTTAACAATCGATAGTGTTCAAACAACAAAAGTAAGCTGTGTTCCTGGAAACGATGGAACTGCAACTGTTTTTGTAAGTGGAGGTAATCTTAACTATACATATAATTGGAATAACGGACAATTTAGCCAAACAGCAACAAACTTATTAGCTGGCACTTACATTGTAGATATTACTGATGACAAAGGATGTAATATAGTCTCTAACAACATAAATATTTTGAATTCAGTACCATTAACAGTCAGCATTAGTGAGAATTCTGTAACATGTAATGGAAGTAATGACGGAGCTTTGAAAGCTAATATTATTACAGGTACTAAACCTGTTAATTTTAGCTGGTTTGATTTAACAACACCTTCATTAGTAATTAGTACAGACTCTACAATTGAAAATCTATTTTCAGGAGGCTATAGTGTTTTAGTGGTTGATAAAAATGGTTGTATCGCTCAGCAAAATTATTTTTTAATACAACCCAATAATTTACAGTTTAGCTTAGTATCAAACAATGTTTCTTTAAACGGAGCAAACGATGGTTCAATTAGTATAAACTCATTAACTGGTGGAACTGCACCGTATTATTACTCTTGGACTGGTCCTAATGGTTATTCATCATCATTACCTAATATTAGTAATTTAAAATCAGGTAATTATTCAGTAACTATAACTGACTCTAACGGATGTTCATCAAGTTTATCTGAAATTATTAACGAACCTAATTGTAATGTGCAAATTAATGAAATCGTTACTCAACCTTTGTGCAATGGACAAAGTGGTATATTATCTTGGTCAAATAGTGGAGGTGGAGCACCTTATAACAATATATTAACTAATTTATCAAATAATCAAATATATTTCAATCAACCTTTCTCAAGTACAATTCCATTAGTTGAAGGACATTACTCCTTACTAGTTGAAGATCAATATGGATGTTTAGACATGGTGAATGTAATTATTCAAAGTCCTGATCCTATTGTTGCTAACACAACTACTAATGATGTAACTTGTTTCCAAGGAACAAATGGTAGTGTTAACTTAAGTACTATTGGAGGAACACCTCCATACAATATAGATTATGGTGGAGTAAATATTAATGCATTAAGTGCTGGAACATATGCTATAACTATTTCTGATATCAATAGTTGTTCAACTATAGTTAATTATACAATCAATCAACCTAATGACATATCAATATCTTCAAACACTACACCTGTTTCTTGTCATAACGGATCAGATGGAACTGCATTTGCAGTAGCTAACGGAGGAACACCTCCATACACATACTTCTGGACTCCTTCTGGCAGTAATAACCAATTCATTTCTAACCTTAATTCCGGAAATTATTATGTTACAGCAACAGATGTATATGGATGTAGCTCAACTCAAGGACCTCAGTTGATAACTATTAATCAACCTATTGCCCCTGTTACAACAAGTACGATCTCAACAAATGCAAGTTGTTTTGGTTATAACGACGGTACTGCTCAAATATTTACGTCTGGTGGTAGTGGCCCATATACTTATTTATGGTCTAACGGACTAACAACATCGAATGTAAGTAACCTTTCAAAAGGTTCTTACAGCTGCATAGTTAATGATGTTAATAATTGTGCAACAACTGAAACTATAACAATTAATCACCCTGACATAGTTTCGGCAAATATTACAACAACTGATGTTTCATGTAATTCAGGTTCTAATGGAACTGCTTCTGTTAATCCATCAGGTGGTTCAGGAACATATTTAATTGAATGGTATAATAGATCTCAAAACTTTTCAATAAATGGTTTAGGAACAGGAAGCTATTTCGTTTTTGTTAAAGATAACAGAGGTTGCAATACAAACGCTTCTCCAGTTATCTTTGAAATAAATGAGCCTGATAGCTTAGATGTTACAACATCAATAGAAAAAACAGTTTCATGTATAAATGGAGCTGATGGCTCAATATCCTCAATAACAACAGGAGGATCAAGACCATATTCTTATTCTTGGTACGATTTTGCTAACAATATTGTATCAAATGATTCAGTTGCCAATAATTTAGTCCAAGGTCAATACTTGTTAGTTGTTGTAGATAGCAATGGATGTATTGATTCATCAACAATAGTTCTTGGATCAGCTAGTGGAGTTACAGCTAATTTCATTGTTGATACTATTTCATGCGTCGGAGGTAGTGATGGTTCATTAACAATAGTTCCATCGGGTGGAACACCACCATATTCATACACATGGTCATCAACAGGATCAACAACTAATACTTCAACAGGACTTAGTAGTGGTATAACATATTATGTTTCTGTAACAGATGCAAATGGATGTCCACCAGACATTTTTTCCAGTACCGTTCCAGAACTAAATCCAATCTCTATAGATAGTTTCTCAATCAAAAGCACTAGTTGCTACAACGGAAATGATGGTAGAATTGATATAAACAGAATGTCAGGAGGATCATCTCCTTATTCATTATTTTGGTCAAATGCACAGTTTGGAAACAGTTGTATTAACGTTTCAAGTGACAATTATAATTTAAGGATTGTTGATGGAAATGGTTGCATTGATTCTTCATTTTCATTTTTTGTTCCACAGCCATCGAAAATAATTTCTAATATAAATATAATTGACTCAGTTACATGCTTAGACGGAAATGATGGTACCATAATAGTAACACCTAGCGGTGGAACAGGTACTAATTACAATTACCTCTGGTCAGATTCTACAACCAATAATATCAATAGTAACCTAACAGTAGGTCAATATCATATAACAATTTTTGATTCATTAAACTGTAAAGTAACAGATACTCTTTATTTAGATGCTATACATAAATTGTCGTTATCCTTTAACACAATTTCTGTTTCTTGCTCTGGTACTTCAACTGGTTCATCATCAGCCTTAGTAGTAGGTGGTAATGCTCCATATCAATTTCTATGGAGCAATGGAAACACAACACAATCTATTTTTGGCCTACCAGCATCTACATATACGTGTTTGGTAACAGATTCTAATGGTTGTACCATAAGAGGAAATACAACTGTAACCCAATCTGCAACTACATTGACAATTGATAGTATCTCTAAAATTAATTTATCATGTTTTGATAATAATTCTGGCAAAGCTATTGTTTATGCTTCAGGTGGTTCTGGTAATTATTCTTACTTATGGAATGATATAAATATTCAAACAACTCAGTCAGCGATTAATCTTTACGCTGACACATTTATAGTTAACGTTTCAGATTCATCTAATTGCACTGTATCAGATACAGTTATAATCTACGAACCTTCATTAATAAACCCATCATTAAATTATAATGACATTAATTGTTTTGGAAACGCAAATGGTAATATAAGTTTATCAAATATTGGAGGTACACCACCTTACAATATCTCATGGACTGGCCCAAATTTATTTACATCTAATCAAACAAATCTATCAAATTTAGAAAAAGGTTTTTATTATCTTAATCTCACAGATAATAAAGAATGTGATTATTTAGATACAGTTTTTATATACGAACCAGAACCTTTGACTATTGTAAAAAAATCAGATGATCCACTATGTTATAATGACTCTAATGGGGTTGTATCTTTAAAAGTGGATGGTGGAACCACACCTTATACAGCAACTATGGGATCGTATAATGCTAGTTATCCTAGTATAGACTCAATTGTATTTAATAATTTATTTGCAGGAAACAATAATATAACTATAGTAGATTCTAATGGTTGTCAAAATTATTTAGAAGTTATATTAACAAACCCTACAAAAATGTTAATCATTTCAGATTCGATTTCTTCACCTACTTGCTACAGCTATAACAATGGTAGTATTTTTACAAACGTTGTAGGGGGTAAGCTTCCATACACATTTGAATTTACAAACTCAAATGGAAATATTATTTCAAATTCTTCTCAAGTAAATAATTTAAGTAATGGTATGTATGATTTTATAGTGAAGGATTTAAATAATTGTACAATAAGCAAATTATATGAAATAAATGAGCCAGATGAAATATTAATAACTTTAGAAAATCTAAACAATGTTGATTGTTATGGAGAATCTACTGGTTCAATTGAAGTTAGCGTAAATAATGCAAAAGGAAATTACCAAATTTTTTGGACTAATTCTTCAAAAAATACCCTAATGCTTAATAATATTTCTTCAAATTCATATAAGCTTACAATAATTGATGAAAATAATTGTGCAAAGACTGATTCATTCTTTATTTCACAAAATGATTCAATTTATGCATCAATTCAAAGCAGTAATTCTTCTTGTGCTGAAACTAATGACGGATCAATAGAAATCTTATCAATAAATGGAGGAACAGGACCGTTTGATATATTATTGAATAACATTAAAATTTCAGAAAATCAAAACAACTTTTTAATTGATAATTTACAAGCCTCAGCATACAGTGGCTCATACAATATAACCATTTCTGATTTAAATGGTTGCTCAATCACCAACTCAATATATTTAGATTTTAACGGTGGTTTCAACTGCATCAATGAATCTTCTATTATATCACCCAACTTTGATAACATTAACGATGAATGGCAACCTGTAATGGATATAAATGATGAAATTGAGGTAATTATCTTAAATAGATGGGGGAAACAAGAGTTCTACTACAAAGGTAATAATATGACATTTACTTGGAATGGAACTTCTAATAATGGAGAAGTTCTAGTCAGTGGAGACTACTACTATATAATTAAATTCAAAAATTCTGATTATGCTGACATAACAGGAGTAATAACACTTGTAAAATGATGAAAAAAATTACTTATTACATATTATTATCATTTATTTGTAATGGAATTGTAGTTAATGCTCAACAGTTTCCAATACAATCTCAGTATCAATTTAATTACTCAAGCATTAATCCAGCAGCTGTTGGAGAAACAGAAAATTTAATTGCAAAGTTATCATTGAGACAACAATGGATTGGTTTTAGCGAAAAAGGAATTGGAACAAATATTTTTTCATTAAATAAAGGATATGGAAATAATGGACTAGGGCTTAATATTTTCGATGATCAGACTGGTGGAGCATTTAGTAAAACTGGGGCTTCCTTAGCTTATTCACATAGAGTACCTTTTGAAAATTCTGAACTTTTTTTAGGAATTTCAGGTGGATTTGCAAAAGTTGATATTTCAACTAGTGAGTTTGATCCAGCAATAATCTCAAATGATGATATTGTTCCAGAAGCTACATTTGGTGCTCTATACAAGTTTGAAAATTACACCTTTGGAATTTCTATTCCTGGACTTCTTAATGCTAATATGGAACTCACTGAATCTAGTTCAAATGTAATCTATTCACATTTTTACACCATGTTTTCCTATGAAAAAAAGATAAATGAAAATTGGAGCATTTATCCATCAGTTTTACTGAAAACTGCAAAAGAAAGTAGTCAGTATGATTTGAATGTTAATTTCAGAATTAGAAACAAAGTTTGGGTAGGAGCATCTTACAGAGAAGATTTTGGCCCAAGTCTTTATGTTGGTCTAGATCTTGGTAAACTACTATCAGTTTATTCATATGACATTTCAACAAATGAAGTTTCTTCATACTCAAATGGATCTCATGAAGTTACACTTGTATATGAATTTGTTCCCGATGAAAAAATTGATAACATTATTGAAGAAAAGAAAGAAGTGATTAAAGTATTAGACAAGGATAAAGATGGTATTGTTGATAGTTTAGATATTTGTCCAGATTTATTTGGAGATAAGCAGGCTAATGGATGTCCTGATACTGACAAAGATGGAATTCCTGATAAATTTGATGTATGTCCTAATCTATTTGGAGATAAAAAAGCACAAGGTTGCCCAATTTTAAGTTACAATGAAAAAAATATTTTAGAAAATGCTCTGGTAAACCTTCAATTTGGCTTTGATAAAGATGAAATTGAATACTCATCATACAATACACTAACAGATTTATCAATTTTAATGCTTAAGAATCCAAACATGAATCTAGTAATTGAAGGACATGCTTCTGAGGAAGGATCAGAAAAGTATAATTTAAGCCTTTCTGCTAGAAGAGCAAAATCAGTTCAAAACTTTTTTGTTAAAAGAGGTATAGATAAAAACAGGCTCACAATTGATTTTTATGGTGAAGGGTCTCCAATTAGTAACAACAAAACAGAAGAATCTAGAGCTTTAAATAGAAGAGTTGAATTTGATATTATTTTTCATCAAATTGATCAAAAAACTGTATCAACAATGATTGCTGAGTACAATTCACTTTTAAATAAAATTGGAAAAGAAAATTTAACTACTGAAAATAAAACTAAAGAAAAAGAAAATACTGAATCATTAACAAATAGTCAAGAATCTAAAAAAGAAGTAAATAAAGAAGAAAATGATAATGAATTATCCAACAAAGATAAAAATCAGGAATTAAGCAAAGATAATTTAGGGTCTTCAATAGTAAATGAGACTAAAAACCAGAATTCAAATAATGAAAATTTTGATTCAAACAAAACTTACTTTATACTTGTAACTGAAGTCTTTAGCTCAGAAAAAAATGCTAAGAAAGTTATCAGAAAAAGTGATAGTTTCCTTGAATACATCCCATACAACAATAAGTTCTATGTTTTTGCAAAAAAAAGTAACAACAGACTAGAAGTTGAAAACTTTAGAAAAACATACAAAGACAAAAGCTGGATTAAGACTATCAAATAAAAGTATTCATTGTAATTACAAGTAATATTTTATTTAAAACTAAATTAATTTTAGAAAACTTCTGATTACTAATTAAATTAAGTAACTTTTTTTTAAAATAAATTTTAAATTTGCTGCAAACATTTAATCAGTTACCACAATAATTCTTTTCTTAAACATTAATTGATGATTATGAGACTTATAAAAACTCTTATTTTTGTATTTCTTTTTTCTATTGTAGGTAATAGTCAAAATCTCAAGAGTACTGTAGTTTCCTTTTCAAGCAATTCATTCATCAATTATAATTTAGTCAACAAATCTAATTTTAGTCAAATAGAAACTGAAACAATTTTGGACAGCACAAAATTTTTAAGTCAAGCTTTAACAAAATCATTGTTAAATTTTGGATGTACTGATTCACTTGCATGTAATTATGATTCTAATGCTTTTTTTGATGATAGTAGTTGTGCATATAATTCATTTTCAATAAAAACTATTACATCTTGCAACAATTACTTATTCAACGGAACTAATTATGATAGTTCAGGATTATTTTTCTTAAATAGTCAATCAAATATTAATTCTTTAAATTTCAATGGTTTTGATAATTATGTAACTATTACAAACAATAATAGCTTAGACTTTTATAACCAAGACCAAATTACTTTAAGTGCTTGGATTAACCCTTCAAACCTAAACGGTCAAAATGGAGTAATTTCAAGTATGTCTTCAATAAAAAGTACAAATAACAAAAAAGGGCATGCTCAATATGCATTAAAAACGCTTGATAAAAGAATATACTTTATTTCTGGTCACAGTAGCTACGGTTTTGAGCCTAATGGACCAAATTATAGTGATAGTATTTTAACTGAAAATATTTGGCAACATATTTCAATAACTTACAATGGAAGAATACTTAAGTTTTATTTGAATGGTATTGAGGTATTTCAAAAAAATATATTTGGACAAGTATTTCCTCAGAGCTCTAATGTTTTTGAATTAGGAAGATATGGGCCTTTAAACGATTCAACATTTCAACATTTTGAAGGAAAAATTGATAATGTGTCAATATGGAATAGAGCATTAGGACAAAGTGAAATTGAGAAATTTATGTATTGTAGCCCATTAGGTAATGAATTTGGACTAGTAAGTCATTGGAATTTTGAATCAAAAAATCAAAATATCATTTACGATATTTCATCAAACTTTAACAACGGTTTTGTTTCTGGAGCTTTAGAAACATTAGATGTACCACCACAGGCATGTAAGTTAAAAAATATGAATGGATGTGATAGTACAATTATACTTTATCTTACAATTAATAATTCAGATACTTCATACTCTAATGTTTCGGCATGTGGTAGCTACACATGGAACGATAGTATTTATACAAGTTCAGGAATATATTTTTGGGCAGACACAAATGTATTTGGCTGTGATAGTACAGCAATACTAAACTTAACAATAAACAATAGTACTGGTTCTACTTCCTTTGCAACTACTTGTAATAGTTTAGTGTGGAATGGAGTAACTTATACAAGCTCTGGAACATATACTTGGGTTGGTACAAATGCATCTGGTTGTGATAGTGTAGCAATATTAAACTTAACAATAAACAATAGTAGCAGTTCTACTAACTCAATAACTGCGTGTGATAGTTTAGTGTGGAATGGAGTAGCTTATACAAATTCAGGAGTATATACTTGGGTTGGTACAAATGCATTTGGTTGTGATAGTATAGCAATATTAAACTTAACGATAAATAATAGTAGCAGTTCTACAAACTCAGTAACTGCATGTGATAGTTTAGTGTGGAATGGAGTAACTTATACAAGCTCAGGAGCATATACTTGGGTAGGTACAAATGTATTTGGTTGTGATAGTATAGCAATATTAAATCTTGATATAAAAAAATCATCTGTTAATTTTATTTTTGACACAATTTGTCAAGGTAACTCTTATGTTCTTAATGGAATAAGTTATTATGCAACTGGAGAGTATATCCAAAAAACAAAAAATGCTAATAACTGTGATAGCTTAATTACTTTACATTTATATGTTTTACCTCAAACAACTAGCAACTTTAACATTAACACTTGTGATGATTATTTGTGGAATGGTGTATTATACGATACAAGTGGTGTTTACACTTGGAGAGGAATAAATAGTAAAGGCTGTGATAGTATAGCATCATTA
>MDTE01200505.1_pt1 | contig 17448 bp, 15 predicted proteins | sample 811231 | NCBI WGS metagenome assembly MDTE01 (sample SAMN05326651, study PRJNA326480) | marine metagenome | isolation source: seawater | place: Indian Ocean: Red Sea | collected 2010
GAAGTTCCATGGCATCAAGATGCAGGATATTGGAAAAAAACTCGTGGTTCAGATAATGCAGTCACTTGCTGGTTGGCCTTGTCGCCTGCTTGGAAACAAAATGGTGGGATGCAGTTCATCACCGGTAGTCATCGGGGAAAAATTGCAGAGCATTACAACGTATCACACCGATCGGAAATGAATGGTGCGTTAGAGACAAAAGTTGATCCGAGCCAATCGGTCTCCGTATCTTTGGAGCCGGGTGATGTAACTTTTCATCACTGTCGCATGTTACATCATACTGGGGGAAACTATACGGATACTCCACGCCGAGGTCTTATCACTCACTTTTGGTCTGGAGATTAGAAGTCCAATGAGCCCCCTAGTTTAAGAAATTCTTTGTCTTAGTTTTTGGTAGACAGTCTTACTTGTATAAAATGATCCTGAGATGTTCCCAAACATTGTCAGATTGGAGGTCAATCCTATATCTTTTTTACTACAATGGAAATTAAACTTTTATTAGCGCCGAGTTTTGATTTCCTTGATAAGTTTGTGATCTTCGCCACTGTAAAAATCAATCCCCCGAATTCGCCACGCTCCATTTTTATCTTTTCTTAGTGAGGCTAGGTATAAGGCCGACCCTCCCCAACTTCGAACTGTTTTTCCTCGAACTGTTGCATTCTTAGCTCTCGAATCTATGCCTATTTTTTCTGGTACACTTGGAACAGGATTGTGCCCTATCTTTTTTTTAGTTAATTCAAAATCTTCTTTAATGCCACTCCATTTTTCTGTCAGCATAAATGCTCCCCAACCATGTTTCCCCATAAAGACTTCTGATTTTTCTAATTTCAGCCAGTATTTCATAGCTGTGTCTATATCATCTTCGGCATGCGCAGTTGCGTGTTCGGATAGCATTTGGCCGATTTTTTCTTCTTCAGCATCGAAGTCTATTTCTACTTTACTTATTTCTTCAGCGACCTCTGGTTCTATTTTCGTAGAGGACGGAGTCGTTACATCGTTGTCGCTTCCGCAAGCAATAAGTAGAACACAGCAGCAGAAAATAGTAACGATTATGACACGTGAGTTTGAATTGGTCATTATTCTCGACCTCCGATAATTAAAAGTTTTAAAGTTGATAGTATCACCAATGATGCTTTCTAGAATTGAATCATCTGCTCTGATCCATCATTCGTAAAAATTCCTATTACTTCCTGCAATACATTTACTCGACAAGGACAGAACCAGAAAAAGAATTGATTGACCAGCTTTGGGCTATTCAAAAAGTTTCGCGAACTTGAGAATTAATTCAACGCAAAAGGTCCCGACTTCCTATCCTATACTAGATAAATCAATTAGTAAACTAAAATTTTTACTGTGCGTAAAACAGACAGATGAGATGATCGTTGCATTGTGATTAATAATTTCTTTCTGGACATTTCAGATTTAAGATCGAGTTGTAATCGGAAAGATTATTAGCCGTTTTTTGACTCAATCATAAAAGAAGAATATAGGACCAATGGCGAAAAAACACCAACTGTCAATTTCAGCTGATAAATTCAGATAAATTGATCAAATATTTTATCGGACTAAGATTAGTCAGAGGTAGAGCTTACGGAGCAAATTGTAGATTGATATAGGGCTAATGATCACATGAAAACAAGATATAGGGAAACAATGTTTCGTTATATTGATCTGTCAAATAAAGAATATATCTGTGATGTCTTGGAATGAAATCATCAGAGTACCTTACAAGTCAATGTCTCATCTTTATCAAGGTCAAATTCTTATTAATAACATTTTGACTTTGATAAAGATAACTATAGCGCTTCTGTTTTGACTCTACGATAACCATTGATGACAATGCTGTTATCCGCTAAGACTTCGACGATTGCGTAAGCGTTGTTCTCTGTACCTTGTCCTTCTACAACTGCTTTCAATGTGTAATAATGAATGTCGTTAATAACATTATATCGTCCCGTGTGTTGGTGACCATTGAACACAGCTAGAACTTTCTTGGATTGTTCTAGTATTTGTCTAACTTCGGACGCATTATTGATAAAATGGCTTCCTTCACCATCCAGTAGTTGATGTACAAATACAATGTTGTGTAGTGAGTTTTTTTCTAATTCATGGCGCAACCAATTCAACTGATTCTTAGGGATATTACAATCAGTCCAGTCAAAGTTTCCTCGATCGTAACTTTTCCCATCTGACCGATAGTTAGCATCTAAAATAATGAATTGAATATCTTTTTCAATGAAACTGTAAAATGTATGCTCGTTTGGTATCCCAGTGTTGGTAATTTCAGATTGAAATTGAGCTTTAGATATACTGTCTACATCGTGGTTTCCCAAAACGTGAAATGTTTTTTTTGCTCCTTTCCGAAATTCTTCTTCAATTTTACGCAGATATTTTAAGGTTGAATTTTCATTTGGAGGGCTATCCTCATCCTTGAAATCACCTAGTTCTATAAGAAATTCAATCTCTTGACCCTTCATTACTTGAATAAATTCTGTTAATTTATTTAAAGATTCCCGATAATACCTATTTCCTCTAGAGTCAACATCAGCAAAGTGTATATCGGTTATCATGCCAAACCTTAACTTTGGTTTTGAATTAATGGCCTTCGATTTAACAGCTGATAACCCTAAACCGGCAATTGAAAAATTTAAATATTCCCTTCGGGAAAGGACAAAGTTTTGCTTTTTTGGGTAATTTGACATGATAGATTTCTCTTAAAGAACAGATTCAGTTTTTTTGACTCAAAATATAAAAGGATAAGCTTAGTAGTTTAAATAAATATAGATTGGGTTGACCCTTAATTTTTTAAAATCAGTCCTGAAATAGTTGTTAAAGTATGGTAAAACGTTATTAATATTTAATCAACAAAGCTATTAAATATTAATTCTTTACTATCTATACCGACTTTTTCTAGTTTTCAAAAGGAAAAGATTTGTTTGACTTCCACTTTGATTATTCCACGACACAATGGGTTAACTCCATTGTGATTGGAGTTTGCTTAACCAAGATTTACTCCACTATTGCATATCACATTCGATACCGAGAGCAGACAATTTTTTATTTTCCCTATTTGATATTTTTGGGTCAGCTGATTTTCACCCTTATATTCATTTGGTATGGTTACACTCCAAATTACTATCCTGTACTTGAGGGGAATAATGTACTTTTCACGATGACTGTTCTCGCTGATAGTATCGCCATTATTTTTGTTTTGTCAGCTCTACCAGACGGGCAGCCTTTAACTGACAAAAAATTGGATTTGAAAAACTTTTATTATAAAAACAAAAAACCGTGGAATATAGTACATATGATTTGGTTATCTATCGTTTTAGTATGTTTTTATTTCACGCCAAACAAAGAATTAGTTTTTGCTCATAGATTAAGTATTCAAGTGATGGTTCCTTTGTTTTACGGCAGCATGATTGTTGGGATATTACTAGGAATTGCAATGGTGCTTTATGATAGTGATCATTTACATACAGGGTATCATTTATTTTGGTTTTTTTACTTTTTTCTACCCTCCATCGGCTTAATATAGATGGTTAATCTTTATTGTGAATTAAACAGATGAATGACCATCTCGAACATTTGTATAATAGTCTGAGAAGAAATTGTTAAGGAAGATTTTCTTTAAAAACTGGTTTCATTTTTTGATGAAATTTTATATCAAGCATAATCATTGACCGATTTTCATGTTACTTTTTGTACCATTCATTAAGAGTTCTTAACAGGTTATTCATGATTATTAAATTGAAAAAATTAATAGATCTACATAAAATAATCTATCGACCAACCTGCTAATTCAAATAGGTTTAAGGTAAAGATTGAGGGAAGTAATGTCCAATTTCAAATTGACTCAGCAACAAATATCTTTTTTTCACAATTTCGGTTATCTTAGTTTCCCTGATCTAATGGCAGACAGAATTAGAGAGATTGATTTAGCTTTTGAAGAACTCTGGTCAGAAAACGGGTATGGCCACAATGGCCAACCTCACGATGGTTTAGCCCGGTCTTGTTTAGTCCCATTCATAGATCTCAGTGAGACTTTAAGTAGTCTTTTAGACGATCCAAGGATTTTAGGTATTGCTTCTAGCCTTTTAGGAGAAGATTTCAATTATATGGGTAGTGATGGGAACTATTACGTGGGGAATACAGGATGGCATTCTGATGGGTGGCACGAGGAAATCCTTCATATTAAGATTGCTTTCTACCTAGATAATCTGACAAGCCAAACCGGTTGTTTACGGGTGATTCCCGGCAGCCATAAATTTGGTGATGACTATGCCAATTTGTTATCTAAACAAGTTGGTAAAAGTCAAGAATTATTGGGGGTGGAGGCCGTGGAAATCCCTTGTGTTAATTTTGAAACCAAGCCTGGTGATATAGTCTGTTTCAATCATAATCTCAAGCACGCAGCATTTGGTGGTGGAAGTCGACGCCGAATGTTCACCATGAACTGTTCTCAAAGGTATCCTGATAATCGGTTAGATGAATTACGTAATTATATTAGCGGTGGTGCTCGTTTCTGGTTGGACCGAGCTTATGGTGAAGCTATGATTCGCACAGCTGATCAAAATCGGATGCGACACCTGGAACAAAAAATGGCCAACGATGGCCACCTAGCTGAACTTTCCCGTCAAGCTCGGACAAACATGAGTGAACCTTCTCGAGGTTAATACTGAAATTTATAAATACTAGATAATTTTGAATTGTTTATATTTATAATCGTTTGTGTGCCGAATTTAGGTGTCATACCTGTTGTATTGTTTTTGGATAACTCGAGGGGTTGCCACTGTAAATGTGTTACTTACCAACCTCGACAGTTTTCTTTGGGGGCTTCCAAAACCACTATATTGATCTTGAGCCAGAATCGAACAAGTTTCATTTTTTCCCATAGAACATGGATAATTTGATGTAGCTGACTGAAGTGGAATTCCGGAGGTGTTCCGTAAAATGATCATTGATCATCCTGCTGGAAAGTGGTACACAATCATTGAGCGCCTATTGAACTTCCCGCGTCATCATGATTATCTGGACACCTATTTGAACAATATCTTCGACAAGGGAAAGATGTAGTTTTAGTAACTCTCTGAAGGTGGGCAATTATACTAGTCCAGGTTCTAAAGAGCCTTTGATTCGTTAGAGTCGACATTTCAACTGGCGTTTCTTGTTTTCTTCCGCTTTAATTTATTTTGGTATGATGATTCCGGGCCCAATCAATTTTTCCGTGAAGACCTAGAAAGCGCACCAAGTACACTCTGACACCTATAGCATTCTAAGAGTAACTTGCTTTTGTAATGTAGAATCACTTGATTAGTCAGCAGGTATCACAACTGAACAGGCAAAATACAAACCGGGTTTGGAATTTTTGCCACGAAACCGGTTGCTTTCAAATTACCAGTCTGGTGATCAATCTGAAAAGTTACTACTGTGTCAGTATCTTGATTACCAACAATCAGAAATTTTCCAGTGAGGTCGACAGCAAAATCGCGAGGAGTTTCGCCCAGGGTTGGGGTGTGCCCAAGTGCAGTTAGTTGACCATCTTCAAATGAGAATCTGGCTATGCTATTATGCCCCCTGTTAGAAGCATATACATAACGACCATCCGGTGTCACAGTAATTTCTGCGCAGGATGGGGTTGCGCTTGTTCCTAGAGGTAATGTCGAGATGGTTTGCAACGGATTAAGTAGACCATTGTAGTATGCATAGACAATGATTGTAGCATCCATTTCGTTCAGCACGAATGCATATCGGTTACTAGGATGAAAAACAAAGTGGCGCGGGCCGGCACCAGTATGTGTTTTGACGAAGGCAGGATCACTTGGCGCTAAGTTACCTGTTTGTTCATTAAACTGGTAGACTAGAATTTTGTCGAGACCCAAGTCGGGTACGAACAGAAGCTTATTGTCGGCGCTTAAAACAACCGCATGTGCGTGAGGAACAAGTTGTCGTGGATGATAACTACCAGATCCTTGATGTTGAATAAGATTTCTTGTTTCACCTAATGATCCGTTTTCTTGAATAGGGTAACAAACAATACTGCCAGTTTCATAATTCGCCGTCAAAACAAATTTACCGGTTTTGTCAACTATGATGTGACAAGGTAGGCCACCATATGCCGGTTGATCATTCAAGGGATAGAGAGTCTCGCCATCGATGGCCCAGGCGTGTACTTTTGGGTCATCTTCTACTTCTGTCTCTTGAGTAGCATAAATGAATTGATTTTGTGGATCTATGGCCAGATAAGAAGGATTTCGTGGACCAACGGTATTGGATAGATAAACTAGCTCTCCAGAACTTAAGTCCAATCGGTAAACGTAGATGCCTTCCGCTTTTCCATCGACAAATGGCAATTTTTCAGTGTAAGTCCCAATGAAAATAGTTTGAAAATTCATTTGTTCCTCTGGTCTAAGATTCTAGTTTTTCTAGCTTGTCATACTATCTCATCTGAGTCAATGAAAAGTACTACTAGACTATTGATAGGCATTGATAGTTCAAAAGGATGCAACTACTAAAATGCTAATCCAAAATGTTTAATGAATTAGTACACATTGACTGGCTCTCATTTTTATCAAGACCAAGGATAATTCGTACGCGAGATATCCAAGTAGGCATCAGTACCAGTTACACTAAACCAGAGTATTTACTCACTTTATTGATAGATTGAGGATATTCATGTCTATTTGATTAACAAGCTTTCTGCACTTGTAATTCTTGGAGTTGCTAATTTTTCCTTTTGGTGTTTGTTTAATTAATTCCCGGCGTTGTCGGCCCTTTAATATTTTTGTTTCATAAACATGGATTAACCTATAGGGAGTGAAAAATGACATGATTTTTGCACGATTGGCTTTGAGTAGCTGTATAAAGTCTCGACTAGAACGTTCGGCATTTCCACCATTCCACAAGATTACCTCTTCTAAGAAGTTTCGCGCCCAACCATCGTGCAAAAATTTTGGGACCGTTGACCACATTTATCAAGCCAATACCCTAAAAGTGAAGTACTCTCCACTTTCTACCATTAGTTGATTCTTCTAGTCGGTTATTGACTAATCCGGGGCCCACATCACGAAGTGATAAATCTGTGAATGGGTGAATTTATTGATCAGATAGAACTTTTACGATAGGATAAATTATCGGTTTGAAATGTGGGTGATGCCCAATTCCGTCAAACATTCTCCTACCTGAAACTACCTTTGGATCATCCCAATTTCTTTGAGGTGTAACAGTGAGTGTTTTCAAATAGAAAGTAATTTTCTGCAAGCTCGTATACGGGGTAATCAGGTAGATACCGGCACCAGTTAGTACTCCTTTTTTCTTGTAGTTTCTTCTCCTAGTTATTATTCATCTTCTTTCATTCTTTCCCTAACCCAATCCTTCCCATATAGACCGGACTTTGTTGACCTATCATTTACATTGAGATAGAATGGATTGTTATTTCAGTTTAGTCGCAAGTAAAGAAATAGTCCTATTCATATAAACTAAGATAATGAGCACACCTGTAGATGCAACACGACTAACTTGAGGCAACCAAATGGTGAAATCAATACCTAATGTATTCAGTCAATCCAAGTTAGATTTTTGGAATCGAAATGGTTACGTGATTCTGCCTAACGCTGTCCCCCCCTCACTGTTGGATGATACTGTAATAGCCATGGAACGTTTTTTCGGTCAAGACTTCTCTCAATCTACAGATTGGTATAATCCTCCTCCATTTCCGGGTGGAATTACACCAATGAGCCATGATCAGGAATTGTGGAATAATCGTCAATCGACTCGGGTCTATCAAGCGTTCGCTCAAATTCTGGATTGTTCCGAGTTACAAGTCTCACAAGACCGCGTCAATTTTAACCCTCCAAATAAAAATTCTGTTTGGAACCATCAGGGAACTATGCATTGGGATATAGACAGTCGTCAACAACCTATCCCATTCCAGGTACAGGGAGTTCTTTGCTTGACGGACACGGAAACTAACCAAGGCGGATTTAAGTGTATTCCTGGCTTTCATCGAAAACTGAGTGATTGGTCTGCTAGTCAGCCATCCGATCGGCCGGCACGAATGCTTGATACTACTGGAATGGAAATCCAGTCCGTACCAGGTCAGGCTGGCGATCTGATCATTTGGCACAGTGCTTTACCTCACAGCAACAGTGCTAATACGTCTAATCGACCCCGATTAGCCCAATATATCACCATGTGGCCAGTTGAAAGGAGTTTGCCCGGCAGTGGAGTATTACCCTTAGCTGTGACCAAACGTAGGTTGTTGGCTCAAGTCTTGGGTGTGGCTGAAAGCCTGATCGCCAAATGGCTGTTGAACTATCAAGAAAGCGATATGGTGCTAGTTGAAGTCGACCGCCTGCTAGGCGAACACCCAGATTACCCAGCCTGGCATGTTGAGGTAGAAGGGCAAAGCTATTATTTGAGAAAGCCTTGGGTGAGACCAGTAGACAACCGGCGTCTGGCTATTTATCGTCCTTATGCCATGGGCCAACATCTCGATACTCCGGCTTTACCAATCGTGGACGAAAACGCATTTATTACTGAATTAAAAGAAACCGCGGTAAAAATACCTACAATGGGAAGCCAATCAAAACTAACAGCAAATCAGCTTGATCAAATGAAACAATTTCTATTCCAGACACCTGAGCATCATGGTTTTGAACAGAGGTTATGGAATGAAGACAGTATTTGCGAAATGTTGAAACAAAAGTTTGATTTGGAAATAGAAACTCGTCCGGTAGTCTTAACGGATTTGGGACGAAAATTAGCTGGTGTTGATACTTGGGATAACCCATAGAATTCACCGTCAAGTAAAACTAAAACTGTGAGGCTAGTATAATTTAATGTCTTTCTCTAGGATTGACAGTTTAATCAAGATCAGCGCCGGTTATCACTTTTTCCTGCTACTCTTGTTGCAATTTTCTCATAAAATCTTGTTGTCCTCCTTCATGATCATGCTAATGGTAAGCGCCATCTTGCAGATACACACCATAACATTAGTGATTTTTATATGGATTTTAGTATCCACCGTCTGAACCGACTAATATATGCGAGAAAGTTAATTTGTTATGATTGACCAAACTAATATTACCAATCAAGAAATTGAAGAATCTTTTAAAAGAGATGGTTATGTTGTAGTCGAAAATATCATTCAGGATCACGAATTGGAACCTATTCGGAAACACGTCAAAACAAGGGTCGAAGATTACGCCCATGAGCAGTATGCCGCAGGTAATCTTTCGTCTGTTTACAACAGAGAATCTTTCGAACGTCGTTATGCTGTCATATGTGAGGAGTTATCAATTTCTCCTCGTGGTTGGATCGGCCACACGTATGGCCGAGAGTTTTACGATCTCTATAACTTGCCAGGTATTCTCCACGTTTTAAGCATAATACACGGTCCTGAAATATCTAATATTGGCAGCCCCGCGCTGAGGACGAAACTACCCGGCAGTGTGATTACCTCGTTTCCCTGGCATCAAGATAGTCAATACATTGACCAAGCTACGATTGGTAAAAAAGAACGTCATACTGAGAACTTGCTAATGGTCACAGTATGGGTACCTTTAGTCGAAGCTACAGTTCAAAACGGTTGCTGCTGGGTCATTCCAGGCAGCCACCGTTGGGGATTATTGGATGGAGCTCGAGGCCAAGACAGCAACATACGAATAGAAGAAAATATAGAAGGAAGAGGCCAGCCGACTCCAGTTCCTCTCAAACCCGGAGGTGCGCTTTTTATGTCCAATCTGTGTGTGCATACAAGTAAGTTGAATACCAGTAACGGATGTCGTTGGAGTATTGATTTTCGTTACTTTCCCACTGTAGATCGGAACAATTTTATACCTGAGCAAAGACAAGCCGCTGAGTTTGTCCACAATAAAATGCGCCGGGGAGGGAAAGAACCACTAGTAGTGCTTACCAAGGGACACAAACCGAGCTGGGAAGAATGGGACACAGCCAACCGGAAACTACAGGCAAATCTAAGGCATACAGATTAAACTAAAATCACGACTCGGACTATACAAACATAAAAGAATAAACATTATAGCCGTAATCTTACCGAATAAGGAATCCATCACTGATAGAGGTGGTTCTTGGAATCAGCAAGAACCACGACCTGCGGGTAGCTGACCGCTACAGCTATAATCCTAGGTATAGATTCGACCGCCGTGGGTTTCGGTGTGTGTCAGAACCTAATTGAGAAATGGTATATAGATTGTATTCGTAAGTACCTTACTAGCGGTGAATTCGCATCTTTTACCATTGGTAGTTTTAACTTTATGCCAGCCTGCCACCAGTTGTCGGGCATTTATTTTGTAGGTTTTGATCTAGAATTTGGCAGTGTCAGTGCTAGGGGTTGGTGGTAAAACAGATGCGTTCGGCAAGGCATTGTAGTTCGATGGCCACTCAAACTTTGTTAAAGTTGATGCTGCTGGTCAAGGTTATGACTTTGATTCTCACTTCGACAAATCTAAAGGAATAACCATATGCTCTTGGGTCAAAGTAAGGGAAACTGGGAGAGATAAGCACGGGCAAATGCGACAACCTATTGTGATGAAAGGTGGATTAAAACAATGGGAGTTTGCTCTGTATGTCTACGATAGTTTCCAGCCAGGAATTTCAGTCTGGGGTTGTAAGGCGGGTGGGGGCGATACGTGGGGTGGAAACTTGGGTAATGAGTGGCATTATCAGTGTGGAACCTACAGTATAAAATATGGAATGAAGCTATATCTCGACGGTACAGAAAAAGTCGTAGCTCAAGCTAATAATGTGGGTAATCCATGTGCAGAAGGAGATCGTCCGATTTTTATTGCTCATCGGGAAGATGGTCAATGGCTAAATGCTGATATCGCACAAGTACGAATGTGGGAAAGAGTTATCACCGTTGAAGAAATGGCACTAGCGATGAATACTAACTCCCTAGATGTTCACCGGTTTAATAAGTTACCTATTGCTTGGGCAGAGGTGAAATCGAAATTATAACCTCTCCATTAAGCCTAATAGCTATTCAAAATCTTTTAAGATAACCTACAAAATACCTCCAAATAATCTTTTTAACTTTTACGGTTTTCAATTCTTCGACCTTAGAAATAACTGGTAACTCTTTTTGAGCATAAACAAAAAAAATAACAACTATTTTTTTCATTATTAACTCTTATATCGTTATTCAATATCAGCCACACATCGATCCAATCTGGGTAGGAAGATTATTACAGGCCTTATTACTGCTCGGGTTACTCATATGGTTGAAGGGATGATGTAAGATATGTAATTATACTCATATTGTTTGTGGTGAACGATGAAATCTAGTTTTTACAGTGCATATATAGATTGGGAATCCTACGAGACATTACCATTTTGCAAATAGGCTGATTTGGATTGTCCTACCTCTACTATCGGAATCCCAACGAAAAAATTGTCCCAAGAATCATGATCTTTATTAGAACAATTGTATGGGTTTACTGAAATTATGTTTTGATGTGTATGTGGTTACACCATTCGAGGAAATCGGTCTAATTGGAGGGATTGGGGTCATAGGCGCCACCTCAATTCTCACATTTTTCGTTTTTTGTTTTTTGGGGAGAGATGACTGGATAGAGAATTTTTGGTATGACCTTATATATCTAAAAGAAATTTTTGTTGAATGGAAAGACCTTTCTGATTGGAAAGGAGACAATAGTTTTCGATACAAAATTCGAGAATTATTTCATGGAATACTTAGATTAATACGATCATCATTTTGGTTAATTCTTCTCATCTTAGTAATAATGTTGATTTTCACTTTCACTTTATTCTCACTTTATAGTTCAATTCTTTTTAAGGTTTAGGGAGAGAACAACTAAAAATGTGGGGTGGAGTGATACTGACTTTTGTTTTATGTTACCTATGTTATGTAGGTTACATGTCTTTTTATAAGAAAAAATAATTCAAATCAATTGAGTTATAGAAATGTCTGATAAAGTAGTTATGAGACATTATCTGTCCAACTAGCAGCTCAAAAACAAAATACCTAGTACCTACACTGACAAATAGTTTGTCTTATCTGACTAGAGGAAGTATCTTCAGGCACTGACCTTGCACGAGAAGTTAATGAAGAGCATCGAAGGCGAGCGATAAGTTTGTCTAGACCTTTTAGCTAAAGGATGAGCCAACCTTGCGATAATGGTGGTATCTTCAAAACTTCTTTCTGTAAGGTGGGTCAACTCCTCTAGCTCACTTCTTTTTTGCTTATCATTTTTTCACTTCGAGACCTTAATAATAGACGATAGCTATGGGTAGGCATATAAAACTACATCTTCTGTCAAGTCATATACGCTTGTTTGTACGCTAAGCCTGTACCAAAGATGTGGTCTGCCAATTGGCTCAAGTGGTATACGAGACTTTTAGAGGAACATCAACTACCCTAACAATATAACTTTAGGATCATTTAATCGATTCGGAGTAGGTGAGTCTGCGTGTTTCTCAACTTTTTCACTAATCGGCTGTAAATGTAAAAATCAACTTGACACGTTATACAAAATCATTCAATGATATTTCTCACAAGAGGAAGTTGATACGAATTCTGATGACATGTCCCAAGATTTTTCTGCTAATCTATCTACAAAAACTTGGTTGTTGTCTTAGGATTAAAATTTATTATCCTTGAGCCGTGCGTAACACAAACTTCAACCAAAATAAATTTTACTATGGATATTAGAACTCCAATGAAGCGAAAACCCACGACCAAATTACGTATTTTACTCACTGGTGCAGCAGGATTAGTTGGCACTATTCTACGATCGGCCTGGGAACTTGACGATCAATACCAATTGACTGCGGTGGACCGAAATGATTCGGACTCAAACATTCAAAAGGCCGATATTCGACAGGCTGCGCAAATGAAAGCCATATGTCAGAACCAAGATGTATTAGTACATCTGGCTTATATTAGCTACCAAGACATACTAAAACACTCGACTCAGATGACAGATATTACAGCTACCATGCTGTTGTTTGAAATAGCTCGAGAAGCAGGGATCAAGAAGATTATTTACGCCAGTACTAATGCCGTTACGGGATGGAATGAAAAATTGGCACAACCATCAGATGGTAGTTGGACTGGATTACCACCTAAATTTTCTACAACTGACCAGTTTCGGCCAGATAGTTGGTATGGCGTCATGAAAGGTATGGCCGAGATTGCAGGGCGTTACCTAGTCGACGCTCACCAAATCCGATTCATCAGTATCCGGATCGGTAGCTTTATCGGTGGCAATGAACCGAATGATATTCGTCATTGCTCAACTTTGCTAACACCACGTGACTGTGTTCAACTATTCAGCTTGGCAGTCGATTATCGGGGGCCGATAAAATATCTGATTACCTATGGTACGTCTGGCAACACTGATGGCTATCAAGTTGGGTTCATGGATATTAGTCCAGCTGTGGAAATTCTCGGTTATCGCCCAAAAGACAACCTGATCCAAACACATCAGCATCGGTTCATCTGAAAAATAAGTTGGGTACGTAGTTCGCTCTCAGGAAGACAATATGCTGAAAACGATCTGCACTCATTATCTAGGATCGAGATCTCAGAATGACAAGACTAAGATAAGCGGATGCATTTAGAGCAAGGCAGTAATAATTCCTTCGCCGGCTTACAAAGAGTAATCACGTATGCGCGTGATTACTACGGTTTACCTTACAAAATTTGCAAAAAGTTGATCAAGTCCTTTTTATCTGATCAGTGGTTACGAAAAAACTATTTTATCAATTCAAAAGAACAGGAATAATGCAAAGATTCAACACAAACAAAATTTATAGTATTGTGATAGTCATTTTGGTGTTACTTGCCTCCTATGAAATATCAGCTAAGAAAATTCCAGCTTTTCCCGGAGCAGAAGGACATGGTATGTATACCATCGGAGGTCGTGGCGGACGAGTGATAAAAGTAACCAACCTCAACGACAGCGGTGAGGGTAGTCTACGTGCAGCGGTTGAAGCTAAAGGACCACGAATTGTCGTTTTTGAAGTGTCAGGGACCATAGAATTAGAGCGCAGACTCAAAATACGAAATGAATACATTACTATTGCGGGGCAAACAGCTACTGGAGACGGAATCTGTATAAAGAATCAGGAGGTCTTCCTCGACGCAGGTGAAGAAGTTATTATTCGTTACATACGATTTAGAATGGGTGATGAATCTCAGCAACAAGCTGATGCTTTGGGTGGTCAAAAAAACAAAAACGTCATTATAGACCATTGTTCTGTGAGTTGGTCTACGGATGAATGTGCTTCATTCTATGCTAATGAAAATTTCACTATGCAGTGGTGTCTGGTTGGTGAAAGTCTTCGCCATTCTGTTCATGAAAGTGGCAAGCACGGATATGGTGGTGTATGGGGAGGCAAAAAAGCATCTTTTCATCATAACTTGCTTGCACATCACGATAGTAGAAACCCGAGGCTTGGGGAATATGCTTCATCTTATGCTCTATCTGATTTGGTTGATCTCAGAAATAATGTGATATACAACTGGCAGGGCAACAGTTGTTACGGAGGTGAAGGGATGAATGTTAATATAGTGAATAACTATTATAAAACTGGTCCCGCAACAACAAAACACCGGGAAAGAATTATCGCAATACGTAATAGAATCGAGACTTGGGATCCCTTATATAATATTTGGGGGAAATTTTACATTAATGGTAATGTATTAACAGAATCAGAACGAGCAACGAATGATAACTGGAGTTATGGTGTTCAATTTGATTCTAAATGGAGTCATATATCTAATACGGAAAGACAAAACTTACGTCTGGAAAGTCCGTTAGAAACAGGCCTTGTTACGACACATACAGCAAAGGAAGCTTACCAAAAAGTACTTCAATTCGTAGGTGCAAGCTTAAAGAGAGACTCTGTTGACCAAAGAATAATACATGATGTAACTACTGGTACAGCAACTCACATGGATGGCGGTAATGGCAGTACCAATGGATTTATTGATACACAAGATGCTGTTGGTGGTTGGCCTGAGTTAAATTCATTTCCTGCGCCGATTGACATAGATGACGATGGGATGCCTGATGAATGGGAAACTGCTAATGGGTTAGATCCCAATGACTCCAGCGATGGGAGTAAGGACTTCAATAACGACGGATATACTAATATAGAAGATTACCTGAACAGCCGAGCCCTCCAATATTATGATACAAAACCTCTGGTAAACACCATTAAACCTAAAAATAATGAGCTTTTTATAGTCTCAAAGAAAGTGAATATTGAGGTTGAAGCATATGCCAACGACTATAACGGCGGTTCAATAACCAAAATAGAACTGTATTTGGATAAGCAACTCGTAAAAAAAGAAAATAACAACAACCAAATTGTTACTAAACTGAGGGGTATTTCTCATGGAATCCACCACATTATAGTAAAAGCTACGGACAATTCAGGTAATATTAGCGTTGATACTACCACTATATATGTTGGGACAAAAAAGGTCAGGATAAATATTGAAGAAGATGCACGGAATGGACATGTAAAATTAGATCCTGATGGGGGGCTTTACACTGAAGGTATAGATGTTCATGTCATGGCAATTCCAAATGAAGGATATCACTTTCACAGTTGGATTAAAGATATAGAAAGTGAACAGGAGTTACTAACCATTAAAACTACGGATCATATAACCCTAAAACCTGTATTTGTATCTAAGAAAGATCCTCTGCATATGTACAGCAAATCAATAAAAATTACGTTCGGTCCGTTAGAAGGGTTTTATGCATCCTCTAGTTACATAGCAGATGGTGGTAGTCCCTATTTTCGGAGGCCTAATGGCTATACTTACGGTTGGCTTGAGGGGTACAACCTTGGTGGATCATATGATCCTTCAGAATCAAACTTAGTATTAGCAACCTGTAATGTTTTTGAAACAAAGAGTAGTAGTCATTCATGGGGGATTGCTTTACCAAAAGGATTCTATAACGTGAAATTAGGGCTTGGAGCAAAGAAATCACAACAAGCTATAAAAGTCAATCTAGGGCAACAACGTGCAGACAGCCCTCAATTATTTATAAATGACCCTATAGACACAGACAAGTATGATGAGTATGTGGTAGAAAATTTTGAGGTTAAGGATGGTGGTAGTATTTATTCTGATGTACAACTAACCCTAAGTAGCGTGAATCAAACAGAAATATATTTTATTGAGATAGAACCATTGAGAATTGGAGGAAAAAAAAGACTCAAGGTAATCAATGGTATTGGTACTGGAACATATAGTGAGTTTTACGGTCCGGTTATGATAATAGCAGATTCACCCGATGACGGTATGGTTTTTGATAAATGGATTGGCAATACAGAGCCACAATATTTCGAAGGTATTGATAAATGGATTAGTAATACGGATTATATCGAAGATATATATTCCTCTACAACATTTGTAACCAAGTTAGATTACATCACTTCTGTTAAGGCAACCTATAGAAAGAAACGATAGCAGTCCCTTTAGACTCAATGATAAGTAATTGTGAGAGAGTCTTTAGAGTGAATTGGTCATTACCAGGAACACTTTGGAGTTAGTGAAACTGAAGGATTCAAATCAATAATCGACGATATTGAATGTTGATTCAAGAAACGTTATCGTTGCTGTGAATGTGTTGACCCTGTTACAGGATCATCAATTAGATAATAATCCGAAACCAAAAGGGATAGACGTCTCTCTGAGAGTACCTATATAAACCTTTTCAATGTCTTAATCCGTTCTTTTGGTCAGTTATATAATGGGCAGTATTTGAAGGCGGGGGTTTTCCTAGCCAATGGTATTATTGGTGGTTATATAGAAATTCGCTGTGGGCATCAAATTTGTGGTGATAGGAACCATTATAGTGGGAGGTGAGCACATATTATCAACATATGATTTTAGTTAGTCTACTAAGGAAATTCATCAGCAGAGGTTAGGAAAACACAAACATAAACATGTAAATAGTGCTCCACCACAAATGTTAATAAGTTCTCAATGATTTAAAATCAGCAGCCCAATATATTAGTTTTTTAAATTATTTTGATTTTCGAATGCTAATACCTTACTAGGAGTCAACTTCTGCATTTAAGGTTTCTTTAATGTTATTCAGGATCATATCCGCTCTAGCCTGGGGAGTATGGTCAGCGTGTTTATCCTTGGCTGTACGTCCAAGCCCAATCAACACATCACGAAAACCTTGAAGTTTGCCTAGCATCTCCCGCCTCAATTTGATAGAAGTAAGTTCCTGAAAATACTTGTTCTCCAGCTTTAGTCCTATCATCCTAATAGAACTTTGTTAGTAATGTTATTGCTAAGAGGATTCTTCTTTTATTCTGCTCGGATTTTACTAACTAACTACTAGTAGGAATTTAGAATTTTCCAGTTTTCTTGATTTGAGTGAAATATTTTAATGTTATCTGTCGCAAAATATTATATAATTCGCATCTGCC
>MDTE01012655.1_pt1 | contig 17447 bp, 15 predicted proteins | sample 811231 | NCBI WGS metagenome assembly MDTE01 (sample SAMN05326651, study PRJNA326480) | marine metagenome | isolation source: seawater | place: Indian Ocean: Red Sea | collected 2010
CCTCCTCGAGCTCGAGCGTCGCGAATCATGTCCCGCTCCCAGCGACGGGCGAGACCCACTTCGCTCAGCGCCCACTGCTGCACCTGGCGAACACTGGGCTCGGCTTCGAGCAACTGAATGACCGAGTCGGTCTGCAACCGTGGCTCAGCTTCCGGGAGCGGGCTAGAGACAGTGTTGACCAACGGAGCCGACGGCTGACCCGACGCGGCCTGAGCCCAGCAAGTGACCGTGACAAGAAAGAAGAGAACAAGAAAAACTCTCATGGTCGTACCTCATTCGATTGCGGGCCTCGGCCTCGGGGAACCGGTTCACTGGACCAGGGGTCTGCTGATTCCAGAGGCTCCCAGTCCAAGGGATACACTCCGCCAGACTGGCCCCGGCGCAACTCTCGCCCCGGAAGACCCAGCGACCAGTACAAGACGACGGTGCATCGGAGTTCCGGCAACCGAACCGCCGGAACGATTGTCACAGGTTCTGCTGACACCGAACGGAGACCTGCAAGTTGAAGGTGCAGCCCCACCCTGGGGAGAGGTGAAACAGAAGCTGCAACGCAGTCCCTGGGCGCCAGCACGGCACAAAATAGTGTAATCACCAGGGCCATCAGGGCCACGGACAAGGCCCTTCGGAAGCGACCCTTGGAGCCACTAGACAGGGCCCGCTCGATTGACAGGGAGTCGGGGCCCTGGTAGCTAGGCGCCGCGGGACCATTTCTTGGTTTTCGTGCCTGTGTTTCAGGCTGTGCACTCAAGCCGTAGCTGTCTTCGATTCCGACACAGGAATTGGCGAAGTCCAACGTCCAGGGAGCCCCCAGAACATGTCCGACTCTCTTATCTATGCCGTCCCCGCTGCCGGCGTCCTCGCTCTCCTTTATGCATTCATCAATGCTGGATGGGTCAAGAAGCAAGACGCAGGCACCGACGAAATGAAGGACATCGCCGCCCGAATTCAAGAAGGCGCTATGGCCTTTCTTGCCCGTGAGTACAAGGTGCTCGCTGTCTTCGTGGTTGTCGTCGCCGGCTTGCTCGCCTTTGCGAACATGGGCGTCGAGGGTCAAAGCCCGCTCATCGCAGTGGCCTTCATCATCGGAGCCCTCGCTTCCGGCGCTGCCGGCTACGCGGGCATGAAGGTGGCAACGGACGCAAACGTCCGCACCACGCAAGCTGCCACCAAGGGCCTGCCCCCTGCCCTGGATGTCGCCTTCCGAGGCGGCGCGGTCATGGGAATGAGCGTGGTAGGCCTCGCAGTCATTGGCCTGGGCGTGCTGTTCATCGTCTTCACTGGGATGTGGGAGGGCCACGCCGGCCTGCCAACGGCCCTCAGCGTGCTCACTGGCTTCTCGATGGGCGCCTCGTCCATCGCCCTGTTTGCCCGCGTTGGAGGCGGTATCTACACCAAGGCGGCAGACGTCGGGGCCGACCTGGTCGGCAAGGTGGAGTCGGGACTTCCCGAGGACGACCCACGGAACCCCGCCGTCATCGCCGACAACGTGGGGGACAACGTCGGCGACGTAGCCGGCATGGGAGCGGACCTCTTCGAGTCCTTCGTCGGTGCCATTGTCGGCGCCATGGTGCTCAGTCTCGGCTTCACGGCCGTCAGCTCGGGTCAAACCATGGGACCGGTGCTGCTGCCGCTGGTGGTGGCTGCTGCCGGCATTGTCTGCTCCATCGTGGGAACATTCTTCGTCAAGACCAAGGAGGGCGGAAACCCCCAACACGCTCTGGACATGGGGGCCTTTGGCGCCGCAGGGGTCATGGCGATCGCCACGTTCGGAATCGCCAACCAACTGTGGCCCGCAGAAGGCGTCACCTTGGCCGGCTCGACGGACCCTGTCACTTGGACTGAGGTCGGATTCGCCACGGTCATTGGGTTGGGCGTGGGTATCGCCATCGGCCTGATCACCTCGTACTACTGCTCCATGGGCAAGAAGCCCGTTAACAGCATTGCCGAGCAGAGCAAGACGGGGACCGCCACCAACATCATCGCTGGGCTCGGCGTGGGCATGGAGTCCACTGCGATGCCCATCTTGATGATCGCAGTCGGCGTCGTTGCCGCAGACCACGTTGCTGGTCTCTACGGAGTGGCCATCGCCGCGCTCGGCATGCTGTCCACCACGGGCATTCAGCTCGCTGTGGATGCCTACGGGCCCATTGCCGACAACGCCGGCGGCATCGCAGAGATGTCGCACCAGGAACCTGAAGTACGCAAGCGTACGGACCAACTGGATGCCGTCGGAAACACCACCGCCGCCATTGGCAAGGGGTTCGCGATTGGCTCGGCTGCCATGACGGCTCTGGCTCTGTTCGCCGCCTTCATGCAACAAGCTGGAATCACGTCCATTGACGTGAGTGAGCCCCTGGTAATGGCTGGACTCTTCGTGGGCGGAATGATGCCCTTCCTGTTTAGCTCCATGGCCATGAACGCAGTCGGCGAGGCCGCGATGGAGATGATCCAGGAAGTGCGACGCCAGTTCCGCGAGATCGAGGGACTCCTCGAAGGAAAAGCAAAGCCCGACACTGCTCGATGCGTCGACATCTCCACCTCGGCCGCCATCAAGCGCATGGTCCTCCCCGGTGGCATGGCGATTGTTACCCCAGTGTTGGTCGGCTTCGTCTTCGGACCCAACGCGCTGGGCGGCTTGCTCGCCGGAGTGCTGGTAGCCGGCGTGCTCATGGCGATCTTCATGTCCAACGCTGGTGGCGCCTGGGACAACGCCAAGAAGTCCTTTGAGGATGGTGGCTTCACGACCGCCGACGGCACCCTGCTTGAGAAGGGAACAGAGGCACACGACGCCGCCGTAGTCGGCGACACCGTGGGCGACCCCTTCAAGGATACCGCCGGCCCCTCTCTGAACATCCTGGTCAAGCTGATGAGCGTGGTAGCCCTCGTCATCGCGCCGCTCATCGCAGTCGCTGGCGGCTAGCACCGCAGTAGACTTCCGACTGTCCCGTCCGTTCCTGCAGGCGGGTAGTCGGGAGAGGGCTGACAGGGCCTCTGACGAACCCCATTGCGTTCCTGGAATTTCAGGGACACCCAGGGGGGTTGTTGCGTTTGTAGTCCAGGAAGGCGACGTCGCATTCATATTCCCAGGTCAGAGCAAGCACTGGGCCAAGACCCGTCACTGAGGACTCCCCCGGTAATTTCAAGGGGATGGGCCCTGTGCTAGGCCACACACCGCCAGACAGAGTGTCCGGGCCGAAGCCGAGAGCCAGGCAAACCAGGACATAACAGGCCACCCCATCTCGATGAGCCACCGGCTGCTACCATCCGATCATGGACATCTACCGTGAAGTACTGAGCGTTCTAGACGGCGAGGGAACCGCCGTACTGTGTACGGTCGTCCATGCCGCGGGTTCCGCCCCACAGAAGATGGGCAGCAAGATGCTAGTCCTTCCCGATGGCAGCATCCGGGGGACCATCGGTGGCGGTGCGGTTGAACAGGCGACTATCGAACAAGCGCTAGAGGTGCTCAAGACGGGCACGGCGCGAGTGTTCAAGGCCCACCTGACTCGTGATCTCGCCATGTGCTGCGGGGGACGAATGGAGATCTTCGTGGAGCCCCTTGGCGTACGACCCTGGTTGATCCTCTTCGGTGGCGGACACGTGGGGTCCTCGCTCTGTCGGATCGCAACCGAGGCAGGCTTTCGTGTCCACGTCGTGGATGAACGAGAGTCCTTCTGCAGCGAGGGAGCCCATCCTACGGCTGAAGCCTGGACCTGCGCCAATCCGCTCGATGTTCTGGACGACCTCCCCTGGCTGCCCGAGAGCTACGCAGTGATTGTCACCCACTCCCACCGGCTCGACGAAGACTTGCTCGCTCGATGCGTAGAGCGCGACTGGCGCTACCTAGGCATGATCGGCAGCCGCGCCAAAGTGCTTCGGTTCCTGGACCGATACCGCAACCGAGGCTTAGACATGGCCACATTCTCGCGGGTCCACGCACCCATAGGCCTCGACATTGGGGCTCGCGAACCCGGAGAGATCGCCGTAGCTGTCTTGGCCGAAATGATTGCCATTCGCCGAGGTGGAGAGAGCCGTACATTCGGCTCCATGCGCATCACGGAACAAGTCGACGGCGGTGCCGTGCGATCGGGATAAAGGAGAACCCCACCGGACTCAGTCTTCGCTGAAGTACTGCGTCTGGAAACGAAAGAGTTGAGCTCCCTCTGCGACGGCGTTCGACGGAAGGCCCGCCTTCTCGCAGGTGCGGCCCACAAACTCCTCCACGCTCCAGCCCTGGTCCGTAGCAACCTCAGGCAGCAGCAACCCACGGCGGCCTGACCCCTCGACAACGAGTCCGTCACGGCCAACAACGACGTCAACGAGGCTACAAGGCTCCAGGGGGCCCAAGACGGAGATGGAGAGCGTCAGTCCGGACAGTTCGTCCTCGTGCAGCGCAGCGAAGCGGGGATCTTGAGTGCCAGCAGCCACGGCCATCCACGCTACAACCTGGTGCAGAGGCCTGTCCGCCCTCGTGCTTCCGACGCAACCTCGAAGGCGGTCACCCGCTCGCAAAGTCACAAACGCACCGGCTGGGCGGCACAGGGGGTGACTCTCCGAAAGCTGCACCCTGGGCGCTGTACGCTCTGCCAGGTGGTCCACCAGGGCCTGACGGGCGAGAGCCAGCAATTCGTGCTGGTGCTCAATGGCGAGTGGAGTCAGGGGCACCGAACCCGCGAAGAAGTACTACATGCAGAACAAGACGCGTGTCTCGCCCAACTGTACGAGTTCGCCACCGTCTAGCCGCTGCCTGGTCACCAACTTGCCATTGACCAAGGTCCCGTTGCTCGACTTGTTGTCTTCAACCACGTACTCGTCACCACGTCGGAAGATCCGACAGTGATACCGCGAGATCTTCCCGTCATTCTTGATCTGGATATCGTTGTTCCGACCACGACCGAGGCTCATCACCTCACCATTGAACGGATACACCACCGGCTCGCCTTCGGGCATGGTCACGACCAGCCGCGTGCCCTCACCTGGAGGCTCTCCCTCGACCTCAGCATCCGCCTGTACCGGCGGCGCATCATCTTCGACATCAGGCTGGGCATCGACCATGCCCGTGGCCAACGCGTCCTGGCTGGCCTCCGCAAGGTCCTCGACCTCACCGTCGGCAGCATCCTCAGCACCGTCCACCGCCCACTCATCGTCCTCAGCCACAGCCTCGGGGACCGCGGCACTCTCCACATCGGCAGCTGAAGCAGCGATCTCGACCTCCGCAGAGGCCCCTTCCTCGACACCCTCAGTAGGTGGCTCGTCCCCTTGCTCCGCCTCCTCGCCGAACTCAGCGGCGAACATGTCCGAGCGCTCATCATCTTCGGGCGCGGCCGCTGGTTCGGCATCGACCACTTCGTCCGATGGGGCAGCTTCCACGATCTCGGCGGGAGCCTCAGCGACCTCCTCCACATCCGAAGCCTCCGCCACCAACTCCGCTGCGGCCTCTATACCCTCAGCGGCGACGGCCTCGTCATCATCGGAGGCCTCGGCAACCATCTCGGCCTCCACGACCTCGTCACCGGCATCGCCCAGATCACCCATGTCGGCCGGGGCCTCGGCAAAGCTGATCTCACCCATGGGGCTGGGCGGCTCGGCGGGAGCATCCAGCGAGGGCGCCTCACCAGCCACCCGCGCGGAGAGAGCCTGGGCCTTCTCAAGAAGTTGATCGATGGACTCCACCTCGCCCCGGAGAGCAGCCAGATCGTCGAGATCAATGGACGCCCTAGCATCCGTCTCTCGAGCTTCGAACTCGTCGTCGTCTAGCTCGCCAATGACGTGGCGAAGCTTCAGTTCGTCGACCTGGGCTTCGACCGATGTCGCTCGCCCCTCCATCTCCACCACCTGCGCCTGCAGGGCATCGCGATGGTTTTGAGCATCATTGGCCTGAGAGGACAGCTCGGGCTGAATGTCCCGGAGCTTATTGGAATAGTCGGCGACCACCTTGGCAACCACCTCAGGCGAGAACTCGGTGCTCTTTGCCTGGGCAGCGTCGATCCAGTCTGCGTACTTGTGCGACTGCTCGATTGTGTCCTTCAGACCTTCCAGGGAGAAGCCTTCGTCCTGCGCCCCGTCCTTCTTGCCCATTTCTGGCCTCCACATGGGGTTGACCCCACCGAACCGCGCGCTACGGGACCGGCCGAGCAACCCTTCTCAAATCGTTGGAATTCAAGGAATTTTCTACACCCGCCTCACTCGTGTCAAGCAGCCGAGCCCGGTAGCTCACCATCGAATGCCCGAGTCAGCTGCTAGCCGGGCTCTGCCAACTCTCGCGGGCGAGGTTCTCAAACCGCGTGAACTCGCTACGCCAAGCCAACATCACATCTCCTATCGGACCACTTCTTTGCTTCTTCACGAGGACTTCCGCCATCCCCTTCTGTTCCGAAGCTTCGTTGTAGAATTCATCACGGTACAGGAACATGATGACGTCGGCATCCTGCTCAATGGCTCCCGACTCGCGCAGGTCACTGAGCAAGGGTCTCTTGTCCGTGCGACTCTCAACACCTCGATTAAGCTGAGACAGGGCGACCACGGGAATGTTGAGTTCCTTGGCCACCAGCTTGAGGCCCCGGCTAATTGCCGAGATCTCTTGCTCGCGAGACGCATTCTTCGAGACGTCCTGGCGATCCGGTCGCATCAACTGCAAGTAGTCCACCATGACCATGTCGAGCCCATGCTCGGCCTTCAAGCGCCGACACTTCGCTCGCACTTCAGAGATCGGAATGCTGGGCGTATCGTCAATGTGGATCTTGGCTTCAGCCAATCGTTCCGAGGCCGCATAGAGTTCGGGCCAGTCGTCCTGACGCAGTTGCCCTGTGCGCACTCGCTTACCAGAGACTCGAGCGTCCGAAGACAGAAGCCGCGTTGCCAACTGCTCCTTGCTCATCTCCAACGAGAAGAAAGCGACCGAAGCAGAGCCCTGCAGGGCCGCGTTGGCCATCATGTTGAGCGCCAAGGCCGTCTTACCCATCGAGGGGCGAGCAGCAAGGATGACCAGGTCCGAGCGCTGCAGACCAGCCAACATCACATCGAGATCCTTGAACCCAGTGGTCACCCCGGTGACGTCTGATGGATTCTCAAACCGCTCTCTCAGGTCCTCTGTAACCGACTCGATGATTCCAGAAAGCGAGTAGAAGGCAGTGGCCTGATGGCTCTGGCCGAGCTCATAGATAGCCTTCTCGGCCAGCTCGAGACTCTGGGCGGCGGTGTGTTCACCGCTGTAGATATTCTGGGAAATGGCCCGAGCGGTATCGAGAAGCCTACGCAACACCGCCTTCTCTCGGACGGTGCGCACATAGTCGATGAAGTTGACGACGCTGGGAACCGAACCCGAGAGGCTGGCCAGGTAGCTATAACCACCCACACGATCCAGCTTCGACTGCGACTCAAGGTGGCCCGAGACAGTGACCAGATCCACCGCCTTGCCGGAGGTGTGGAGGTCCTGAAATGCCCGAAACAAAAGGCGGTGCGACTCGCGCGCAAAGTCATCGGGCTGAAGGCCGTCTTCCTGGGCACGGAACAGGGAATCCGGATCCAGGAGGATCGCGCCTAGCAGGGCGCGCTCGGCAGAGGAATCCTCGGGCTCTTTGCCCGAGGCTTCGAGGACTTCAGCCACCTGCGATACTTCCTTCCCGCCGCGGCGAGCCCCACCCGGCAGTGCTCAGATCATGCCCGGCTCGAAGCTGGGTAGGAACGGAACTTTTGGACAATCTCGACCAAACGGCCAAGGAGACTCCGATGCGAATGCGATGACTACTCGTCGGTTGAGTCGTCGTCCCCAGCATCCTCGTCGCCCGCAGCCTCGTCGCCTGCAGCCTCGTCAGCCGCATCGTCTTCGGGGGCTTCGAGGACCTCGGAGTCCTCATCAGCACCCTCGGCCACAGCGTCCGTCCGCAGGCTATCTCCAGCCTCGGAATCGTCGCCTGTCCAGGCCCGGTCGGACACTCGGGGAGCATCCACTTCACCGTCATCCGTCAGGCGACCAGAAGCCTTCGCCTCTGCCATGAGCTTCGCGCTGGCCTCGTCGGGCTCGATGGTCACCTCAATGGTGCCCATCACCCCTTGACCCAACTTCACGGGGATCTCGAAATCTCCCAGTGCCTTCAAGGGCTCAGGCAAGACCACCTGACGCTTGGCGACCTGAACGTCGCGCTCGGCAAGCAAGTCCGAGAGCTCCCGGCTCGTCAGCGAGCCAAAGAGCTTGCCGTCCGGTCCACAGGCTTTCGTGACCACAACACGACCGACACTGGACACCACCTTGAGGGCAGCTTCGGCCTCAGCGAGCAGGCGCACCCTGCGCGACTCCATGGCCCTCTGGTTGTGCCGCAGTTGCTTGAGGTTGCGCTCGTCAGCACGAATGGCAAGTCCTCGCGGGATCAAGAAGTTTCGGGCATAGCCGTCCTTGACCTTCACCAGGTCGCCAGCGTTACCAAGCTTGTCAATTTCTGCACTGAGGATGACCTTCATCGCTCTATTCCAATCTCATCGTGCGCCCGAAGGCGTCGCAGGTCGAACCAGGCATCGACCAGACCTGCCGCGGCGAATATGGCCGTGGTCGCTGGACGCACCATGAACAACGCCTGCAGCCCGATCCCCAAGCACTTCGCCATGGGGGACAGTCGCAGACGGAAGAAGTAGTAATTGGTCACCGCTAGCCCCTGTAGCCAGTACAGGGCGCAGCCGATCACCAATCCGTTGCAGGCCAGAGCCAACAGCGGCTCCGACCTTGGAAACAGGGGCTGTAGCCAGCCCACCTGAGTTAACACGCAGGCGATACACACCATGAAGCCGGTCATGACCCAGGCCGGCAATCGCCAGAGGCAGAGATCGTCTCCCCGGCCCTGCCGGCCCGTGAACCATCGCGAATACACCAGGTTGAGCCAGAGGATCAGCAACACCGAAACCATCAACAAGGCGGGAAGAATCCTCCCCACCCAAAGCAAGAGAAAGGGCTCGTCGAGCAGCAACGCGCTGAGAGCCCGTCTCACCTCGACGAACAGACCTGCCCCCGGCATCACTTGCTCGGAGACGAGCGCAATCGCCACACTCACTCCGCAGTACAGCCCACTCGCCCACGCCAGCGCCCTCACTCCCGTTGGAGTCCGCCAAGTCGCAAGCGCAAGAGTGCACGCCGGCAGCACTGCCACCGAGAGAAAGACCATGATCTGGGTCCAGGTGGACCACGCTATCTCTCCTTCTCCAGAGCTACCCAGGGTCCAGGCAACTCCTGTCCCCTCCACCGAAGTGAAGAGCACCAAAAACAACAGCCCAGCCGCCGAGGCGGCTACCCCCATCCCCCAACCCCACCGCCGAAAGGCAATGAGAATGGGCGCTGGGGCAAGGACCGTAGGCAGCGCGTAAACGCTGCACAGAAACGCCGCTAAGCTGCCGTGGATGACCGCAACCAACCACCTGGCACCCCGCGGCGGGGGCGTTCCAGTATCAGGCCCTGGCCTCTGCACCAGAATCTGAACCGGACCCGGCCTCCTTGCCTCCATCCGTCTTCACTGCATCGGCGGCTTCAGCCTCCCGTGCAGCAACGGCAGCGGCTCGAACCTCTTCTTCAGCAACACGGGTATCCACGTCCACTCGATCCGACAGCTTGACTGTCAGGAAACGAAGACAGGAGTCCTCAATGCGAAGAATCCGCTCCAGCTCATCCACAATCTCGGGCGTGCCGAGATAGTTGACCAGCAGGAACTGCCCCTTGCCGTACTTTTGGATGTCATAGGCAAGTCGTCGCTTACCCCAGTCGTCGACTCGAAGCGGCGTACCGTTTCGCTCGGCAATAATCTTCTCGGTGCGCGCACGCATGGCGTCCACCTCGTCCTCTTCGAGGTCGGGGCGAAGCACGAAGACAAGTTCGTACTCTCTGGCGAACATTCAGTCGTTCTCCTTCTCAAGGGCGTCACCGCCTGTTGCGGCATTGCCCGGATCATCTTTACTGCCGATGGGCACTAGCCCATTGCAGCCATTCATCGCACTCTTCACACCATCCCGAAGGACGGCCTCGATCGCCTCTTGGGCCCGGTCCATGATGGCCGAAAGCAAACCATCTTCGGCTTGCGACCATCGGGACAGCACCCACGATTTGGTGTCCATCGGACCCTGCGGTCGGCCAATGCCAACCCGAACCCGAACGAAGTCGGAGCCACCCAACTTCTGGACAAGGTCACGGAGCCCATTGTGGCCACCGTGTCCCCCTCCCCCTTTGACCTTGACCGTCCCAAAAGGAAGGTCCAGATCGTCGTGCACTACCAGGACTGAGTCCCGTGGCACCTTGTAGAAACCGGCCATAGGGCCCACGGAATCACCACTGAGGTTCATCCAGGTCTGGGGCAGGGCAAGCAACGAAGACTCTCCGCTGATGTTTCCCGTTCCCAGCACGGCCCTAAACCGCTTCTGAGTCAGCTGTACCCCGTGCCGTTCCGCCAGAGACCTCACCACATCGAAGCCGACGTTGTGACGGGTGCGCTCGTAACGAGCCCCCGGATTTCCCAGGCCAACAACCAGGTACACGCTCCAGCCCTAGTCCGAGGACTCGTCGCTCGAATCCTCCGATCCGCCAGCATCCTCTGCGCCCTCGGCACCCTCTTCGCCCTCTTCGCCCTCTTCGCCTTCGAAGATCTCTTCTTCCTCTTCGACGGGGCGACCGACGAGAGCAATGACGGGCGTGTCGACCGAGGTGTCGACAACCACACCCGATGGCATCGTCAGATCACTGAGCATGATCTTGTCGCCCACGTTCAGACGGGTGATGTTCACGTCAATCCCATCAGGAATGTCCTTGGGCAGGCAGGTGACCGCAATAGACCGCTGAAGCAGGGAGACCATGCCACCCAGCTCCTCGCCGTGTGCCTTCCCCACAGTGCGGATGGGCACTCGGAGCTCGATCTCGGCTCCCTCGGTCAACATGATGAAGTCGGCATGCAAGAGCTTGCCGGTCAGCGGGTTCCGCTGGACATCACGCAGCATGGCCAATGGAATGGCATCGCCGCCATCCACCTCAATGCTGAGAGGCTGGTTCCAGCCCAGACGCCCCTTGCGCAAGTTATGAAGGTCAGCGGGATCGAGGGCCAAAGACACAGCGTCTCCACCCTTGCCATAGGCCACGGCCGGCATCTTCCCCGAAGCACGTAGCTTGCGCGCAACACCCTTGCCCACATCGGTTCGGGCTTCGGCTTGAATTGTCTCAAGTTCCATCTCTTCTCCTGGCAACCATGAAGGTCACGCCTTCTCACAACTCATTCCCACACGCGGCACTGCCATTAGGGAGCATCCGCTCTGTGTCTTGGTTGGGTTATTCGTCGTAGATCTCAATCCTCTTCAGACTCGAACAAACTGCTGACCGAGTCGCCGGTATGAATCCGCCGCACCGCCTCCGCCAAGAGCGGCGCAATGCTGACCACCTGAACTTTGTCGCAGGCTCTGGCGTCGTCTCGCAGTGGGATCGTGTCCGAGACGATCACCCGCTCCAGCACGGACTCCTCGATGCGGCTCACCGCCGGCGGAGACAAAATGCCATGAGCGCACACTGCGGCCACCGCAGACGCGCCTGCGTCCTTGAGACCTTGCGCAGCCCTGCAGAGAGTGCCCGCTGTGTCCGCCATGTCGTCCACAATAATCGCGAGCTTGTTCTCCACGTCACCAACGATCCGCATCTCTGCAATCTCATTGGGCCGATCACGCCGCTTGTCGATGACGGCAAGAGGGCCCTCGAGAATCTTGGCGTAGGCTCGTGCACGGGCAACGCCGCCTGCATCGGGAGAGACAATGACGAAGCTCTTCCCCTCCAACATCGTGCGAAGTTCCACGATCAGTGCCGGGGTCGCGTACAGGTGGTCCACCGGAATGTCGAAGAACCCTTGAATCTGGCCCGCGTGCAAATCGACTGTCAGTACCCGATCGGCACCCGCCACCTGCAAAAGATCGGCGACAAGCTTGGCCGAGATGGGTGTGCGGGGGCTCACCTTCCGGTCCTGACGGGCATAGCCGAAGTACGGGATCACCACAGTCACTCGGTCGGCGGAGGCTCGCTTTACAGCGTCCATGAGGACGAGCAGCTCCATGAGGTGCTCGTTGACCGGCGGACAGGTGGACTGGACGATGAACACGTCCCGTCCGCGGATGTTGTCGCACACCTCCACGAACACTTCGCCGTCGGCGAAGCGCTTGATGGACACCTGCCCCAACTCCTGCCCTAGGGCATGAGCGAGGTCGCGTGCAAACGCCGGATTTGCCCCTCCGGCTAGGATCTTCATCGGACCGTATTGCATCGTCTCTTCCGACGCTGGACGCAGCTTATCTGCTGCGGGCCCGCGGCCTTCTACATAACCAGAGGGGTCAGGTCAAGCCGTCATTTGGCGTACAGGAGGGCCCTGCTGGTTGGGGCGGCAGGATTCGAACCTGCGAATGCCGGCACCAAAAGCCGGTGACTTACCGCTTGTCGACGCCCCAGCAGGCCGAATAGCGACGAGGCGACCGTACCACGTCGAAGCGAGCGGAGGGAGTGGGGCCACACTACTTTTGGCCCAAAACTCATCCGACCTGCCGCAGTGCCGCTCCCTTGCGCAGGTGTCGAACCATGTCCTTGAGGCCATCCAAGGTCAGCGGAAACATGGGGACGACCCGTCGAATGGTCGAGATTGTCTCGTGACCCCAGTAGCGTTGAGGCTCCGGGTTCAACCACACAACATCATCAAAGTGATCTCGAATGCGAACGATCCGGTCGAAGCCGGAAACCGCATTCTGCTGGCCGTAAGCCAGGGCACCGCCGGTCGCCATCAGCTCCCAGGGCGCCATACAGGCATCACCCACGAAGACCACCTTGCAGTCTCTGGGGTGGGTTCGAAACAGCTCGGACGTCGGCAGGGATTCCAGCCGCTCGATGCTCCTGTACACCCGTCCATAGGGCACGTTGTGAAAGAAGTAATGATCCAGACTCTTCCAGTGGGACATCTCACTGGCAGCAGTAAACAAGCGGTCCACCAATCGCGCATAGGGGTTCATCGAGCCCCCCGCGTCCATGAGCAGCACGAGACGCACCGTATTGCGGCGCTCCTTGCGAAACGCCAAGTGGATCTCGCCACCGTCATCACAGGTCCGATCGATGGTCTCGTCGATGTCCAGCTCCTCGGGGCCTTCCCGCCCCAAGTTTCTCAGGGCCCGCAGAGCCAGCTTGAACTGGCGCACATCCAGGGTCACGTCGGAACGATAGTTGCGGAAGCGGCGTTCTCCAGCCACTTGAACTGCCATCCGACCTCCGCCGGGCCCACCAACACGGACCCCGGTCGGATGGGCTCCACCGTGACCAAACGGGCTCGTTCCTCCGGTGCCGATGTACCGAGATCCGCCATCGTGCCGCTCTTTCTGCTTCTCCAGCATTTCCTCGAAGCGTCTCCGCAGCTCCTCTAGTGACAAGCCCGTTAGCTGCTGAAATGCTTCGGGCGAGATCCCTTCGAAGGCGATGGGGTTCTCAAGCCACTGGGCAATGGCCCCCGACAGTTCCGCGGCCGCCACGTCATGAAACACCTCGAGAAAGGCCAAGTCGAAGTCGTCGTAGTGCGCCTCGTTGTGCACCAGGATCGCGCGACCCAGACCATAGAGGTCATCCGAGTTCTCCAGCAGACCCGACCCAAGCGCCTGATGTAGAGCCAACCATTCCTGGGTGCCGACGGGCAGCCCCCTCCTGCGCAGAGCGAACAGAAAGTCAGTGAACACGCAAGGCCCTCAGGCCGAGGCCAGCCGGCGATCGGCCAGTTCCAGATCCTGCTCCTGCTTCAGCAAGGTGCCGAGAAACGGCACGGATCGGGCGACATCTTCAGCGCTCAGGCCGCCACGCATCAGAACGAACAGCCAATCAATCAACTCCGAGGTGCTGGGCTTCTTTCTCAAGCCAGGAATGCCCCGGACCTCATAGAAGCGAACAATCGCGGCGTCCAGAAGGCTCTGCTCTACGTCGGGGTAGTGCACGTTCACGATGCGCTCCATCAGTGAGCGCTCTGGAAAGGCGATGTAGTGGAAGACACACCGTCTCAAGAAGGCGTCCGGCAGCTCCTTTTCGGCGTTGCTGCTGATGATCACGACGGGGCGCTCGTCGGCCTTCACGGTCTCGTCCAGTTCGGGGATGTGAAAGGACATCACGTCCAACTCGTGCAGCAAGTCGTTGGGGAACTCGATGTCGGCCTTGTCGATCTCATCGATCAGGAGAACAACCCGCTTCTCAGTGCGAAAAGAACGACCCAGAGCGCCCAGCTTGATGTAGCTGCGGATGTCCGCCACATCACCACCACCGAAGCGACTGTCGTTGAGGCGTTGCACCACGTCATAGTGGTAGAGTCCATCCTGCGCCTTGGTCGTGGACTTGACCTGCCAGGTAATGAGCTCCATCCCGAGCGACTCGGCAACCGCATGGGCTAGGAGCGTCTTGCCCGTGCCCGGCTCCCCCTTGACCAGCAGCGGGCGCTGCAGCGCAACCGCAGCGTTTACATCCCGCAAGAGGTCTTCGCTCGCAATGTACGAGTCGGTGCCCGAGAAGGCAGCAAAGTTAGAATCGTTCATGGATCTCAGCCTAGAATTTGAGCAATGGAACAGCCAGGGCCAAAGCCAGCCCCGTCACAGATGGTAACCGCTAGAGCGGCGCACAGTCGTCCGCACCTTCAGCGGGGACGGTATACGAGTCCACAAACCGCTCGCTGTCGTTTCCAGCGGCATCGCGCACCCACAGTTCGTAGTCGAACGAGGCCCCGCGAACCCACTCGCTGCACATGCGGATACGAACCATCCCCCCCTCGCCCAGATTGGCTTCCAGGAAACCATTCACTGCTGGGGGCGCATCGATAATGAGGAAGTAGACCGGATTATTGAGATCACCATCCTCGTCGGTCATCGTGACATCGAACGCGAGCTGGAACACGCCAGGACCAGCTCCCTCCCCACAGTCGTCATTACTATTGGGCATCTCGCACAGCTCCACATCAGCGACCACCGGCGGCTCGCCCACGGGGGCATCGTCGTCGTCATCCCCTGCTGCGGAGTCGTCATCGTCCCCCGAACCGGGCGGGCAGCCAACCACCACGAAACAGACCAATGAGAGCAAGAGGAAGCAGAGACGGGAATAAGGCATGGGCGGTTCCTTCGCGGCGGGGAGAGCGCTGGGCACCCTTCAAGGTGGGGCCTGTGGAGTGGTACCCGGGGTGGGATTCGAACCCACACTCGGGGGATTTTAAGTCCCCTGCCTCTACCGGTTGGGCTACCCGGGCATCACGGGCAGGCTACTGCGACGGCAGTGTGGCCGGGGCACCACTAGGTGTCAACGAGCACGTCGACCACCAACGCTCTCACCGAACAGACACAAGCACCATCAGCGGCGCTGGCAAGTAGACTGCAGCGTCAGCAGAATGCGGAGACCTACCATGAAGCACGTTCACTATTTGCTCGTCTGTGTTCTTACTGCGGCCCTCTTGTCGTGCACTGGCGTTCGCTCCAACAACAATGGCGGCAGCAGCGGTGTTGGCGACGAACAGGAGCCAGGCGGCGGCGAAGAGACAGGGGACGAAGACAGCAACTCAGGTGGTGACGAGGGCCCCTCGCTCGGGACGGAGCGGGTATGGCTTCGTTCCACCTACAGTGACGGCACCGCATTCCATCAGTTCGTCGAGGTCAATCGATCCAACTTCTGCGCCTTCGCCCAGGACCGAGCCGGTGCTGCCTCGGAGTTGTCGGCTACAGCGGCGGATCTGCTGTCCGAGTTCAACGCGGGCACCCTGGACCAAGGCGAGTACAACCTAAACCTCTGCCTCGCATTTCGAGGCTACTACCAGGCCATGGACCCGCTGATTGGCAACATCCCATACGTGTCGACCACATTGGGGTTGGAGGACCCGTCGGAGCCACCCAGCGAGGGACTCTTCCTGGCGTCATGGTCGGTGGGCCAACTACCCGAGCAGTACGACGGCCGATTCTCCGCGACCCACGTTGAGCTCGCCCCCCAGGCCTACTCTTCGTTGGCCCAGCTGGACTGTTCCGAAGAATCCACCTTTGCCCATGGAAACGCCAGCGGCTACGGCTACGGCTACCCGGATGGCTTCGGAGAGGGCTATCTCGAGGGAGAACTCGCCATCCACTCGGCCGGAGCAGATGCTTGGGACCTCATCCTGACCGATGGCGAGTACTACTTGACCTACCCCGGCACCACCCCCACCGGCGATCCCAAGCTGCAAACCATCTCGATCGATGCAACGTTTGGCAGGTGCGACCTGCAGCTTGATGTAACCGCACCGTAGACGCTGCTGCTGAGAAGCTGGGCGTCGAGGCCAAGCGTCCAACCCGCAACAGCCAAACCCCAGCAAAACCAACGGTTCGCGGACAACAGAAGACTGCTACTGGACCAGATCAGCGCCCTTCCCACAGGCGATCCGAATGCGACTGAGCTTCCCGGACTTCGCCGAACAAGTGGTGCTGTCGGCATCATCGGCGTCGTTGACTGTCTTGATGCCGGTTCCACCAGTAGGTTGAACAGCCACGTTCAGATAGACGTCGTTCTTGACCTCAGCAGAGGCACCGTAGCCATTGCGAAGGCCGGGGAGATCGTCGTAGCGCACGTCATTGCGGGCGATGGCGTAGCTGTAGCCACGAACCCGCTTGCCACCAATGCTCTCGACCCTCTTTGGGTGGTCCAGCAGAACCTCGTGGGCAAGGCCCGTGATCGTCTCGTCCCACTTGCGGCTGACATGGTTCTTGCCCTCCTTCCCGGCACAAGAGACGCTTGCTGAACCAAAGGTGCAGCCCCGGGAAATCCCGCTGGTGGACAGAGTTGCCTCGCACTTCATGTCCGTACCGATGTCCCAGTCACACTCGATCGAAGCCGGCTCGGTCTTGGACTTCACCCGGCCCGAGAGATCCTGAAAACCGCTTCCGCCCCAGTGGCCAGCCTGGACCGACGCCCAGGAGTGGCTGTAACCGTACTGTTGCTCGAAGAGGACCAGGTAGTAACTCCGAGCATCGGCCTTGGACGAAATATTAAACCCGCCGTAGTCCCAGCCGGTGATCCCACAGGTCGCTCCTGAGCACTCGGGGCCGGACCAATCGCACCGAACCCGAACGGTGCCGTGCTTGTCGCAGCCGCTCCACTTCGCGGAAATGTCTCCTTCATTGAGCCCGCCACCATCCAGGTTGTAGATCGACTTGCACTCGACCGACGTATCTCCTTGACTGACAGTCATGTCGTCGGGAATGCACCGATCCCGCGAGTAACTGCCGGGCAGGGAATAGCGCTTCAAGTCATACCGGCCCGGGCTTCGAGCAACCTGATTCCACTCGAGGTAACACTCCGACTCACAGGTCTCGGGCTCGGGTGTCGCATCATCATCGTCACCACCGCCGCCAACGTCGTCGTCGTCACCCGTGTCGTCGTCGCCCACGTCATCGTCGCCCGCATCGTCGTCGCCGGGGTCGTC
>MDTE01100002.1_pt1 | contig 17447 bp, 14 predicted proteins | sample 811231 | NCBI WGS metagenome assembly MDTE01 (sample SAMN05326651, study PRJNA326480) | marine metagenome | isolation source: seawater | place: Indian Ocean: Red Sea | collected 2010
CAACGGCAAGGAGCTGAATGCTCCCAACGACGCGGTTGTTCACCCCGACGACGGGGCGATCTGGTTCACCGATCCCGGTTACGGGAGCCTGATGAACTACGAGGGCCACAAGGCCAACACCGGCAGCGTGCAGCCGCTGCAGAAGGAAGCGGTCTACCGCATTGATGCCAAGACCGGGAAGATCACCAAGCTGACCGACGAGATCTACAAGCCCAACGGCCTGTGCTTCTCGCCCGACTACAAGAAGCTGTACGTGGCCGATACCGGGGCCAGTCACTACGACGACGCGCCGCGGAACATCAAGGTCTGGGACATCGACAACGGTAAGAAGCTCAAGAACGGCCGTGAGTTCACGTCGATGGCTCTGGAGATCGATGGTGAGGAGAAGGCCGGCTTCGCCGACGGGATCCGGGCCGACAAGGACGGCAACGTCTGGGCCAGCGCCGGCTGGGTTGGTGCCGGTTACGACGGCGTTCACATCTTCGCGCCCGACGGCACCCGGATCGGCCAGATCCTGTTGCCCGAGATCTGCTCGAACGTCTGCTTCGGCGGCACCAAGCGGAACCGGTTGTTCATGACCGGCAGCCAGTCGCTGTACGCCCTCTACACCGAAGCGATCGGGGCGCACATCACCTAGGACCCTACCCCACCTCGACCATCGCCTTGATCACCCCGAACTCGGGGTCGAGCCAGTTCTCGAACTCACCGATCATGCCGTCGAAGCCGGCACGGTGAGTGATCCAGGGCGTGGTGTCGGCGGTGCCCGATTCGATCAGCGAGATGATCCGTCGGAAGTCGGCGGCCGTCGAGTTGCGCGTGGCGAAGACCGTCAGTTCCTTGCGGTGGAACTCGGGGTCGTTGAACGTGATGTCGGCCTGGACCAGGCTGACCATCGTCAGCCGCCCGCCGCTGCCGGTCAGGTCGAAGGCCGTGTTCATCGACGGCGGAAATCCCGTGGCGTCGAAAACCGCCGTGGGCAACTCGCCGCCGAACGCCTCGGTCACCTGCTCGATGGGTTCGCGGCCATCCTCGCCGGAAAGAATCGTCTGGCCGACACCGAACAGGTCGCGGCAGAAAGCCAGTCGACGCGGGTTGATGTCCAGCACGGTGACTTGGCCACCGGCGATTTGGGCGAACTGCGTCACTGCCAGGCCGATGGGACCCGCGCCGATCACCAGCACCTCTTCGCCTTCGGTCACACCGCTGCGATCGACGGCGTGGGCCCCGATGCCGAGTGTTTCGACCAGGGCGAGTTGTTCGAGCGTCAGCTGGTCGCTTTGGTGCAGCTTGTTGGCCGGCACCACGATTTCCTGTCGCATTCCGCCGTCGACATGGACGCCCAGGACCTCAAGAGAACTGCAGCAGTTGGTTCGTCCGGCACGGCAGGCGCGGCAGTTCCCGCAGTTGAGGTAGGGTTCAACGGCACAGTGATCTCCCACCGCAACGCCGGAAACCCCGTCTCCCAACTCCAGCACCTCGACGCCCAGTTCGTGGCCCAGCACCCGAGGGTAGGTGAAGTAGGGTTGTTGGCCTCGGAAGGCGTGTAGGTCGGTGCCGCAGATACCGATTCTCTGGACACCGACCAGGACGTCGCCCGGCCCGGGTCGGGATGGTGCTTCGGTCTCGCCCAGCACGAACCGGCCGGGCTCTTCGAGAGTGATCGTCTTGTTGGTCATCGTCGGCTATGATGGCGACCCGCCCGCCGGCTGTCACGTCGGGCCGAGTGAACCGGGAACAGGAGAGACACGACGGTGGCCGACCGCATCCCGATCATGGCCGATGGCCTTCCGCAGATTTTCCACGAAGCGCTGGGTGAGCGTTTCGAGGTCCTGGACTGGGATGCGTCGGAGGGTTCCGATGCGGTGGCCCGGTCCGTGGCGATCGTCAGCTACGCGCATCCGATCGCAGACGGTGAGTTGATGGACCGGATGCCTCAGCTGAAGGTGATCAGCAATCACGGTGTCGGCGTGGACCATATCGATCTGTTTGCGGCCGAGGAGCGGGGGATTCCGGTCGGCAACACCCCCGGATGTCTCGATGCTGCCACGGCCGACATGACCATGGCACTGGTGATGGCCATCGGCCGCAACCTGCGAATCGGAGACAACTTCGCCCGCGGTCCCGAGTTCCTGCACTACGACCCCTCGATTTTGATCGGGCAGGAGATCACCGGCAGCACGCTGGGAATCATCGGTATGGGCCGGATCGGCAAGGAGGTGGCGCGTCGGGCGGCCGGGTTCGAGATGACCGTGCTCTACAACAACCGCAATCGGGACGAGGCGGCCGAAGCGGAACTGGGCGTGCGTTACGTGACGCGGGACGAGCTGCTCGCCGAAAGTGACTTCGTGGCACTCAACTGCCCGCTGACCGACGAGACGACCGGGATGATCGGACCGGCTGAGTTCGAGACAATGAAGACATCGGCGTTCCTGGTGAACATGGCTCGCGGGCCGGTGGTGCAGACCGACGCGCTTTACACCGCGCTGACGACCGGGCAGATTCGCGGAGCAGCCCTGGACGTGACCGATCCCGAGCCGTTGCCCAGGGACCACCCGTTGCTGGATGTCGAGAACGTGATCATCATGCCTCATCTCGGCAGCGCGTCGAACCGGGCTCGTGAGATGATGATGAACATGTCGATCGAGAACCTGGAGGCGGGTCTGGCCGGCGAGGAACTGCCGTATCGGATTCGGCCCTGAGTCCCCACCGCCATGCAGATCTGGCCCTATCTCCCGCGACTGGACGCCGATGCACCGTCGATCAAGGCGGTGATCAAGCGCGACCCCGAGGACTTCGTCGTCGAGGAGGTGGCCGCGTACGAGCCCTGCGGAGAGGGCGAACACCTGTTCCTGTGGATCGAAAAGCGGGACATCTCGGCCGAGGGACTGCTCAAACATCTCGCCGGCCAATTGCGGATCGAGCGGCGCGATATCGGTGCCGCCGGCATGAAGGACCGTCGGGCGATTACTCGCCAGTGGGTCTCGGTTCCGGCGACCGCCGAGTCGCGGATCGACCGGATCGATAACAAGGCGATCCGAGTACTGAAGTCGGCACGGCACAAGAACAAGCTGAAGACCGGCCATCTGGTGGCCAACCGCTTCTCAATTCACGTTCGCGGAATCGCCAAACCGTTGCGAGAAAGTGTTCTCGCGTCGGTGGCCCGGGTCGCGGCCGATGGGTTCCCGAATTACTACGGTCCCCAGCGGTTCGGCAACGAGGGACATACGGCGAAGCAGGGATTCGACCTGCTCAAAGGGCAACTGCGACCTGCCCAGATACCCCGTCAACGCCGCCGTTTTCTGATTCGCCTGGCCATCTCGGCTGCCCAGTCGATGGTTTTCAACACCGTGCTGGGCAACCGCATCGACAACGGCCGGATCGCCACCGTCACCGTCGGCGACGTGCTGCAGAAGATCGAGTCGGGCGGGATGTTCGTTTGCGAGAACGTCGAACAGGACCAGGCGAGGCTGGATGCCGGGGAACTGGCGCTGACCGGTCCGATGCACGGGCCGAAGATGCGACGCGCCGAGGGTGAGCCGGCCGAATGGGACGCCGAGGGGCTGGCCCGCTGGGAACTGACCGAGGAGCAATTTGCCGAGTTCTCGCGAGTGGCTCACGGCACGCGGCGGCCGATGATGGTGTCGGCCGATGACCTGGTGGCCGAATCGGCCACCGGGGGACTGCTGGTGAAGGTGACTCTGCCCGCGGGAGTCTACGTCACGGTGCTGTTGCGAGAGGTGCTGGGCCTGGAGGATTAGGTGTTCAGAGCACCAGCCCCTCATCGCTGATCGTGTACGGCACGATCCTTTCGTCGCACGCGCTGCCGCGGTGTTTGGCGATGTGGAGCGCCCGGCCCATCGTATCGTCCCTGCGAGTCTTGCCCATCAGGATGATCGTGTTGGCGTTGCTCAACAGGTCACCGCTTTCGATCGAGCGTTCGAGCAGTTCGTCAAGCATCACCTCGTGGGAGGTGTAAAGCAGCAGGCAACCGACGTCGGCCTGGTCCCAGCCGTGGCTGTCGACCAGGTCGGCGTTCTGACGGAACCGTTCGCGGAACAGGTCACGGGCCACCCAGTCGTGGTCTTTTCTGAGGATCTGGTGGTAGATGTACTCGAAGAGATCCAGTTGCCAGCTGTCGCTGGCGCGGTCGGTCGGCTCGACCCCGTCGATCACGCAGCGGCGGACCCCGTGGGCAAAGTTTCCGTAGAAGAAGGCGATCGCCCGCTGCAGTTTCCTCGACAGTTCGACCTTCCACTCCTTCCAGTCGTCCAGCTCGAGATCACTCTTGGTGACTCTCCGGCCGCTCTGGCGAAAGATGTGCGTGTAGTCGAAGCGGGCTTGCTCGAGCTCCCAGACATGCTCGGGGAGTGCCGCGTCCTCGGCGAGCTTTTCGGTCAGTATCCAGTCGAAAAGGCGTCCGGCGTAATCGGCGTGGTTCTGCGAGTCGCCTCGACTGGCCATGTCGAACAGGACACCCCTCTGGCCTTCCTGCGCCAGCCCCGCGTGGGCGAATGCCAGTCCCAGCTGGGTCTTGCCGATGCCGGTGGCTCCGACGACGACGGTCAACGAGCCGGGCAACAGGCCGCCGCCAAGCAGGTCATCGAGCGAGGGGAGCCCGGTCGAGAGTCGCGACGCGGTGGAGGAATTCATCTCAGATCGTGATCCACCGGTCGCGGCTGGCCACGTCCCAGCGATCGACCAGTTTGCCGCCATCGATGACGAAGACCTGCCTGTGCAGTGCCGAGGTCGGGCAGACGTGCCAGGGGATGCCCACCAGGATGTCGCCGGGCGAGTAGTCACCGGCGCGGTCGGTCTGCAGGACCAGGTGCTCCTCGTTCTGCAACACCTGTTCGGCGTCGGGCAGGTCGGGGAAGTGGACGCGTTTTCCCATGGGGGGGTCGCTGGCGATGGCCTTGTAGCCGAGGTCGAGCGTGATGCGGTCGGAGGTGGGACGGCTGACCACCCGGGTCAGGACCGCAGCGGCCGGGGGGAAGTCCATGTCGGGGAAGTAGCTGCCGTATCCGCCGTCGTTGTAGACGCAGGTGCCCGGGCTGAGTTCGATCGTCGGATCCGACTTCTCGGCGTAAATCGGGAACGACGCCGTGCCGCCGGCGACCATGCGGGGGACGGCCAGGCCGTCGGCAACCAGGCCGTCGCGGAATGCGACAACCCGGTTGAATTCAGCGTCGACCGCCTCGCGCCGTTCGCCCCGATCCTCCTGGTGCTGGTGACCGTCGTAGACGTGGAACCCTCCCGGTGCCAGGCCGTCGGTGTCGGAGATCAACCGGTAGAGTGCACCTGCCTCGTCGCCAACACCCACGCCCGTGCGGTGCTGTCCGGTGTCGATGTCGAGCAGGACCGAGATCTGTTGTCCCGCTGCGGCCATCGCGTTTCCGAGTTCCCGGATCGGGTCGGCGTGGTCGGCGGTGGCTGCGAAGGCGATGTCGGGGTAGGTGCTGCAAAAGGCGACCGCGCGATCGATGTTCGGGCCGACCAGGTTGTAGGCCAGGCAGATGTCCCGCACGCCCGCTTCGGCCAGCATCTCGGCTTCGGCGAACGTGGCGCATTTGTGCTTGAGGACACCACGCTCGATCTGCAACTTGACCACCTCGCGGGTCTTGTGCGTCTTGCAGTGGGGTCTCAGCCGCGAGGGGTCACCGGCGATAGCGATCATCGCGTCGATGTTGGCCAGCAGCCGGTCTCGAAAGACCAGCATGGCCGGGGAAATGATCCCGGAGGCGTCGTTGATGGTCGGTGGGACGGACATTCAGATCTTCTTGATTCCCTGGAAGAACACGTGTTCGGCCGTCTTCCTCAACAACCACTCACGGTCGTCGTGGTTCAGGAACTTGAGGCCGGACTTGATGAGGTCGATCGAGGCCTTGTAGGTGTGGCCATTGACGACCTGGAAGGGGGCGTCGGAGGCCCACATCAGCCGCTTGCGGCCATAGGCGTTGAGCATCGCCTGGATCATGTCGCCCAGGTCGTGGTAGGGAGGCTTCATCTTGCCCAGGGCGTAGTAGGCCGAGATCTTGACGTAGGCGTTTTCGTGGCGAGCCAGGTCGGCCAGGGCCTTCACGTCGGCCTGCCGGATCTCTCCACCCACTCCCGCACGGGCGAAGTGATCGATCACGACGGTCGTCTTGGGGTATCGGCGGCACATCCGGTCGATAGCCGGCAGTGCGTCCGGGTCGACCAGGCAGCACATCGCCAGGCCCTCTTCGCCCCCCGTCTTCCACATCGTGTGCATCGCCGGGTCATCGAGCCACTGGTCGACCGTCTGGTTTTTCGGGTAGATCCGGAAGCCCCGCACGCCCAGCCCCTTCATCTTTCGCATTTCCAAGTCGACCCGCGGTGCGTCCTGGTCGATGACGGCCACGCCGCTGAAGCTGCCCGGGTGCAGCCGCATGGTGTCCAGCATGTAGCTGTTGTCGTAGCCGTAGAAGGACATCTGGATCAGCACCACCCGGTTGACGCCGACGGCCTTCATGTTGGCCTGCAACTCGGCGACGGTGAAGCTGGGCGGGTCCATGCTGAACCGCCGGTAGCCGGCGGCCAGCGGGTAGGCCTTGGTGTCCGGAGTCCAGATGTGCGAGTGCGCGTCGATGAACTTCATGGGGGATCAGCTCGCTTCGTGGAAGTATTTCTCGACCAGGTCCTGCGGCGGCGGCGGTGTGAGGATCGTGGCGACGTAGCCGACGACAAACGACGCCGCCAGGCCGATGATGATCGGGTCTATGCTGAACGGGCGGTAGGGTGAGAACCCGTTGCCCTGGAAGAAACCGACCAGGTACAGCGACAGGTGGGCGGCGAAGCCCGAGACCATCGCGGCGATGCAGCCCTGGGCGTTTGAGCGGGGCCAGTACAGCGCGTAGACGACTGCCGCCAGGAAGCAGGCGGCCAGCCCGCTGCCGGTGTAGACGATGATGTCCTGCAGGAATTCCGGTGGATTCATCGCTCCGAACAACGCCCCCAGCCCCGCGACCATGGTGATCACGTAGCTGAGCGTCTTGATCTTCTTTTCCTCGGCCTCGGGATTGATGTTCCGCTGGTAGATGTCGCGGACCAGTGCCGAGGAGATCATCAGCAGGAAACTGTCGACGGTCGACATCACCGCGGCGAACGGGGCGGCGATCAGCAATCCGGCCAACCAGCCCATGCCGATGTTGGAGGTCAGCTCGACAGCCATCTGGGGCATGATCCGGTCGGGCTCGGACTCCATGCCCGGCATCAGCACGCGAGCACAGCAGAAAATGATCACCAGTGGGAAGTAGATGGCCGAGTAGTACATCGCCACGGTGAAGATCGATCGTCTCAGCGTGATGGTGTCCTTGAAGGCCATCAGTCGAACCATGTTGCTGGGCTGCCCGGTGCCCGAGATGGCCCACATGAAGAAGAACGAGATGGCCAGGGAGAGCGGCAGGAAGCCGTCGACCTTTTCCCGGGAGGGGCCGGGGCCACTCACGTAGGACCCGGCCTGCTCGGGCGTAGCCCCGTAGGCGTAGTCCTTGAGTTCCTCGATCTCCAGCTTGATCTGTCCGGTGACGTTGCTGGGCTCGCTGCCTGATTCGAGTCGTCGTCGAACCTGCTGGATGTCGGCGGGCGTGACAATTTCCCAGATCTCGGCAGCCTCGAAGCGGCTCTCGCTGCCCGTCAGGTCATATCGGTTCTTGATCTTGAACAGCCGCTGCGAGTCGCCTTCGCCGACGAAGATCCACGACCCCGAGGGCACGGTGACATCGGCACCGGCCTGGGCCGCTGTGATGGTCGCGGTTCCCTTGCGTGGAGGGACCATCCTGGCCATGGCCCGGGTGACCTGTTCCAGTCCGGCCCCCTTGTCGGTTTTGGCGACGGCACCGGCCTGGCTGATTGCCAGCGGCAGCATGATGATCACGCCGATGACCATCACCACGCCCTGCATGACGTCGGTCCAGACCACCGCGTGGAAACCGCCGTAGGTCGTATAGACGATCACCGCGACGCCGAAGACCACCAGGCACAGCAGGTATTCGTTGCCCTGCGAGCACAGCGAACCGATCCAGTCGGGCAGGCTGGCTGCCGAAGAGGTGAAGGCATCGATCGGACCCAGCAGCGTCTTCAGGATCGTGCTGCCGCCCTTGAACTGGGCGATCAGGTTGAAGGTCATGAAGAAGACGATCAGCGAGACCGAGATCAGGCCGAAGGTGATGCTGCGGAAGCGGTCGCGGAGTACGTCGGGAATCGTGATGGCCTGGGCGGTGCGAGCCACCTCGTTGATCCGTTTGCCCAGCAGTCCCATCACGCAGATCGGGACCACCATGTAGCTGCCGATCCACAGTCCCAGGCTCCAGCCGTGGGTGTAGATCTTGCTCGGGAAGCCCATGAAGCTGCCACCCGAGGAACTGGTGGCTGCCAGTGTCAACGCGAAGGCCCAGACGCCCAGCCCACGGCTGCCCAGGAAGTACTCGCTCAGGAAATTGCGGTTCTGCAGCAGGCGGTTGGAGAGCCCGGCGATCAGAAAGACGCCGATCATGTAGATCAGGAACGTCCACAGCACGGCTGATCCGGAATCGGTCGCAGCCAGCAGGTTCAGCTGAAGCCCGTTCATGCTGCACCTCCTTCCGCTCCGGCCACCGCCACCGGTTCACCGTGGACCTCCTCGTCTCCGGCAGTTCCCAGATCGTCGTCCTTCATGAAGAAGAAGCAGACCCAGGTGGTGAACAGGTCAGCGGCAATCCAGGGCAGCAGGATGCCGCCGAAGAGCCAGCTGGGGATTCCCAGTGTCGTGTTCATTGTCTCGGGGTCGATCTGGTGCCCGTACCCGTTGATGTAACAGTAGGGTACCGACCAGCAGAGCGCGACGAACCAGGATCCGAAGATCACGATCGCCTCGCGGCGCGAGTTGAGGAACACGCGGGTGAGCCTGGGGCCGGTGTCGTTGGGAAGGGGGGGGGCGTCTGGGGAACTCATCCGAAGCCTCGTGATGCCAGTGAAACGGCGCGAGACCTGCGATTGTACTTCTGCTCAGAACGCGTTGCAAAGACGCAGGCCCGGTGATGGTGATCGGCGCGGGGGTTGTCGCGTGATTGAGTTCGGACTCTCGGTGCTTCAGAATGGACCGTTCGACCCGGAAGAGGAGAGAGATGAGCGATACACCGCGAGTGGGATTTGTGGGAACCGGCCGGATGGCCACCGCCCTGGCCGGCGGACTGGTCTCGTCGGGGTTCTGTCCGGCCGCATCGGTCGTCGGCAGCGACGTGGTGCCGGCGGCGGCCGAGGCGTTTGCCGAATCGACCGGGGGTGCGGTCGTGGGGAGCAACGCCGAGGTGGCCGAACGGTCCGACGTGATCGTGCTGGCCGTCAAGCCCCAGCAGATGTCCGAGGTTCTGGCTGGGCTGGCTCCCGCCGTTGGCCCCGATCACCTGGTTGTCTCGATCGCCGCCGGCATCACGCTGAAAGCACTCTCGGAGGGACTGGGAGAATCGACACGGCTGGTTCGCGTGATGCCCAACACCCCCTGCCTGGTGGGGATCTCGGCCTCGGCATTTGCGGTCGGGACGGCGGCCACCGACGCGGACGCCGATTTGGTCTCGCGGTTGCTGACGACCGTCGGGGTCGCACTGCCGGTCAAGGAACCTCTCATCGATGCCGTTACCGGTCTCTCCGGCAGTGGCCCCGCCTACGTCTACGAGGTGATCGAGGCGTTGTCCGACGGGGGCGTGCTGTGCGGACTGCCCCGTGACGTTGCCCTGCAACTGGCCGCCCAGACGGTCAAGGGGGCCGCCGAAATGGTGCTGGTCACCGGGGAACATCCCGGGGCCCTCAAGGATGCGGTCGCCAGTCCCGGGGGGACGACGATAGCCGGCCTGGCTGAACTGGAACGGGCGGGCCTGCGGGGAACATTGATCAACGCGGTCGAAGCCGCTACCCGAAGGTCCAGGGAACTGGGGGCAGAATGAGCCGGGACGACGATTGGGCCCTGTTGTGCGAATACACCCAGGGCGACAGCCTTCGCAAGCACATGCTGGCTGTCGAAGCGGCGATGCGGGCCTATGCCAGGAAGCTGGGCGAGGATGAGGAGATCTGGGGTCGTGTCGGGCTGCTGCACGACTTCGACTACGAACGCTGGCCCGATCCTCCGGATCATCCGCTGCAAGGGTCGAAGATCCTCGCCGAGCGGGGGTACTCCGAGGAGGTGATTTACGCGATCAAGTCGCACGCCGATTACCTGGAGGACTGTCCCCGCGTGTCCGTAATGGACAAGGCGCTGTACGCCTGCGACGAACTCTGCGGGTTTCTCACCGCATGTGCCCTGGTGCGGCCGACGCGGCTGGAGGGGTTGAAGGCCAAGAGCGTCCGCAAGAAGCTGAAGCAGGCCTCTTTTGCCGCCGCGGTCAACCGCGACGACATCACCAGCGGGGCCGAGGATTTCGGGGTCGAACTGAACGAACACATCAACTTCTGCATCGAGGCGATGCAGGGAATTGCTGCCGAGCTGGAACTGCTTTCCGAAGACGGCTGAACGCCAAGGAGACGACGATGCGTGGATTGAACCGTGTGATGGCGATCGTCCTGGGGATCGTGTTGATTTCGGCTGGTAACAGCTGGGCCCAGAAGGTCAAGCCGTGGAAAAACATCACGGCGAAGGTTGGCCTGCAGGGCCTGGGGGGTGGGTCGGCTCACTGGATCGACTTCGACGCCGACGGCTGGGTCGACCTGTTCGACGGCGGAACACTGTGGCACAACCAGCAGGGGAAGTCGTTCAAGAAGGTCGAGTCGCCCGGTGTCGGCGGTGGAGGGACCTGGGGTGATTTTGACGGTGACGGCAAGATCGATTTCTACACGCCCGGCGGAGGTGGCCGGTTGTTGAAGAACATGGGTGGCGGCAAGTTCAAGCACCTCGAGGGCGCCGTCCCCAAGCTGCCGATGGCCGCCCCGATGTGTGCCGTCTGGGGTGATTTCAGCGGCGACGGGTTGCTGGACCTCTATGTTGGGGGCTACGAGGCTCCCGCTTACCAGATCGATGTCCGCTACCGGAATCAGGGCAACGGGACGTTCAAGGAAGTCTGGCGGACCAAGGGCGCGCCCAACCCGGCGCGCGGCCTGACCACGGCTGATTTCGACGAGGATGGTGACCTGGATATCTATGTCAGCAATTACCGCCTCGTTCCGAATTTCCTGTGGCAGAATGACGGCAAGGGCAACCTGGCGAATGTTTCGAAAGCCTTCGGGACCGACGGAGATGGCGGGCTGGGCGCGTGGGGCCACACCATCGGCAGCTGTTTCGGTGACCTGGACAGTGATGGCCGGATTGACATCTTCGTCGGCAATTTCTCGCACCCGCCGGCCTACCAGGACCGTCCCAAGTTCCTCCGCAATCTCGGCAAGGCCAAGAAGTTTCACTTCCAGGACCTGTCCGGACAGGCGGGGTTGAGGTGGCAGGAGTCCTACGCTTCTCCCGCGCTGGGCGACTTCGACAATGACGGACTGCTGGACCTGTTCTTCACCACCGTCTACCCCGGCGACAAGAGTGTGCTCTACCACAACAAGGGAGGGTTCAAGTTTGCCGAGGTGCCCGGGGCGGCGGGGATGGATCGGCCGCAGACTTACCAGGCTTCCTGGGCCGACTGGGACAATGACGGCGGACTGGACCTGGTCGTCGGTGGTGGGCTCTACCAGAATCCCGGCCACCCCGGGCACTGGATCAAGGTGCGACTGGTCGGGTCCGGACCGGTCAACACGACCGCGATTGGTGCCCAGGTGCGGATCCGCGTCGGTGGCGAGAAGGGCCGCGTGATCACCCGCCAGGTGACCACCGGCACCGGCCAGGGCAACCAGGCCGACGCGGCCATGCACTTCGGCCTCGGTGATCACTCGGGAGAGGTGACGCTGGAGATTCTCTGGCCGGGCAATCGCAGGCAGTCGGTCAAGACACCTGTCGACCGCGTGGTCACCGTGAAGTTTGCAGGAAAGTGATCTTCGCCAACCAGCGGCGTGATATGTCTGCCGGCCTTTCGCCTGTTGACCTGGCCACGAATCCAAGTGGCCGAGTCAACAGCTGCGGGCCGGGAGGTTCTCGCCGATGGACATCGTCGACACCTGCTGTGCACACGGTTCGCTGCAGTGCATCATCCCGCCTCATATGCTCGAACGGCTGGCCGAATCGGACCATCCCGACCTCGCCGACTGGGCCCGCGACTCGATGCTGCGTTCGATCGAGACCCGGGCGTTTCGTGAAGCCACCCGGGTCGCTCCGCGGTTGATGGTTGCCGCGTCGCCGGATGGGGGCAAGCAGCGGCTTGTCTACGATGCGGGAGGAACCTTCGACCTGCCCGGTCGGCTGGTGCGGTCTGAAGGTGATGCCGACACCGGGGATATCGCGGTCCGCGAAGCGTACCGGCATACCGGAAGTGTCTGGGACTTTTTCGACAAGGTTTATGGCCGCAAGTCGCTGGATGACCGTGGCATGACCCTGGTCAGCGTGGTCCACGTCGGCCGCAATTACAGCAATGCCTTCTGGGACGGGTCCCGGATGGGTTTCGGCGACGGCGACGGAATTCTCTTTCGGCGATTCACCCGATCGATCGAAGTGGTGGGCCACGAACTGGCACACGGCGTGATCGCCTTCTCCAGCGATCTCCGCTATTACGGCGAATCCGGTGCGCTCAACGAGCACTTCGGCGATGTCTTCGGTGTGCTGGTTCGACAGTGGAAACGTCGCCAGGAAGCGCGCGGTGGTGACTGGACAATTGGTCGGGAACTGATGGTCAAGGCACCGACCCGTCGGGCACTCCGTGACCTGGCCGCTCCGGGCACCGCCTACCGTGATGATCCCTTTTTGGGTGACGATCCCCAGCCGGCCCACTGGGACGACCGATACCGTGGAGATGCCGACAACGGAGGCGTGCACATCAACTCGGGGATTCCCAATCACGCGTTCTACCGCGCGGCGGTGGAAATCGGGGGATACGCATGGGAGACGCTCGGAGAGGTGTGGTACCAGGCCCTGCACCTGCTGAAGCCCGATTGCCGGTTCCAGGATTGTGCCGAGATCACCGAACAGGAAACGGCCAGGCGTTACGGGACCCGAAGTCGTGAGGTGAACAGCGTGAGGAGAGGATGGCGGGCCGTGGGGATTGTCGTATGATGAGTCTGCCGACCGAGAGTCCCCCGGGCTGGAGAAACTCCGATGAGATTCCATGCGACATTCTTCCTGCTGGCCAGCCTGCTGCTGATCGTCGCCGGATGTGCCCAGGGAGAGCCGGACGAACCGGTAGCCGATGCCGTTGAACTGACTCCGGCGCCGGAATTCGAGCCGGTCATCCCAGGTGATGATCCGGACACCCCGTCGCTCCCCGTCCCGAAGGTCGACAAAAAAGCATCCGTCAAGAAGGGTGCCAAGAAGGTCGCCAAGAAGGGTGATGACGAGGGGTTCGACGAGGATTTGCCGATGGTTCCGGTTGAGCAGGCCGGCGCGATGGTGGCCCTGGAGGCGATTGGTGGAGAGATGAAGCTCGATTTCCGCGACCGCATCGTTGAGATCGATCTGAAGGGAACCGAGATGGATGACAAGTCAGCTGTTCATCTTGCCGCGCTCAAGGATGTTCGCTCGATCAACCTCTCCGAGACCAAGGTCACAGACGCCGCAATGGCCCACCTCGCCAAACTTTCCAGGCTCAACCGGCTGTTCCTCTACGGTACCGAGGTCACCGACAAGGGACTGGTGCATCTTGGCAAACTCTCCAGCCTCGAGTCGCTCTGCCTGGATGAAACCCGGATTAGCGACGAGGGGATGTCGAATCTGAAGGGGCTGGTTCAACTGGAAGTTCTGCACCTGAGAAGCCGTTTGCCGGTCAGTGACACCAGCATTCCGGTGATTGTCCGCTTCGAGAAACTCCGGGAATTGAAGGTCCAGGGGACAAAGATCACGCCGGAAGGCCTTGAGCGACTCAAGCGGAAGTTGCCCGATTGTCGAATCGAATAGTGGTGGGGACACCCGAGGCACCGCGATAGGCAGCATTGCAGGGACGGCCTTGACCGAGCGTGGTTTTCAGCCGTATCCTTTGAGACAGGATGGTGTCTTATGCGCTGTCCTGTCAGCACAAACGAACCAGAGGGTTTCGTCATGATGCGTCTCCTGTCAGTTTCGTTGGTGGCCATGGTAGCCGTGGTGGGTTTGACCGATTCGGTTCGAGCCGCCAATTACGTTGTTGCCGCCCCATCGCCAACCGAAACCCGTACGAAGGTCCAGCACTGGGTGGCAGCCCAGGGCATCACTGACAAGGCGGTTCTCGAGCGGATTGGCAAAGCCTGGGCCTTCGACAAGCAGTCGATGTCCGGCAGCCGCGTGCTCGACATGGTCGTGGGGACTTTTTCGAGCGTGGACGCCAAGACGAAAGCGTTTCTCGACTCCTGCAAGCTCGAGCCCGGAACCCCGTTGCCGGACGCGAAGATTCTCAAGGGAAAGAGCGCCTTCTACACCTCCAACATGCAGCTGTTTTATGGCCGGTTCCTGGCACAGAAACAGATGTACGATGAAGCGCTTGACCTGCTCGTGGCTCTTGAGACCAAGTCGGTCGTCGATCCGGCGGGATTGCTGTACTTCAAGGCCGTCTGCGAACACCAGTTGCTGAAGAAGACCGAAGGCCTGGCAACGATTCAGACGCTGCTCGAGAAGACCGCCGGAGTCCCTCTGCGATACAAGACCACCGCCGAGTTGATGCAACACGATCTGCAGTCCCTCAAGAAGGACTCGCTCTCGGAGATCTCTCGGAAGATGAAGGATGTCGAGCGACGTCTGGAACTGGGCCGAGGTGGCCAGCGGGTCCAGAAGCAGGAGGATGAGATCGTGGTCGCCCTGGACGCGATCATCGAGAAGCTGGAACAGCAAGGCGGTACGTGACCTGGCTGTGGCAACGGCCCGGGTGGTCGTAATCAAGCTAACAGCCCCGCCCAGGACAGCACCATCCGTGGTGCGAAGGGTCCCGGCAACGTCGCCAATCGCAACACGGGCAATCGCACCGGCTGGGGCGCTCTGCCGCCGAAGGCTGAGGCACGAGCCCGAAACATTCTCGATCGCAACTACCCGGCTCACTACCGGAAGGCGATCGATGAATACTTCAAGCGGCTGGCCGAGAAACAGACGGCGTCGCGGAAGTAATCGGTATCGAAGACACGCAAGGGGCCGGTCGCGCCAGGGCGGGACCGGCCCCTTTTTCGTGCGCCGGTGGCTCGTGCTTGCACCCCCCGGGTCACAGGAGGACAATGAAGGTTGCACCTTCTCTCATTCACTCAGCAAAGAGAAAACCGATGAGACATCTCGCGATGCAGCCGCGGTCGATTATGTGGTTGGCTCTGGTTTCCCTGTCCCTGGTCGCTTCGGCCGAGGACTGGCCGACCTATCGCCATGACGCCAGCCGAGCCGGAGCGTCGGGTGAGACGCTGGCCTGGCCGTTGGCCAATCGGTGGACCTACAGCACTCCGGCACCGTTGAAGACCGCCTGGTCGGGAAGTGAGGGGCGATCGGTCGAGGGCAAGGATCTGTATGACCGGGTGCGATTCGACGACGCCCTGCACGTGGCCGTTGTGGCGGGCCGGGTCTACTTCGGGTCGTCGGTGGATCACCGCATTCACTGCATCGATGCCAAAACCGGTCGATCCGTCTGGTCGACATTCACCGATGCTCCGATCCGGCTGGCTCCAACTGTCGCAGACGGCCGGGTCTACATCGGCAGCGAGGACGGATACGCGTGGTGCCTGGACGCCGCGACCGGTCGGGTGCACTGGCGGCTCCGGCTGGGTCCGGCCGATGAACGGATCGTGGCCCGCGGCGAGATGATCTCGCGCTGGCCGGTTCGCACCGGGATCCTGGTCGAAAACGGAGTCGCTTATTTCGGCGCCGGAATTTTCCCCCATGAAAATGTCTACCTGGCCGCCGTTGATGCGAAGACCGGCAAGCCGATCTGGCGCAACGACCAGGTCAGTCACGGAAACGCCGGTCGAGCCGATCTTTCGCCACAGGGTTACCTGCTGGCCACCAAGACGGCACTTTATTTTCCCTCGGGGCGATCCCGGCCATCGGCGGTTGATCGCAAGACCGGCAAGATCCAGGTGATCGCCGGCTGGCGAGGTGGGGTGGCCGGCGAAACGCTCAACCTCTCCTCCGGACAGGTCGCCGGTGCCAACGCCGTGATTCTCGGCGGCTCCCTTCGCACCTTCTCTCTCGGCAGCCAGGTCACCGGTTCGGCCGGTTCGACCTATGTCACCACGGGCGAGACGCTGGCACGGCTCAACCAGAAGGTCTACTCGACCGTCAACGGAAATCGTTCGAAGCTTCGCAACCAACTCCGCACCATCTACAGCAACTACCGGTCAGGGAAGATCGAGAAGCCCGAATACCTGGCCCAGGCCAACGCGCTGCGGAAGCAGCTCAATTCCCAGGACGAGGCGGGAGTGGAATGGAAGGTGAAATGCGCCTCCAACGCCGCGGTGATCGTCACTGCCGCCCACGTGGTGGTTGGCGGTAAGAACCTGGTGGAGATCTTCGATGCGAAGACCGGCAAGCCCACCGGACAGCTCAAGGTCAGTGGAAACGCTCGCGGCCTGGCGGTCTCCGATGGCCGGTTGGTGGTCAGCACCGATTCCGGGCGAATCTACTGTTTTGAGGCGGGCGAGGCGGGCGAGCAGGTTGCCGCGGCGAAGCCCGTGGCCGATCCCTACCCACGGGACAAGTGGACCGACGTCTATGAGTCGGCGGCGAAGTCGATTCTCGATCAGACGGACATTCGGACCGGTTTTTGCCTGGTCGTCGGCGCCGAACAGGGCCGGTTGGCCTTGGCCCTGGCTCGCCACAGCGGGCTGAAGATCTATGGCGTGGAGTCCGATCCGGCCAAGGTGGCCGCGGCCCGCGCCGCCCTGGTGCGAACCGGGCTCTATGGACACCGGATCACGATCCACGAGGCGGCGGCCGGGGAAATTCCTTACTCGAGCTACTTCGCCAACCTGGTGGTCAGCGATACGCACCTGTTGACCGGCCGCGTGCCGGTTGCCGGTGACGTTGTGGCCCGGCACGTCAAGCCGTGTGGTGGTGCCGTGTGTCTTGGAGGCTCACACCCGTTTGGTGAGTCCTGGCGCAACAGTCTTGGGCTGGCCAAGCAGTCGGTGATCGCGAAGGGCAAGAGCTTCACGTCGCTGGTCCGGGGCAAGCTGCCCGGCGCGGGCAGCTGGTCACACCAGTACGGAGATCCCGGCAACACCGCCTGCTCGGACGACCAGTTGATCCGGGGTGGGCTCGGCGTGTTGTGGTTTGGAGATCCCGGTCCCGGCAAGATGATGAATCGTCACGAGGGTGCCGTGGGCCCGGTTTCGACCAATGGCCGGATGTTCATCCAGGGCACCGACAGCCTGATGGCGTACGACGCCTACAACGGGCAGTTCCTCTGGGAGTTCAAGAACAGCAAGTCCATTCG
>MDTE01106680.1_pt1 | contig 17447 bp, 14 predicted proteins | sample 811231 | NCBI WGS metagenome assembly MDTE01 (sample SAMN05326651, study PRJNA326480) | marine metagenome | isolation source: seawater | place: Indian Ocean: Red Sea | collected 2010
TAAAACAATTAATGTTTCTAAAAATAACAAGGATTAATTAAATATAAGATTAAATAATCTAGCTAATATTGTTTTTTTCTCGTGAATTACTGGAACTGCTTCTTTTTTCCACCCATAATGAACGAGCTTTAATGCACTATCGCATGTACTCTCTCGAGAAAAATTTTCAATAAATTTAAATTCTGAAATATTATTAAAAGAAAAAGCTAATTGATAAGCATTTTTAAAACATCTCTGACTAGATTTATCATTAATCTTTAAAAAAAGATTATTTTTTTTTTTTATAAAACTCGACATATTTATATTTTTAAACAACATAATTCCTGCTATCTCTTGAATTCTTGCTTTAGCAATTTCATATATTAAATTCTTTTTTATTTTTCTAAAATTATTATTTTTAAAATATTCTTTTTCAAGAATTTCATTTTTAATTTTTTCTTTAGTAAAGTCCAAATCATGTAAGATATATTTAATAGTCTGAATATCAAGCGCTATAACTTTTGATATATCATTTATTATTATGTCAGATCCAAATTCAAAATTTTGTACATACCTTAAAGAAGAATCTTCAAAAAAGATTATTTCTGAATTATCTTTATTAATTTCAACTATAAAAAAAGTTTCTTGTTTTGAGTCATTGTTAATAATATTTACCCCGTCTAGATAATTTTTTGAAATAGTATTCTTTATTTTCAAATTACATTTATTAAAAATATTTTGGATATTATAAAAATCATTTTTTTCAATTAAAAAAAAAGAAAGTTCTTGCGAATAAAAATTTCCAAAAAGACCTACCGGAAGATTTTCTATTTTTTTTTTATCTAAAAAATATTTTGAATTAAATATATGTAAAATGGTTTTTTGTTCTTCTATTTCACTTATTTTTGATTTTAAGGAATTTAAAATATATGTAATATTATCTTTTTCAAGTTGCGCTCCATTAAGTTTTTTATATCCAGAAAAATTTATTACGTTACAGTTAAAGTTATTAATAATTAATATTATATCTTTAAAAGAAAAATTAATTTTTTTTTCTATATCAATAATATTTTCCTTTATAATTTTTCTTACTAGATGAAAATCTTTTATTTTGTTTTTTTCAATTCCATTTAAAGGGACTTTTACTTCTTGAATTAACTCAAAATTAAAATTTTCATCTGATTTTCCGCAAATAAATATAAAGTCATCTTTGTTAATTTCTATAATAAGAATCGAGGGGTTATTCCGCATTTCTTATTTTAAAATAAGTTGCTGATTTATTCTATAATCAAAAATTTTATATTTTTTAAAGCTAGCTTGATCTTTTAAGAAAAAAAAGTTTTCAAGACTTTGAATATAGTCTTTCGCAGGCAATCTTATTATTTGATTCTTTTTTGTCACTAAATCCCACCTATTGGTATCAAATAAATAAAATTTTTTTATATCATCTAATGGGAATTTGTTTTTTTTGAGATTCAAATACAAAATTTTAAATTTTTCTCTGTCTCCAAAAACCACTGGAAGTTGCTTAAAATTTTCTAACTCTGTAAAATCTATTAATTCAGTTTTATTTGTGAAGTATTTTTTTTCATCTTTATGATGAATAATGGCTATTGGCTCCTTTTCAAATATTCTTATTTTTAATTTATTTGGATAAATTTTTTTTACTTCAAAACTATCAACAAAATTTAATTCTTGTAATTCATCACTTATTTTTTTTTTATTCAAAGTAAAAAGGTTGGTCTCATATAATTGAAATAAACTTTTTTTTATAGTTGAATTTTGAAGAATTGAGTTATTTTCAATAATAATTTCCTCAATGTTAAGATTAGTATTTAATTGAAAATTCTCTTGCATTTTATAAGTGCTTAAAAATAATAGTAGTATTAGAGCTATCAAAAATCTTTTTTTCATCTATTAGTGCTCGCATCTAACAAGATTTTCTCAACTAACGTTGGAAAATTAATACCACAATAATTTGCTATTTCCGGAACTAAGGAAAGATTCGTCATCCCAGGTTGAGTATTTATTTCTAAAAGATAAAACTTATTTTTGTAAAATTTAAAGTCAGCTCTTGTCACTCCCTTACAGCCCAAAGCCTTGTGCGCTTTTGTTGATATACTTAAAACTTTTTTGTAATTTTTTCTATCTAACCTAGCAGGCATTATATGTTTCGTGTTTGCTGCTTTTGAATATTTTGCCTTATAATCATAAAAAGTTCTCTTCGGAATTAATTCAATTGCTCCAATTGCTCTATTGTTAATTACAGCTGCTTGAATTTCTTGCCCGCCAATATAATTTTCAAACATTAATTGGTCATAAATCTTAAAGAGATGAAAAGTTATTTTTTTCAAATCTTTAAAATTTTTTGCTATCTTGACACCTAAACTTGATCCCTGATTTATTGGTTTTATTACTATAGGAAAATGCAATTTTTTTTTGATTAATATTTTTTTTAAGTTATAGACTTTTTTTTCGGATCTATGTGCTGAAAAGAATTTTGGAGTTAAAATTTTATTTTTTATAAATAAATCTTTTGAAATCAATTTATTCATTGCGTTGTATGAGCTTATGACACCTGAGTGAGTATACGGAATTTTTAAATATTCAAAATAGCTTTGTGCAACTCCGTCTTCTCCGTCTTTACCATGTAAAGCGTTAAAAATTACATCAATTTTTCTTTTATCAATTAAATTTAGATTTTTATATTTAGGATCAAATGTAGAAACTAAGTATTTTTTTTTTATCAATGCTTTAATACAAGCTTTACCAGAATTTAAACTCACAGTTCTTTCACCTGATGTACCTCCAAGAACAACTAAAACTTTTTTAAATTTTTTATTTCTCACCGATAATTTTAATCTCTAAATCAAGATTAACTCCTGTTTTTTTGCTTACTGTATGTTTTACTTTATTAATCAATTTTTCAATATCAGCCGAATTTGCATTTCCGTTATTAACAAAAAAATTACAATGTTTCTTTGAAATACCAGCATCTCCAACCTTGAATTCATCACAACCTGTTTCTTTAATTATTTGCCATGCTTTTTTTTCATTATTAAGATTTTTGAAAGTACTTCCACAAGTTTTGATCTGGCTTGGTTGGGACAGCTTTTTTTTTTCTATAAACTGGTTTTGTTTTAATTCAATAGTCTCTTTAGATTTTATCTCTCCTTTCAATTTTACGGATGTGATAATTAGTTGATCTGATAAATTTGTCCCCCTGTAAAAAAATTTTATTTCATCGCTTTTAATTTCTTTTTCAACAAATTCGTTAATATCTACAACATTTATAGAAACTAAAACTTTAGATATATCGTTCCCGTAGCAACCACTATTCATGATTACTGCCCCACCTATTGTCCCAGGTATGCATGAGAGAAATTCAAGATTTCCAATACCATTTTCTTTAGCAAAATTGGAAATTTTTCGGTCAAGAATACCTGCGCCAACTTCAATCACATCTTTACTTATTAAATTAATTTTCGAAAAACTCGGTCCAAGTTTAATTACTACTCCTTTAACTCCGCTATCCCTTATTAAAGTATTTGAACCAGCGCCTAAGATGGTAATTTTTAAATTTCTTTTTTTGCTCTCTTTCAAAAATTCAATTAATTGGTTTTTGTTCTCAGGTTTAAAAAAGTATTCTGCTGGTCCGCCTAAATTAAACCAACTATAATTTGAAAGTTTTATGTTATTGGAAATATTTTTACCAAATTTTTTTGCTAGTTCTAGGTTTAAACTCATAAAACTTCTTTTAAATTTCTCATATGTTTTGATATTTGCCCTGCTCCCATACCAATAATTATTTCATCGCTATTTAAATTATTTTTAAAATATAATTTCAATTCTTTAAAATCCTTAATTATTATCACTTGTGTTTTTGAAAATTTAGAAATTAATTTTGCAAATTCGATTGATTTATATTTAGAATTGACCTTTTCGCCTGCAGCATATAATGGACAAAGAAGCACTAAATTTGACTTAGAAAAACATTTGGAAAATTCTTTCTTCAAGGACAATACTCTCGAAAAGCGATGAGGTTCAAATACTGAAATTATTTTTCTTTTTTCGTATGCATTTTTAACTCCGTCTAGGATTGAGGATATCTCAGTGGGATGATGTGCATAGTCATCATAAAAATCATTTCTATTTTTTTTTAAAATTTTAGTCATTCTTCTTTGAACTCCAGAAAATTTTTTTAAAGACTTTTTAATAATATTTTGATTAACCCCTAAATTTAAACATACAGCGATTGCAGCAGCTGCATTAAATACATTATGTTTGCCTAATAATTTTAATTGAATATTTTTTATGTAAAATATTTTTTTTTCTGCATTCTTATATCTTAAATCAAAAACTGTATAATCCATCTTATATTTTATGTTAGAGATCCAATAGTTAGAATTTTTAGATTCACCATAGGTCAATATATTTTTATTTTTAATTTTTTTTAGGATTCTTTTTACATGTTTATTATCAATACATACTATTGATTTTCCAGTAGGAGGTGTTTTCTCTATAAATTTTATAAATGAATTCTCTAAATTTTTAAAATTTCCATAATAGTCAATGTGCTCATAATCTATATTTGTAATTACTGAATAATTAATTGGTAATTTTAAAAAACTTCCATCCGACTCGTCAGCCTCTAAAATAGCCCATTCTCCTTTTCCTAATTTTGCATTGCTGTTGAAAGAATTAATAACTCCTCCATTAATAATTGTAGGATCCAATTTCTGATCTGATAAAATTTTCGAAACTAAAGAAGTGGTCGTCGTCTTTCCATGAGAACCGCTGATTATGATATTCTTTTTTAATGAAACTACATCAGCTAAAATTTCAGCTCTTGAATAAATTGGGATTTTTTTTTTAAGCGCGTATTTGATTTCACTATTATTATTTTGTATAGCCGAGGATTTTACTAATATTGTAGAATTTTTTACATTCTTTTTGGAGTGACCCAAAAAAACTTTAATTCCAGCTTTTGCACAACTAATAGTGTTTTTATTTTTGTTTTGATCGCTACCTTGAATTCTAAATCCCATATTTTTCATAATTTGTGCTAATCCACTCATGCCTATTCCACCAATACCCACGAAATGGATAATTTCCTTACGACCTAAATTAATTTTTTTCATATCAAAATTCTTCTAATATTCTATCGATATTTTTGTATACGTTTTTGTCAGAATATTGATTTTGGTTTTGACTAATTTTGCTCAATATTGACTTTTTATTATAAATTTCTTCAATAAGGTAAAAAAGTTTATTATTCAAATCATTTTCCTCTATCATGAAAGAAAAATTTTTTTTTTTATAAAAAGTAGCATTGATAAATTGATGATTGTCAGCTGAAGATGGTAATGGAACGGAGATAAAAGGTACGTTAGTATTTGTTAGTTCGGCTAATATAGATGATCCTGACCGAGTAATTGCTAAATCAACTTTTGAAAAATATTCCAAAAGATTATTGCTAAAATTAAAAATTTCAAAATTCATTTTTGCATTTTCATAAAATGATTTTAAACTGAAATTTTGATTTTCTAAACAGTGTTGGTAAATTTTAAGTTTAATACCATTTTTAAAACATTTTAAAAAAATATTAGGAAGTTTTTCAGCAAAAGATTTGGCTGCTTGGCTACCTCCTAAAACTAATATTTTTATACTTTCTGAATTATTATTTTCAAAATCTTTTTTATAGAAATTAATAATTTTTTTATTGATAATATTTCCAATAATATTTACTTTTTTGAGGAATTTTTTAGGCACACCTTCAATCTCTTTATAAGAAACAAATATTTTATAAGCATATGGTAGTAAATATTTATTAGCTTTTCCAATTATTAAATTATTTTCATAGATGATAAATTTTATTCTCAAAATTTTTGCTGCAATACAAACAGGAAAAGATGCATAACCACCCATTCCGAATACAACAGAAGGTCTATTTGAAATTAAAAAAAATAGTGCTCTCAAAACAGAGTAAAAAATGAAAATTAATGATAAAATTATCTTTGAAGTATTTGTTTTGATGAATGGTGATGAAGGTAAGGTATAAATTTTAAAATTTTTATAACGATCTAAATAATTTAAACCTCTTTTATCAGTGACTATCTCAACCAAGTAATCTTTACTTATTAAGTGCTCTGCTAGATTACAACCTGGAAACACATGTCCACCAGTACCTCCAACAGCAATGAGCGCTTTTAGTTTTTTACTCATACAAATAATTTTTATTCTTAGTGTAGTTTAAAATAATTCCAGCTAGAATTGCGCTCCCAACTAAAGAGGAGCCTCCATAACTCAAAAATGGTAACGTCATTCCAGTAGTTGGAATGAGGCTTGTATTAACGCCAACGTGTATAAATGTTTGAAATATAAATAATGCTGCAAGACCACACAAAGAAATCTTAATTAATTTATCTTCTTGTCCTATACAATTTTTAACAATTCTAAAGGATATATAAAGAAAAATTAAGATTATCATTATGGAAACAATTGAACCATATTCCTCAGAAATAATTGCAATTATATAATCAGTGTGTGCTTCTGGAACACTATCTTTTAAAATTCCCTCTCCCATTCCCTGACCTTTCAGTCCTCCAAGTTTAATTGCATCCAATGCAGAAGATGATTGAAACCTATCTCCTTTAGTAGGATCAATAAAAGAAATTAAGCGATTAATTATATATCCGAATTTTTCAGGCATAAAAAATAAAAGAGAACTTATTGAAATTAGAAAGATTAAAAAAAATCCAAATATGTATAATAAACTCACACCTGAGACAAAAACAGTTGCAACCCAGCTACCAGTTAATAAAATAGTTTGTCCTAAGTCTGGTTGGTCAATTAAAAGAATAATTACAGAAACTAAAATTAGAAAGCTAAAAATATATTTTATATTTTTATTTTTTACTTTTTCGAATGTTAAGATTTTTACAGTGACCAAAATAAAAAAAGGTTTTAATAATTCTACTGGTTGTAGTCTAAAGAAATAAAGATCCAACCACCTTTTTGCTCCTTTTACTTCAATTCCAATGATTGGAACTAATGCAAGAAAAAAAAATGAAACTAAAAACAATGGGATTACGAATTTTTTTAAAAGAGATGTTTCAATTATTGATATAAAGATCATTAATAAAAGTGCTATAAAAGTAAAGCTTAAATGTTTTGAAAAAAAAAAATAATAGTCTTTATTTAATCTTTCGCCAGCTAAGGTTGAAGTAGAGGAAAAAGAAAAAAATAATCCTAAAAGAAATAAAACTATGAAACTAAGAAAAATTTTTTTGTCAATAGCTCTCCAATAATTTATGAATTTTATCTTAAATATATTTTCTTGCATAAAATTTACTTAGCTTCTTAAATTCTTCTCCTCTTTTTTCAAAATTTAAAAATTGATCAAATGAGGCTGATGCTGGACTAAAAAGTAAAGAAATATGTTTTTTTTTATTTTTTCTTATGTCTTTTAAAGCCTTTACAATTGAATTCTTTAAAGTTTTAGCCTCATAAAAATCTATTTTATTTTGTAATTGTTTTTTAAAAAAATCTATATTCTCACCAATTATATAAGACTTATTTATATTTTTTTTTACATCTCTTAAAATAATTTTATCTTTTTTTTTAGGTAATCCCCCTAAAATCCAGTAAATATTTTTTGTATTCTTTAATGCAAATTTAGTAGCCTCAAATGTAGTAGCTTTAGAGTCATTTATAAAAGTACAATTTTTTCTCCTCAGAAAAATCTCATATCTATGTGGCAAACCCTTGAATGAATTTAACGAATTTAAAAAGGATTCTTTTTTAATTTTGAGTAAATTTGCTAATGCAAAAATATGAGACATATTTTCATCATTAATATTTGAACTTAAATAAGTATTTTTTAAAAATGGTTTAATTTTTGCATATTTTTTAATTTTTGGTATTACTAATTTTCCTAAAAAATTTCTTTTTTTAAAAAGAGACTCAAACTTTTTGTTTAAGAAAGAATATTGATTTTTGTCCTGGTTTTTAAAAATTTTTAACTTTGCGTTAATATAGTTTTTCATACTTCCATGCCAGTCTATATGATCGTTAGTAATATTTAGTAAAAAGGCATAATCTGGTGAAATAAATTTTGAGTAGGCTAGTTGAAAGGATGAGGCTTCGATAACTAGTAAAGTATTTTTTTTAATCTTTAAATCCAAAATTGGAGTACCAATATTCCCCCCTAGAAGAACTTCAAATTTATTTTGTTTAAGTAGATGGGTTAAAATTTTACAGGTTGTAGATTTTCCATTTGTTCCTGTAACTACAATACTTTTATTAAATTTTTTTAGTAGATATATAAGATCTAAATCAGTAATAATCTTTTCTTTATATTTGATTAATTTATGTTTATTTTTCGATTTAATTAAACTTACTCCCGGACTCAACACTATATAGTCCACCTTATGAAGAGATCTATTTAAATTAAGGGCTCTTTTATCTTTAAATAGGCTAATATTTTTATCATCCCACACTTTATAATTTTTCACTTTATTTTTTTTAAAAAAATTTACTACCGATTTTCCGGTCAAACCTAAGCCATAAATTAGAAAAGATAATTCTTTAAAATTTTTTTGAAAGGCCATCTACTACCTAAGTTTTAATGTCGCCAATCCTATTAGTGCTAATATAATAGCAATTATCCAAAATCTAATTACTATTGTTGATTCTGCCCAACCCTTTTTTTCGAAATGATGATGAATAGGTGCCATTTTAAATATTCTTCTGCCGGTTAGTTTAAATGAAACAACTTGAATAATTACTGAAACTGTCTCTAAAACAAACAACCCGCCTATAATTGCTAATACAATTTCATGTTTCACTATAATTGCAATCGCTGCTAAGGAGCCTCCTAAAGACAAAGATCCGGTGTCACCCATGAAAATTTTTGCTGGTGGAGCATTATACCATAGAAAACCAAGGCAAGAACCGACGATTGACCCGCAGAAAATAGACAATTCTCCAACATCAGGAATGTATTGAATTTGAAGATATTCTGAAAATATTGTGTTTCCAACTACGTAGGATATTAAAGTAAAAGATAGTGCAACTAGCATAACTGGAACTGTAGCTAGACCGTCAAGTCCATCAGTTAAGTTCACTGCATTTGATGCTCCAATTATGACAAATAAACCAAAAGGTATAAAAAATAATCCCATATGTAGAACTAAATTTTTAAAGAAAGGAAAATAAAGTTCATACAAATAATTATGATTAGAATATCTAATTAAAATTAATAAGGCTATCGAGCCAATCAACAGTTGGCCTACAAATTTGTATCTTGACTTTAACCCACTTGAATTATTGAACTTTATTTTCAAAATGTCATCTGTTAGACCCAGTCCTCCTAAACTTAAAGACACAAATATCAAAGTCCAAACATAAATATTTGTAAGATCTGCCCAAAGTATGGTGCTAAAAATTATTCCAATTATAATAATTACACCACCCATAGTTGGGGTTCCAGATTTTTTGACAATATGATCTATTGGGCCATCTTGTCTAATAGGACCTGTAATCATTTTATCAGAAAAAAGCTTAATTAATGGAGCTCCAATTATAAAAACAATTATGAGGGATGTCATTACTGAGAGACCAGTTCTAAAAGTCAGATATTTAAATACGTTAAAAAAAGAGTATTGATCAATCAAAGATGTAAAAAAATGAAATAGCATTTAAAAACCTTTTATTATTCTTTTACTTAATTTATGTAGCCCAGTAGCGTTAGAACCTTTAATCATTAAGTAATCGTTGTTAGCTATAATATTTTTCAGAGTTAAATCTACATCAGTATCTTTTTGAAAAATATTACCTCTCTTATTTTTTTTTAAGTTTTTAAAAGTTATAAGAGTTTTATCACCCTTTATGAACACTTTATCTATATCCGAGTTGTTAATAACTTTAGAAATTTTTTTATGTAAGTATATAGATTTTTTTCCTAATTCCAGCATGTCTCCAAGAATAAGGTATTTTTTAAAATTTTGTTTTTTAATAGTATTTAAGTTTTTGATAGCATTTTTTACCGAAAGTGGATTTGCATTATAACTTTCATCAATTAATTTAAATTTTTTGTTATACCTTTGAACATTATGAATTTTACCTCGGCCCTCAGTTGGTTCATAACTTTTTAAAGATTTTTTTATTTTGCTAAAATCTAAATTAAGTTCTTCTAATAAAGCCAACGCTGAAAGAAAATTATAAATATTTATATTTTTAGTTTCAAACTTTAATATTTTTCTATATACTTTAATTTTTAATTTTGTGAATCCTTTTTTTTTTGTGATTGAAATAGGATAAATATTTGATTTACTAGAGATACCAAAAGAAATTATTTTAAGATTTCTTAATTTTGCTTTCTTTTTAAAATACGAAAAATACTTATCATCTCGATTCAAAAGTATTGTTCCATTAACAATTATATTATTAATAATTTCTCCTTTAGCGTCTGCAATCCCTCTTAAATTTTTAAAATTTTCAATATGTGCTTCTCCAATATTTGTAATTATGCCTATGTGGGGTCTAATAAGTTTTGATAATTTATCAATTTCTCCCGCTTTGCTCATTCCTACCTCAAATACTCCAAATTTATGACTTGTATCTAAATTAGATAAACTTAACGGGACGCCAAATTCATTGTTATATGATTTAGGTGAACAATAAGTATTTCCAAAATTACTCAATAAGCTTTTAATTAAATCTTTCAAAGAAGTTTTTCCAGAACTACCTGTGATGGCTAAAATCTTTGCTTTTGAGTAAGTTCTCTTTTTAAATGCAAAGTTATTTAAAAATTTTAATTCATTTGGCACTTTAATTAATTGATTTTTATAGTTTTTAATTTTTTGTGATGAAACTATCGCTTTAGCTCCTTTTTTAAATGCATTAAAAATAAATTTTTTTCCATTATTTTTTTTCCCTTTTATCGTTAAAAATAAATTTCCTTTTTTCACCACTCTAGAGTCGATTGAAAGTCCATGGAAACTTTTGATTTTTATTTTTTTTTTTATTTCTTTTAAAATTTGTTTATTTTGTAAAAATGTTTGTTCTTTATTTGATTTTTTCTTTATCTTAATTTTGAGTTTTTTTACTATTTGCTTGTCAGAGATAAAAATGCTTTTATTTTTATATATTTGATCTATTTCATGACCTTTTCCAGCAACCAAAATAATTTCATTAGGTTGAGCATTTAAAATTGAAGTCTTTATTGCTTTTGACCTGTTTCCAATATTGAAACAATTTTTATTTTTTATATTTCTAATAATTTCTTTTCTTATCTTTTCAGGTTTTTCATTTCTTGGATTGTCATCTGTGATATAAATTTTATTACAATTTTCACTTGCTATTTTAGCCATTATCGGTCTTTTTTTTAAATCACGATCACCACCACATCCAAATACCAGAGATATAATTTTATTTTGAGTGCTTCCTAAAGCATGCAATGTTTTTAAAAGCGCATCTGGTGTATGAGCAAAGTCCACATACACTTTTACATTATTAGGAAAAGTCCTTACAAGTTCCATTCTGCCATCTACATCTTTCAATTTTGTTAAAGAGTTAAGAATTTTTTTCTCTTTTAATTTGCAAATTTTAGCTGCGGCAACGGCCATTGAAAGATTGTTTAGTTGAAATTCATTTAAATTTAGGATTTTTTTTATTTTTTCTCTTGTTTGATTAATGTCTATGAGACGTAATTGTTTTTTTTTTGATAAATTTTCAAGAATTTTTGACTCTTTAATATTTTTATCGAATATTACCGTTTTCCCTTTTTTTAAAATATGCTTGAATAATAATAACTTAGCATTTAAATAAGCCTTCATATTTTTATGATAATCAAGGTGGTCTTGACTAAAATTTGTAAAGATGCCTGCTTTTAGAGGAAGATGGTCAATTCTTTTTTGATCTAAACCATGACTAGAGGCTTCAATAATAACATTTTCTATTCCTTCTTTTTTAAATTTTTCTAAGACTTTATGAATCGTTATAGTATCAGGCGTTGTTAGTTTAGATCTTAATATTTGATTTTTATATTTAGTTCCAAGAGTTCCAATTGATGCTACATTTTTATTATTTAATTTTAATATTTGGTAAAATAAATCTGCGACTGAAGTTTTTCCATTTGTGCCGGTTACCGCAATTATGTTTTTTGGTTTCAATTTATAAAACTTAGATGAAATATCACTTAATAGAGATCTTATTTTTTTTGATTTTATTACTATTATTTTATTATTTTTATATTTACAATTTTTTGAGCAAATAATTACATTTGCTCCATTAGTAATTGCATCATTAATATAATTTTCACCATTATATTTATGACCTTTAATCGCAAAAAAAATAAAACCTTTTTTTACTTCTTGACTATTTATTGCTAGTCCTTTGATTTCTTTTTCTTTGTATTCTTTTGAGAGATTTTTAATTAGTCTTTTCAACAACATATTTGTAATTAAAATCTTCATTATTTATGGCTAAAATTGGTCCAATTTTTTCTATTATTTTGCCTGCTACATAAACCGAGTTCCATCCAGCTTCATTTCTTGATGCTTTAATCTTCATGCCTTTATAGTTATAAATCAAATTTTTTGCTACTTTGGGATTTTCTAGCATCACCAGTAGCGCATATCTTGGTTTTTGAGCGGGAAAAATAGAAATAAAAGTATTTAAATTTTCATTTTTATTTTGATAATTCTGAGCTGTTCCAGTTTTTCCTGCAACAAAATATCCATTAATGTCCGCTAGCTTTGCAGTGCCGCTTTGTTCGGTAACAACTTTTCTTAAAATTTTATTAATATTTTCACTAGTTTTATTAGAAATTAATCTTCCCAAATTAGGTTGGCTTTCACCTTTTAACAAATTAGGTTTTATTATTACTCCGCCATTTGTCAGAGATGCGTAAACAGTAGTTGCTTGAAGAGGAGTTGTAGTAATACCATGACCATATGATACCGTTTCTAATTTACACTTATTCCATTTTAAATTAAGCGGGCTACCTACCTCAGTTAATTGAACATTTGGAGAACTTAATAAGTGGCTATCATTTATAAATTTTTTGTATTTTTCTTCACCAATTTTCTTGCCTATTAATAAAGTGCCTACATTTGAAGATCTGATTAAAATATCTTCAACTGTCAAATTTTTTGGAAACTCTTTAATATCAGAAATTTTATACTTGGAGCATTTAATTGATTTAGGTATGTTTTTTACAACAGTTTTTGTGTCAACTAAATTATTTTCAAGCGCTAAAGCTATTGTGAAGGTTTTAAAAATTGACCCAAGTTCGTAAACACCCTTTGTGATTTTATTTAAGTATTTTTTATCGGTAACTTTAGATCTTGAATTAATATCGAAATCAGGTAGTGAAACTAAAGACAAAATATCCCCGCTATTTATATTCATTAATAATCCCCCACCTCCCTTGGCATCAAAAGTTGTCAACGCTTTGCTAAGTTCTTTGCTTACAACGTGCTGGATATTTGTATCTAAAGTTAACTGTAAAGGGTGATCAATAAGTTGCTTGTCTCTCAATTCTTTATCAAAATATTTCTCAATCCCGGATATTCCGTAATTGTCGTAGTCGACTTGCCCAACTATGTGACTGAATAAATTGCTATGAGTATATACTCTAGCTTGGAATGGTTCAAAAATTAATCCTTTTTCCCCTAAGCTCCAAAACTTTTCCTTCTCAATTTGATTAATTCGTCTTTTTAAATAGAAATATTTACCTTTATCAATTTTTTTTTCAATTTTTTTAATAGGTAATTCGGGGAAATTTAACCTTAGTTTAATTAAAAAATTTTTCTTATTATTTATTAAATTAGGATTAATAGCGGCATGAAATGCTTTTATATTTCTCGATATTAAAACTCCGTTTCTATCAACAATGTCTCTTCTTTGCAGAGAAAATTTTTTGGGCACGTTTTCTTGATTAAAAATCTTTACCTCATTCAAAGAAACACTTATTATTCTTAAACTGAAAATAAAAATTAATGAAAAAAATAAGAAAAATAATAAATATATCCTGTCCTGAAAAAAATTTTTTTTTTGGGAGATTTTATTTTTTTTGTTAGTTTCTATATAGTCTTCAAAATAAAAGCTTTTCTGGTTTATGTTGTGACTTTTATTTTTATTCCCTCTTTTTTTCATAAATTTTTTGTTGCGTGGCAAGGTTTCTTTGAATATTTAAAAAATCAGATATATCGAAAAAAATTTTAGAATGATTTATTGGTGTATATTTAATATCGAGAAAAGTTTTAATTTTATCCTCTAAAACTAACGGCGATGTTAAATAATAATAATCAAGTTGGGATTCATTTAAATCTTTTTCTTTAATATTTATAGTTTTGTTATTGCTATAAATTTTTTTCTCTATTTCTCTAGTCTGGTTTTTTACGAATGAGGTTAGAATCAATAAAAAAGAAAAGATTATTAGTGAAGTTAAAAATTTTAATTTAAACATTAGTTGCCTCTAAATCTAAATATATTTTAAATTTTTTAATCAAATTTGCAGGATATACAAAAGGATCGTTACTTCTGATTGCATATCTTAATTTTGCAGAACGCGAAGGATTATTTTTATTTATTTCTCTTTTAGAAGGTCTAATTACTTTATTAATATATTTTTCATATAATACGTCGGTATTATTTGTATCCTCCGGTAAATATCTAGATGGTTTAGATCTATTTTTTGAGAAATTGCTAAATAAATATTTTACAATTTTATCCTCGATTGAATGAAAACTTACTATTAAAATCTTGCCACCAGGTTTCAAAAGTTTGGTTGCATTGATCATTCCGCTTATGAGCTCTGATATTTCTTTATTTACAAATATTCTTAATGCTTGAAACGTTTTAGTGCTAGGGTTTATTTTCTCATAAAAATTTTTTTTTTTACTTTTTTCAATTATCTTAACTAATTCTTCTACTTTGGTGATTTTTTTTTTAGAACGTGCTTTAACAATATTTTTTGCAATAATTGATGCTTCTTTCTCTTCACCTAATATTTTGATTATTAATTTCAACTTAGTTTCAGTTAAGTTATTTATTGCCTCTTGTGCAGAATTCATTGATAGGCCCATTGACATATCAAGCTTATCTTTTGACTTAAAAGAAAAACCTCTTTTAAGGTCATTCAGTTGAATTGATGAAAGGCCAAGATCAAAAATAATTGCATCAACCTTTTTATCTAAAATTTTATCCAGACGACTAAATTTTTCTTGATAAAAATCAAATCTTTCTCTAAATTTTTTTTTAAGTTTCTTGGCAATAGAATTTACAGCTTTATCTCTATCAATTGCGATGACCTTTGTTTTATTAAATTGAAGTAAAGCTTTTGAGTAATTACCGCCCCCAAAAGTACAATCTACAAACAATCCTCCATTTGAAGGAGAGGAAATTTCAATAATCTCGCTCAACATCACTGGAAAATGGGAAATTTCCAGTGATGATTTTAGAGTGTTCATTAATTTGATATTTGATCATTAAAACTTTTGTCGTCTTAAAAACGCGGGAATTTCAAAATCTTCTTCCTCATTAACATCTTGATTAAATAGTCTTTCAGAAACCTCTTCTTCTTTGTAGTCATCACTTTGATCATCAGCATGATTGTTTTCGTCCGAGAAAAGTTTAGGGGTATGCTCTTCCTGAGTTTTATCAACTGTTATATTTGGATCATTTAATTCAGTCTCTTGATTATTTATATCAGAATTTTTTTCCATATAAGACGCATTCTCTATTGATAAACCACTTGGAATATCCACTGATGATTTATCGTGCAATGTTGCATCATCTAAAATTTTGTTCTCTTCATTATTCACAAAACTATCAATAAGTGCGCTTTGCTCTTCGCTGTTTTTAACCTCGTAAGTCTCATCGAGTTTCAAAGCTGTTGCTCCATCAATATTTTTAACAATATTTTGCTCAATATTATTTTTTGAGAACAAATTTTCTGAAAAATTGCTATTCCTATTGTTAGAGCCATTTACCACATTTAAAATAGGTCTTGTATCTTCTGAAAATGTTGATCCTTTGAGAGATGTTGCAACTATAGATACTCTAATTTTTCCATTCATATTTTCATCTTTAATAGCGCCAAATATTAATTCTGCTTCAGGATCTACTTCAGCTCGAATTTTATTAACAGCGGCATCAACTTCAAAAAGTTTTATATCACTTCCGCCAGTAATATTTACTAATAATCCTTTGGCGCCTTGTAAAGTATACTCATCAATAAGAGGATTATTTAACGCTAGCTCTGTTGCAGCCATCGCTCTATTATCTCCCTCAGCCTCACCAGTACCCATCATTGCCTTACCGCTAGAACTCATGACAGTTTCTACATCAGCAAAATCTAAATTTATCATTCCAGGTCTAACCATTAAGTCTGTTATACTTTGCACCCCATGTTTTAATACGTCATTGGACAAACTAAATGATTCTTCAAAACCTGTACTCTCATTAGCTATTTTAAAAAGATTTTGATTTGGTACAACGATAGTAGTATCTAAATGTCTCTTTAATTCTTCTAAACCTGATACTGCTCTTCTCATTCTTTTAGGACCTTCATAGGAAAAAGGTAAAGTTGTTACTCCAACAGTCAAAATATTCATTTCTCTAGCAGCTTTTGCAATTACATGTGATGCGCCAGTTCCTGTTCCGCCGCCCATACCTGAAGCGATAAAGACCATGTTACTTCCTTGAAGATAATTTACAATTTCGTTAATAGACTCATCTGCGGCTGCTTGGCCTATGTCGTGTTTTGCCCCTGCTCCAAGCCCTTTAGTAAGATTCATTCCAATTTGTATTTTAGCGTCCGCTTTACTCATTTTAAGATCTTGCGCATCTGTGTTTACAGCTACAAATTCTACTCCTTGCATACCTGCTTCGATCATTGCATTAATTGCGTTTCCGCCAGCCCCACCAACTCCGATGACCAAAATTCTTGGTTTTAATTCTCTTAATTCTCCTCCACCTACATTAATACTCATGATTGCTCCCCTTTCTGTTTATTTTCCCATTTTAAATTAGATCTATTCTTGAAAGCTTTTTTTCTTGCTATATCTTTAAATTTTTCAAAATTTGTCGGCTCCCAGACCTGAAATGTCTTCCCTAGACCAACAAATAGTACATTTGTTTTAATTTTTGCATGGTTTAATAATTTTTTCGAAAAAAAAACTCTTCCTTCAGTATCAAATTGTAAGTTCTCACTCTCAGATAAAATAGAAGTAGCAAAATAGTCTCTTTTTTCTTCAAAAGGGTTGAGCGAGTCAATAGTATTAGATAATTTTTCAATTCTGTCTTGTGAGCAAGCTTCTAAAGCATAATGATTAAAGGATGGATAGGTAATGAAACCATTGTAACCCATTGAACTGAGGTGTGATCTAAAAGTGGCTGGCACTGAAACCCGACCTTTCTTGTCTATTTTGTTTTCGTAGCTCGATAAAAACATAATA
>MDTE01021074.1_pt1 | contig 17443 bp, 15 predicted proteins | sample 811231 | NCBI WGS metagenome assembly MDTE01 (sample SAMN05326651, study PRJNA326480) | marine metagenome | isolation source: seawater | place: Indian Ocean: Red Sea | collected 2010
GATTCTTCTTCCCATACGGCCTCAGGGACTGTTTGGCACAGTATTTTGAACGCTTGCTTGGAAGATTTTGTTACCAAGACCACACCTTCTCTGTCGAAAATTCGCTCCGCAATATCCGCTGTGTGTTTTGGCGTTTTACTTAGCCCATATACAACTTCTGGAAATCCGATTCGTTCACTTCGCTGGTGGTCTACTGTTGCAAATTCAAGATCACTTGTCGGGGTGGTCAGGCTTAATTCTGCAGCGGCTTGCTCGACTGAGATTTCTCCATTTGAGAGTTTTTCCAAAATTTCACTTATTTTCGAATTGCTCATTGGTGTTTGACTTGTGTGTATGTTTTTTTATTGCACAGCTAATAGAAACTTAAGACGTTTAAGCATTCTATCTATGATCTTCGTCATGATAAATCGCCATGTAAACTGGACAGTCCCAAATTGACCAAACGTTGTGGTGGTACATATACTTCGACACCATATATAGAGTATTAGCGCTCCGTTTTAAATGACAACCGAAAGGAACAGCATGCAGGTAACTTGCCTTCGAGAAAACCTTAGTCGTGGCCTTGCTAATGTCAGTAGGGCAGTTGCAGCGCGTGCCACTCTGCCAGTGACACAGAATGTCCTGCTTGAAGGTGATGAAGGTCAATTGAAATTGACGGCTACAAATACCGAGATTTCTATAAGCACATGGATTGGAGCTCAAATCGAAGGTGAGGGCAGGGTAACTGTTCCTGCAAGAATGCTTACTGATTTTGTCAATTCATTGCCAGGGCAGACAGTTGATATTGAGTTTAAAAATGAGCCAGTTGGCGTTGTTGTGACCTGTGACAAATTTAACGGTGAAATAAACGGGATTGCATCAGAAGAATTCCCTCCTATTCCGACAGTAGATGGCGGTTCATCAGTCACAATTCCCGCAGACACGTTTAGGGGCGCACTGGAGCGCGTTGTGTTGGCTGCGGCAACCGATGATTCAAGGCCAGTTCTGACCGGCGTAAAGGTTGAACTTGCTGGTGATACGTTTACGCTTGCTGCTGCTGATGGATTTCGCCTAGCGGTTGAAAGCGGTAAGCTGGACGCCCCGGTGAACGCTGAAGTAGGGGTGATAGTGCCCGCAAAGACATTAGCAGAGGTAGAGCGTTTGCTTGGTGATGGTTCAGCAAGTGTTGAATTATCTATAGACGGCGATGGCCGATCTGCTAAGTTCCGCCTTGATACGTCAGAAGTTGTGACCGCCCTTGTACAGGGAACGTTCCCAGATTATGAAAAGTTGATTCCGACTAGCTGGGGTACGAAAGCTACAATCGATCTTGCCGGTATGGTTCAGGCGACCAGAGCAGCATCGATATTTGCACGAGACGGTAGTGGGATCATCAGGGTCATTGTTAATCCGGGCGATGGTGATGCCTCAGGGGCAGTGAAAGTTATTTCACGAGCGGAAGAAGTAGGCTCTAATGAGAATGAGCTAGACGCTGCCGTAGATGGTGATGAGACCAAGGTGGCGTTCAATAGTAAATTCTTGATGGATGTGTTGAATGTTTTGAGTGGCGAAGAAGTCGTTCTCGAAACTACTACGCCATCCAGCCCTGGGGTATTCAGATCAGCCAATCATGAAGGCTACACGCACGTAGTGATGCCAATGTTTGTTCAATGGTGATCTTTAGTTTCTAAGGCGCTGCATAGATGCCATTGGTTGTCATATGTATCTTCCCAGTTGATGATTCGAATTTATAGCCATTAACCGATCCGAATCCTTTCGCCTGCATAGCGAATGGTGTCTTGGCGCTCGCGTCCAGTCATGAAAAGCGTGATCGTTATAGGTCCGAATCGACCTGTAAACATAGCTATTGAGATTACGACCTGAGCTGCTTCGTTGAGATGTGGCGTGGTACCTGCAGACCACCCCACTGTTCCAAAGGCAGAGATAACTTCAAAAATAGCGGTTCGAAATTCCAGATCAGGCTGAACGATGAAGAGGGAGACTACCAGGACAAGCAATGCTAGTGTTGCTGTTGCTGCCACAGCCATCGCACGCTGAACATTTACTCGTGGGATCTCTCTACCAAAGATCGTTGTCCGCTCCTTGCCGCTGAAAATGGCGAAAGACGCGATAATGATCACCATCAATGTGCTGACTTTGATACCTCCAGCTGTCGATGCCGACACCCCGCCGACAAACATTAATCCTTCAGTGACACTCGTGTTGGCAGGATGTAGCTGGCTGTAATCAACTGTTGAAAAGCCAGCGGTTCTATTGACTGTGTGAAATAAACCTTGTGTTACTTTTGAAACCGCGGGCTCATGTCCAATCGTATTTGGATTTGACCATTCCAAGCTCAAGAAAGATATCAACCCGATAACCAGCATCAAGCCAATGCCGATCAAGACCAACTTCGTATCAAGACTGAGCAAAGCCCATTTACGGAATTTCAGCACATAAAAGACGATCACCCAGCCCACAGTTGCAGTCAGGATTACTTCTCCGAGAATCTCCAATAATGCGATATCTCTTGATATGCCAATCACAGTTAGTGCAGCCCCGACTCCCAGTGCGGTCAAAATAGCGAAACCGATCAGTATTGTTTTCGATAGCAGAGCTCCAACTCTGGGTCCTCGGATTTCGATGAGGTTAGAAAGTGTTGCGTAGCTTGAGGAACCGATCAGGATCATGGCGCCAATGATCATCAAAGTGGGTACATCCCTGGTGAAGCCACTCAAACTCTCACCGCCTATGAGCCCATCTGGGAGTATTTCGAACCCAGCGTTGTTAAAGGCCGATATCGAAGTGAACACACTCTGCCAGAGACTTTCTTGCAGTGTTATACCAGGCCATATAGGTGTTACTACATACCATCGAATGAAGATTAAAACGGCCCCGATGATTTGCACTGCGATCGCCATCAATATGATGTTTCTTGCTAATGAAGCAATTGTTCCGAGTCGGTTATCATCAAGTCCAGCGCCGACCACAAGTCGACCCTGAAGGCTTGAGCGACGACCGGTTATGAGAAGCAAGAACGCCGCTCCGGTCATAAATCCAAGGCCGCCTATGAAGATCAAAACGGCTATGACAGCCTTTCCGAACCCTGTCCAGGCTTCTTCAGTATCCACAACTATTAATCCGGTTCCGGTCATTGCGGAAATTGAGGTGAATAAAGCACCAGTCGGAGACATAAAACCAGGTTCAGTGCTTGAAACAGGTAGAGCTAATAATAATGCGCCAATGAGTGCGACTACGAAGAAGCTGTATACCAGCATCATCGGTGATGTTGGTCCGCGTACTGAAACCTCGCGCCGCCCGACGTGAGTTCGCACAGGAGATATTTCTGATTGCCTAGGTCGTCGTACGACTTTGTCGCCTGGCTTAGGTCCAGATGGATTTTGCAACTTTAATGTCTAGGTACTAGTCGGCTTTTTAAATGGAAAGATAATGGCATTCGATTATCAGTTACAGGGTTTTCTATCGTATCGTCCTCGACGATACCATCTGCCCAACTCGAAATAGACTCATTAATGACCAAAAACCATGTCCGTGAGGACAAAAAAGACCCATAATCGAGGTATTTGACTAACGGTTGGAACTCCGATGGTTTATCGGTCGCTCATAAGATGAATCTCATTATCAGGCATCTTATGATTATTAATCGTATGATTCGCGTTCGCTAGAAAGTTTGAACCCCGTATAAATAAAGGGTTTAGATGGCTTATGCTGTTGTTAGTATTCGAGAATGATTCGAACCAGAATATTATTCCTCCTCATTTTCGTACTTCTTGTCATGATATCTTCCATTGTGGGGGCTTCATGCTTTGACAATAATCTCAACACTGTGACAGGGCAGGTGCTGGATGTAGAAACGTCTTCAGTAACTACAGTCGCAAGCCTTACCCTAGAGGATGATTCTGGGAAACAGTGGAGGTTCGAGGGCGGAGGTGTTTTCGCTGGATTTACACCGGCCCATTTACTTGAGCATCGTGCCTTGGGCGAACCAGTAACCGTTGAGTATGAGGAAACTGATTCTGGCATTTTGCGGATAATGCATCTGGCAGATTAGGTGCCGTTCAGAATTGGAAGTAAGTCTTCTACAATTTCTTCGGCAGTTACAAAACCTTCAAATCTACCGACGACGATTCCTGAGTTGTTTATGGTGAATGTCCAAGGTTCTGTGTGGAAATTCCAAGTATCAATTACTGGGGATTCTATGCCGACAGACGGATCTCCACTGTTAAGCATTTCGGCTGGGTTATCGAAGATTTCTACGTGTATGAAATTTATCCGACCCTTATATTGGTCCTCAAGTGCGGATAATACTTCGGTTTGTGGTCCACATGCGCCAGACCGGCAATATGCCGGGGTGGAAAATGTTATCACCGTTGGAAGTCCGGTTTTTACGGCTTCGTCGAAACTGATCGAATAGAGGTCAGGATCTGGTTCCGGTGCCGTAGTAATAAACCTGAGATTTGCTCCCTTGGGATTGGTCTTAGTCTTTGTGGGAGGTGCCACCTCTCCGATATCAGGGGCCTCAGTACGAGACTTGACCAAGATCCCTGTTTCTGCGGACAGTTGAAGTTCATCGGATTTAACCTTGACTTTGATCGTCCAGAATCCGACCTTGTTGAATTCCATGGTTGTGGTATAGATTCCACCGTGAATTGGCCACTTTCTCCATTTCAAATCGTCAACAATCTGATCCTGCATGGAATCAGTTGGAGAATATGAAACCTCAATTATTGAAGCCATATCCATAAGGGGTGTCCCGTCCCCTTTACGCATATTGATAGGAATTCTATGAGTACCAAGGCCAACATCTGATGCGGTAGTGAAAACAACAAGTTCGTCTGAGTTTATTGCATCGTCAGATGTGAGATTGCCGTGACAACTTATAGTTAGCACAGCGGTTGCCACTATGGCTACAGTTTGTAGCATCCGGGTCTTGTTCAAAGTGAGTTAAGTTCCTAAACCTCTGGTATTCAGGTTTAAGTGGAGCACAAGTTGTCATACTTGTCATAATTTATGGAAATAAAAGTAACGTTTGGCGATTAACTTTGCTTAAATCATCTCTTCATTAGTTTCTCAAGTTTCTCATCAAATTAAAAACAATGTCGATTAGCAAATCTTCAAGGATCTCTCCAAGGGTAATATTCGCTTCTAATATTATGTGTTCTATTAAGTTGAAGAAAGAATAAAGATTTCAAATGCCTATTCCTTCCACAGATCCAATAATTGTTGCACCCACCAATATGCCTTTCAACGCCGATGAGTCCCTAGACCTTGATGCGTTATCTCGTAATGTTGATAAATTCTGTGAAACTGCGCTCTCCGGATTTGTTGTCGGCAGTTATGGTGGAGAAGAGTTTCACATGGGGGAGCCGGAGAAGGTTCTTTCGATTAAGACTGTTGTAGAAGCTCATGCTGGCCGTAAATTTGTTATCGCCGGAATTGATGCTCTCTCACCGACCGAGGCTGTCAGACTCTCAGATCTCTATGCCGAAGCTGGGGCAGACATGATCAGAGTCAGAATTCCGCCACCATCTGGGCAAGGAAGGGCAGCTCCTATTCAAGACTATTTTGAACAAGTTACATCACAGAGCCCTATTCCGGTTGTGATTATTCATCAGCCTAAAACCTCAATGGGAGTGGATGTAACACCGGCTGAGGTTCACGACATTACATCGTTTGAAAATGTTTTTGCATACATCATGTCTCTCAATTACAGATACGAATGTCGAGTATCGGCTTTTGTGGCGGATGCGGTGAAATTTTGGACCTGTAACGGCACACTGCTTATGCCGGGAGGAATGATAGGTGCGGTTGGAGGATGTCTTTTGTTTGGGAATTGGGGGCCACATATTGCCAGGGATATTATTCAGGCATGCTTAAACGGTCGGTATGCAGAAGCGCGTGAATTGCAAGAGCGTATAAATCGTATTGATTTTCTTGGGATGTCCTGGGGCGTCGGAGTACAGAAGACGGGACTAAACCTTCTAGGTTATGAAGGAACTGTGCCCAGGAAGCCTAATCTCCCACTCTCAGACTTTCAGGTTTCAGAGGTTAAAGATGCGTTGATCGAGGCCAGAATTCTTAACAGCGACGGGACACCCGCCCCACAAATTTAGGAACTGGAAGCATAGGGTGTAAGATTTTTGGTCGTATAGTTACTCGGTTCATTTACAAGACGTTTGAAGGGAAATATGAGAGTCACTAATCCTGAAATTATTCGCGCGGTAACTAGAGAATGGGAAGGTGATCGCGATTCCAATGGACGTCCTTTGGTTCCGGATGACATTCTTGAACGGATGAAACTGGTCACCACAGAAGAAGCCTGGGGAACTTGTCGACGAAATGGTTATCATTTTCAATTTACTGGTGATTGGTTAAATCTGCATCCGGACCGAGTGATAGTTGGTCGGGCAGTGACCTGTCGCTGGGTCCCTACGCGTCCAGATGTTCACGACTCTCTGATCAAACAAGGTGAAGAGGACAAGAGAATCGGAGGACAGAATTCCTGGGTGATCGACGAACTTCAATCTAACGATCTAATTGTTGTTGATCTTTTTGGCAAGGTGCTCAATGGAACATTTGCTGGAGATAACTTGGCAACTGCTATTAAGGCAAGATCAGGCACAGGAATGGTTATAGATGGTGGGATTCGCGATACCCAGAGGATTTTTCAGATGGAAGATTTTAACGCGTTTATCAGAGGTGTGGATCCAAGTGCTATAGCCGATGTTGCTATGACCGACATAAACGGGATTACGCGTATTGGAGAAGCTACATGTGTACCAGGTGATGTCGTACTTGGAACGACCACTGGAGTAATCTTCATTCCGCCACACCTAGCTCAAGAGGTGGTTGAGAGATCTGAGGCAATTCGGCTCAAAGATGAGTTTGGTCAACAGCGGATTAGAGAAGGGATTTACACACCCGGTGAAGTTGACCGGGAATTTTCCGACGAGATGAACAGAGATTTTGAACAGTGGGCAGCTAGTCGTTTATCGTAAGCGCGTATGCTCGAATTATTAACGTAGTGACAAGGGGCTAATACCAATTGACAGACCAGAACACACCTGAACTTGATCAGGTTAACACTAGATCTGCGCCATCAGAACTTCGAATCACTGACATGCGTATTGCTGTTGTTGGTGGCGACGGATGGCGATGGCCAATCATCAAGCTGGAAACGAATCAAGGACTGGTGGGGATAGGGGAGGTACGCGACGGAGCTTCTGGTCGGTACGCATTGATGTTAAAGAGTCGTTTGCTTGGAGAAAACCCGTGCGACATTGATCGCTTGTTTCAAAAAATAAAACAATTCGGTGGTCATGGGCGACTTGGGGGTGGTGTATGTGGCGTTGAAATGGCCATTTGTGATCTTGCAGGTAAAGCATTTGGAGTTCCTGCTTATATGTTCGCTGGCGGGAAGTACCGTGAAGATAAGGTCAAGGTATATGCAGATACACCATTAAAAAAAGACCCAGAAGAAATGGGTGTCGCTCTACAGGGCAGAATGGATCGGGGATTTGAGTTTCTAAAAATGGACATCGGTTTGTGGATTGCATCCGAGTTTGAAGGCGGAGTGATCAACAAACACGTTGCTGCTGAATCAGCGACTTTGATGCATCCGTTCACCGGGATACAAGTCACGGATTATGGAATCTCCAAAATGCAAGAATATGTAGGAGCTGTGAGAGACGTTATTGGATATGAAATTCCACTTGCATCGGATCATTTCGGCCACATGGGAGTCGAAAATGCCATACGTATTGGCAAAGCCTTAGATGAGTTCACGCTTGCTTGGTATGAGGATATGATTCCCTGGCAGTTTGTGGATCAGTGGCAAGCTTTGAAAGCTGCAGTGGACACTCCCGTTTGCACTGGAGAAGATATTTATGCTCTCGAGGGCTTTAAGCCACTAATCGATGCTCGTGCGATTTCAGTGGCCCATCCGGACTTAGCTACATCGGGTGGAATACTTGAGACAAAGCGTATAGCGGATTATTGCCGGGATGCTGGTATCGGAGTCGCTCTACACCAGGCTGGATCCCCAGTGGTCGCTATGGCAAATGCGCACGCAGCGATGACTATGGAAAACTTCATAGCGCTAGAAATGCATTCGGTTGACAACCCTTGGTGGAATGATCTGGTAACCCTTATAGGTCAAGATGGACCGATGATTAAAGAAGGGTATGTTCAGGTTACAGATGCACCAGGACTGGGTCTGGAACTGAATGAAGAGGCGATTAAGGAACATCTTGCACAAGGTGGTCATAAACGTAACTATGATGCGTATCCATCTGGAGCGTTTGAGGATACCTCCGAGTGGGATGGTTTGGATGCCCACGATCGTGTTTGGAGTTAGCCTGACCATTGAAATCGCATCCTTGGATGTGACTTCTTTTCAATCGAGATTATCTAGCCCAGTTGTTTCCACCTGTCCATGGATGTTTCTTAAGTTCTGACTCGACCAGATCAGAACCCAAGCCGGGGCGGTCAGACACCTTCAGTTTGCCGTTATCGATTTCAAACGGATTAGTCATGATGTCATCACGCCACGGCGCGTCATCGTTGATGAACTCTAGGGTCATGAAATTCGGTATCACTGCGCATACGTTGGCCGAGATCAGGGTATTCATCGGAGAATGGCAATTATGCGGAGCGATTGCTACGTCGTAAATATGAGCTAGATCGCAAATCTTTTTACCCATAGTGATTCCGTTCCAAGCAAAATCTGGCATAATCACGTCCTGGGCATGTGATTCAAAAAAAGGTCTGTACTCTTCTGGACCCATTAGACTTTCTCCGTGACATATGGTGGTTGTCGTCGATTCCCGGACAGTGCGAAGCGATCCGGAATTCCAGGTTTCAGTTTCCAGCCACATCATGTCGAATGGTTCTAAGGCTCTTGCTAATTTAATTGCGCCACCGAGCCGGAAACTCAATGCGGTATCAAGAGCGATACCAACTTCTGGCCCAAGAACTTCTCTAAACGTGCCTACTACGTTCACGGCATTTTGCACTTGTTGGTAATTGATTTGACCGCTATTGCCAACACCGTTAATTTTTGGAGGTAAAGAAGGCATGTCATCGAGGTCCAAGATATTGGTCTTTATCCCGGAAAAACCCTGAGCGATAACTTCTTCACCGAGTGCGCGTAAGTCATCGAGGTTAGACAGGTAAGGGACTTCTAACTGTGTTGAGTAGCGCCTTCGATCCGAACCACAGTGTGACCAGTAAAGCTCTAGCTCGTCGCGCATTTTGCCGCCCAGTAATTGCCAGACCGGCGCGTCGAGAGCTTTTCCTCGTATGTCCCAGAGTGCGGAGTCGATTCCTGACATTGCTTTATATGCGATCCCGCCACGTTGGCGCACCATGAATGAAGCATTGTCCCACCAGGCGGCCTCCGAGGCCATGGGGTCTTTACCGATCATGTTTTCACCGATTTGATCCACAGTCGCTGCAACAGAATAAGCAGCCTGCCATTCGGTGCAATCGCCCCATCCAACAATGCCCGAGTCTGTTTCGATTTTGACGAAAGTCCAAGGCCTAAACACACCATCGACAATGAAAGTTTCAACTCCGGTTATTTTCACTTTAATTTCCTCAAGCCTGATCCCTTAAGCCGGTCAGCTTATGATTTATCGGCTACTACTTCGTTTGGTGAAATCTCGACGTATTCATAACGACGAATACCAGGTATAGCCACCCAGATGATCCCTACTACAGCTATCCCAATGAAACCTCCGAGTACCATCGTTGCGCCGGCACCGATGGCGGCTGAAACGAATGCAACTTCCATTTGTCCTACGTTGTTTGCTGTCATGGCGGCGAAAGAGTGGGCACTAGAAGCTCGACCTATTAACCTGTCGGGTGTGGTTAGCTGGACAATAGCTTGTCGCATCGTCATGCCAACCGAGTCAGTTGCACCCAAAAAGGCTACGATGATAAGCCCGATCCAGAAGATCGGTGTAAGTCCGAATGCGATCAATCCTATAGCGTAGGCTAACGTGGCAGTTAGAACGATCCTGCCTTTGTGTCGAATTTTCTCTGTGAAGAACACCAACATTGATCCACCGACACCACCAAGTGCGTTCGCAGAGCCAAGTAGGGCAGTTCCCTCTGCGCCCATGCCGTATAAACCACTAGCGAACAAAGGGAAAAGCATGCGGTAGAAGCTGACAATGGTGACCCCCACATCCAGCAGGTACAGTCCTGGTAGTATCGGGTGTCCTTTTACGAATTTTGCTCCTTCGCGCAGTGCTGCAACCTTGCTCTGGGCAGTAGTGTCGGGATCCGGAGCTCCACTGGCGTTTATCATCGCCGGAGCTATCATGCTTACCCCAGCAAATACAGATCCGACCAAGAACGTGGTCGTTACACCGAATTGAGTGAACAGCAGACCAAATAGCAACGGCGCGACGATTTGTCCGATCTGGAAAGAAGCTGTTTGGAACGTTACCCCATTTGTAGTGTGGGATCGCGGAATCACTCTTGGAAGCATGGCAGGCCTGGCGGAATTACCCAGCATGTTCACAATCCCAGTCAGTCCTGTCACAGTGAAGATCATCCATGGCGCTAGAATTTCGCTCCATGACGCAAGGGTTAACAGCGCCATTGAAATGAAAGAAACCGACTGGGTCAATACCATCAATTTCTTCCGGTTGATGATGTCCGCTAGCAAACCTCCATAAACCACCACCGGCATCTGTAGAAATTGGATAGCTCCAAGTATTCCTAGCTGTACAGCTGATCCGGTTTCGTCATACAACCATTGCGTGCTGGCGAACAATCTCAACTGCATCGCGATAAGCATGCTCATGCCCGATAGCCAGAGCATGGTGTAGTCGCGGAATGCCAACGACGACCAAGGCCTCAACTGTCTATAAGTCGGTTGAGTCTCTTTCGTGTTCGGAGGTTTAGTATCTGATTCGGATGAGTTAGATTTCAATTTTTTCTATTGGTTGGGTACCGAATTGAGGCATACTAGCACTACCCAGTTCTTTTCCGTGTTCATAATCCGTCGGACGAGCTTGTCATTTGATGGGTCTAACTCTTGCTAATAGCGATTAGGTTCTCAATTTTTTTGGATAATCGAGAACCTAAAATAGCTCCAATCACTATGTCGTAAACTTTTCCATCTCCATCTAGTAGGAAAGTTGTAGGCATATTCGTGATTTGCCAGTCGGTAATCACACTCCGCTTGAAGGTATTACCAGTTATGTATGTGATTCCAAAACTTTCGACTAGGTCGCGACCTCCGTTATAAGTTCCAAGGCCAACATAGGGGCCTACATCAATACCTACGAACAAAACTTCGTCTCCATACTCATTCCATGCTGCTTCTAATCCAATCATTTCTGCGCGGCAGGGCGGGCAGTTATTGGCCCAGAAATTCAAGAGTACAGGTCGTTCTTCTTGGTCAATCAGTTCATTGAATGAAATAGATTTGGATCTAGTTTCTGCCTCGCCGGTGTAGATATTAATCATGAAATCATCATTATCTGACGACGGTTTATCTGCACTGCAATGAGATAACAGCGGGATCAAAGAGACCATCAATAATGTAACGAGTAATGACTGAAATCGAATAATGGATATGTAATGTCTGATGTACAGCACGTCAGTTATTGTTGTGGTTTGGGTGGATATTGTTGGATTATTCGATGCTATAGAGTCCCTAGCTCAGGTATATCAAGTGGTAAATTGGCTTAGGTTGCTGATTTTTATATTGTGACCATTGTTTTGTACTTCAACTAGCTTGCGGGGATTTGAAATGGGTGAATTCGACGGAAAATCTGTGATCGTTACTGGCGGCGCACTTGGAATCGGTGGTGCTGCATCAGAAGCATTTGCTCGTGAAGGAGCGAGTGTAACTATCCTTGACTGGAACCAGGAAGCTGGCAATGAGGCTGTCGACACAATTGTCTCTGGTGGCGGAACAGCGCAGTTCATACATGCAGACGCCGGTACGACAGCAGGATGTCGCTCTTGTGTCGATGCTGCGGTTGACACATATGGGGGAGTAAACGTTGTTTTCAATAACGTCGGAATTCAACCACCAGATTCTTATGTCGATGCTGTCGAACTTCCTGAAGAGACGTGGGATAAGATCATCGCGGTTAACTTAAAAAGCAGGTTTTTACTGGCCAAATATTCGATACCGCATATGCGGAAAGCGGGTGGTGGGGTGATTATTTCTTCGGCCAGTGTGCAGGGCCTGCAATCCATGGAGGGCGTATCGGCGTATGCGGCCTCCAAGGGTGGAGACCTGTCATTGATGCGACAGATGTCGCTTGATTTTGCGAAAGATAACATCCGAGTTGTTTCCGTTAACCCTGGGGCTATCGACACTCCAATGGTTAGAAATGCCATAACTGGAACAGGCGGCAACCTAGAAGACGAGTTGATAACGACTGGGTTGGCGCATCCTATTGGCCGGATTGGTCAGCCGTCGGATATCGCTAATATGGTACTTTTCCTAGCTAGTGAAAAAGCGTCGTTTGTAACCGGATCATATTTCAATGTAGATGGCGGTTTTATGGCAATGGGAGCTTGGGCCAATACGGTAGGTGCCGACGGCTCTAAATAATGGTCCATTTGCCAGGTAAACGGTTTGCCCTATACCGAGTTGTTTTGTGGGAATGAGACTATTTAGATGTAGGCGATCGAGTTGTCGGGGTTGACTCTGTCGCCCCTATGCCAAGCACCTTTGTAGGGGTGCTTAGTGAACTCTTCTTCAACTATATCGATGCCCAGCCCCGGCCCATCTGGGATCGGGTAGTAGCCGTCAACTGGCTTGATTACTTTGGTGACGGATGCAATTTCAGCCGGTTTAAGTGTTCTCGATTCCTGAACTAGGAAATTTGAGGTCGCTGCATCAAAGTGAAGGTTTGCGACTGTAGCCAGCGGGCCCATAGGATTATGTGGGGCGACAACCAAGTCATGCGCCTCTGCGATGAACGCTATTTTTCTCATTTCCGTCAGTCCCCCGACGATGCAAACTTCCGGCTGAAGAATGTCTACTCCACCTTCACGAATGAGCTCCCACATTTCGAATTTGGTATATAAGCATTCGCCGGTGGCGACAGCACATGGCATCTTGTCGCGTAACTGACCCATTTCATGACGATTTTCCATCCGAATGGGCTCTTCCATAAACCATGGATTGAATTCCATTAGGGCGTCCGTGAGTTCTAGCACCCTGATTGGTTCGAAAATTGCTGCATGAGCATCGAACCCAACATCGATGTCGTTGCCGATAGCTTCACGCACGGCTTTGAAACGAGCTGCACCGTCAGTAATAGCGTCATTCCAACGCATTTCGCGCCAGTTCGGTGAAAGTGGGCTCGCTTTAAGAGCCGTAAATCCTTTATCGACCTGTCTCCGGGCATCTTCAGCTAATTCACCAGGAGTGCTGCCATGTATGTCCCAATACGCACGGATTTTGTCACGGACTCTTCCGCCCATTAGTTCGTAAACAGGCTTGCCTAGTGCCTTGCCTGTGATATCCCATAGGGATTGGTCGATTGCTGAAAGTGCCGCCAGTCCGGACGATCCAATGGGAAATCTTGCTCCTTGATAACAGAGTGCCCAGTTTCGCTCTATTTCTGTCGGGTCTTGCCCAGCAAGCTGTTCGGCAAAATATTTGACCCAGATCGGTGATGCTGCATCAGGTCCTACGTGGTACACCTCACCAACCCCGTAGATGCCGGCATCGGTTTTTGTTTTTACGTAAACCAGGTTACTCGCTGAGGCGTCGCTGGAAATCAGGCATTCGATGTTTGTGATTTTCAAGTTGATCCCATTTCTTTGTTGTCTTGTGATCAGATCGTTTGGATTCGGGTTTAGAGGAATCCAGGTGTGCCATCGCTGTATTCAGCGAATCCCCTGTCCCAATGTTCGGGTGGATTGGCTGCGATTGCATCGTGGTTCAATGTCATGCCGATGCCAGGGTTTGTAGGCAGCTCAAAATAACCATCTACTGGGACCCAGGATTCATTTATGAATTTAGATTTCTTTTTTTTGTGATCGCCGTGCCACTCTAGAATTGCAAAATTATTGATTGAAGCTGCATGGTGGACTCCAGCAGCTGTGGAGATAAGGCCGAGAGGGTTATGGGGTGCGACGGTTACATAGTGTGCCTCGGCCACGGCGGCGATTTTTTTCGCTTCTAGAAGACCTCCACAACACAGCATGTCAGGTTGAATGATATCTACGGCATCTGCGTTCAAGAGTTCGGTATATCTGTGTAGCCCATATAGATTTTCACCTGTTGCGAGGGCGACTCTGAATTCTCGACGAAGCGCTGCGGTGGACTCAACGAATTCGGCCCGTGCTGGCTCTTCGATGAACATAAGGCGATACGGGGTGATGACATTTGCTAATTGCAACGACAGTGCAGTTTCTCTGACCGCAGCATGGACATCGACTGCTAGATCAGGGCTGTCGCCGATGGCATCACGTATCGCGGTCATCCTTTCATCAGCTTCTCGAAGTACCTGCCTCCAGGGTATCTCCCGCCAATTTGAAGGTACCGGGCTGGTCTTAAATGCAGAATATCCTTCACTCATTAATTCTCGTGCATGTTTTCCAACAGCTGATGGCGAGTCACCGTAGATGCCGTGATACACACGAACTCTATCTCTAGTCTTGCCGCCTAACAGAATGTAAACGGGGACGCCTGACGCTTTGCCAGCGATATCCCACAAGGCGATGTCTATCCCCGAGATAGCTGACCATCCAACTTGGCCTAGGGGGAATCGCATCGTGTTTTTGGCGCGTTCAAGTAGCCACTCGATCCGAGTTGGATCTTGCCCGATAAACCAGGACTTCATTTCTTCGATCATTGAGATAACACTGCGGTCGGGTCCGATTGAGTAGGCTTCACCGACGCCGGTAATTTGTTGGTCAGTATGAATCTCAAGAAATATGTTGTTTCTTTGCCCGTCATTGGCGTGAAACGTTTGGATGTCAGTGATTTTCATTTTGACCTTTAGTCGTGTGCAGTGTGCAGTGTGTCGATCAGTTATTTGTGCTGACGTATTTTGGCATATTCATCGTCAGGATCAACTTTGCGCGGTATTGATTCTGTAACATTCGTTCACGGAGTTCGATCGTGCTTGACCCTTTCGACAAAATATCCTTCCGACAGGTTCGAATAGTAATGTCTATCAGTTTTGCCCTGTTGGGACTTTTGCTGTTTATTCGGCCTGTCAGTCAACCCGTTTCGGCTGAGGACATGTCTACCAAATCCGAAGTAGTGTTGATAGAGCTGAATGGCGCAATCAGTCGTGTCAGCGCCAGATTTGTTGAAAGGGGAATGACTGTAGCGCGCCAGCATGACGCTGAACTCATCGTTTTGATGCTAGATACTCCGGGAGGACTCCTCGATGCAACGAGAGATATCGTCGAGGAGTTTCTGGTTTCTGATATTCCGATTGCAGTCTATGTGGCTCCTGAAGGAGCTCAAGCAGCAAGTGCTGGCACTTTTATCGGTGCAGCTGCTCATATACTGGCCTTTGCGCCAGCTACCAATATTGGAGCTGCTTCAGTCGTAAGTGTTGCTGGAGAAGATTTACCCGACACTTTGAGCTTAAAGGCCACACAGGATGCCGCTGCGTTCATGCGTAGCATCGCAGAGGCTAGAGGGAGGAATGGTGCGGCCCTAGAAGCGACGGTGCTGACTGCGAAGGCATACACCGCCTCAGAGGCGGTTGAACTAAATGTTGCCGATTTGATAGCAGAAGACTATTCGGCTTTGCTTGTTCAATTGGATAGGTACGAGATCGATTTGGGTGATCAAACCGTTATTCTCAATCTTTCGTCGGTCGACACAATAACTGTGGGCAAAACCTTCCTTGAACGACTTCTGGAGTTCGTCTCTGATCCAAATATAGCGTTTTTACTTGTGTCATTGGGTGGCACGGGGATAATAGTTGAACTGTGGAATTTTGGACTATGGATTCCTGGGACGCTCGGGGTGTTGTTTTTAATTCTCGGTTGGGCTGGTATTGGATTGTTGCCATTTTCATGGGCAGGGGTGGCGCTGATAGTCCTTGCATTTTTTCTCATTTACATTGAGTCAACCGCGCCAGGCGTCGGTTATTTCGGGATTGCAGGCACAATCAGCCTGATCTTGGGTGGGTTGCTTTTGGTTGGTTTTTTTGGAGATCCTGCCATCCCTGGAGATGCACCGTCGGTGAGTCGATGGCTTCTATTGGTTATCGGAGTTGTTGTCGGGGCTTTCGTTTTTCTCGCGGTGTTTTACATGAGCAATAGCAGAATTCACGAAAGTCCGTTTGCTGCATCCAGTTTGATGGGCTCATCAGGTAAAGTGACCACAACGCTTTCGCCAAGCGGCGAAGTCTTCGTCAATGGAGAGTTTTGGTCGGGTTATCTGGAATCTGGTGTTGGGACATCCTTGGAAGTCGGTTCGGACGTCGTAGTGGTATCTGTTGAAGGTAATCGCTTGCGCGTAAGAGGCGAGATGAATACGAAACAAGAAACTGATACTGAATAATCACAAGCAGGCTGGTACCTCTAGCCTATGTAGGAGATTGTTATGGTTCTAAGAGTAGTTAGGAATTATGAGAGGCTTGCACGATTTCAATTAGGACGGTATGAGGGATTGAAAGGGCCTGGTATTGTGATCGTGCTTCCTATTATTCATAAAACAGAACGTGTAGACACTCGACTGGTAGTCAAGGAAATTCCCGACGTCAGGCGTCGTTTCGATCCACGCGCTAGTGGGACATCTCCAACTGGGACGATGACCCTTATCACTAAGGACAACGTTACGATCAACGTTAACGGGCTGGTCTATTACAGGGTAGATATTGAAAACGCCGAGAAAAGCGTTCTAGAAGTTGAGGATCATGAAGAGGCGGTGGAAGGTCTTGCAACCACTACCATGAGAGCGGTAATGGGCGATATGTCTCTTGATGAAGTACTTTCGGAGCGTGAGCGAATGAATGAACAAATTCGCCAACGACTTGACGTTGAGACCGGACGTTGGGGCATCAAAGTTACAAACGTTGAGGTTCAAGAAATTAACATGGATCACACTATTCGCGAGGGTATGGATCAACAGATGGCTGCAGAGCGGAAACGTCGAGCCGATATCCTTGAAGCTGAAGGTACGAAACAGGCAGCGATACTTACTGCTGAAGGTGAGAAGCAAAAAGCTATTCTTGAAGCTGAAGGTGAAAAGCAGTCTCAAATATTGAGAGCTGAGGGTGAGGCGCAGGCATTACAGAATGTTCAGGATGTTGCTCAGGGAGTTGGCGTTAACACCATGACGCTCGAATACATAGAAGCGTTGAAGGCACTTGGCGCCGGCGAATCGACAAAATTTGTACTGCCTGTGGAACTGACTAAATTGCTCGGGGGAATTAGCGGAATCGGTGGTGGCAAAGACTAGTTTAAGGTCTGCTTTCTGCTGTAAAAAAAC